>Ga0316231_1000241_pt1 | contig 86193 bp, 70 predicted proteins | sample TBH18027metaG_FD_206002 | JGI IMG/M metagenome (GOLD analysis project Ga0316231, IMG submission 206002) | Freshwater microbial communities from Trout Bog Lake, Wisconsin, USA - TBH18027 | ecosystem: Environmental > Aquatic > Freshwater > Lake > Hypolimnion/Profundal zone | place: USA: Wisconsin... | reverse complement strand
CATCACCACCACGGTCGCCGGCACCGCCGTCTCCACTCCCCTGCCCATCTACGCCGCCAACGGCACCATCAGCTACACCACGGGTTCCCTGGTGCAGTGCAGCTCCTGCCACGATGTGCACAACTGGCAGGGTGCCGCCGGCGCGACCAGCGGCTGGTTCCTGCGGGTCGACACCGCCAACTCCGCCCTCTGCCTGTCCTGCCACACCAAGTAGCCTCGACTGCCAACCATGACGCAGGGGAGGGACCCGTCCCTCCCCTTCGTCCTTCCATTGAACGGCCCGACACCAGAACCCCTTCCGTGAAATCCCTGCTGGTCGCCCTGTTCTGCGCCTCCGCCGTCCCAGCGGTGGCCCAGGACGCGGCAACGCTCAACCAGAGCCTGCAGCTGCAGTTCAACCGCTACCAGGCCGAGCAGGGCCAGGCCTTGAGCAGCACCTCGGCCAGCTACAATTTCAACCTGGGCCTCCCGGTGCTGCAGTACGGCCTTGGGGCTCTGAACCTCACCGGAACCGAAACCTTCGAGCGGGTGCCCGTGGGCGGCGGGTACGCCTCCGCCGCAGGGCTGAACCAGTACGGGGCCAATCTGGCCCTGTTTCCGTATCTGCCCTTCCAGCTCAACGCCAGCTACGGGCACTCCCAGAATCTGGACCTGGCCGGCCAGGGCAGCGTGGAAGCCCGCACCATCGGATTGGGAATCTTCTACAACGGGCCCATCCTGAACAACCTGCGCCTCTCCTATGGGGAGACGGTCAACACCATGGGCAACCTGGCCGAGACCTACACCCAGTGGAAGGCAGACACCAGCCAGCATTTCGGGAGCACTGGGGTGGTATTCAGCGCCACCCGCCAGAACTATTCGGATAGCACCGGCCAGCTGGATATGACCACCACCTTCATCAACCTGCGGTCCGACACCCGGTTCTCCGCGGCCTGGCTGATGCGGACCCGGCTGGAATCCCTGGAAACCACGGGCATGCCCCAGAACCTGAATCTTGGCGCGGACCTGGTCGGAACCCGGGGTGCCTGGTCGAGCATGACCGCCATCTCGGCGGACCGGACCGGAGGCGATGTCTCAAGCCAATGGACGAGTTCGCTCAGTCAATCCCTGGCCCGCAGCTTCGGCCATCTGTCCATTTACGGGACGGTCTCGGAATCCAGCACTACCGACCCGGCCATGCCGGGCTATGGCCGCTCCGGCGGAGCCTCCCTGGGCGAGACCTGGCGCCTCGCCCGGAACTGGAGCCTCAACGCGGATGTCAGCGGGACCTGGGGCCTGGGTTCCACGGCCCCGGGCACAGGCCTGGACACCCGCTCCTACCATGTGGGAATCGCCGAGAACGGCGACATCCCGGACCTCATCCAGCATGCCTTGTTCTTCGCCAGCGACCGGGGCTTCAACCGGCGCGTGGTGGAAAACTACCCGCCTGGATTCATCCCGGGAGACCTGGCGGCCGAATTCCTCCAGCGCCGGGTGGCCCGGCAGGGCACCCTCACCTACACAGTGGATTTCTCCAGGACCGAGCCGGGCAGCGGCCCCGGCAGGCTGGACCGGATCAGCACCGCCGGAAACCTCGGAATCGCCTCGGGCATCCAGATCCTGATGATGGGCGACTGGAGCCGGGACGACGGGATCAGCATCCCGGGCGTGCGCTCGGTGGACAAGGACCTGAGCTTGTCCGGGTCATGGCGGCTCGGGGAAGCCTCGTTATCCCTATCCGGAGGCGTGAACAGCACGGCCACCTACCAGGGCAGTGATCCCGCGGCGCAAACCCCCTCCTTCATCGCCAATGCATCCAGCCACTGGTCCGCCGGCATCATGTCCCAGCTGCTGGGCTGCCCCAGCGGCGCGATCCTCACCGCCTACGAGGACAACCGGGGCCAACGGACCCGGGCCATCGCCACCTTCACCAATGTCACCTTCGGCAAGGTCACCCTCCGGTTGAATGTGACCGAGGGCTACACGGCCGGCGGCCCCCGCACTAGCCAGATTTCGTTCAGTCTGGTGAGATGGTTCGACACCATCGCCCTGCGGGCGCCCTGGAACCGGTAGTGGGAGTGGACGACATGGGAGACGGAGGAGGTTCGGGCGCAGGGCCCTCCCGGCGCCCCGGAAGCCCCGGGGGCCGTTCCCGGACTCCGTGGCCGCCGCCCCTGGCCTGGCTCCTGCTCCTGGTCGTGGCCGCCGCCACCGCCACCTGGGCCCAGGATCGCAAGCTCCTGCCGCCGGTCGGGCTCAAGACCCTGGCCGGGACCCTGGCGCCCCACCCAGGCTGCCTGGGCCAGTGCCACGTAGCCCATGTCCCCGCCCGACGGAACGCGCACAAGAACGGCGCCGAAGGGCTGGACCCGGTCTGCCTGGCCTGCCACCAGGGGCCCAAGGTGGCCGCGGACCTGGGGGCCGCCAAGCTGCCCGCGGCGACGGGTGCCCTTTCCATCCACATCCTCGATCCAAACAAGCGCAAGCAAGTGCATTATTCCCGCCAGATCAAGAACGGCAAGGCCACGCTCACGCTCCGCTACGACTGCTCCGGCTGCCACGATGTCCACGGCCGCGAGCCCGGGCCGATGCTGGCGCCCCAGGCATTCGATCCCCAGGGCCAGCCCCTGGCCGGCAAGCCGGTATATGCGGCCGACGTGTGTTTCGGCTGCCACGCGGGATTGGGCGCGGCGCCCATCGGCGGCCGGGTGGTGGATATCGGCAAACTGTTCGGCCGGGGCGGCGGGTCGGCCCATGCGGTGGGCCATGCCGCAGCGGACCGGCCGGACCTGCCGAGCCTTCGTTCCGGGCGGAACCGGGCCAAGCTGGACTGCGTCTCCTGCCATGGCAACTCCAACCCTGCCGGTGTCCCGGGGCCGCATGTCTCCCAGTTCCCGCGATTGCTCAAGGCGGACTATGCCAGCGAAACCGAGGCCTTCGGCTCAGCCCTTCGCGCCGGGGAGTTGTGCTACCTGTGCCACGACCGTTCCTCCATCGAGGCCGACCAGTCCTTCTCCCTGCATATGGAGCACATCACCGGCTTCACTCGGGGCGCTTCCGGAGGGGCGCCCAGGACCAGCGTCACGACCCCCGCGAAACTGGGCGCCGCCAGCCTCAAGGGTACGCGCCCGGCAGCCAGCCTGGGCCTCCAGGCCGGCTACGGGCAGCCCACCCCCTGCGCCACCTGCCATGACCCACACGGCTCGCCGACCAATCCCTACCTCCTGGCTTTCGACCCGGGCGTCGTGACCCCTTCCGCGGTTGGCGGCATCGCCTATCGCAGCCTGGGCCTGGGCCACGGCACCTGCACCCTCACCTGTCATGGCCACAGCCATGCCCAGGCCCAGTACTGAATCCGCCCGAACATCCCTGTCCGAGGTTTTGACCATGACCACTGCCTGCGCTCCCCTTCCGATCCGCCGCCTCCTGGCCGGCACAGCCCTGATCCTGGTCCTGGGGTTGGCCCCGGGCTGCGACCGCCCGTCCCGGCCGGTGGCCCGGGTGGCCGACCAGTGGATTGGCCAGGCCGAGTGGGCGGACTACCTGCGCCAGATCCCCAGCATCGCCGGGCAGAAGGCCCTGGACAGCCTGATCCGGCGGGAGGTGGCCTGGGTCCTGGCGGACCGCCAGGGTCTTCTGGCGACCCCCGAGTGGCGGCAGTTCGACCGGGGCGCCCGCGCCGCAGTGCTGGCCCAGGCCTACCTGGACGCCCAGCCCGGCGGCCCCGCCGCCACCGACAAACAGGCCCACGACTTCTACTTCAGTCATGGCGAGGAACGCCACCTCCGGCACCTCATGGTGGCCACCCGGGATGAGGCCGAGGCGGCCCTGGCCCGGCTGCGGCGGGGCGAGCCGTTCGGGCCCCTGGCGGACAAGGTTTCCAAGGACGCCTCCACAGTCCGCAATCACGGCGATCTGGGCTGGGTCAAGCGCGAGGCGCTCCTGGACGAGTTGGCCCAGCCGGCGTTCACGGCCGAAGCCGGGAAGGCCTGCGGACCCATCCAGACCCAGGCCGGCTGGCACGTCATGCAGATCGTTGAGATCAGGCTCCCCACCGAGGACGGCTTCGCCCAGAACCGGGTCGCGGCCCTCAAGCAGGTCCAGGACCTGGTCACAGCCATGAAGAAGCCCTCCGTGACCAAGGCCCTGAGGTCCAAATACCCCCTGGTGTCAGCCCGGGACGTGCTGGCCCGGGACCGCACCACCGAGGTCATGGTCGGCGATGAGAACCTGGTGGCCGGGAAGGTCGCCGGGACCACCATCAGCCTGAAGGAACTCAAAGGCTTCCTGGCTGAGGCAATGGGTGTCGCCGGGGCCAGCCACTCCCTGGGCCCGGACACCAAGATCAGCTTCATGGAGATCATGGCCGACGATCTGCGCATGGCCGCCGCCGCCGTGAAATCCGGCATCGCCAAGAGCCCCGCGGTCAAGGCCGCCATCTGGGACGCCCAGCGGGCCGCGGCCATGGAGCTATTTTCCCGGAACTGGCTCGCGGCCTACAAGGTCTCCGACGCCGAAATCCAGGCCCACTATGACGGGTTCCCGGACCGCTTCGCCAGCGTCGGTTCGGTGAAGGTGAACCTGCTGGTGGCCGACCAGCCCGCGGAGGCCGAGAAGGCCCTGGCGGAGGCCCAGAAGGGCACACCCTGGAAGAAACTGGTGGACAAGCTGGGCAACCCGGTCTCCACCGGGAACTGGGACCCGGGCTACCTGGAGGTCTCGCAGATGGCCAAGGTCCTTCCACCCGACGCCGTCAAGGCGCTGACCAAGGCCCCCCTGGGCGCCCTGGTGGGGCCGGTTCCGGGGCCGGACGGCTTCATCCTGTTCCGGATCCTGGACCGCAAGGCGGGGATCCGGATGCCCCTTGCCGAGTGCAGGGACGCCGTCCAGGCGGACTTCCTGAAAGAGCGCGGCCGGGAGAAGGTGGAAGCCTACCTGAACGGCCCGGGGCGGCAGGGAATCCGGATCGAGTTGCGACCAGAAAACCTCCCGAAACCCTGAACCCTGGGCGGGCGGCCTGCGGGGGCCGCCCGCCTATTTGTGGCAGTCGGTGCAGCCGTTCATGGTCAGCAGGTGCGGCTGCTTGGCATAGTGCGGACCATGGCAGCTCAGGCAGTTCAAGGGCCTGCCGGTGGCCTTGACCGTGCGCCCGCCGGTGGGATGGTTGACCGAAGGGTGGTCGCCCTTCTTGTCCTTGTGGCAGCCCAGGCAAAGTTCCTGCACGTCACCCCTCGGGAAGCCCTTGGTGGCCCCGCCATGGGAGGTGTGGCATTTGGAGCAGAGCCCCTCCATGACCGGCTGATGCCGGCTGGTGGCCTTCTGGGCCTCGACGCGCATGGCGTCATGGCAGCGCAGGCACAGGTCGTTGGGTTTGCCCGCCAGCAGGCTGGGCAGGCTGGAGGCGTGGGGCGCATGGCAGGTCATGCACTTGCCTTCCACCACCGGCGGATGGGGGTAGGCCATCTTGGCGGCGCTGGCCAAGGTCTCGTGACACATGAAGCAGAGTTCGGGCGGAGGCTGGCTCAGGGCGAACGGCGACGCCCCGGCAGGATCGGCGTGGCAGGTGTCGCAGGCGCCTTCGGCAGCCGGGGGATGGGCCCTGCCCTTCAGCATGCCGCCGCTGTCCGAGCCGTGCGGATCGTGGCAGGTCAGGCACTGGCCGGCGTTGACCGGGTAGCCCTTGTGCTTTGGCTGGAGTTCCTTGAGGTCGTGGCACTGGACGCAGAGTTCGGCCGGCGGGGCCACCAGCCCGTGGGAATCCTTGCCCACGTGCGCCACGTGGCAGGTGAGGCATTCGCCGCCCCCGGCGGGCGCGTGCACGTGTTTGCTTTTTACGGCCTTGGCCACGGCCGGGTGGCAGCCCAGGCACATTTGCGCCACCGGCGCCCGCAGGATCGCCTTGTTGCCGGAGAAATGGGGCGAATGGCAGGCGGCGCAGGCCTTGTCCAGGTAGGGGCGGTGCGTCCAGCCGCCGGCATCCGCCTGGGCCGGATGGTGGCAGTCGAGGCAGACGCCGCTCCCGGGCTCCGCCAGAAGCCTGGGATTGCGGGCGGCGTGGGGCCCGTGGCAGGTGGTGCACTGGCCGGCCTTGAAGGGCGGGTGCTGGACCGACTCCGGCGCGGGTTTCAGGCCGTCATGGCAGTTGAAGCAGAGGCCTGGCATCGGCTCGGTCAGGGCGACCTTGCCCCGGGCATCGGTGGCCGAGTGGCAGGATTCGCAGCCATCGCCGAAGGGCGGGTGCACATTGGGCAGGAGCAGGCCCTTCTGCGTCGAAGTGTGGGCATCGTGGCAGCCGGTGCAGCGCACGGTCCGCAGCGAGGCTCCCAGATGCCGGGCCCGCAGGGCCTGGGCCGAGAGGTCGTGGCAGGAGGCGCAGGCCAGGATCGGCGCCGGGGTCTTGTGGGCCGCCATCTTTGCGGGCGTGTGGCAGGACTGGCAGTCGGCCCCGGCGAGAGGACGGCCGGGATGGCGGTCCAGAAGGGCCGGCTGGCTGGAATCATGGCAGGATACGCACGTTGCAGGGGCCCGCCGCTCGACCAGAAGGGCCTTGCCCAGCCCGCCGTGGGGCCCATGGCACTGGGTGCAGGGCCCGGCCTCCACGGGTGCGTGGGTGTGCTGGAAATTGTCCTTGGGTCGGTGGCAGAGGTAGCAGAGGTCCGGCTGGGGCTTGCGCAGGAGCCTGGGGAGATCGGTGCCGTGCGGATCGTGGCAGGCCAGGCAGGCCGCCCTGCCTTCGGCCGGAGGATGGTGGCCATCGCCCTTGATAACACCTGGATGGCAGCCGGCGCACAGCTTGTCGGTGGTATCCCGCAGCAGGCCGCGGTTGTCCGAGCCGTGGGGGGCGTGGCAGACCGTGCACCGGCCGTCCAGGACAGGCTGGTGCTCGACCTTGTGGGCCAGGACCGCCTTGTGGCAGGTGCCGCAGACCTCCACCTGGCTCTTCTTCAGCAGGGCGGGCTGGGCGGTGGCGTGGGGATCGTGGCAGGCCGTGCATTCGCCTTTGGCCACGGGTGGGTGCGGCACGATTCCCTTGGCCATCTGGTCGTGGCAGGTCGCGCACAGGTCCTTGACCGGCTGGTCCAGGAGCGGTTTGAACTTGCCCTGGTGGGGCCGGTGGCAGGTCAGGCATTCGCCGCCGGCGGCCGGGGCGTGCTGGACCGGCGGCTTCATAAGCGCCTCGTGGCAGGTGAGGCATAGCTCTCCCGCCGGTCTGTTCAGGAGTTTCTCCTGGGGTGAGTCGTGGGGAAGATGGCAGTCCCGGCACCGGCCATCCTGGAAGGGCCGGTGCACGGACGGGGCCGTGGCGGCCACCTCGTGGCAGGTGGCGCAAAGGGCCGGCGCCTGGGCCACCAGGAGCCCGCGGGCGTCGCCGGCGTGGGGGACATGACAGGCCAGGCATTCGCCTCCCGCCACCGGCGGATGCACGTGGCCCGGGGCCGGAACGTCCCGGTGGCAGCGGATGCAGAGGCCGGGAACCGCTTCGGACAGCGGGGCCTTCCCGGCCACCGCGGCCTGGTGGCAGTTGGCGCAGCCGCCCTGGGCGAAGGCTGCATGCTGCCGGTCCCTGAGCATGCCCTTGGCGGGCGAGCCATGGGGGTTGTGGCAGGTGACGCAAGCGGTTGCCGGCGCGGCCATGCCCGCATGGGACTTGCCGAGCTCCCCGGGATCATGACAGCCGGTGCAGAGTTCCTCGGGTTCGCCCTTGAGCAGGTGCGGGCGGCTGGTGGGGTGGGGGGTGTGGCAGGCCAGACAGTCCTGGGCTGCCGGATGGGGATGGGTTCCCTGGAGCCTGGACTGGATGTCCTTGTGGCAGGAGAGGCAGAGCGTCTGGGTATCGGACTTGAGGAGCCGGGCCCGGCCGCTGTCATGGGCGGCGTGGCAGGCGCCGCATTCCCCCTGGCCCGGGAATACGTGGCTTGGGAGTTCATCCTGGGTTCGGCCTCGGGCCTTGTGGCAGATCACGCAAAGGTCCCGGCCCCCGCCGGCGTGCAGGATGAGGGAGTTGCTGTTCCGGTGGTCCCGGTGGCACCACTTGCAGCGGCCCTCCTGGAGCGGCTTATGGGCTGTGGCCGAAGTCTGGAGCCGGGCCACGGGCGCATGGCATTCCACGCAAGTCTTCAGCTTGGCCTCGCCGCGCAGGCGGCCCCCGGGCAGCAGTACCAGGAGGACCGCCAGGATGGCGAGGGTTCTGCCCAAGCGCCTCACCGATTCACATCCGATGACAGGCGAAGCAAAGGCCGGACCCCATCTGGGTGACCCGCAGGAACGGGGCGGTGTCGCCCTGCACGCCGTAGTCATGAGGGTCGTGGCAGGACGGGCATTGGACCTTGGCGCCCCGGATATTGGAGGGATAGAGCTTGACCCCCACCAGGTCCGCGGGCGGCCTCAGGTTCGGCACGAGATCGTCCCGGTATGCGATGGAAATGGGGTGGACCGATGAGAGGTCGCTGGGCAGAGCGTTGCGCCCGACCATCTTGCCCGAGTTCCGATCGATCCCGCCGATGGCGCCGGAGTAGTCCGTCTCCCCGCCGCCCACCGGTGCGTCGTGCAGGGTGCCCATCGCCACGGTGCCGTCGTGGCAGGACAGGCAGGCCAGGCTGGGTCCGGTGGGCTGGTCATCGACGGCGCCCTTGAGGGAGCTGCTGGAGTACATGTGGAAGGTCGAGGACGTGGTCTCATGATTCCAGACCGGCACATCCCGATTGATCCCGCCGATCGTCCCGTGGGGCGAATGGCAGAAGATGCATGCATCCCGCGCCGCAGTGACGGTGTACGGGCCGGTGAGGGTGAGGTCATGCGGGGTGCCGGCGACCCCATGGGCCGGAAAGGAAGCGGCGGCCAGCGGGGTTGAATAACCCATGGTCACCAGGTAGATCGCGAATTTGACGCCGCTCGTGACCACGAACAGGCAGACCGTGGTCCAGATCAGCTTGATCAGGTTCGGGTCGTACCAGCGCCGCCCGCGCCATCGCAATTTCTCCCAGATAGGGACATCCCGCCGCCGATTGGCGAAAGGCGAGCGGAAATCGAGGATTCGACCAAGCATGGAGGCGGGCCTTTGGCATTTCGGAGTCCTTAAAAGGTATTCGTTCTGCACCTTTTTGGCAAAGCTGAAATTCGATTCAGGCCAGTATTTTCAGAGCTTTCCGAGTGCGCTTAAGACCCCTCAAAGTGGGGGGCAATCACCTCGCATGGGATATTCAGATTCAATTTCAGATCCACATATCGCTTAAGTGTCGAACCGAGGCGAGCTATCCCTTGCCGCGGCCCCGACCCAGAGGCAAAGGCCCAGAGGCGTGGACGGGGGAACATCCCCCCGTCCTCGCCCCCGGGATTGCCGCCCTGCGGGAAACCTTATTTATGGACCAGCACGATCGCGTTGGGGCCGAAGCCCACCATGACCGTGGCCGGGTTCATCGGCGTGAGCCCGCCACTGGCGCCGATGGCGTATTGCGAGATGACATCGGTGGCCCCTGCCCCGTTGCCGCTGGTCATGTAGAGCCAGCTGCCGGTGCTGTCCACCTGGACGCAGGTGCCGGGGCTGGTCGCGGCGACGGAGGCGGGGGTCATGGCGGTGAGCTTGCCGTCCGCGCCGATGGTGTACTGGGAGATGGCGTTGGTGGTGGTGCCGGCATTCGCCACGTAGGCGTACTTGCCCGAGGGGTCGACCGTGATCCAGGCGGCGAACTGCACGGTGCCGTCGACGGTGGTGTCGGCCAGCGGCGAAAGAGCGCCGGTGGTGGCGTCGATCGAGTACTCGGCGATGGCGCCGTAGTAGTCGGTGACGTAGGCCCATTTGCCCGAAGGGTGGACGGTGAGGGCGAAGGTGGTGGAGCCCGCGCCGGTGAAGGCGACGGAGGCCGGCGTCATGGCCGTGAGCGCGCCGGTGGTCGGGTCGATGCTGAACTGGTCGACCGAACCGTTCTGGATGGTCACGTAGAGGTGCTTGCCCGAGGGATCGATGGTGAGGAAGTTCGGGAAGACGTAGCTGGTCAGGGCCGAGGACGTCTGGGTGAGGGTCCCGTCCGCGCCGAGGGTGTACTGGACCACGGCCGCGCCCGGGTTCTTCGAGCTCACCGCGTAGGCCCACTTGCCCGAGGGATGCACGGTGATGTCGGTGGAGCCGCCGCCCTGGGCGATCACGGCGGGGTTCAGGGGCGCGAGGGTGCCGTCGGCCTGGATGCCGTACTGGGAGATGCTGCCGCCGGTGTTGCTGGCGCCGCCCTTCAGGTTGGTCACGTAGACGTATTTCCCGGAGGGATCGACGGCCAGGCGGTTGGGGTCGACCTGGCAGGGCACCGAGGGGGTGGCGTCGGGGGTCAGCAGGCCGGTCGAATTCAGGGTCAGCTGCGAGACCGTGGCGTCGTACTGGTTCACCGCGAAGGCGTATCCGGCGACGACGGGGTTGGCGGTCCACTGGGCGTAGAGGGTGACATTGGCCATGCCCATCGTGAAGGTCTGGCCGGAGGTGTAGGCCGTGCCCGTGCCGGCGGCCACGGTGTTCCAGCCGCTGAAGGAGGAGCCGGTCAGCACCAGCGACCCGGTGTTGCCCTGCACGGTGACCGTCGCGCCCTGGACATAGGCGCCGGCGTCCGTGGGTGCGGTTCCGCCGGTGCTGCCGTTGCCGGAATAGGTCACGGTGTAGGTCGGCGGGGCGGTCTTGGCGCTTGAACCACCCCCGCCGCAGGCCGCCGCCAGCAGCAGGAAGGCTGCCGCCAACCCGCATGCGGTGGATTTCCAGAATCTTGCAGGACCGTGACCCATGGTGCCTCCGGAGGGATGGGGATTGGGAATAAGCCGTGCCCAGGCCGGGCCGGCCTTTTTTTTCCTCAACTGCACAAGGGATTGCGTAGACTGGGACCGGGATGCCTCAAGGTTTTTTTGGGAATCTGGCCCGGGCCTTCCAGGCATGCGGTCCTGCAGCTATTGACGACATACTCATCCACATCCCTGCCGGGGACTGCCATGGAAATGGAACGGGGCGAAATCACCCAGCTCCTCGCCAAATGGAAGGGCGGCGAACCAGGCGCTTTCGAGCAGCTCATCCCCCTGGTCTACCCGCACCTGCGGGAGATCGCCGCGGGCTACGTGCGCCGCGAGCGGGACCCCGGGCTGATGCAGGCGACCTCCCTGGTGCATGAGCTGTACCTCCGGCTGCATGGCCAGAAGAAGGCGGACTGGGACGACCGGATCCATTTCTTCACCTTCTGCGCCAAGGTGATGCGGATGATCCTGATCGACCACGCCCGGAGCCAGATGGCGCTGCGCCGGGGCGGCCTGGCCCAGCACCTGCCGCTCAGCGATGATCTGGCCTGGGTGGGCATCGGCAGCCCGGAACTGATCGAACTGGACCGCGCCCTGGAGGCCCTGGGCCAGGTCGACCCGGTCAAGGTCCAGCTCATCGAACTGCGCTACTTCCTCGGCCACACGGTGGAGGAGACCGCCGACCTGATGAAGCTCTCCAAGGCGACCGTGGACCGCCACCTCAACTATTCCAAAGCCTGGCTCTTCCGCTACATGAATCCGGAGGCGGGCGGGATTCCGGCGAAACCCTGAGTCGTTCCGCCCCCGTTCTGCGCAGTCTAGATCGAGCAGCACCGATACCGCTGGGGTTCTCCCGTGGCTCCCGAGCAAGGACATTCAGAGGATGGACCGGCCGGATTCCAGGCGCGGGTGGAGTCCATCTTCAACGATGTCCTCGCCGGGCCGGAAGCGGCCTGGGAGGCGGCGATCGCGGGCCGCTGCGGGGGCGAGGCGCCCCTCGAAGCCGAGGTGCGATCCCTGCTCCAGGCCTTCCAGGCGCAGCAGCGCCTGACCCTGCCCGGGGCGGGGCCGGACCACCGGGAGGCGGCCCCCGCCTTCGAGGGCCGGTGGATCGGCCCCTACCAGGTTGACCGGTTCCTGGCGCGGGGGGGCATGGGCGCGGTCTACCTGGCCCACCGCGGCGACGGCCATTTCCAGCAGCAGGTGGCGATCAAGCTCATCGACCTGCCCCTGGCCACCGACCTCTTCCGGGAGCGGTTCCGCCAGGAACGGCAGATCCTGGCCGGCCTGGTGCACCCCTTCATCGCCCGGCTCCTGGACGGCGGGGTCAGCGACGACGGCGACCTCTACCTGGCCATGGAATTCGTCGACGGGACCGGCATCGACCGCCATTGCCGGGAGCGCCGGCTCACCCTCCGGCAGCGCCTCGAGCTGTTCACCAAGGTCTGCGCGGCGGTGGCCTTCGCCCACCAGAACCTGGTCGTCCACCGGGACCTCAAGCCGGACAACATCCTGGTCCAGGCCGACGGCACCCCCAAACTCCTGGATTTCGGCACCGCCAAGCTGCTGGGCCCGGCGCCCGCCGCCGGCCCGGACAGCGCGTTCACCAGGCTCGGGTTCCAATCCTTCACGCCGGGCTACGCCAGCCCGGAGCAGGTGCTGGGCGAAACCATCACCACCGCCTCGGACATCTATTCCCTGGGGGTCCTGCTCTACCTACTGCTGGCGGGCGTCCCGCCCTACGAGATCAGGGAGGGCAGCACCGCCGAACTGATCCGTCTGGTGTGCACGGAGACCCCGCCCCGGCCGGGCCAGGTCTCGGCCGGGCCGGAACGGCCGGATGCGGACCTGGATGCCATCGTCCTCAAGGCCATGCGCAAGGCCCCCCAGGACCGCTACCGCTCGGTGGACGACTTCGCCGCGGATATCCAGGCCTACCTGGCCGGGCGCCCGGTCCGGGCCCGGCGCGGGACGCTCCGCTACCGGGCCGGCAAGTTCGTGGGCCGGAACAAGCTGGCCCTGGCGGCCCTGGCCCTGGTGTTCGTCAGCGTCAACGCCGGCCTGGCCGGCGTGCTCTGGCAGTTCCGCCGGGCCGGCCTGGAGGGCCGCAAGGCCGAGGCGCGGGCCGAGGACATGCGCCAGCTGAGCCGGAGCCTGCTCTCGGAGATCGACGAGGCGGTAAAACAGCTGCCGGGCTCGACCCCGGTCCGCAAGCTCCTGGTGGCGCGGGTGCTGGAGCACCTGGACCACATGGCCCGGGACATGGCCCGGGACCGCCGGACCCAGCTCGACCTGGTGGACGCCTACACCCGCCTGGGCAACCTCCAGGGCAACCGCTACGAGCAGAACGTCGGCGATTCGGAGGGCGCCCTGGTCAGCCTGACCAAGGCCGTCACCCTCGGCCGGGAGCTCCGGGCCGCCACCCCGGGGGACCCCGCGGTGCTCGGCGCCCTCGCCTGGGCCGAGCGGTCGCGCAGCGAAGTGCTCTGGGGCGATGCCCGGGTCCAGGAATCCGTCGGCGTCATGCGCGAGGCCCTGGCCGACTACGAGGGGCTCCTGGCCCATACCGCGCCGACCGCGCTGCAGTTCGCGGAGGTGTCCACCACCTACGCCAGCCTGGGCGACCAGCTGGGCCAGGGCGGCGGCCCCAACCTGGGCGACGCCGGGGGCGCCCTGGAGGCCTACCGGAAGGCCATCGAATGCGCCATGCGCGCCCTCAAGGTGGATCCCGGCTTCACCCGCTCGAAGCTCGCGCTGGCCACCAACCACCTCAAGATCGCCACCATCCTGACCGACACGGATCCGGGGCCGGCCATCGAGGAGTTCCACCAGAGCCTCGCCATCCTGGAGGCCCTGCCCGAGGCCGACCGGGCCACCGCCAATGTCAGGCGGGTCCAGGCGTCCACCACCCGCCGGCTGGCGATGGCCCTCACCGAGACCCGCCAGTATGGGCCCTCCCTGGCCGCCTTCAAGGAGGCCCGGGAGCCCCTCGAACGCCTGGCGGCGGTCGACGCCGGCGACACCCGCGCGGCCAACGATCTCTGGGTGGTCCTCTCCAACGAGGCCCTGACCTATATCGACCTGGTGGACCCGCAGCTGAACCCGCCTTCGGCCCACGCCAAGGAGGACATGGCCCGGGGGATCGAGCTGATGGACCGGTCGATCGCGATCCTGCGGCGCCTGGTGGCCCTCAGCCCCGGCAACCAGGCCCTGGTCACGCCCATGTCCTACAACATGGTCCTGGCCGGCACCCTCAAGGAGCGGCTGCATGGCCCGGGATCCGGCCAGGACCAGACCGCCGCCGGGCTGGAGGCCCTGTGCCGGGCCGCCCAGGCGCCGGATGCGGACAGCCAGACCCTGGACTGCGCCGCCGCCGCCCTCCTCAACGTCCTGCCGCGCCGGCTCCGGGATCCCCAGCAGGCCATCGGCTTCGCCGACCGCCTGGTGGCCCGGACCCAGCGGCGCAAGCCGCTCTACCTGCTGACCTTGGCCCAGGCCCGCCACGCCGCCGGCCACCTGGAGCAGGCGAGGGCCACCGCCCGGGAAGCCCTGGCCTTGTTGCCCCCCCTGCGCCCGGGAGCCACCCGTTCCCGGCTGCGGGTCTACCTCGAGGCCGAACGGGAAGGCGCCCGCCGGGGCTAGGAGTCGGCCAGGCCCAGGATGCCCTTCCGGGCCTTCCTGGCGAAGGTCTGGGCATCCCCGGCCTCGCCCCCGAAATAGAGGACCACGCAGCCATCGCAGATCCCGGACAGGTAGACCACCCCTCCGGCCAGCCGGCGCTCCCGCTGCCACTTCCCGGCGGCCAGGACCTTCCGGCACCACGCGCAGCGGCTGATCTTCACCGTCGACCTTTTATCCGTCGATGCCATAAGGACCTCGGAGAGACCTAGGGAAAGATAGGCAAGAAATTGTCCGGATCAATATTTGAAAAAGTCAAAAGATCTCCTAGGCCCACGATGGGTGGGGCTGGGACCCGCCCCCGGTCCGGGTTTGCGTGGTATCTTCGTCGTCATGGCTGACCGGGACCCCGCCTGCGCCCCGGCCTGTCATCGCTCCTGGTCGCCCAACCCCGGAATCTCGTGCCGCAAACCCCTCCCATCCGGTCACCGCGACTTCCTCCTGTCCCGCTCGGCGTGGCGCTGATCCTGGGAGCCGTCCTTTACCTTGGGGTCCTGGGGCTGCTCCGCGCGGCACCGGTCCGACGCGCCCTGCGCGAACGCGTCGCCGCGGAACTCGCCGCCCGGATCCCAGGCGCGCGCCTGGAGGGCATGCCGAGCGTCGATGCGGCCTTCCGGCTCGTGCTGGGACCGGTCGTGCTCGGCCCGCCCGAGGATCGGGCGCCGGTCCTCGTGGTCGACCGGGTCACCATCCAACCGCGTCTGTGGCGCCTTGCGATCGGCCACCTTGAGGCGGCGACGGTCACCCTTCAGGGCGTGCACCTCCACGCCGATTGGCATGGGGAGCGGTTCGCGGACCTTGCGCGCGCCCTCCGCCCGGACCCGCTGCGATCGACCCGGCCGGGGCCGGGACACGCGGCCCCGGCCCCGCCCGTGGTCGTCTTTTCGGGGCTGGAGGTGTGCCTCGAGGCACCGCCGTCCAGCCGCCCGCCCGCCGTATTCGGTCCCCTCGCCGGGCTCATCCACTTCGACCGCCGGGGGGACCGCACCCATGCCTCGATCGCGACCGAGGGGCCGGGGCTCTCGACAGGCGAGCTGGAGGCCACCTGGGGCGGTGGCCCGGGCGCGCTGCGGATCCGGCTCCACGGCCTGAGCGCCGAAGCCCTCCCGGACAGCCTGCGCGCGGACCTTCCCTGCGCGATCCGAGGCACGGTCGACCTCGGTTTCGAGGCGCCGCGCCTTGAGGCGCTCGCACGGGGCGAGGGCCAGCTCACCTTCGCCACCCGCGACCTCGTCCTGTTCGCCGAGCGGCTCGCGCCCGAGCCGGTGGGCCCGCTCCCGGTCCATTTTTCGGGCCGCCTGCGCTGGGACGCCGCCGCGCGGACGGCGGCCCTGGTGGAAGCCACGGCGGCCCTGGACGAAGCGGGCCGGACCGCGCTGGAGGTCACGCTCGCGATCGCGGCGGACCCCGATCCCCATTTCGAGCTCGCCCTTCGCGCGACCTCGGTGGACTGGGCGGTCCTGGCCGCCTCGCTACCCGCGACGCTCGCCCCTCCGGGCGGAGCCCCGGGGCTCACGGGCAGGCTCGCCGGCACCCTCACGCTCGCCGGTCCACTCCACCGGCAGGCCGATTGGCGGTTCGGCGGTGAGGTGGACCTCCGCCGCCTCGCTCCGGCCCCGGCCAACGGGGGGCCCGATCTGGCGCGCCCCTTCGTCTACGAGGCTGGCCTCGCGCATGGCGGCACCCGGCGGGTGATCATCGGCCCGGAGAACCCCGCCTTCGTGCCGCTGGGCGAGCTTCCGGAGCACCTCGTGCGCGCGGTGCTCGAAAGCGAGGACGCCGGCTTCTACGGGCACCATGGCTTCGACCTGGCCGAAATCCAGGAGGCCCTGTCCGATGGGGGCCGCCTGCGCGGCGCTTCCACCCTCAGCCAGCAGCTCGCGAAGAATCTCTTCCTGTCCCGGGACCGCACCCTCTCCCGCAAGGCGCGCGAGGCGCTCGCGACCGTCGCGCTCGAGGTGGCGGTGGGCAAGCGCCGGATCCTCGAGATCTATCTCAACCTTGCGGAGTGGGGTGAGGGTGTGTACGGGATCGCCGAGGCGGCCCGGCACTGGTTCGGCAAGGATGCCCGCGCCCTGAGCCCCAAAGAGGCCGTAATGCTCGCAACCGTGATCCCGAACCCGGTGCGCTATGAGATGTACCGCAGGCGAGGCGCCCTCACCCCCGCCTGGGAAGCGCGCGTGGGCGACCTGCTCGCCAAGCTCCACAAGGCCGGCGTGCTCGACGACGAAACCCTGCGGGCCGCGGAAGCGGAGACGCTCACGTTCCCATCAGGCCCCGGCCAGAACCGGCCCTGAAGCTTCTTCATGCAACCCTGGGATGCCGGGCTACATGGGCAGGAGATTCCGGGACGCCACCTTGATCCGTTTCTCCCGGTATTCCTTTGTCGCCCAGCTGCTTGTCGTACGAAATCGACCATGTTCCTGCACGAAGGCGACACACACCTGGCTGACCGCCCTGTCCAGGGGGCGCTGGGAGATTTCAAAAAAATCAAAGGCTGCGAACCCGGAACGCTTCATGAATTCCATCACGTCGAACAGCACCGCCCCACCCTTGAAGAACTCAAAAAGGGATGTTTCGACAATGACCAGATCCGTGTCTTTCAGAACCTCCGTCGCCCCGCCCAACACCAGCAATTCGGCGCCCTGCGCGTCTATCTTAAGCAGGTATGGGCCTTTCAACGCCTTCTCGCGGCAGACGTCGTCCAGTGTCACCACGGGGATCTCCCGCGATGCACCGTCCGCATGGTCCCCATCGCTTTCCTTGAACAGGGACGAATCCGAGGGGAGTTCGTGAACGTTGATCCGGGTGGTCCCCTTCATGCTTCCAGCCGCCGCCAGGACGTATTCCGCATCGTACTTCGACGCGATCGACTTCAACGTCCTCTCCCACTCCCGAAGGGGCTCCACGAGCAGGAACTTCTGCTTGGGGAAATGGTGGTACAACTCGGGGGTTCCATAGGCGACGCCCACGTCGATGACGGTTGCAGGAACAAATTCCCTTTCAACGAGGTAGTCGCAGAATTCATCGAGGTCGATGCGAGGCTTGCCTGGGCGCCGGACGACGATTCCAAACGACTTGAGCAAACGCTTGATAAATGCATTCATTTGGGCCCCATTTCCTTGCCTGTCTCGGCAACCACCTTACTTTTCTGGATATTCCCAAGCTCCTTCAGACAGCGTCGGACGTGTGTTTGGTGGCCCCACAGGGATTCGAACCCTGGACCAAGCGGTTATGAGCCGCCAGCTCTGACCGCTGAGCTATAGGGCCATCCGTAGTCTAGCCCGACCTAGCATTTCAGGCGATACCCGACGCCCGGCTCGGTGATCAGCAGGCGGGGGCGCGCCGGGTCGGCCTCGAGCTTCTTGCGCAGGCTGGCCATGTAGACGCGCAGGTAGGTGGGCTGGGCGCTGGCCACGCCGCCCCAGACTTCGTGGAGGAGCTGGCGGTGGGTGAGGACCTTGCCGGCGTGGCGGATGAGGACGGCCAGGAGCGAGAACTCGTTGGGCGAGAGGTGCACTTCGGCGCCGTCCAGGGTGATCTCGCGGCTGGCGAAATCCACGCGCAGGGGGCCGATCTCCACCACCGAATCGACGCCGGCGCCGGCGGCCTCGGCGGTGTGGCGCAGGGCGACCCGGATCCGGGCCAGCAGCTCGCCCGAGCCGAACGGCTTGGTGAGGTAGTCGTCGGCGCCGACGTCCAGGGCCTGGATCTTGTCCTCCTCCTTGCCGCGCGCGCTCACCACGATGATCGGCACCCGGCTCCAGGTGCGGATCTCCCGGGCCAGGGCCAGGCCGTCCTGGTCGGGCAGGCCCAGATCCAGGAGGATCACGTCGGGGTTCAGGAGGGCCGCCTGCGCCTTGCCTTCGGCGGCGGTGCCGGCCTCCTCCACGCGGTAGCCGAAGGACTGCAGGGTGGCCCGCAGGTAGCGGCGCAGCGGCGGCTCGTCCTCGATGACCAGGATGACCGGCTGGTCCTGGCTCATGGGGCCTCCTCGCCGGAGAGCTCGGGGGGCGTGCCCTCCACCGGCAGCGCAAGGGTCACCCGGGCCCCGCCCCGGGCCATGGTCTCGGCCTTGATGACGCCGCCGTGGGCCTGGACGATGCCCCGGCAGATGGCCAGGCCCAGGCCGGCGCCGGGGGCCTGGGCCGAGCTGCGCCCCCGGTAGAGCTTCTCGAACACCCGTTCCTCCTCGCCAGGGGCGAAGCCCGGGCCGTGATCGGTGATGGCCAGGACGACCCGCCCGGGCTCGGCGCGGCCGGTGATCTCCAGGGCGGAGCCCGGCGGGCTGAACTTCAGGGCGTTGTCCAGGACGTTCAGGAGAACCTGCTCGAGCAGCACCGGGTCCAGGGGCACCCAGGCCTCCTCCAGGCGCAGGGCCACCGGCCGGTCCTCCAGCTGGCTCTCCAGCCGGCTCAGGGCCGAGCCGACGATCTCCTCCATGGGCACCCATTCCTTCTTCACCTGCACCTGCCCGGATTCCAGCCGGGTGAGCTCCAGCAGGTTGTTGACCAGCTTCTCCAGGCGCATGGACTCCTGGTGGATGCTCAGCAGCAGCATGCGCTGGTCCTCGGTGGTGGCCTCGGGGCCCGGGTCGAGGAGCGAGCTGGTGGCGCCGGTGATGGTGCCCAGCGGGGTGCGCAGGTCATGGGAGACCGAGCTGAGGAGGGTGCTCCGGAGGTGCTCCTGCTCGGCCCGGATCCGGGCCTCGGCACGCTCCTCGGTGAGCCGGGCCCGCTCCAGGGCCAGGGACACCTGGGTGGCCAGGGCCTCCAGCAGGGGCTGCCGGGCCGGCGCCCCGGGCGCGGGGAAGAAGGCCAGCACGCCCACCGGGTGGCGGGCATTGCCCATGGGCAGGTAGAGCCCCCGGGTGCCGGGCAGATTGGCGGTGCCGACCCCGGAAGGGCTGCGGTTGTCCAGCGCCCACTGGGCCACCCCCAGCTCGTCGGCGTTCAGGATGGCGCCCGCCGCGGTCCGGGCCTGCAGCGCGCCGTCGGCCCCGGGCAGCAGCACCAGCACCGGCAGGTCCAGTTCCCGGCGCAGGTAGGCCTCGACCCGCTCCTGGATGGCCGCGGCGTCGCCGCCCTGGGCCAGGACGTCGCCCAGGCGGTACAGCGCGGCCGTATGGCGCTCGCGGTCCTCGGCCTCCCGGGCCTGGTCGCGGATCCGCCCGGCCATGCCCCCCACCAGCCAGGCCAGGCCCAGCATCATGGAGAATGTGCCCACGTAGCGCACGTCCTCCACCGAGAAGGTGTACTTCGGCACGATGAAGAAGAAATCCAGGCAGCCCACGCTCAGGACCGCCGCCAGCATGGCCGGGCCGCGCCCGGAGCGGGTGGCCACCACGGTGATGCAGAACATGTAGAGCACCACCACGTCGGCCAGCTGCAGCCAGCGGATCACCAGGAAGCTGCCCAGGGTCGCCAGCACCACGGCCACCACGGCGGCGGGGGCCGTCCAGCGGGGCGTGGCGGGTGGGGGCATTTCAATCCTGGGCGACGAATAGGCTCGCAGCCCAGCATACCAGCGGCAGCCAGGCCAGGACCAGCAGCAGCCACCAGGCCAGGTCCCGGCGGCCCTTGTTGGCATGGCGGCGCCGGAAGGTGGTCTGGGTTCCGGCCAGACCCACCAGGACGGCGATCGGGAAGAACCAGAATGCACTCATGGCCGGGCGGTCTCCAGGCTGAGGTTCAGTTCCAGGACATTGACGCGGGGCTCCCCGAACAGGCCGATCACCCGCCCGCGGGTGGCCCGGGCCACCAGGGCCCGGATCTCGGCCTGGGACCGGCCGCGCACCTGGGCCACCCGGGCGACCTGGTACTCGGCGGCGGCGGGGGTGATGTCAGGGTCCAGGCCGCTGGCGGAGGCCGTGACCAGATCCACCGGCACCGGCCGGGTGTCGCCGGGATCGGCCGCCCGCAGGGCCTTGATCCGGCCCTGGGCATTGGCCGCCAGGGCGTCGTTGTTGGCCGAGAGGTTCGAGCCCGAGGAATTGGCCGCGTCGGTGGGGAAGTCGGTGGCCGACAGCCGGCCCCAGAAGAACCGCGGATCCTCGGTGTGCTGGCCGATCAGGGTGCTGCCCAGGATCCGGCCGTCCTTGCGGATCAGGCTGCCCTCGGCCTGGCGCGGGAACAGCAGCTTGGCGGCGCCGGTCATGGCCAGGGGGTAGGCCAGGCCGGTGAGGAGGGCCAGGGCGCCCATGACGACCAGGGATTGACGGAGCATTCTCATTGGGGACTCCGGAGCAGACTGCGATTCATGGCTTCACCGCCACCAGATGGGCCGCGACCAGGAACAGATCGATGAGCTTGATGCCGATGAACGGCACGATGATCCCGCCGGCGCCGTAGACCAGCAGGTTGCGCCGCAGGATCGCGGCCGCGCCCAGGGCCCGGTAGGCCACGCCGCGCAGGGCCAGGGGGATCAGGAACACGATCACCAGGGCGTTGAAGATCACCGCCGAGAGGATCGCGCTGTTCGGGCTGTAGAGGCCCATGACGTTCAGGACCTGCAGCTTGGGGTAGGTCACCGCGAACGCCGCCGGGATGATGGCGAAGTACTTGGCGATGTCGTTGGCGATGCTGAAGGTGGTGAGCGAGCCGCGGGTCATGAGCATCTGCTTGCCGATCCGGACGATCTCGATCAGCTTGGTGGGGTTGGAATCCAGGTCGACCATGTTCCCGGCCTCCTTGGCGGCCTGGGTGCCGGTGTTCATGGCCACCGCCACGTCCGCCTGGGCCAGGGCCGGGGCGTCGTTGGTGCCGTCGCCGGTCATGGCCACCAGCCGGCCTCCGGCCTGGTAGTCCCGGATCAGCTTGAGCTTGTTCTCCGGGGTGGCCTGGGCCAGGAAGTCGTCCACGCCGGCTTCCGCGGCGATGGCGGCGGCGGTCAGCGGGTTGTCGCCGGTGATCATGACGGTGCGGATGCCCATTTCGCGCAGCTCGGCGAAGCGCTCGCGGATGCCGCCCTTGACGATGTCCTTGAGGTTGATCACGCCCAGGGCCCGGGTCCTCGTGCCGTCGGTCTCGGCCACCACCAGCGGGGTGCCGCCGTTGCGGGCGATCCGGTCCACATCCACCTTCAGGCTGGCGGGGAACTCGCTGCCGTTCTCCTTGACCCACTCCTCGATGGCGCTGACGGCGCCCTTGCGGATCTCGCGGCCCTCCAGGGCCACGCCGCTCATGCGGGTCTGGGCGGTGAACGGGATGAACTTGGCGCCCAGGGCGTGGATGTCGCGCTCGCGCAGGCCGTGCTGCTCCTTGGCCAGGACCACGATGCTGCGGCCCTCGGGGGTCTCGTCGGCCAGGCTGGAGAGCTGGGCGGCGTCGGCCAGGTCGCGCACGTCCACCCCGGCCGAAGGCACGAACTCCACCGCCTGGCGGTTGCCCAGGGTGATGGTGCCGGTCTTGTCCAGGAGCAGGACGTCCACGTCGCCGGCGGCTTCCACGGCCCGGCCGGAGGTGGCGATGACGTTGGCCTGGACCATGCGGTCCATGCCGGCGATGCCGATGGCGCTGAGCAGGCCGCCGATGGTGGTGGGGATCAGGCAGACCAGCAGGGCCACCAGCACCGTGATCGACACCGGCGCGCTGCCGTGGCCGGCCACCTTGGCGCTGTAGGCCGAGTACGGCAGCAGGGTGGCGGTGGCCAGCAGGAAGATGATGGTCAGGGCCGCCAGCAGGATGTCCAGGGCGATCTCGTTGGGGGTCTTCTGGCGCTTGGCGCCCTCGACCATGGCGATCATGCGGTCCAGGAAGGTCTCTCCGGGGTTGGAGGCGATCTTCACCACCAGCCAGTCCGAGAGCACCACGGTGCCGCCGGTGACCGCCGAGCGGTCGCCGCCGGATTCGCGGATCACCGGGGCCGATTCGCCGGTGATGGCCGATTCGTTGACCGAGGCGACGCCCTCGATCACCTCGCCGTCGCCGGGGACGGTGTCGCCGGCTTCCACCAGGACCACCATGCCGATGCGCAGGGCCGAGGCCCCCACGGTCTCCCAGGGGGCGCCGTACTTCTCGCCCTTGAGCAGCTTGGCGTTGACGTCGCGCTTGGCCTTGCGCAGGCTGTCGGCCTGGGCCTTGCCCCGGCCCTCGGCCATGGACTCGGCGAAGTTGGCGAACAGCAGGGTGAACCAGAGCCAGAGCGAGATGGCCAGGATGAAGGTGTGCGGCGCCTCGCCCTGGCCCAGGAGGGCCTGGACCCAGAGCACGAGGGTGAGCGCGCTGCCCACCCAGACGGTGAACATCACCGGGTTCTTGAGCTGGTGGACTGGATTGAGCTTGGCGAACGAGGCCAGGATGGCCCGCCTGACGATGGCCGATTCGAACAGGGGCCGTGGCTGGAGCTCGCCGAATGAAGTGGAGGTGCGCATGTTCGGAGTCTCCGGTCTACATCAACGACAGATGTTCGGCGACGGGGCCGAGGGCCAGGGCCGGGATGAAGGTGAGGGCGCCCACGATCAGCACCACGCCCACCAGGAGCGCCACGAACAGCGGCGTGTGGGTCGGCAGGGTGCCGGCGCCGGGCGGGGTGCGCTTCTTCCCGGCCAGGGAGCCGGCGATGGCCAATACCGGCAGGATCGTGCCGTAGCGCCCCAGCAGCATGGCGATGCCGGTGGCCAGGTTGTAGAAGTTGGTGTTGGCGTTCAGTCCGGCGAAGGCGCTGCCGTTGTTGTTGGAGGCGCTGCTGAAGGCGTAGAGCGCCTGGCTGAAGCCGTGCGCCGCCGGGTTGGAGAGGCTCGCCACGGCCGAGGGCATGGTCACGGCCAGGGCGGTGCAGACCAGCACCGAACCGGCGGGAATGAGGATCACCAGGGAGGCCATCTTGGTCTCGAAGGCCTCGATCTTCTTGCCCATGTATTCCGGGGTGCGGCCCACCATCAGGCCGGCGATGAACACCGCGATGATGGCGAAGATCAGCATCGTGTAGAGGCCCGAACCGACCCCGCCGTAGACCACCTCGCCCAGATCGATCAGGAGGATCGGCACCAGGCCGCCCAGGGGCGTCAGCGAATCGTGCATGGAATTGACCGCGCCGCAGGAGGTGCCGGTGGTGGCGGTGGCGAACAGGGTGCTGCCGGTGATGCCGAACCGCACCTCCTTGCCTTCCATGTTCCCGCCGGCCTGTTCGGAAGCGGGCGTATTGATCACGGCCTGGTTCACCGCGACCTGGCGCAGGCCGGGATTGCCCCGCTGCTCGGCCCAGTGCAGGGCGCCCAGGGCCATGAGGAAGATGAAGGTCATGGCGGCCAGGATGGCCCAGCCCTGCCGGCGGTCCCGGACCATGCGCCCGAAGGCGTGGCACAGGCCCGCGGGGATCAGCAGGATCATCAGCACCTGGGCCAGGTTGGTGAGGCCGGTGGGGTTCTCGAAGGGGTGCGCGGAATTGGCGTTGAAGAAGCCGCCGCCGTTGGTGCCCAGCATCTTGATGGCTTCCTGGGAGGCCACCGGGCCCACGGCGATGATCTGGTCGAGCAGAGGCTTGCCGTCGCCGCCCAGCACCGGGGAGAGGAAGTGGGCCACCGGGTTGGGGCCGAGGGTCTGGACCACGCCCTGGCTGACCAGGAACAGCGCGCCGAGGATCGAAAGGGGCAGCAGGATGTACAGGGTGATGCGGGTCAGGTCGACCCAGAAGTTGCCCAGGTTCGTGGCCTTGCGCCGGCGGATGCCGCGGGCCAGGGCGGCCAGGACGGCGATGCCCTTGGCGGCCGACAGGAAGTTCTGCACCGTGAGCCCCAGCATCTGGGACAGATGGCTCATGGTGGTCTCGCCGCTGTAACTCTGCCAGTTGGTGTTGGTGATGAAGCTGACCGCGGTGTTCAGGGCCACGCCCCAGGGCACGCCCGGCAGGTGCTGGGGATTGAACGGCAGCCGGCCCTGGGCCAGCTGCAGGCCGAACAGGAACAGCAGGCCGATCAGGCTGAACAGCAGGACCGCCCAGGCATAGGCCTTCCAGTCCATGCGGTCCTCCGGGCCGATCCCCGCCAGGGCCAGGATGCCCCGTTCCACGGGCTTGATCACCGGGTCCAGGAAGGTGGGCTCCATCTCCAGCACCCGGCCCATGTACTCGCCGAGCGGCTTGGCGAGCACGAGCAGGACGCCCAGGAAGATGGCGAACTGGATAAGGCTATTGGCCGTCATCGGAAACTCCGGGAAGCACCTTCATTGAAATTTCGTAACCAGCCGGATGGCGGGGCGGTCACTGGAATTTCTCGGGCATGAGAAGTGCGATGCAAAGATAGGCGAGCAGACCAACGGTCAAGACCGCCGCCAGTATTTGAATTGCTGTCATGAGCCCCTCCTGATGCAGGGATGGCATATCGTCCTTTAGCCTACGGGCGCGGGCGTCAAGGCCACGTTAACGTATGCCCGCGGGCCGTTAAGATATCGTTAAGATCAATATTGCGACTGCGTTTCAATGGATCGCCTTCCCCTGCCCGCGTCGGCGGCATAGACTTGGGAAGGCGCGGCCTGAGCCCGCCAGCCCCATTGCATCCCGGAGTTCCATGTTCAAGGTGATCCTCAAAGGCAGGCAGACGGTCGAAATCCCCGCGGAGCTGGAGGTTTCCATCCTCGCCGCCGCGGCCAAGGGCGCCCAGCCCCTCAACCACACCTGCGGCGGGCACGCCCGCTGCGGCACCTGCCTGATCACGGTGGAGGCGGGCGCCGAGCACCTGTCGCCCATGGGCCCCACCGAGGCGCGCATCCTGAAGGTCCTCAAGGCCAAGCCCGATCAGCGGCTGGGCTGCCAAGCCTGGGCCAGCGGGGACGTCACCTGCAAGGTGGGTTAGTCCGGACCCGGAGCCATTCCCAGAACACCAGCCCGCAGGCGCCGAACCCGGCGCCCGCCGCCGTCACGCCCGGCCAGCCGAAGCGGCTGTAGGCGGCGGCCGCGGCCATGGAGCCCAGGGCCCCGCCCAGGAAATAGCTGGTCATGTAGCCGGCGGTCATGCGGTTCCGGGCCTCCGGACGGAGCCGATAGATGGCCGTCTGGTTGCTGATGTGGACCGCCTGGACGGCCAGGTCCAGCAGCACCACCCCGACGATGAAGGCGGCCAGGGAGTGCCGGGAGAAGGCCAGGGGCAGCCAGGAGGCCAGCAGGAGGGCCAGGCCGGCCCAGGTCGTCCGATCGCCCTGGCCCTTGTCGGCCATCCGGCCGGCCCCCGAGGCGGCCAGGACGCCCACCGCCCCGGCCAGGCCGAACAGTCCGATGGCGCCCGGGGCCATCCGGTAGGGCGGGCCCGCCAGAAGGAAGCCCATGCTGGTCCAGAGCACGCTGAAGGCTCCGAACACGGCCGATCCCACCAGGGCCCGCACCCGCAGCACCGGCTCCTCCCGGAACAGGGTGGCGACCGAGCGGATCAGGGCGGCGTAGGAGAGGCCTGCCGGCTGGTGATAGCGGGGCAGCCGGCCGCGCAGGACCCCGGCGGACAGGGTCATGGCCACCGCGGCGGCCCAGTAGACGGTTCGCCAGCCGCCCAGCGCGGTCAGGGCGCCGGCCACCGTGCGGGCCAGGAGGATGCCCAGGAGCAGGCCGCTCATGACCGTGCCCACCACCCTGCCCCGGGCTTCGGGCGCCGCCAGGGTGGCGGCGAACGGCACCAGGATCTGGGTCACCACCGAGAACAGCCCGGTCAGGGCCGCGCCCAGCAGGAGCAGGGGCAGGCCGGGGGCCAGGGCCATGGCGAGCAGGCCGGCGGCGGCCAGCAGGGTCATGACCACGATCAACCGGCGCCGCTCCAGCAGATCGCCCAGGGGCACGAGGAACAGCAGGCCGGCGGCGTAGCCCAGTTGGGCGGTGGTGACGATGGTGCCGGCCCGGGCCGGCGACAGGCCCAGGTCCAGGGCGATGGTCGGCAGCAGCGGCTGGGCGTAGTAGAGCCCGGCCACCGACAGCCCGGTGGCCGCGGCCAGCAGGAGGACCAGGCCTGGGGACAGGGTGCTGGCGCCGGTGGAGGGTTCCAAAGGCTCAATCAAGCAGGAAACCGACCCCCTGCCAGACCCGCACGCGGGTCTGGCCATCGGCGGTGCGGGCCGGATCGAAGACGATCCGCTTGGCGGCCTCCAGGCAGGCGGCATGGGCCTTCTCCACCCATTCGCCCTCGCCCGGGAGGGGCTGGAGCAGCCGGGTGTCCATCACCTCCCCGTTCTCGCTGACCAGCACGTTCACCACCACCACCCCGTGCACCTTCCGGGCCTTGGGGGTGATCCGGTTGAGGTTCATCGCCTTGGCGGGGATGATCTCCGGGGTGATGGGCACCACGGCCTGGCCGGCCGCGACGGCCTGGGCATCCTTGGCCTTGGCCAGTTCCTCCCGCAGTCCCCGGATGGTCTCCTGGCTGGCGGCGGCATCGTCCTTGGCCTTCTTCAGCTCCTTGAGGATGGTGTCGGCGCTGCCCTGGTTCTCGGCCAGGGCGCCCTTGATCTGCTCCAGCTGCTTGCGCACCGTTTCGGTCTCCTGGCGGGCCAGGTCCCGGCTCTTCTGGGCCGCGGACAGGTCCTCCTGGAGGCTGGCGGTGGCGGCCAGCCGGGCCTGCAGGTCATCCCGTTCCTGGGTGACCTTCTTGAGCTGGACCTGCAGGGCCGAAGGCTTGGCCGGCTTGGCCGCGGCCTGGGGGCCGGCGCCCAGGGCCAGGGCCAGGGCGGTTGCGAGGGGGATAAAGGAGCGCACAGGTCCTCCGGGCTTGGGGAGGCTCCTAGGGCCGGTAGCCGGCCCGGGCGCCCCCAGATGACTTCTGAACCTTGAGAATCCCACGCTTGAGCAGCTTGGAGAAGATGGCCAGGCACTCGTCATGGGGAAAGGGCGAGATCGAGATGATGTCGTGGATGCTCCAGACCGCGTTGACCCGGGTGGCCAGGAAGGCCTCGTTGGGCCCAAGCTGGGCCTGCATCAGCTCCTCGATGGTCACGGCCAGCTCGGGCACCAGGGTCTCGTCGATGGTGTTCTCTTCCATCATGTGCTCGACCACCTGGAGCATCCGGGTGGCTTCCTGGAGCCTGGGCTGCTCGGCCAGGAGGTTGCGCAGTTCGCTTTGCGCCTCCTGCAGCTTCTGGCGCTCCACCAGCTGCCGGGCCCGCTGGAGCTGGAGGCTGGACTGCTCGCCGAGCTTGCCGCCGGGGTGGAGGATCCGGACCATGCCCTTCTCGCTGAGGTCGAACAGCAGCTTATGCGCCTTGAACTCGGGCACCCGCATCTCGATCACCAGCTGGTCGACGCTCTTCTGGCCGTCCAGGCGGGTGAGGATGTCGGCGTCCTCGGGGGCCAGCGGCAGCATCTCCGCGATGGCCTCGGAGACCCCCACCAGCACCGCGTCGCCGCCCTTGATGGCCTTGCGGATCCGCTTCCATTCGTCGGTCCGGCGGGCGCCCTCCAGGACGATTCCGGTCACCTCCAGGCTCAGGAGCATGGATTTCTGCAGGGGCGGCTGGCCGTCGTGGAATTCGAAGGTGCCGGTGTCCCAGAGGAAGGTGTCGTAGATGGACTCCTCGACCTTGAGCTGGACGATCCGCCGGATCTCCGCCTCGGTGACCAGCTGGCGGTTCACCAGGATCCGGCCCAGCAGCTGGTTCTCGTCCTCCTGGGTGGCCAGGGCCTCGCGCAGCTGCTCTTCGGTGATGCGGTTGTGGGCCAGCAGGTACTGCCCGAGGTATTCCCTGGGATCAGAGGACCATACGCTGGTGATCCGGCCGTCGGAGAAGGCCACCCGCTTGGTGTGCAGGAAGCCCTTGAGCTCGAGGATTCCGGTCTTCTTCCCGACCGAGAGCCATTGGAGGATGTCCTCCAGGCCCATCGTGGAAAGATCGCCTTTGATGCCCATGCCTCGACTCCGGTACTCCATTGTCATCTGGAAACCATTTCCAGGCTACAGGGTTGCGATCACTTCCCGGAGCGCCCGGTTGAGCAGGACCGGGTGGTGCCGGACCATTTCGGCCTCCGGGTCCAGGAGGGCATAGGAAAATACCGGAACGCCGCAGATTTTTTCCGCCGTGGTCAGAAGCGGTTCGCCGCCCTCCTGGCGGTAGCGCCGGAGCAGGTTCGCCGGCAGCGGGGCGGAATTGGCGACCACCGCCGTCACCGCCAGATGGGCAAAGGCCTGGATGGCGGCCAGGTGCCCTTCGAGGTCCAGGCCCATGCTCTCGCCCGGCTCGGTCATGAGGTTGGCCACGTAGACCACCGGCAGGGCCGTGCGGGCCACGGCCTCGCGCAGCTCGGCGATGAGCAGGGAGGCGATGGTGGAGGTGTAGAGGCTGCCGGGCGCAAGCAGGATGAGGTCGGCCTGGAGGATCGAGAGGATGGCCTCGGGCAGGGGCTCGGCATCCAGGGGCTCGGCCCAGAACAAGGCCAGGGGCGGGACCGCCGAGTTCACGCTGGTCTCGCCGGTGTAGCGGCGGCCGTTCATGTCCTCGGCCCGGAGCACCACCGGCACCACGGTCGAGGGGTAGAGCCGGCCCACCGTGACCAGCACGTTGCCGAGCTGGCGGATCGCCCGCACCCAGTCCCCGGTGAGATCGGCCATGGCGTGCAGCATCAGGTTGCCCAGGGAATGCCCGGCGAGGGCGCCGTCCCCCTGGAACCGGTAGTTCAGCAGCTCGGACAGGACCGATTCCTCCCGGGTCAGGGCCGAGAGGCAGTTGCGCAGGTCGCCGGGGGGGATGCCGCCCAGTTCGTCCCGCAACCGGCCGCTGGAGCCGCCATCGTCGCTGACCGTCACGATCCCGGTCAGCCGCCAGGGATTGCGGGTCCGCCCGGCTTCGGGCTTGAGGGCCTTCAGCAGGGCGGCGAGTCCGGTCCCACCCCCGATGGCGACCACCTTGAGGGGCATATCGGCGTGGAGTCCCCTCCCGCCGGCCACGGGCCTCAGCCCCGGTTGAAGACTTGGAAGGCCGCGGCGTGGCGGACGCCGTCGAAATCAGCCTCCAGCCGGAACTGGTAGAGCAGGCCGGCGTCCAGGGCGGTGGCCTTGGACAGGGCGTCGGCGGCGGGCTGGGCCTGGTCGAGCTGGGCCAGGGCCACGGCCTTGAGGTAGAGCAGGCCGGCCTGGTCGGCATCGGTCTTGAGGGCGGCGTCCACCAGGGCCAGGGCGGCCTCGGGCTCGTGGCGGTTCAGGGCCAGCTGGGCGGTGAGCTCCGGCGCCTCGGCGGCGGGGCTGGCCTGCTGATCCAGACGGGTCTGGATGGCCTTGAGGTAACTCTGGGCGGAGCGCCCAAGCCGGATGTCTTCCAGCTTGCCCGCTTCGGCCTGCAGCGAGGCGAACGAGGCCGCGGCCTCCTTCAGCTGGCCGCCGTTGAACTGTTCCAGGGCCTTCACGAACATCGTGTCCAGACCTGCTCCGTGCGCCGACGCGGTGCTCTCGGTTGATTTCGGCTTTGTCGCCATGCTTGGTTCCTCGGGTTGATCGATGCTTTCCAACTATACCCTAAACCTTGAAAATGGCAGATTCCCGCTTGAGCATGCGGGTGGACAGCCAGGTCATGAGCGCGGCCAGGCCGATGGTCATGCCCAGCGCCACCGCATATTCCCAGTAGTTGGCCTGCTGGCTGAACAGCTTGCGGATGGCCAGGCTGACGTTGAGCACCGGCACGTAGGGCAGGAAGGCCATCTTCTCGATCCCGGGCGCCATGGAGAACACGCTGAGGATCACCACCACGAAGACCCCGGGGGTGAGGGCGGTGCCCGCCTCGACCGTGTTCTTGGCCTGGATCCCGCCCAGGATGATGAAATTCGCAAAGAACAGCCCGAGCGGGACCATCAGCAGGAAGGTCAGGCCGATGGTCGCTGGCGAGGCCAGGGCGGCCAGGCTGGGGATCCCCGCCGAGCCGTGGTGGGCGGCGCCTTCGGCCGCCATCACCCGGCCGACCGAGACGGCCATGCTGAGCAGGTTGATCATCGCCACGATCAGGCCGATCGAGAACACGTACAACAGCTTGCCGATGATGATCTGGTTGCGGGGGATGCTGGTGGAGAGCAGGCTCAGGAGGGTGCCCCGCTCCTTCTCGCCCGCGGTGGCGTAGATGCCGTGCTGCATGGACCCGGCGTACATCATGATCATCAGGATGTAGGGCAGGAACGAGCCCAGGGCCTTGCCGACCGTGCGGCTGGCGCCGCCGGCATCCTGGGCCTCGACCCGGGTCGGCACGGCCAGCTGGCTCGAGGCCCCCATGGCCTTGAGCCGCTCCTGCACCCAGGCCTTGTCCTGGCGGTTCAGGGCTTCCCGCAGCCGGTCCAGCGCCAGCTTGGAGGAATCGTCGCTCCGGTCGTAGGTCGCCTTGATCGACCAGGTCTCCTGCCGGGCCAGCTTGGCGGCGGCCTCGGGATCCGGTTCCAGCTCCAGCTCCAGTTTCTGGTCGCGCAAGGCGGCGCCAAGGTCCCCCGCCGGCTTGTCCACCAGCTGGAACTTGGCGGTGTCGCTCCGGAGCAGGGCCTCCAGGGCCGGCGCCGGGCCCGCCACCCAGACCCGGCTCGGCCGGCCCTCGCGCTGGGCCTCATCGTTCCGGCCCAGCCGGCCCATCATGGTGAACAGCAGCGGATACAGGATCAGCGGCATGACGAAGGTGAAGAACATGGTCTTGCGGTCCTTGGACAGCTCCATGAACTCCTTCTTGACGATCAGGAGGGCGCCCCTCATGCGATCCCCCTTTCCTTCTCGGCCACCAGCTGGAAGAACACCTCGTCCAGGGTGGGCACGCCCCAGCGCTCAAGGATCTCCCGGGGCGGGGCGTCCCCGTGCAGCACCCCCTCGAAGATGATCCCGACCCGGTCGCAGATGGCTTCGACCATGGGCATGACGTGGGTCGAGACGATCACCGAGCGGCCCTCGGCCTTCATGATCCGCAGGAGGTCCAGGACGGTCTTGGCGGTGAGCACGTCCAGGCCGGTGGTGGGCTCGTCGAAGATGACGGCCTTGGGATCATGCAGCAGGGCCCTGGCGATCGACACCTTCTGCTTCTGGCCGCCGGAGAAGCCCTCCATGCGGACATCGGCGAACTCGGCCATGTGCAGCCGCTCCAGCAGGTGCATGCCGCGGCGCTCGGCCACGGCCGCGTCGACTCCCTGGAACTCGCCGAACAGCCGGAGCAGTTCCCGGGGCGTGAAGCGGTTGTAGACGCTCAGATCGGTGGAGAGGTAGCCGACGCAGCCGCGGGCCTTTTCCGGTTCCTTCCGGGTGTCCAGGCCGCACACCTCGATGCGGCCCTGGTCGGGCTGCATGAGTCCGGCGATCATGCGCAGGGTGGTGGATTTGCCGGCGCCGTTGGGGCCCAGGAGGCCGTAGATCTCGCCGGGCCGGACGGTCAGGGAGATGCCCTTGACCGCTTCGATCCGCATCTTCGCCCGGGTCTTCTTGTCTTTGACTTCGAAGGCCTTGTATATATCCGTGAGCTGGATCAAGCGGATCTCCTTTTGACGGGGGGCACGGGATCCAGTCTATGGGCTGCATTCGCGGATTGATAGGGCCTTCGCCGGACATCCTCCCCCACCTCCCGGCACGGAAATTATTAATTACACATTGACAATGGCCCCGCGGCTCGCATTTTTCTGGAAGGACCTCCGGGGCCTGGGAGATTGCGATGTCCAAGATCTGGAATCTGACCCTGCTGCTCGCCCTGGCGGCCAGCGCCGGCGCGACGGCCCGGGCGGAGGTGGTGGGCTGGTTCTACCAGGTCACCACCAAGGACGGCACGTACTCAGGGTATCCGGCCGACTGCACCATCAAGCTGCTCCAGGAGGACCAGACCGATTCCGTCTTCCACCACGGCACGACGGACGTGATCGGCTACCGCTTCTACACCCGCACCATCTCGGTCAAACCCGGCCTGCAGATCCAGATCACCACCTACAAGGACGCCCCGGCCGACAAGCAGGTCCAGGGCACCCTCACCCTGCGGATCCCGGCCGGCCTGGACCCAAAGAAAATCCAGGATCCCAACCGCCTGGACCTGGCCCTGGTGATCACCCCGCCGAACAGCGGCGCCTATCGATTCAGGGCCGGCGGGGAAACCTGGTTCCCCCTGGAGGTCGTCTCCTACAAATGACCTGACCTCAGGGCATCGAGACGCCCTGGATGCCGAACAGGCCCTTGGCCCCGACCGTGCCCAGGATGATCATCAGCGCGCCGGCGCAGAGGCAGTAGAAGGCGAAGGGGTTCAGCCGCGGCTTGCGGGTGAAGCGGTCCAGCAGGCCGATGGCGAAGTAGCCGGAGACCGCGGCCACCGCCACGCCGGCGATGCAGGCCACGGCCGGGCTGATCGAGCCGGCCGGGAAGGCCACGTCGGCCGGCAGCGGCTGGTGGCGCAGCAGAGGCTTGACGATGTGGGCCCCCTCGAGCACGGCGGCGCCGAGGATGGTGGGCATTCCCAGCAGGAAGCTGAAGCGGGTGGAATCGGACAGCTTCAGGCCGCGGAACACGCCCACGGCGATGGTCGAGCCGCTGCGGGACAGGCCGAAACCGCCGCCCAGGCCCTGGATGCTGCCGATGGCCAGGGCGTCCCATGGGCCGATCGCCCGCAGGCCCCGGCCTTCCCGCCGCTGGCTGAGCTCGTTGGCCTTGAACAGGAGGGCGGCGGTGAGCAGCAGGCACAGGCCGTAGATCCAGATATGGTCCTTGGCCTCCTCCTTGAGGTGCCGGGTCAGGAATCCGAACACCACCGTGGGGACCATGGCCAGAAGGAGCCAGCCGGCCAACCGCCGGCCCTCCTCGTCCTGGCCGAAGATGCCCCGGACCATGCTCACGATCTCGCCGCGAAAGTAGACGATCAGCGCCAGCAGGGTGCCCACGTGCAGGAGCACGTCGAAGGCCAGGGGCATGCTCTGGTGGAGCAGGAGGTTCTCCGCCAGGGTCAGGTGGGCCGTGGAGGAGACCGGCAGGAACTCGGTGAGCCCCTGGATGAGTCCGAGGACGATGGCGATGAACAGGGTCATGGGCGCTCCGGTGGCCCCCCAGAGTAGCAAAGGAAGCGACTGGAGTACAATCGGCCCATGCGACCCATCGACTTCCGCTCCGACACCGTCACCCGTCCCACGCCCGAAATGCGGGCCGCCATGGCCGCCGCGGAGGTCGGCGACGACGTGCTCGACCGGGACCCCACCATGGACCGCCTGGAGCGCCGGGTGGCCGGGCTCCTGGGCCAGGAGGCCGGCCTTTGGACCCCCACCGGCTGCATGGCCAACGCCATCGCCCTCATGCTGCACCTCGAGCGCGGCGACCGCTTCCTGGCCGCGGCCCAGTCCCACGTCCTGGGCTCGGAGCTGGGGACCGCGGCCTGGCTGGCCCAGGGGATGCCCGAGGCCCTGCCCTGGGAGGGCCGGCCCGGCCGGATCACCCCGATGCAGGTCTGGAAGGCCGCCGGCGCTCCGGGCCCCTATCACGCCCTGCGCAGCGCCCTGCTCTGCCTGGAGAACACCCACAACTTCGCCGGAGGCACCTGCCTGCCGGTGGCCGAGCACCGGGCCCTGGTGGAGCAGGCCCGCGGCCGGGAGCTGAAGGTCCACCTGGACGGGGCCCGGCTGTGGCACGCCGCGGCGGCCCTGGGCAGCAGCCTCGAGGAGCTCGCCTGGGGCGTCGACACGGTCTCGGTCTGCCTCAGCAAGGGCCTTGGCGCGCCCATGGGCTCGGTGCTCTGCGGCTCCCGGGACACGGTGGCCCAGGCCCGGCGCCTGCGCAAGATGCTGGGCGGCGGGGTCCGCCAGGGCGGCGTGCTGGCCGCGGCCGGCCTGGTGGCCCTGGACTACCTGCCGCGGATCGACGAGGACCACGGGAAGGCCAAGCGCCTGGCCGATGGCCTCCGGGCCATGGGCATCCAGGCGCCGGCGCCCGAGACCAACATCCTGCTGGTCCCGGTCCCCGACGCCCCGGCCGCGGTGGCCATCCTCGAGGAGGCCCGGGTCCGGGTGCTGCCGGTGGGCAGTTCCCTGCGCTTCATCACCCATCGCGACCTGGGCGAGGCCGACGTGGCCGAGGCCCTCGGCCGCATCCAGCCCATCGCCGACCGGCTGCTGACCACCTGGGAGGGAAATCGGCCCATGGTCTGAGAAGGGAAGACCTGGGCGTTCCCGAAAAGGATGAATAAATATATATTAAATTACATTGATTTCATTTCAAGAATATCTGTTTTTTCTTGGCACAGCCTTGTCGAGACGGACATCACAACTGGAAACCCCGCGAACTAAGGCCCGCAGCCTTTCCCGCAAGGACTGAGGAGGTTTCCATGTCCCGAAGACGATTTCCGAACCCCGGCCGGCTCCTGGTCCTGCCCTTTCTCCTCGCGGGCCTCGGCCTTGCAGCGGTCCCGGGGGCCACGGCCAGGCCCCAGGCCGCCCAGGCCCTGGAGCAGCTCCGCGCGGCACGGGCGGATCTGGATCTGGATGAGTTCAACGATTTCCTCCTCCAGGACCGGATCGAGGACGAGGAGGGCCGGGTCCACCTGCGCCTGCAGCAGACCTACCGGGGCCTCAAGGTCTGGGGGGGCCAGGCCATCCTCCACCTCGACGGCCGGGGCGGCGGGAGCCCCATGGATGACACCCTGGTCCGGGCCATCCGGCTCGAGACCACGGCCAACCTGCCCCTGGCCGAAGCCCTGGAGGTGGCCAGGGACCGGGTTTCGCCGCGGGGGCCGTTCACCATCCCCCCCGCGGCGGAACTGGTGGTCTGGCCCGAACCGGCGCCCCGGCAGGCCGGACCGGACGGGCCGGAACCGGCGGCGCCGCCGCTCCGCCACCGACTGGCCTACCATGTCCACCTGGAGCTGGAGAACGGCCGCGACGAGACCCGCCACGTGGACCTCCTGGTGGATGCCCACACCGGCGCGGTGCTGAAGACCTGGTCCACGCTCTACACCGCCCGGGGCAAGGCGGCCCGTACTTCGGGGCAATCCCAGTACAGCGGCGAGGTGACCCTGGACGCGCTGGACCACGGCAGCCAGTACGAGCTCAAGGACCCCACCCGGGGCGGCCTGGCCACCCGCAACATGGGGGGCGCCACGGACGGCCCGGGCAGCCCATTCCGCAGCCCCGGCCCGAGCTGGGGCGACGGCCTGAACTACGATCCCGGCCTGGGGCCGGCGTCCGTGAACGGCCAGACCGCGGCGGTGGACGCCCACTACGGCCTGCAGATGACCTGGGACTTCTACCACAACGTCCTGGGCCGCAACGGCATCGACGGCCGGGGCCGGGGCCCGGTCAACCGCGTCCATTACGGCGCCGACTTCAACAACGCCTTCTGGGCCGACGACTGCTTCTGCATGACCTACGGGGACGGCGAGGCCGGGCCGCTGACCTCCCTGGACGTGGTCGGCCACGAAGTGGCCCACGGCCTCTGCCACGCCACCGCCGGCCTGGACTACAACGGCGAATCCGGCGGCCTGAACGAGGCCAATTCGGACATCTTCGGCGTGCTCCTGGGCTTCTATGTCCGGGGCGCCGGCGGCCGCGGGGAGCAGGTGCCCGACCAGGGCGCGGCCTGGGGCCTGGGGGCGGACCTGTTCGGCGTCCCCTTCCGCCACCTGGACCAGCCCAGTCTCGACGGGTGCAGCCCGGATGAATGGAGCCCGGGCCTGGAGGATCTGGACCCCCATTACAGTTCCGGCCCCATGAACCGCGCCTTCTATTTCCTCGCCCAGGGCGCCAGCGGGGACCCCAAGGCCCGGTCCTACACCCCCCGCCTGCCCTCGGGCATGAAGGGCCTGGGCAACACCCGGGCCATCCGCATCTGGTGGCGGGCCCTGAACACCCGCCTGACGCCGTCCAGCGGCTACCGGGAGGCCCGCAATGGCGCCCTCCATGCCGCCCGGGAACTCTACGGCCCGCGCAGCTACGCGGTGAAGGCCGTGGCCCTGGCCTTCCACGGCGTGAACGTGGGCCCGGCGCCCAGATAGCCCATGGATCCGGACTTTGCCGACATCCGGGCCGGGATCGTCGCCTTCGAGCAGGGAGGCGAGGAACGCGCCGGATACGGCGATGGCTTGATCCGGATCCTCGCCGCGGACCTCACTCGGCGTTTCGGGCGGGGCTTTGGGGTGGTCAACCTTGCCCAGATGCGCCGATTCCATCTTGCATGGCCTTCCCAGGTGATTTTTCAGACGGTGTCTGAAAAAGGTGCGGATTCACCACCAGACCGCCTTTTGAAGAATTCAATGGAACTCGATTATCTGGCCCGGCGAACCAGAAAACCAATCATGACCAACCGCCCCCCCGGAACCTGCCCGGAAGACCGGGCATCCCAAAGTCATGAACGCGGTGGAAGCCAGGGGCGTCTCCAAGTCATTCCGGGGCCGGCCGGCTTTGTGCGGGGTCGACCTGGCCATCCGCGAAGGGGAGATCCAGGGGCTCCTGGGGCCCAACGGGGCCGGCAAGACCACGCTCATCGCCATCCTGGCGGGACTGATCGCACCGGACGCCGGCCAGGTGGCGGTCTGCGGCCTGGAGGTGCGCCGGCACCTGCACCTGGTCCAGGCGCAGATCAACATGGTCCGGGGCTTCAGCGGGGTGCTTGAGAAGTTCACCGCCCGGGAGTTGTTGAACTACTACGCCCTGCTTTACCATGCGCCGGCCGGACGGGTCGGCGAGGTGCTGCGCCGGGCCGGCCTGTGGGAGCGGCGCGACGAGGAAGTGGCCCATTTCTCCTCCGGCTGGCGGCAGCGGTTCTTCATCGCCAAGGCGCTGCTCAATGATCCCCGGGTGCTGTTCCTGGACGAGCCCACGGTGGGCCTGGATCTGGACGCGGCGCAGGCCCTGCGCGACCTGGTCCGCGAGATCAATCGCCAGGGCTGCACCATCCTGCTCACCACCCACTACATGCGCGAAGCCGAGGAGCTCTGCGGGCCGATCGCCCTGATCGCCCGGGGTCGGATCGTCGCCCGCGGCGATGCCGACACGCTCAAGGCCCTGGTCCACGGGCCGGACCTGCCGGACCCCACCCTGGAGGACGTGTTCCTGCGGCTGACCCGGCAGCCCCTGGAGCAACCCGATGTCTGACCGGTCCGCGCCCTGGCTCCGGATCCTGGCCCAGGCCTATCACATCGCCGTGGCCCTGCGGCGGGACAGCTTCCGCCTGCTGGACGTCACCCTCTGGCCGCTAGTGCTGTTCCTGAGCATGGCCCTGTTCGCCGCCTCTTTCACCCGCGATCCCAAGGCCATCGGCGTGGTCGTGCTGGGCGCCCTGGGCTGGCGGATCATCTACCACTTCCAGATGGAGGCCGTGCAGCTCTACATGGACAACTACTGGATGGGCATGATCGACCACCTGATGATCAGCCCCCTGCGCTGGTGGGAGATCATCCTGGGCGGCGCCCTCAGCGCGGTCGCCAAGATCATCGTCATCGCCGTGTTGTTCCTTGGCTTGGGTCGGCTCATGTTCCAGTTCCAGCCGCCCGACCCGCTCGCCACCCTGTTCGGTTTCCTGGCCTGTGCCGCCTGCGGGCTGGTCCTGGCCATCTTCAGCCTGGGCATCGCCTTCCTCAAGCGCGGCGACGCCTTCGCCTTCATCTTCGCCTTCCCGGATGTGATCGCGGTCATCAGCGGGGTGTTCTACCCGGTCACGGTGTTCCCGGTCCCGGTCCAGGCGTTCGCCCGGCTGCTACCCACCACCCACGCCTTCGATCTCCTCAAGGCCACCCTGGGCCTGGCCCCGGCCCATCCTGGCTGGTTGTTCGCCACCCTGCTGCCCTGGCTGGCCGCGGCCATCCTGTTCACCAACCTGGCCCTGGCCCGGGCCCGCCGGGATGGCAAACTGGTGAAAATGAAATAAATTTGATTTTCATCCGCCCCAGTGGAAGAATCCGCTAAGAATCCCTTGCAACCAAATCTGGACTCAACCATCGTCTATCATAGGCTGCCAAGCCTCCATCCCGGGATCTCCCTTGCACCCACTCTCCCAGTCTGCCGGATACGCCATTCTCGCCCTGAGCTGCCTCGACGATCCGGGCGGCGAACCCATCATGGTCCAGGACGTGGCCCAGTGGATCGGCGCGCCCGGTCCCTACCTGTCCAAGGTCTTCCATGCCCTCGGCAAGGCCCGGCTGGTCGACACCAAGCGCGGCCGCAAGGGCGGCGTGATCCTGGTGCGCCCGGCCAAGGAGATCACCCTCGAGATGATCGCCTATGCCATGGATGGGGATGAATGGCGCTCCAGCTGCCTGCTGGGCCTCACGGTCTGCTCGGATGAGCGGGCCTGCCCGGTCCACGCCTTCTGGACCGAGGAGCGGACCCGCATCTACAACGAGCTGCAGCAGTGCACCCTGGCCGATGTGGCCCGGTTCGAACGCACCCACCGTCTGGCCCACCCCCCCGCCGAGGCCGCCGCCCACGAAGCGGAGTGAGCCGGGTGCCTCCGGGCGACGCCGTTCCGCCGGACCTGGATCCCGAGATCCGGGAATTCCTGGCCAAGGTGCCGGACGTGGAGCCGCTGCGCTGCCGGGACGGCGAGTATCTGATCCGGGAGGGCGAGCCCTCGCGGGAGATCTTCGTGCTGCTGGACGGAGGGCTGGTGGTGGAGCGGGCGGCGGCGCTGCCCGGGGCCCCGCCCGTGGTCCTGGCCTGCCTCACCGCCGAGGACGGCGTCGTGCTGGTGGGCGAGATGGCCTACCTGGGCGACCAGCGGCGCACCGCCTCGGTGCGCAGCTCGGGCCTGAGCCACGTGCTGCGCCTGCAGCCCGCCCACATCGACCGGATCCTGGAGGGCTTCCCGATGCTCACCCGGGTGATCTGCCGGCAGTTCTCCCACCGGCTCCAGGAGACCCTGGAGGCCCTGTCGAAATTCCAGTCCCGGTTCGCCCTCAACCCGGGACGGCGGATGGCCCAGGATGGCGAAGTCCTGTTCCGCGAGGGCGAAACGGCCGGGGAGCTGTTCCAGCTCATGGCCGGCAACGTGCGCCTGGAAGGCCCCGGCGGCACCCTCGAGGCCGGCCCCGACAGCCTGCCCCAGGGTTTCCTGGAACTCGGTCCGTACCTGCGCGGCGGCCCGCACCAGGCCACGGCGGTCGTTTCGGGAATGGCCTTCCTCGCGGTGCTCGGCCTCCAGGACCGGGAGACGGTGGTGCGCAGCCACCCCGGGCTGGTCCTGGAATCCCTCACTTAGCCCGGCCCCGGCGCGGCGCTTTGCGAGCCTCCAGCTGGTCCAGGGCGGCCTGGATCTGCTGCCGGAGCACGCCGGCCGGAGCCACCCGCAGAGCCGCCTGCAAGGCCGCGCGGGCGCCGGGCACGTCATCCCGGCGCAAGGCCTCCAGGGCTTCGGTGTAGCCGGCCTCGGCCTCCCCGTGGTCCAGGGCGTCCCGGTCGGCCTGGGCCAAACGGGCCAGATCGCGGTCCACCGTCTGGCCGGCAACTTCCTGGAACAGCGCCCGGGCCCGCGCCCCGTGTCCGGCCCGGCTGTGCAGGATCGCCAGGTTCAGCAGCAGCGGCCATTGCCCGGGCGCTCGGCAGGCCTGGTCCAGACCGTCCAGGTCCTCCGGCGCCGGCCGGTCCTCCAGCATGGCCACGGCCGCCAGCATCGGAAAGATATTGGGCCGGGTGCAGCCCAGGCGGCTGGCCCGGCGCAGGTGGTCCCGCGCCGCCAGCAGTTCCGGCGTGCGCCCGGCGCCGATATGGGCCTGGTAGCCGCTGACCCCGGCCCAATAATGGAGCAGCCCGGAATCCGGATCGCCCGCCGTGGCCAGGTCGAACTGGGCCGCCACCTGCTCCGGGTGGCCCTCCGCCAGGGCCGCCAGGGCCAGGGCCAGGTTTCCGGACGGGCTGGCCGGGTCCAGGGCCAGGGCCGCGCGGCCGTGGTCCCGGGCCCGGCCCCGGTCCGCCGACAGGAGCAGGAGTCCGAGCCGGCCCAGGACCTCGGCCGGCGCCACGGGCCTGAACTGGAATTCCGGCCCGGGCGCCGGCGCCGGGCTGGGCGCCGTCCAGCGGACCGGGTTCCGGCGGGCCTGGAGAAGGGCCAGGTATTCCTTCAGCTCCCGATCCAGTTGATCCTCCGGCCGGGCCAAGGCGCGGGCGTAGGCCTGGGCCGGCGTGCGGCCCGCCCGCAGTTCGTCCAGATAAGCGCCCACCGTGGCCCGCCCGGACTCCCCGCCGGTCATCAGCCGCGCGGTCAGCAGCCAGGCGCTGGCGTAGAACCGGTTCCGGCCCATCCCCATGCGGTATTCCGGGGACTGGTGGGTCACTTCCAGCAGCCGCGCCACCGGCAGGATCCCCCGCTCCTGGAGGATCTGGAGATAGCCCGGGGGCGGGGCGCCCAGGCGGAGCTCCCGGCCGGTCCGCTCCAGGGTCTGGTAGAAACAGGCCAGCCCTTCATTCAGCCAGGGCGGGACGTCCGGATCGTGGGCATTGAGGAACTGGTGGACGTATTCGTGCCGGAGCATGGCCTCGGCGCCCTCGCCCTGGGCATCCAGGGCGATGTAGTCGCCATCGGGATGGGCCTCGCAGTAGCCGCCCGACCCCTCATCCGCCGCGTAGCGGTCGAAGCCGCCGCGGGTGGCGAACAGGTAGACCAGGCTGGGCCGCGGGCCCGGCACCGGTTCCGGCCAGGACCGCCGGTCCGGCGGCACCGCCTTCAGGTCCTCCCGGAAGGCCTCCAGGGACCGCGCCAGATTCCGGGCCTCGGCCTCCCGGCCATCGGTGATGAAAATGAAATGACCGCTGCGGCCCTCGATCCAGGGCCGGTCGGGCACCGGCACCTCCCCGCGGAGCCCGGCGGCGGCCAGGGCCAGCGCGAGCAGAGGGCGGAAGGCAAGGCGCATGGGGCGGGTTCCGGAACGAAGGTGCACTATACCATCGGCCCGATTCCGGCCGGATGAACTGATAAGGTTGAAGGAGGAATGGATGGAGGACGGCTGTGCAGGAACCGCAGGAGAATCCCCGGCGCTGGGCGCTGCTGGCGCTGACGTCGGTGGGGGCCTTCATGGCGCCCCTGGATGGCTCGATCGTGGCCGTGGCCCTGCCGCGCATGGGTCCGGCCCTGAACCTCAGCTACGGCTCCTCCATGTGGGTGCAGGCCTCGTATCTGCTGGCCATGGCGGTCACCCTGATCCCCTTCGGGCGGCTGGCCGACCAGTGGGGCAAGGTGCGCTTCTACCAGGCCGGACTGGTGATCTTCACCCTGGGTTCGATGCTGGCGGCCATGGCCCACGGCGGGCCGTGGCTGATCTTCAGCCGGGTGGTCCAGGGCCTGGGCGGCAGCCTGCTCAGCGCCACCTCCGCGGCCATCGTCACCAGCGCCTTCCCGGGCCGGGAACGGGGCCGGGCGCTGGGCATCAACGTGATGGCGGTCTACGCCGGGCTCAGCGTCGGCCCGCCGCTGGGCGGCTACCTAGTCGACCACTGGGGCTGGCCCTGGATCTTCCTGGTGAACCTGCCCGTGGGCCTGGCCACCTTCCTCTGGGGCCTCAAATTGCTGCCCTCGGCCGAACGCGCCCAGGGGCGCCCGGCCAGGATGGACCTGCCCGGCGCCGCCCTGATGGGGATCATGCTGGTGGCGCTGATCGTGCCTTTGACCTTCTCGTCGGAGTGGGGCTTCCGCTCGGCGGCCACCTGGGGCCTCCTGGCCATCGCGCCGCTGGCCCTCTGGGCCTTCCTGGCCGTGGAGCGCCGGACCGCCGCGCCGATCATGGACCTCGGGCTCCTGCGCAACAACCGCCTGTTCGCCGCCGCCAATCTGGCCGCGCTGCTCAACTACTGCGCGCTCTATGCGGTCAGCGTCCTGACCGCGGTCGAGCTGCAGCTGGTCATGGGCCAGCCGGCCCGGGTCGCCGGCTGGGTGATGATGGGCCAGCCGGTGATGCAGACCCTGCTCAGCCCCATCGCCGGCCGGCTCAGCGACCGCATCGGCTCCCGGGTCCTGGCCACGTCCGGCATGGTGTTCGTGGCCACGGGCATGGCCCTCCTGGGCAGCATCGGCCGCGCGGCGGGCCTGCCCGCGGTGGTCGGCGCCCTGGCGGTGGTCGGCCTGGGCATGGCCACCTTCAGCGCGCCCAACACCAGCGCGATCATGGGCTGCGTCGAGCGGAGCGAATTGGGGATGGCCAGCGCGTTCGTCGGCACGATGCGGGTCACCGGCCAGTCCCTGAGCGTGGCGCTGCTCGGCGGCATCGCCGCCAGCCGCCTGGGCAGCGGCGGCTGGCGCCAGCTGCTGCGCCAGGCCGGGCACGCCAGCGCCGCCGCCGACGCCTTCGCCTGGGGCTACCGGGCGGCCATGTTCACCGGCGCGATCCTGGCCCTGCTGGGCGCCTGGGCCAGCCTCACGCGCGGCCGCGCGCACCACCGCTGACCATGTTCGAGCGCCTCGTCCTCGACGGCAAGACCTTCGCCCCGGCGCTGTTCCTGGCGCCCATGGAGGGCATCGGCCATTCGGCCTTCCGCCGGCTCATGGCCGATTTCGGCGGCTACGGCGCCCTGTTCACGGAAATGCTCTCGGCCGGCGCCTTCCTCCAGGAGGACGCGGCGACCTCGCCCTACACCCGCAAGCGGCCCTGCGAAGGCCCGGTGATCTACCAGTTCGGCGCCTCGGGCCGGGAGGACCTCGAGGCCCTGTTCCGGAAACTGCCCGAGCTGGACGCGGCGGCGGTGGACCTCAACCTGGGCTGCCCCGCCCCCAAGATCAAGGCCCATGGCTGGGGCGTGGCCCTGGCGGCCGACTTCCCGCGGCTGCGCGAGGTGCTGGAGCGGATCCGCCGGAACTACCCGGGCACCCTGACGGTCAAGTGCCGGCTGGGCGACGATCCCGAAAACTGGCGGGAAGGGTTCAAGACCCGGCTGCGCCTGTTCGAGGACGTGGGGGTCCATGCGGTGACGGTCCACGTGCGCTTTTCCGGGGAGAAGCTCAAGCGCCGGGCCCGCTGGGAGGAGTTCCCCTGGATCGCCGCCCAGACCCGGCTGCCGGTGATCGGCAACGGCGACCTCTGCTCCCCGGCGGAGCTGGCCCGGCACCCGGACTGGTTCGCGCCCCTGGCCGGGCTCATGCTGGGCCGGATCGCCGTGGTCAAGCCCTGGATCTTCCGGGAATTCGCGGGCATGGCCCGGCCGGAGATCGACCACGCCGAGGTCTGGGACCGGTTCTACCGCTATCTCCTGGAGGACATGGCCCCGGAGCGGGCCTTCGGCCGACTTCTTGATTTCACCTACTACTTCGCCAAGAATTTCTTCTTCGGCCATGAAATGTACAAGGGTGTCCAGAAAGCCAGGAACTGCGAGGAGATTCGCGCCGCCGCTCTGGCCTTCCTCGAAAAGAACCCCCAACTGAATCCCGGCCAAGGGTTATCCTTTACCTGATTTTTCCGAAACGGGCTCTTGACGGATTCTTCGAGAGTCATCATGGTCAGTCGTACCGCCAACCACGTGAGGAGTGCCTATGAAGATCCAAGAACGCGACGCCAAAGACGTCCACATTCTCGCCCCCGAGGGCAAGATCACCCTGGGCAACGGCGACCAGGAACTGGGCGAGGCCGTGCGGCAGACCCTGGAGAACGGCCACCGCAAGATCCTCATCGATTTCACCAAGGTGAGCGTGCTGGATTCCTCCGGCCTGGGCGAACTGGTGGGCTGCTTCACCTCCATCAAGAACCGCCAGGGCGAACTGCGCATCTGCGGCCTGAACAGCCGCATCTTCAACCTGATGCAGATGACCAGCCTGCATTCCGTGTTCGTCGTCAAGGACACCGAGGCCGAGGCGCTCGCCGAGTTCTAGATGCTGGAGGAGCCTCCGGCACCCCCGCCGCCGCCGCCGGCCCCGCCGGGGCGGCTCGAAGGGTTTGTGGCGCGCTGGTGCGAGCGGCCGATGCGCGCGGCCTGGGGCTGGACCCGGACCTACTCGGACCACGCCTGGGCCGGGTTCGCCCTGGGGGCCATGGCGGCGATGCTGGCGGGCATCGCCTGCCTGGGCGCCACCCTGCAGACCGGCCTGGGGCTGATCCCGGACCTGATCCTGGCCCTGGCCACGGGCGCCGTCGCCCTGCTGTTGACCGGCGGCCTGGCCGCGCTGGTGCGGATCCTCATGGTCCTCTGTCCCTGGCGGTTCACCTTCGGCGCCCTGGGCGCCCTGGGCGGCCTGACCTGGGCCCTGTCGGCCCTGGCCCTGCCGCCGCCCCTGCCCTGGCTGCTGGCCGCCATCCTGCTGCTCCTGGCCGGGAGCCTGGGCGGCGCCATCACCGTCCTCCTGAAGATCCATGAAGCCGACTGGCGGCAGGTGGCCGGCGCCGCCGCCGTGATCGTGACCGTCCTGGGCCTGGGCACCCTGATCGGAATCCGCCTGGCCCGCCCCGGCTATGACCCATACCTGCTGGCGCCCACCCAGGTCGCCGCCCCCGACCCCGGCGCGCCCGACCCCGGCGCGGCCGGTCTCTGGAAGACCGCCACCCTGACCTACGGCAGCGGCCGCGACCGCCGCCCGGAATTCGGCGCCCGCGCCGCCCTGAAGACCCTGACGGTGGATGCCACCCCCCTGCTGCCGGACCTCCGCGGCTGGCGGGCCAAAGTCCGCCTTTGGCGCTGGGGCTTCGGCCGGGAGGCCCTGCCGCTGGCGGGCCGGGTCTGGTACCCCGACGGCAAAGGCCCCTTCCCGCTGGTCCTGGCCATGGCCGGGGCCCGGCCCGGAGCCGGGCCGGGGCTGGCCTACCTGGGCGAATTGCTGGCCTCCCGGGGCTTCATCTTCGTGGTCGCGGACGGGGAATTCCTGGATCCCTCCTGGGCCGGCGCGGTCCCGGGGGCCGACCGGGCCCGCGCCTGGCTCCTGCTCAAGCACCTGGCCGCCTGGAGGACCTGGCAGGATGAGCCAGGCAACCCCTTCCAGGGCAAGGTCGATCTGGACCGGATCGCCCTGCTGGGCCAGGACCGGGGCGCCACCGCCGCGGCCCTGGCGGCCGCCTGGAATCCCCTGCCCTGCTGCCCGGACAATGCCGCCCTCAGCTTCGGGTTCGATTTCCGGATCCGGGCCCTGGTCGCCCTGGCCCCGGTGGTTGGGAAGGCCGCCCCGGACCTGGAGGATCTGCCCTGCCTGGTCCTGGAAGGCAGCCACGACAGCGCCGTGGCCGCCCCCCCCGACGGCCGGTTCTACGACCGCACCCGGTTCACCGGCGAGACCCCGGCCTTCAAGGCCGACCTCTGGATCTACCGGGCCAACCACATCCAGTTCCACGGCGGCGGGGGCCGCAGCGACGCCGGGCCACCCCTGGGCTGGCTGCTCAGCACCGGCGCGGTGATGCCCGCCCAGGACCAGCAGCGGATCGTCCGGGTGTTCACGGCCGGCTTCCTGGAAGCGACCCTGCACGGCCGGGGGGAATACCGGCCCATGTTCCAGGATCCCCGCGCCGCCGCGCCCTGGCTGCCCCCGGCCCTGATCCTGGGGCGCTACCAGGATTCCGGCCTGCGGCCGATGGCGGGCTGCCAGGGCCTCGACCTCACCCGGGCCGCCCTGCCCGGCGGCCGCCAATCCGGCGAGAACCTTTCGGTCTGGCGGGCCGACCCCGCGCACCGGGCCGTGGCCCTGGGCTGGGACCGGCCGGCCCGCTACACCCTGACCCTGCCGCCGGTCGAACTGGGCCTTTCCTCCAGGGCCCGGCTGGTGCTGGAGCTGGCCGACGGCGGCCCGGGCCGGGCCGTGCGCGCACCCCTCGACTTCACGGTGGAACTGGAAACCGCGGATGGCCTGGTGGCCCGGGTGCCCCTGGGCCGGGTCCTGCCCCTGCAGCCGGCGATCCGGATCCAGCGGGGCAAGTGGGCCACCCTGGAGAAGGCCCTGTTCCCGGGCGATCCGGAGCCGCGCTTCCAGACCTTCGAACTGCCCCTGGCCCTGTTCAAGGAGGCCGCCCCGGCCATGGATCCCACGGCCGTGCGGCAGATCCGGCTGGTCTTCGACCGGACCCCGCGCGGGCTGGTCCTTCTGGAAGGGGCCGGCTTCGCCTTCTGATCTGCCGGCCCGACCAGGAAAGCCTCAACTATTTCCCGGGGTCTACCGATCTAAGGGGCAGAAGGCCCGCCATGGACATTTCGTCCGTCACTCCCCTCATCCTTGCCGCCCCCGCCCCGCTGCCCGCCACGGCGGCGCCGGCGAGCTATCTGGACACCGTCGCCAGCCTGACGGCCGCCGACCCGGCCCCGTCCGTTCCGGCCGCGCCCACCGCCGCCGCCGGGGAGGACGCCGCCTATGTCGCCCTGCCCACCCTTCCGGTGGACCTCACCCCGGACTTGACGGCGGCCGACGCCGCCGCCCAGGTCGAACAGATCTTCCAGGCCCAACAGGCCCTCATGGCCGCCATGAGTTCCGGCGGCATGGACACCGCCCTGGCCCTCAGCGGCCTGCCCCCGGGCGCCACCGCCCTGCTGCTGGGCGCCGGCTGGGTCCAGCCCATGCCGGGCACGCCCCGGGCCGACCCGTCCGACGCGCTCTGGGCGTTCCGGTTCCCGTTCCGGCGGGAGGATGTGCCGGCCGTGACCTCGGCCAACCCGGCGGGCCCACCCAAGGACAAGGAGCCGGGCGCACCGCTGACCGCCTACGGCCCCCAGGGCGAGACCGAGCCCATGCCGGGCCAACCCGGCGGCGTCACTCTGGATATCCTGGACTGAGGGCCGCGGCGCGGCCCTGAGAGGATCCCGCGCCCATGGCCCTTCCCGACCCGCTCCAGCTGCTGCCCACGCGCCGGGCCCGGCTGCGCATCCTCGCCCATACCCGGCACATCGTCGGCGTGATGCTGCCGCTGGGCGCCTTCGTCGGCCTGATGGTGGCCCTGGCCCTGTACGGGCTGTCCCGGTTCGAGCCCTGGGTGCTGCGGATCGGCTGGCGGACCCGGCTGACCCTGCTGCTGCCGGCCCTGGGCCTCCTGCTCACCACCGCCTGGCTGCAGACCACCGGCATCGGCGCGGTCTCCCTGGTCCAGGACCTGGACCTGGCCCGGAGCGACCCCTACCAGGCCTTCCCGCTGCGCCGGACGCTGGCCAAGGTGGTCGGCTGCCTGCTCACCATCGGCTTCGGCGGCAGCGCCGGCGTGGAGGGCCCGGGCAAATGGTTCGGCGCGGCCATGGGCCTGCAGTACCATCGGGTCCTGCGCGGCTCGGCGCGCTACCTGGGAATCGTCCGCCGGCTGGCGCGGCCGCCATTGGTCATGGCCCGGGCCGGCGCCGCGGCGGCCCTGGCCGCGGTCTTCCGGGCGCCCCTGTCCGGAGCGCTCATGGCCGCCGAGCACCATGGCCTGCTGTCGGCGGAATCCCTGGTCCCCTGCCTGGTCTCGGCAGCCTCCGGGTATGTGGTCTTTTCCGGTTTCATGGGCTACGAGCCACTCCTGCCGATGCCCCGGGCGGCCTTCGCGGTCGGCCCCCGGGAGCTGCTCTGGGCCCTGCCCCTGGGCCTGGCCTGCGGGGTGGCCGCGACGATCTACCTGCGTCTGCACGCCTTCCTTACCCGCCTGCTGGCGCGGGTGCCGCTCGGCTGGCGTGGCCTGCCCGCCGGACTGGGCCTCTGCCTCCTGGCCCTGCCCAGCCACCTTTTCTGGCACGACCTCCCGGTCACCCAGGGCAGCGGCCTGGAACTGGTCCAGGAGCTGGTCCAGGGCCATGCCCTGCCGGCGGCGGCCGGGGCCATCCTGGCCCTGAAGATGGCCGCCACCGCCCTCACCTTCGCCGGCGGCGGCATCGGCGGGCTGTGGCTGCCCTCCCTGGCCATGGGCGCGGCCCTGGGCGCGGTGTTCGACGCCAGCCTGGGCCTGGGCGCCACCGGCTACCTGACCCTGGTGGGGGCCGCGGCCATGGCCGGGGCCACCAACGAATCGCTGCTGGTCCCGGTGGTGTTCCTGGCCGAGACCACGGCCCAGGCGGCGCTGGTGGTGCCCGCGCTGATCGCCGCCACCGTCTCCTATCTGGTGGTCCGGGAACGGAACTGAGTTAATATGTAGGATTCCCAACCCAACCCTCTCCAGGAGACCCAATGTCCAAGGAAACCGCCAAGATCATCTGGACGGGCATCGATGAGGCGCCAGCTCTGGCCACCTATTCGCTGCTGCCGATCGTCAACGCCTTCACCAAGGCCGCGGGCGTGGTGGTCGAGACCCGGGACATCTCGGTGGCCGGCCGGATCCTGGCCAATTTCCCGGAGGCCCTCACCGAGTCCCAGAAGGTCGGGGACGAACTGGCCTACCTGGGCGAGCTCACCCAGCATCCCCACGCCAACATCATCAAGCTTCCCAACATCAGCGCCTCCATCCCGCAGCTGAAGGCGGCGATCAAGGAGCTGCAGGACCAGGGCTACAAGGTCCCCGACTATCCGGAAGAGCCCAAGACCGATGCCGAGAAGGAACTCCAGGCCCGCTACGGCAAGGTGCTCGGTTCGGCGGTGAACCCGGTCCTTCGCGAAGGCAATTCCGACCGCCGGGTGGCGGCCTCGGTCAAGCAGTACGCCCGCAAGCACCCGCACAAGATGGGCGCCTGGAGCGCCGATTCCAAGGCCCACGTGGCGCACATGGAGAGCGGCGACTTCTACGGCAGCGAGAAATCCATCACCCTGGCCCAGGCCGAGACCGTGCGCATCGAATTCGCCGACGCCGCCGGCGCCGTGACCGTGCTCAAGGCGAAGCTGCCCCTGCAGGCCGGCGAGGTGTTCGACGGCACCTTCATGAACGTGAAGGCCCTGCGGGTCTTCATCAAGGAGCAGATCGAGGCCGCCCGCAAGGACAACGTGCTGTTCTCCGTGCACCTCAAGGCCACCATGATGAAGATCTCCGACCCGGTCATCTTCGGCCACTTCGTCTCGGTGTTCTACGAGGACGTGTTCGCCAAGTACGCGGACGTGTTCAAGGAGATGGGCGTCAACCCCGATCTGGGTCTGGGCGACCTGTACGCCAAGCTCAAGAAGCTGCCCGAGGCCCAGCGCGCCGCCATCGAGGCGGATATCCAGGCGGTCTACGCCGTCCGCCCGGCCCTGGCCATGGTCGACTCCGACAAGGGCATCACCAATCTCCACGCCAGCAACGACATCATCATCGACGCGTCGATGCCGGTGGTGATCCGCGACTCCGGCAAGATGTGGGGTGCCGACGGCAAGCTCCACGACGTCAAGTGCGTGATCCCCGACCGCTGCTACTCGACCTTCTACGAGGAAGCCATCCAGTTCTGCAAGGCCAACGGCCAGTTCGATCCGGCCACCATGGGCTGCGTCGCCAACGTCGGCCTCATGGCCCAGAAGGCCGAGGAGTACGGCTCCCATGACAAGACCTTCAAGGCCCCGGGCGACGGCGTCATCCGGGTCGTCACCCAATCCGGCGCCGTGCTGATGGAGCACGCCGTGGAGAAGGGCGACATCTGGCGCGGCTGCCAGACCAAGGACCTGCCGATCCGCGACTGGGTCAAGCTGGCCGTGGCCCGGGCCCGCGCCACCGGCGCCCCCGCCGTATTCTGGCTGGACAGGAACCGCGCCCATGACGCCCAGCTGATCCTGAAGGTCAACACCTACCTGAAGGACCACGACACCAAGGGCCTCGAGATCCTCATCCTGTCCCCCGTGGAAGCCATGCAGTTCACCCTGCCCCGGGCCAAGGCCGGCCTGGACACCATCTCGGTGACCGGCAACGCCCTGCGCGACTACCTCACCGACCTGTTCCCGATCCTGGAGCTGGGCACCAGCTCGAAGATGCTGTCGATCGTGCCCCTGCTGGCCGGCGGCGGCCTGTTCGAGACCGGCGCCGGCGGTTCGGCTCCCAAACACGTCCAGCAGTTCCAGCAGGAAGGTTACCTGCGCTGGGACTCCCTGGGCGAGTTCCTGGCCCTGGCCGTGTCCCTGGAGCACCTGGGCAACACCTTCCAGAACAAGACCGCGCTCCTGCTGGCCGAGACCCTCGACCAGGCCACCGCCAAGTTCCTCGACAACAACCGCAACCCGGCCCGCAAGGTGGGCCAGATCGACAACCGCGGCAGCCACTTCTACCTGGCCCTGTACTGGGCCGAGGCCCTGGCCGCCCAGGACAAGGACACCGAGCTCAAGGCCCGGTTCGCCCCCGTCGCGGAGCAGCTGGCCGCCAGCGAAGCCCAGATCAACGCCGAACTGATCGGCGCCCAGGGCCAGCCGGTGGACATGGGCGGCTACTACCACCCGGATTTCGACAAGACCTCCCGGGCCATGCGCCCGAGCGCCACCCTGAACGCGATCATCGACGCCATCGCCAGGTAGGATGAAGGGGATCACGGGCCTTCCGGGGCGACCCGGGAGGCCCGGATTCCGTACCGCCGCCGTTCGCCGATCCGGGCCGGGGGTTGGCCGAATCGGGCTGGCGATCCGGGCGGGCCGGGGCGATCCTCCAGGAGGAGGGTTGCGATGATCAAGTTCCTGCTGTGGTGCATCCTGCTGGTGCTGTGCTGGCCGCTGGCGCTGCTGCTGCTGGTGCTGTTCCCGCTGGTGTGGCTGGTGTTGCTGCCGCTGCGGATCCTTGGGTTCGCCGTAGAAGGGGTGCTGTCGCTGATCCGGGGGATCTTCCTGCTGCCGGGGCGGCTGCTGGGTGGGTGATTTGGCATAGCGGTATTAAATTATTTATTTATACTTATTGAACAGGCCGGGGCTTGAACCCGCCCATAGATCTTTGAGCTTTTTATCCTTTCTCATCCCCGTCCATCCCCGTTCATCCCCGGCCAATAAAGGCCAAGGGTGGTGCCAGACGGCATCGATTCTGCGGCCATACCAATTCATGGGCTCTAATTTGCCGGGGATGAACGGGGATGGACGGGGATAAAAAGGGATAAAAGCAGGGGGGTCAAAAAACCGCAGGATTTCCATGATTAACGTTAAATTTATCCAGTCCCTCCTTCTCGTTGGTTTTGCTGCGGCCCTGCCCTTCCAGATCGGCTGCAAGGCCGCCCTCGAGCCTCCCCGGCAGGCCGCGCCGGCCCTCATGTCCTGGCGGGTCGCCGCGGCGCACCTGGAGGATGTGTTCGAGCGGATTCCGGAAAGTTCGATCGACGCGTTCCGGGAGAACATCCCGGAGGAGGACCGGCTCCGGGTCAACGCCGCCAACGGGGAAGCGGGGCTCAAGGACGACCGGGCCTACGTCTACGGCGAACCTTCGCCCCGGGCCACGGACCAGATGCTTGCCCATTGTGGGGTTAATGAGAAGGACGTGCTCTACGACTGCGGCTGCGGCCGGGGGTTCTTCCTGATGCAGGCGCTGCTGAGCACCCCCATCCGGCGGGCGAAGGGCGTCGAGCTGGCGACCTCCCGAGTGGAGATCGGCAGGAAGGCCCTGGGCATCCTGGTTGAAAACCACCTTCTGCCGCCAGGCAAGGTGCTGGAGCTGCAAGACCAGGACATGACCAAGGCCGACCTGGCCGACGCGACCCTGGTCTACTTGGATTCGGTGTTCTTCTCGGACGAGCTGCTCACCACCATGGCCCGCAACATGTCCCGGGCAAAGGGGCTGCGCAAGGTCGTCATGGTCATGAAGGGCCTCCCCCCCAATCCCTGGTTCGAATTGGAAAGCACGGAAAAGCTGAAGATGAGCTGGAGCCCCAGGTTCGGTTCCGACGTCCTGTACTACCGCCGCACCGCCGCTCCGGCCGGTTGACCTCAGCTGAACAGGGACCGGGGCGCGCCGTCCCCCGGCGGCACCAGGGTCCCGGCCCGCAGCCCCAGGAGGCGCAGCTTGCGGTCCAGCGCCACCCGCTTCAGGCAGGCCCGGGCGGCGTCGCGCAGGCCGTCGGGATCGGCCACCGCGAAAAGCAGGGTCACGTCCCGGGTCACCGTGGCGAAATCCGCGAACTTGAGCTTGATGCCCACGGTCCGGGCGGCGCAGCCGTGGCGCGCCAGGTCCTCCGACAGGCGCCGGCACATGTCGAGCAGGATGCGGGTGAGCTCCTCCCGGTCGCGGACCGGGTCCAGGTCCCGGGCGAAGGTGGTCTCACGACTGATCGACTTGGCCTCCCGCGCGCAGACCAGGGGGCGGTCATCCCGGCCCTGGGCGGCCTCGCCCAGCCAGGCCCCGTAGCTGGCGCCGAACCGCTGGACGAGCAGGGCCGGGTCGGCCGCCGCCAGCTCGCCCAGGGTGCGGATGCCCATCTCCTCCAGGCGCGCGGAGGCCTTGGGACCGATGCCGTTGAGGGCCGCCGCCGGCAGGGGCCAGATCCGCGCCGGCAGGTCCGCCATTCCCAGCACGGTCAGGCCGTCGGGCTTGTCCAGCTCCGAGGCCAGCTTGGCCAGCAGCTTGTTGGGGGTCACGCCGATCGAGCAGGTCAGGCCGGTGGCCCGATGCACCGCCTCCTTCAGGCGCCGGGCCAGGGCCACCGTCTCCCCGGGAACCTCGGTCAGGTCGATGTAGATCTCGTCGATCCCCCGGTCCTCGATGACCGGCGCGATTTCGGCGACGGCGGCCTTGAAGGCGCGCGAGACCCGGCTGTAGGTCTCGTAGTCCCCGGGCAGCAGGATGGCATCCGGGGCCAGCGCGGCGGCCTTCATGAGACCCATGCCCGAGCGCACGCCGAATTTCCGCGCCTCGTAGGTGGCCGTGGTCACCACCCCCCGCCCCGCGTAGTCGCGCAGGCGCTGCAGCGGGCCGTCCGCCCCGGCCCGCCGCCGGCCACCGCCGATGACCACGGGCAGGCCCTTCAGATCGGGGCGGCGGAGCAGTTCCACCGAGGCGAAGTAGGCGTCCATATCCAGATGGGCGATGCGCCGGGGCCGGGCCGGCGCGGCCGGACCGGTTTCAGGGAGCGGGGGCGGGATCCCGGATGTCATGACGAAATTATAGCGAAGAAGGGTCGCCCCCGCGTCACCAAACCGTGAACCCAAGTGCCAATTCCTGCATAAGACTGGAGAGGCCTCTGGGCTCAACCTGGCGGGCGCACAAAGGGTCTATGATTTTCGAAGGAGTGGACCATGGCCAATTTCAGAACGCTGGCTTCCCTCGCCAAGGCGGGCGCCCTGGCGCTGGCCGCGACCACGGCCTTCGCCGGCCCCTGGTTCGCCCATGGCGGACATGGGCGGTTCGGCGGCGGCCGGGTCTACGGCGGGCGCGTCTACGGCGGCGCGCTGCGGGCCCTGCCCCGCGGCTACGCGACCTTCCGCTTCGGCGGCAGCCCTTACTACTACAACGGCGGATTATGGTACCGCCCCTGGCATGGCGCCTTCATCGGCTGCTATCCGCCGATCGGCCTGGGCCTCGCCGTCCTGCCCCTCGGCTACGCCACCTACTGGTATGGCGGTGTTCCCTACTACTGCTACCAGGATGTCTACTACACCTCCGTGGCCACCGGCGGCTACCAGGTGGTCGAACCGCCCCCCGACGCACCCCCGGTCGGCCAGACCCAGCCCCAGGCCCCGCCTCCGGCCGCCCGCCCTGACCCCACCCTGGACGCCCTGCTCATCGTGCCGCAGGATGGCCAGACCGAAGAGCAGATGAAGACCGACCGCCGCGACGCCCAGGCCTTCGCCCGGCAGCGGAGCGGCTACGATCCATCCGACGTCGGCAACCTCGAGGACCCCGGCCTGCCCCGGGCCCGCCAGGCCTACCGCCGGGCCCTCAAGCACTACCTGGAACAGCGGGGCTATTCGGTCAAATAAGGCCCAGGCTCCGACTGCAGCGGCAGGCGGACCGTGAACAGCGATCCCCCGCCCGGGCTGGAGACCGCCTCCACCGTTCCGCCCAGCACCTGGGTCAACTGGTGGACCAGGGACAGCCCCAGCCCGGTGCCGCCGAACTTCCGGGTGGTGCTGGCGTCGGCCTGGACGAAGGGATCGAAGACCCGCTTCAGCTGCCCGGGATCCATGCCGATGCCGGTGTCGCGCACCCGGAACACGGCGAAGGCCCCGTCCCGGCTGGCCTCCAGGTCGACCTGCCCGTGATCGGTGAACTTGCCGGCGTTGGATAGGAGATTGGACAGGATCTGGCGGAGCCGGACCAGATCGGTGGTCAGGTGCGCCAGATCCGGCGCCAGCGTGATCTGGAACCGGTTGCCCCGGGCCTCGATCAGCGGCCTGAGGGCCCACTCCAGGTCGAGCAGGAAGGGCGCCAGCTCCAGCTTGCGGAGCTCGACATCCATGCGCCCGGCCTCGATCTTGGCGAGATCGAGGATGTTGTCGATCAGCCCGAGCAGGTGGTGGCCGGCCCCATGGATCCGGGCCGCATCGGCGCCTTCCGCCGGCCGCCCGGCATCCCGGGCCTCCTCCTGGAGCAGCTCGCTGTAGAGCAGGATGGCGTTCAGCGGCGTCCGCAGTTCATGGCTCATGTTGGCGAGGAACGCGCTCTTGGCCAGGGAGGCCTGGCGCAGTTCCTCGGTGCGCTGGCCGACCAGCGCCTCCAGCCCCTCGGCCCGGCGGCGCAGCTGGGCCTGGCGGGTGAAGTGCAGGCCCGTGCCCAGGACCGCCGCCAGCGCCGCCAGGGCCAGGTAGGCCCACCCCGTGGCCCAGAAGGGCGGGCGCGCCGCCACCTGGAAGGTCGTGCCCGGTCCGTATTCGCCCTGGTCCGGAAGCAGGCCGCGCAGCGTGACGCGGTAGGTTCGGGCGCCCAGGTCGGGCAGATCCAGGCGCGGGCGGTCCAGGGCCAGGACCGTGCTGCGCCGGCCGTCGTCCAGGATGGCCTGGTAATGCATGGATTCGGGATGCAGGTAGGTGGGGACGGCGAAGGCCACCTGCAGGCGATCGCCCACGGCCAGTTCCAGGGGCGCCCCGGCGGGCAGGGTCCGGCTGCCGATCGTGGTGGCCAGGATCACCGGGGGCGGCAGGCCGAGGGCCGGGGCGCCGGGCTCCGGCTCGAACCGGTTGATGGCGGTCTCGGTGCAGATCCAGAGCCGCCCGGCCGGGTCGAAGTGGATGGACTGGTGGGAGACGTCCCCGCCAACCAGGCCTTCCCCGTCCTCAAAGCCGACCCGTTCCGCCCCGGACCGCGGGTCCAGGCGGAACAGTCCGTGGTTGGTGCCGATCCAGAGCCGGTCCTGGTGGTCATAGGCCAAGGCGTAGGTCACCCGGTTGAGCCCCCTGGGCAGCGGGTCCAGGGTGCGGTCCAGCACCCAGCCGCCGGAGTCCCGCCGCAGGATCGCGATCAGGGAACTGGAGCCGTAGCCCAGCGCCACCTCACCGGCGCCGGACCGGGCCAGGGCGCGCACCGAATGCTCCCCCAGCCCCGGCACCTTCACCCAGTCCTCGCCGCGCCGGAACATCAGCCCCTGGTCGCCGGTCAGGAACAGCTCGCCCTGGCCGTCGTCGGCCAGCATCCGCAGCCGGCCCAGGGCCGGGTGGGCCTGGGTGGTCCAGCGGACCCCTCCAGCCGCGGGCCGGCCCCGCCACAGGCGGTCTCCCGCCACGATCCACAGATCCCCACCGTGGGCCGCCAGGCTTTCCATGTGGGCACCCTCCGGAAAATCCGCCGGGGCCGGCACCGGTTCCGGGCGCACGGCACCCGGTCGGATCCGGAAGACCTTGGCGGCATCGGAGCGGGCCGTCCAGAGCGTGCCGTCCTTCGCCAGGGCCATCCGGTAGAACCGCCCGGCCAGGAGGGTCCGCCAGCCGGCCTGCGTGGCCAGGGCCAGGCCCGCATCCGTGGCCGCCCAGAGCCGGCCCTGGAGGTCATGGAGGACCTGCCAGCTGAGCCGGCTGGGCAGGCCGTCCGCGAAGTCCCAGTAGCGCCAGTGCCCGCGGCCCATCACCTGGAACAGGCTGCTGGCGCCGATCCAGAGGCTGCCCTCCCGGTCCAGGCTGGCGGTGACGACCGGCCCGAACCGGTGGTTGGCCAGAATCTCCCAGCGGTCGCCCTGCACCCGGTGCAGCTGGGCGCCGGCGGCGACCCAGATGCTCCCGTCCGGGCAGCGGCCCAGGCCCTGGACCGCCGGGTATCCGCCGGCCGTCTCCAGGGCCCGGAATCCCCAGCCTCCGGATACCGGCTGGAACCAGCAGCCCAGGGTCGTCCGCAGCCAGATCCGGCCGGCACCGTCGCGAACGACGGCCTGCAGATCCTCCCCCGCGGCCAGGCGGGGACCCTCCTGCGGCCGCCATGCGCCGGCCTGGAACCGGAGCAGACGATTGCCCCCGCACACCAGGGCCGGGCCGCCCGCGGGATCCACGAACAGGGCCGCGGCCCGGAACGTCCCGGGCAGGGCGCCGGCCAGGTCCACCGCCGTCGCGTCCCCGCGCCAGGGCAGGCCATCGGCCAGGAACCACATCTGCCCGTCCGGGCCCCGCTGGAGATGGGTGACGGTCCGGATTTCGCTCGGAAAACCTCGCGGCGCCGGCAGGGGAGCCCCGTTCTCCAGCACCGCCAGGCCGCGCAGGGTGCCGACCCAGAGCTGCCGTTCCAAGGAAGCCAGGCTCAGGACGATGGGATCGGGCAGCGGCACGTCGATCGGCTGCAGGTCCCGGCCGTCGAAGCGCTCCAGGCCGATCTCCGTCCCCACCCACAGCAGGCCGTCGGCATCCTGGTGGATGGCGTTGATGGCGGTGCTCAGCAGGCCTTCCCGGCTGGTCAGCACGCGCACGGGGACATGGCCAGCTCCCTGGGCGGACAGGATCATGGCACCGGCCAAGGCGAGGAGCAGCTTCAATGCAAAATTCATCAGTTTCCCGGAACTCATTTTTGCAAAATCCCCGTGCTATACAAGAGTTATAAGTTCCTACCCTGCCCGGCCCTTGCACGTGCCGGTTCCACCCCCGCAAGCTCAGGTTCGGGTGGATCGGACTTGTGGCATCATATTGGGTCATCCACCCGGTTCAATCGTGATCCATGCTTCCGCGGGCCTAATGCAACGCCGGCGATCCGCCCACCGGCGGATCACCGGATGGCTGGCCGCGGCGGCCTTCCTTCTGGCCCTCCCGCTCCAGGGCCAGGCCCTGGCCATGCGCCACTTCGACAACCGGGACGGCCTGCCCCAGAGCCAGGTCAGCGCCCTGCTCGAGGACCGCCACGGCTTCATCTGGGCCAGCACGGGCGACGGCCTGACCCGGCTCGGGCCCAACGGCGCGCAGGTGTTCGACGCCACCAACGGCTTCAACGCCAAGGACGTCTCCGATCTGGCGGAGGGCCGGGACGGGGCCATCTGGGTCGCCACCGAGGAACGCGGGGTGACCCGGATCCGGGGCCGGGAAGTGACCGTCTTCGGGCCCGGCCGGGGACTCGAGGTCGAGGACGTCCACTGCCTGGTCCAGACCCGTGGGGGGGACCTGTTCGCGGGCTCCCAGCATGGGCTGTTCCGCTGGCGCGGCGACCGGTTCGAGCGGGTGGCCCTGCCCGAGCCCTGGGCGACCGGCGCCATCACCGCGCTGGGGGAGGATTCCCGGGGCGCGGTCTGGATGGGTTCGCGGCGGGGGGCCATGGCGCGCTGGGACGGGGTCCGGCTGGAACCCGGGATCCTGCCTCCGGTGGCCCTGAAGGGCGCCATCCTCCGGCTCGGCGCGGACCCCGGCGGCCGCCTCTGGGCCCTGCAGGCCGAGCGCATGCTCCAGCTCGAGGGGGACACCACCTGGGCGCTGGCGGAGCTCCCCGGGCTGCCCGGCAACGCCCTGCTGGCCGGGTTCTCCTTCGACCGGGCCGGGGCCATGCTGGTGGCCCTGGGCACCGACGGGCTCTACCTGCGGGACCCCGGGGGCGCCGGCCGGGTCCTGCCTCCAAGCGAACTGCTCTGCCGGGACGCCATCACCTGCGCGATCCGCGACCGCAACGGCGGCCTCTGGATCGGCACGGACGGCGACCACCTCTGGACCCAGCCGTTCGCGGGCCTGCGCAGCCTGATCCGGGATCCGGCCACCGGGACCGACCTGGGCCTGGGCACCGTGACCAGTTTCCTGGAACGGCCCGGGGGCGGCATGCTCCTGGGCAGCAACAACGGCGTGTTCCTGTGGCAGGAAGGCAAGGGCCTGGTCCGCCACTGGAGCCGCGGCAACGGCCTCGGTTCCCAGGACGTCTGGATGCTCCAGGACGACGGCCAGGGCGGCGCCTGGATCGGCACCCTGAAGGGGCTCTACCGGCTGGGATCCGGCGGGCAGCTGCGGCCCGGCCCCGCCGAACTGGCCAAGGCCCAGATCCAGTGCCTGGCCCGCCAGGGCGGAAGGATCTGGGTGGGCACCGACAAGGGCCTGGCCGAGCTCGATGAGCGTGGCCGGTTCCTGGCCCTCCACGACCCCATGGACCAGGTCGGGTTTTCGGCCGTCCACTGCCTCCTGGACCAGGATGGGGTGCTGCTCGCGGGCACCAGCCAGGGGGTCCTGCGCTGGCAGGGCGGGCAGTTCCAGCCCGCGTTCGGCGCCGAGGACCCGACCCGCCGCCTGCAGATACTCGCCCTCCACCAGGACGCGGGCCGGCGCCTCTGGGTGGGCACCTCCCAGGGCCTGCAGGTCCGGGACCTGGACCATGGCACCTGGTCCACGATGGGCCTGGAAGCCGGTGGCCAGCCGCTCTACAGCATCACCTGGATCCGCGCCCTGGCCAACGGGACCGTCGCCGTCGGCCACGCCAAGGGGGTCACCCTGCTCGCCGCTTCGGGCCGGACCTTCCAGCTGACCCGCCGGATCGGCCTGGTATCGGACGAGACCAACCAGGATGCGGCCCTGGTCGACCGCCAGGGCCGGCTCTGGATCGGGATGGTGGGTGGGGCCTGCCTGCTGGACGAACTCAAGGTCTTCCCGGCGCTGCCCCCCTCCGTGCCGGTGATCCTGGACGTGGCCTGGGAGCGGGGCACCGTCGGGCTGCCGGAGCGGGTGGTCCTGCCGCCGGGCATCGCCTCCCTGGCGGTGCATGCCGACGCCGGCAACCCCAACACGCCCTACCCGGTCCGGTTCGAGGTGCGCTTCGAGGAATCCGGATCCCCCTGGCATGCCCTGGAGCCCGGGCTGCCCAGCATCTACTTCGAGGGCCTGAGCCCGGGCGTCCACCGGCTGCGGCTCCGGGCGGGGATGACCGGCGCCGGGTGGCGGGAGTCGGCCCCCCTCGACCTGACCATCCGGCCGGCCTGGTGGCAGACCCTCTGGGCCCGGGCCGGCCTGGCCGCCCTCGTGGCGCTGGCGGCGTTCGGGGTGGCGCGCCTGAGGATGGCGCGCCTGCGCCGCCTGAACCAGGAACTCGAATCCCGGGTCGCCCGGCGCACCCGCGAACTGGAGGGCAGCGCCCAGGAGCTGGCCCACAAGAACCAGGCCCTGGAATGGACCCACCGCCAGCTCAAGGACACCCTGGAATCCCGCATGCGCATGATCAACACCGTGAGCCACGACCTGCGCTCGCCCGTGACCAGCATCCTGCTCAGCGTCGAGCGGATCCAGGATTCCCCCGAGGGGGTTCCGCCCAGGGCCGCGCGGACCCTGGGGATCATGGCCCAGGAGGCCCGGCGCCTGGACCAGATCGTCAAGGGGCTCCTGGACCGCAACCGCGCCGAATCCCTCGCCGACCGGCTCGACCTCCGGCCGGGCCACCCGGCCGAGGTCCTGGACAAGCTGGAGGACACCCTCACCCTCAAGGCCGAGGCCCGGGGCCTGCGCACCCACCTGTACCTCGAGCCCGAATCCCTGCGGGCCGACCTGAGGCTGGACGTGGCGGCCATGCAGCAGGTGCTTTACAACCTGGTGGAGAACGCCCTCAAGTTCACCGACGCCCCTGGGGATGTCGGGGTGCGCAGCAGCCTCAAGGAGCAGGACTGGATGCTGGAGGTCTGGGACACCGGCCGGGGCATCCCCAGGGCCGAGTGCGACCGCCTGTTCAGCGCCTTCCAGCAGTCCCGCGAGCAGGACGCCAACAAGGGCTGGGGCCTGGGCCTGTTCATCTGCCGCTCGATCGTGGCGGCCCACGGCGGCCGCATCGAGGTGGACAGCGACACCGGCAAGGGCGCGATCTTCACCGTGCGGGTGCCGGTGGCCGCAGCGACCCCCGAAGTCCCGGCCGAGGCGGTCAGGCCCGCCTGAGCACCACCGCGGTCTTGTCGTCGCTGGCCGGGGCGTCCCCCTCGAAGGCCCGCACGGCCTCGAAGATCTCGTCCAGGGCCAGGCCCGCCGCATGGCCGTGCAGGGAGGCCGCCAGGGCCCGCCAGCGGTCCAGGCCGAAGTCCTCCATCATCGGGTCGCCCGCCTCGAGAATGCCGTCGGTGATGAGCAGCAGGGAATCCCCGGGCTCCAGGACCAGCCGCCCGGCATGCAGCGGATTGACCGGGAACAGGCCGATGGGCATGCCGGTCGAATCGAGCTCCTGCAGCTCCCCGCGGCGCACCCGCACGGGCGGCACATGGCCGGCGTTGACATAGTCCAGGGCGCCGGTGGCCAGGTCCAGGACGCCGTAGAAGAAGGTCGCGTACTTGCGGCCCGAGGTCAGGCCGTGGGTGAGGTTGTTGAGCTGCTCCATCAGCCGGACGATGTCGGTGGTCAGCGGCGACGCCATGCGCAGAGCGGTCTGCAGGCTGGACATGACCAGGGCGGCCGCGACGCCCTTGCCGGACACGTCGCCGATCGAGAAGCCCAGCCGGTTCCCCTCCATGCGGATGAAATCGTAGCAGTCGCCCCCGACCTCGTAGCAGGGCACGCACAGGGCGGCCACCTCCAGCCCGGGGATCCCGTCCGGCGGCTCCGGGAACAGCCGCATCTGGATGTCGCGGCCCATCCGCAGCTCGCGCTCCATCCGGTCCCGCTCCAGCTTGGAGCGGTGCAGCAGCGTGTTCTCGATGGCCAGCGCCATGGGCTCGGAGACCGAGCCCAGGAAGTCCAGGTCGGCCTGGCAGAACAGCCCCCCGCGCCGGTTGATCAGCTGCAGGACCCCCACGATCAGCCCGGCCCGGTTGCGGATCGGCGTGCACAGCACCGACCGGGTGCGATAGCCGGAGCGCTCGTCGCTGCCCGGATCGAACCGGGGATCGGCGTAGGCGTCGTCGATGAAGACCGGCACCCCCGAGGCCGCCACGCACCCGGCCAGCCCCTGGCCCATGGCCAGGCGGATCTCCATGGACCCCATGCCCGAGGCGATCCGGGAGAACAGCTCCCCCTTGACCGGATCCATGAAGTACAGCGTGCCCCGCTCCACATCCAGCTCCTGGCTGGCGACCGTGAGGATGGCGGTCAGCAGGGCCTGCTCGTCCAGGGGCGAGTTGATGATCCGGGTGGCCTCCACCAGGCTGGAGAGCCGGTGGAGTTCGCGGGCGGGATCGAAATCGGGCAGGGACATGGAGAGGTTCCCCAGGATACGGCGGCGGGTTGTGCTTCCTGAGGATGCCAGAAAGCCGGCCCGCCGCCAGCCCGGATATGGGAGCGAGAGGCAACGGACCGGCCGATCCTGGCCGGGGGCTGGCAAAGTAAGGAAATTGACGGATAATGGTAAGGAGGAGTTTCCGTGACCCAGCCTGTTCTGGCGACCCTGACCAGCAAGGGACAGCTTACGATCCCCAAGATCATCCGGGACGCGCTCGGCCTTCGGGAAGGGGACCAGGTCCGCTTCGAACTGGATCAGGTCCATGGCCGGACCGTCATGGAACCGGTGCGGTTCCAACCCGAGGACCTCGCCTCCTTCGCCGTCCCGGGCGCCCGGCGCATGACCCTGGCGGAGATGGAAGCCGCCAAGCGTGCAGGCGCAACCCGATGATCGCCTTTGATACCAACATCCTCGCCCGGGTGCTCCTGGGTGATGACCCCAGGCAGAGCCCGGCCGCCCACAAGGCCGTGATCCGGGCCGCCCGGAATGGGGGCGTATTCGTGCCGCTGCTGGTGTTCGCGGAATTGTCCTGGGTCCTGGGGGCCGCGCCCGGATGGGATCCCGCCCGGGTCCGCCGGGCCCTGGAGGCCTTGCTGAACATGGAGGGGATCGAGGTCGAGGCGGCGGGGATGGCCCGGGAAGCCCTCGCGGCGGCCACGGGTTCCGTCGGGATTGTGGATAACCTCATCGCGGCGGTCGCCCGTGGCCGGGGGTGTTCGAAATTCCTGACCTTCGACCTCCGCCTGGTCCGGACCGGCCGTGCGGAATTGTTGAAAACCTAGAGGAGCCCTCAGGGGACCAGGATCCCCTGCCCCATCGTGCTGCGCGCCGCCAGGTCGCGCTGGGCCTGGGCGGCGTCGGCCAGGGGATAGCGGTTGCCGGGGGCGATGGTGACCTGGCCGGCCAGCACGGCCGCGAACAGGTCCGCGGCGCTCGCCTCCAGGTCGGCCCGCTTGGCGGTGTAGGTCGCCAGGGTCGGGCGGGTGAGGAACAGGGAGCCGTTCTGGGCCAGCACGCCCAGTTCCATCGCCGGGACCGCGCCGGAGGCGTTGCCGAAGCTGACCATGAGGCCGAGGGGGCGCAGGCAGGCGATGGAGCCCGGGAAGGTGTCCTTGCCGACCGAATCGAACACCACCGGCACGCCCTCGCCCCCGGTCAGCTCCCGCACCCGCGCCGGGAAGTCCTCGGTGCGGTAGTTGATGCAGTGCGCCGCGCCGTGCCGGAGGGCCAATTGGCACTTCTCGTCCGAGCCGGCGGTGCCGATCACGTGGACGCCCAGGGCCCTGAGCCACTCGCAGGCGATCAGGCCCACGCCGCCGGCCGCGGCGTGCCACAGCACGGTCTCGCCGGCCCGCACGAGGTAGGTCCGGCGGATCAGGTACTGGACGGTGAGGCCCTTGAGCATCATGGCCGCGCCCTGCTCGAAGCTGATCCCCTCGGGCAGCAGGCAGAGCCTATCCGCCGGCAGGTTGCGCACCTCGCAGTAGGACCCCGGCGCGCCGCCCGCGTAGGCGACCCGGTCCCCGGGCTTGACGGCCGTCACGCCCGGGCCCACGGCCTCGACCACGCCCGCGCCCTCGTTGCCGGTGCCGGACGGCAGGGCCACCTTGTAGAGGCCGCTGCGCTGGTAGATGTCGATGAAATTGATCCCGCAGGCCCGGTGCCGCACCCGGGCCTCGCCCGGGCCCGGGTCGCCCACGACCACGTCCTCCAGGAGCAGGACTTCAGGACCGCCGGTGGCATGGAAACGGATCGCCTTGGACATGGGTTCCTCCTTCGCGGGATTCGGGGCGGCACGGGTGCCGCCTCCAGGATGGCTCATTCCCCCCGCGCTGAGAATGTCCTTGTTCCCGGCCGGGGTCAGTGCGCCGCGGCCCGGGGCGCGGCGTTCTTCACGTAGGTGTCGAACCAGGTGAGCATCTCGTAGATCTGCTGTTCGTTGGATTCCCGGGCGGCGTACCAGTGCGGTTCGTGCGGCAGCAGCACCAGGCGGGTGGTGCCGCCATTGCCGCGGATCGCCTCGAACAGCTTGGTGGCCTGCAGGGGCGTGGTGCCGGGGTTGGCGTCGTCGGCGCCGTGGATGATCAGCAGCGGGGTCTTGAGCTGATCGGCGAAGAAGAAGGTCGAGACCTTCCGGTAGACCTCCGGGGCCTCCCACACCGATCGCCGCTCGTTCTGGAACCCGAACGGGGTCAGGGTCTTGTTGTAGGAGCCGCTGGTGGCCACGCCGGCCCGGAACAGATCCGAATGGGCCACCAGGTTGGCGGTCATCAGCGCCCCGTGGCTGTGCCCGGTGACGCCGATGCGCTCGGGGTCGGCCACGCCCAGCGCCACCGCCTTGTCGACCGCGGCCTTGGCGTCGGCGACCAGCTGCTCGGTGTAGGTGTCGTAGGCCTTCTTCGGATCGCCCACCACGGGGAACGCGGCGTTGTCGATGATCGCGTAGCCGGCCAGCAGCAGCAGGCGGTAGTTGCGCAGGCGGGTGAAGGTGTACTGGGAGCCCGAGACCTGGCCGGCCTTGGTGGCGTCGGCGTAGTCCAGCGGGTAGGCGTAGAGGATGGTGGGGACCCGGGTGCCCTCCTGGTAGCCCGGCGGGGTGTAGAGGGTGAAGGACAGATCCAGGCCGTCGGCGCGCTTGTAGGTGACCAGGCGCTTCTGGATCTGCCGGACCCGCGGGGCCGGATCGGGGAGGTGGGTGATCGGTTGGCGCTGGAGGGCGTAGGCGGCCTCGCCGGCGGCGGCCTTCTGCGCATGCCCCAGGGTCACCCGGAAAGCGTTGGGCGGATCCACCGGCGTCTGGTGCCAGGTCAGGAACTGCCGGGAGCCCGGGCCGGCGAAGGCCAGGAACCGCTCGTACTCCGTCCGGCCGCTGCGGAACAGGCGGTCGGTCTTGAGCGTCCTGAGATCCAGCCGGTCGAGGAAGGGCCGGCTGCCCTCCGGAGACGCGCCCTCGCCCGAAAGGAAGATGGCGTCCCCATCCTGCCGCAGCACGGAATGGCCGTTCGGCAGCACCCGCCAGACCGGGCTGCCGGGGTTGCCATATTGCTCATCGCTGGAGAGATCCCAGAGGATCCGGGGCGCCTGCGCGGGGTTGTCGGGATTGACGATGAAGGCCCGGGACCAGTGCCGGTTCAGGTCCCTGTCGTAAAGAATGGCCAGGCTGGGCTGTTCACCCCAGGCCAGGCCGTAGAAGCGCTGCTCGGTGCGGAACAGCTCCTGCGCCGCCGCGGTGAACGGCGCCCGGGCGATCATGACCTTGTCGCGCTGCGGCACCTTCACGTTCCAGTCGCCGCCGTCGAGCGCCTCGGCCCAGACCAGTGTCGCCGGGTCGCTGGGGCGCCATTCGAAATCGCGCGGGCCGAGCGGTTCGCCATGGATCGGGACCCGGTCGGCCAGGGGCAGCGCGGCGATGAGGTGCCGTGCCACGGCGGCGCGGTCGGCGATGTCCCACACCTCCACGTTGCGCGGGAAGCGTTCGTAGGTCGTGACGTAGGAATAGGGCCTGGCGATCGCGGAGACCAGGATATGCCGGCCGTCCGGCGCAGGGCTGGTCTCCAGGTAGCGGTCCGGCTGGCCCAGCGGGGTGAGCCCGAGGCTGTCGCCATCGACCAGGGCCAGCTGGGAGCTGCCGTAGTAGTCGAACAGCGCCTCGTCGTGGGGGCTGCCCAGGGTGTCGCGGTTCTCGTAGGTGCTGCTCTGGCCCTTGCCGCCGATGGCTTCCTGGATGCTCGGGCCGGGCGGCACCGCGGGCGCCGCCGGCGGCCGGCCCAGGTTCCCGGGGACCAGCTTGACCAGCAGCGTCTTCTGGTCCGGCATCCAGCGCAGCTCGTGGCCCAGCATCGGGTTCAGCCAGGCCCCGGGCACCCGGCGCACCGCCCCGGTCTCGCCGTCGCCCAGCCAGAGTTCGACCGATTCCTCGGCCACATTCTGGAACGCGAAGCGCCGCCCATCGGCGCTCCAGACCGGCGCCCCGGGGGAGCCGCCGGCCGGCAGCTTGACCGGAATGGTGACGCCATCAGCCACCCTCAGCAGTTCATAGCTGCGGGCGGCGGGGGTGATCCCATAACCCCCGGGGGTATCGTGCCTGCTGTGGTTGCCCGGCTCGACCCGGACCCCGGCCAGCCGGAGATAGGGCCGGGCCACCCGGCTGATCGAGGGATACTCCTCCCAGGCCACCAGCAGCATGCGGTCGTGGGTGGGGTTCAGGTAGGGCGCCGGCGGCGACGGCGCCCGCATGATGTCCAGGATGGCCTGCGGAGGCTGGCTGTAGCCGGGCGCCTTGGCCTGGGCGGAGGCCGGCGAGGGCGCCAGGAGGGCGGCGACCAATAACCACTGTGGGGATAGGGCGATCTTACGAAAGGACATGATGGCCTCGCGGATGGGCGGCCGGATTGCCGGGCCTTCGCAAGTCTCCCACCCCCGCCGATTCTTGGCCATTCAGTAGAAGTCCTTGGCCTTTTCCGCCTTCAGGAGCAGCACCATCCCCTTGGCCACGCCATGCGCCCGCGCGTCGAAGCCGAGGACCGCATAGTAGTCGAACGCCGTCCAGCCGCCGGGGTCCAGGATCGCGATATCGGCGCCCCGCTCGAGCAGGAGCTTGATGACATCATCCTTGCCGTGCCCCTTCAGGGATTCGGCCGCCAGCATCAGGGCGGTCTGGCCATAGTCATCGACGGCGTTCACATCGGCCCCGGCATCCAGCACCTGCTTCACCGTCGCCAGTTCGCCCTGGAAGGCCGCCGTGGCCAGCTGGTCATTCAGCGCCTTCTTCCCGGGCGCGGGCTCGGGCGGCGCCGGCGGGGCGTCCTGGACCGCCTGGCTGAAATTCATCGCACCGATATCGAAGGCCAGCAGGGAAGGCCACGGGACCTCCCAGTAGGCCGTGCTGGTCCCCCGCTTGTAGACTTCGTAGCGGCTGGAATCCAGGCCCAGCCCCTTGGAGATGATCCGGGCTCCGGCGGGATCGAGGGCGAAGGCCGGCAGGTTCGCGGCCGCGTAGGATAGAGGCCGATTGTGCGGGGACAGGACCAGGTCGGTCCGGGCCCCGGTGAGCACATCCACCAGGAGCAGGGACCAGCCCCGGTCCTTGTGGTAGCGGGGCCGGATGTAGAAGTTCCCCTGAAGTTCGCTGGCGTGGACAGCCAGGGCCTGGACCTCCTGCGCCTCGAGGATGCCCTCGTGGTTGGACAGATCGAGGGCGATCACCACGCCCGCGAACGCATTGGCCAGGCCGGTGATGGCGTTGGAGAACTGGATGGCCGAATCCAGCCGCGCCGCCGATCCGGCCTGTCTGAGCGCGATCGAGCGCTGGGTCAGGGCGATGTTCCGGTCCAGGGAGGAGCCGGAGCGGACCGCAGAGGCGGTCGCGGCGTAGACGAGCTTCTCGTTGTCCAATGCGGTCCGGTAGAAATTCGCCGTCAACGCCGGCCTGGTGCGCAGGTCCGACTCGGCCCGCGCCTTGCCGCCCTTCGCCCCGAGATGGGCATAGGCCCTTTTGTGCACGGCGAAATCGTGGGTGAAGATCAGCCCGTCGCCCACCGGTTCCGCCAGGAGGATCCGCCCCGACCAGGGGTCGAAGGCGGCCACGCCCGACTCCCGGGCGACGACCACCCGTTCGCCCAGGAGGCAGATGTTGTCGGGCAGCAGGTTGCGTCCCCGCAGGGAGCCAGGGAACGCCGCGGTGAAAGCGATGCCGCCGCGCTGGGGCTCGACGGCGACCAGGGTGTCGGCCGCCGTGAGGAAAATCCGGTATTCCCCCGGAACCAGGGGGCTCGAGACCTGCCCCGGCAGCGGGCAGCGCCAGAGCGATCGGCCCGAATCCCGGTCCAGGGCGAGGAGGGTATCCCGCACCTCGGCGCCGGCCTTTGACAACGCATACACCTTCCTGCCTTGGACCGCCAGGCTGCGGATCGGGCTGTCCTTGAAATCGGCCTCCCAGAGGATCGCGCCCGAGGCCGGCGCGCATTTCCGCAGCCAGGCGCCGTTGGTCACGTACAGGTCGCCATCCTGCACGATCGCCTCCGCCTGAGGTTGGCCGGCCCCCGGAAGCGGCATCTTCCACAGGGCCTTGCCAGAATCCTCGGCCAGTCCGGCGCAGTCCTGCCCCACCAGCAGCAGGGTGCCGCCCGCGGCCTTGACCGAGAACTGGCCGAGGGTCGTGCCCGGCCCGGTCTCCAGGACAGCCGTCCAGGTCTCGGCCCCATCCAGCAGGTTCACGCGCGTCAGGGTGGCCTGGGACTGGGCGACGGAGAACATGACCAGATGCGCGCAGTCCGGAAGGAAGGTCCATCGGGCGCCGGCCTTGGGCCGTTCCCAGAGCAGCACGCCGGTCTGGGGATTGAAGGCCGCGAGCTTGGCCGGGCCCTCCAGGAGGATCACCGGAAAGGTGGCCACCAGGGTCTGGGGGAAGCCAAGGGTCTGCCTCGGGGCCAACCACAGGGTCTCTCCCGTGGCCGGGTTGATGGCCCTGAGGTCCTTGGGCGTGAGCCCCCCCCAATTGAGCCCGGTCATCTCCAGGGTCCCGGCCAGGATCCGGTCCCGGTCGAGGACCTGGATGAAATCGGTCTCCTGGGCGTTCAACTTCTGCTGCCACACCGGCTTGGGCTGTCCCTGGGCGATCCGGGGGAGTTCGGAGACCATGGAACCGACGCTGCTCTTGTTGATGCACCCGAGCAGCCAGGGCAGGCTGACGCAGCCCAGCAGGAGGGCCCCCAGGGCGGCCATCCCCGGATTCCGCCAGACGGGAAACGTCGGGAACCTCATCACGGACCTCCTCGAGGAAGCGGATTCCGGCGCGGGACTGATCCGGACCAGGGGCAGAGGCCGCCATGCCCTGCCGCCGGCCGGCGGACAGGATCCACGGGACTGCCAGACGGAAAAGGCATGGGGCCTCCGCGGCCGAATGGCGGGCTGATGTTATTAAATATAAGTTTTCCCGGAACCGGATCAATCCTGCCGGACCCGGAAAGCGAACGTTTGAGGGAAGGGAACGGACGGATGGCCCGGGTTGACAATCCCGCTCCCAGGCCCGCCGGGCGCCCCCCAGGAAATTTGTATTAAATGCCTCGGAGTTAAATTGGCTGTATATAATTGGGCCCGGTCTCCCCACATCCCGAAGCGGATACGCCCATGCCCCTTCCGCCCGGCACTCTCCTCGGCAGCTACCGGATCGTCGCCCCGATCGGCGCGGGCGGCATGGGCGAGGTCTACCGTGCCCACGACGAGCGGCTGGACCGCGACGTGGCGGTCAAGGTGCTGCCCCAAGGTTTCGGCGAAGAGGCCGGCCGGCTCCGACGGTTCGAGCACGAAGCCAAAGCCCTCGCCGCCCTCAGCCACCCGAACATCGTCACGGTGTTCGAGGTCGGGGACCACGAAGGCATGCCCTACCTGGTGATGGAACTCCTGGCGGGGGAAACCCTGCGCGCCAGGATCGACGGCCGGCCCCTGCCGGTCGCCAAGGCGCTCGAGATCGGCCTGCCCCTGGCCCAGGCCCTGGCCGCGGCCCACGAAAAGGGCATCCTGCACCGGGACCTCAAGCCCGAGAACGTCTTCCTCACCAAGGATGGGAGGGTCAAAATCCTCGATTTCGGCCTGGCCAAGACCCACTCCCCGGCGGCCGGCGCACTCCCGGGCAGCCTCAGCACCGATACCCTGGATCCCGCCATGAACCTGACCGGGACCGGGATGGTCCTGGGCACGGCCGGCTACATGAGCCCCGAGCAGGTCCGTGGCGAGCCCCTGGACGGCCGAAGCGACCTGTTCTCCCTGGGCATGGTGCTCTGGGAGATGGTGACCGGACGGGGGCCCTTCCACCGGCCCTCGCGGCTGGAGACCCTGAACGCGATCCTGCGGGAGGAGCCGCCCCCCCTGGATCCGGACCTGCGGGTCCCCCCGGCCGTGGAGAGGATCCTGCGCGGCTGCCTGACCAAGGAGCCCGGCAGCAGGTTCCACAGCGCCCACGACCTGGCCTTCGCGCTGGAAACGACCATGGCGGGCTCCGGCACGGGGGCCATGGCGGCGCCGCCCCGGCCGTGGCCCCCGGTCTGGCGGAAGGTTCTGGGCCCCCTCTCCGGGGCGCTGGTGGTGCTCCTTGGATTCGCCCTGGCCTGGGCCCGCCATTGGCCGCCGTTCAGCCCCCGGCCCCAGCCGGTGTTCCACAAGCTCTCGTTCGGGAAGGGCGCCATGGGCAGGGCCCGCTTCACGCCCGACGGCAACAGCGTCCTCTTCGATGCGGCCTGGGAGGGTCGGGACCGGGAGCTTTTCACGGCCCGGATCGAGGCGCCCGGCGGGACCCCGATGGGCATCCGGAACGCGACCGTAGCCGGGATCCACGGTTCCGAGGCCGCCCTGATCCTCTCGCTCACGCACCGGGTCACGACCCTGGCGACGGGCACCCTGGCCACCTGGCCCCTGGGGGGCGGCAGCCCGCGTTCCATCCTGGAGGGGGTGATCTTTGCGGACTGGAGCCCCGACGGGCAAAGCTTCGCCGTGGTTCGGATGGGGATCGGCCATACCCGCCTGGAATACCCGATCGGCCACGTGCTGTTCTCCACCGGCGGCTGGATCGGAGCCCCCAGGATCTCTCCGGACGGCCAGCGGGTCGCGTTCTCACACTACTGGGCCATGGGGGACGTATCCGGAGACCTCATGGTCGCGGACGCCCGGGGCGGCGTCTCCGTCCTTTCGGGGGGCTGGCGCTCCATCCTGGGCCTGGCATGGTCCCCGGACGGATCGGAGGTCTGGTTCTCCGCCGGCGAGGTCTGGGGCTGGGATCGGCTCTACGCCGTGCGCCTGAACGGCCAGCGGCGGACCGTCCTTGCGGCGCCGAACACCCTGATCCTCATGGATATCTTCAAGGACGGGCAGACCCTCCTCCTTAGCGGCACCCTGACCAATGAGCTGTGGGGCCGGGGCCCCGGGGAACCGGCCGAGCATTCCTACAACTTCCGGGATGGCACCGCCGTGATGGGGTTATCCGGCGATGGCCGGAGCGTGCTCTTCTCCGAGGTCGGAACCGGAGGCGGAAGACGGGGGGCCACCTGCCTCCTGCGCCTGGATGGAAGCCCGCCCACGCGCCTCGGCGACGGCCTGGCGGGGGGCCTGTCCGCCGATGGGGCCTGGGCCCTCTCGATCCTCTACCAGCAGCACCCCGCCCTCCAGCTCATCCCCACCGGCGCGGGCGAGACCCGGGTCCTGCCCCTGGGCGCCATCGCCCGCTACCACTGGGCCAGCTTCTTCCCGGATGGCCGGCGGATCCTCCTCGACGCCAATGAGGCCGGCCGGCCCCGGCGGCTGTTCACCCAGGACCTTGCGGGCGGCGACCCGCGGCCCCTGTCCGAGGAGGGGGTGGAGGTCCCCAAGCCGCACGCCGCCATCTCCCCCGACGGGACCCGGATCGCGGCCGTGCGAGATGGCCGCCCGGTCCTCGTCTCGGTCGAGGACGGGAAGGCCCGGCCCATCGAAGGCCTGGGGCCCGGCGAAACGCCCTTGGCCTGGACGCGGGACGGCCGGACCCTGTTCGTCGGCGAATCCCCGGTGAGCGGCGCCTCCCAGCGGACCTTCTTCCGGTTCACCCTGGCGACCCGGACCCGGACCCCGTGGAAGTCGATCGAGATGGCCGAACCGGCCGGCGCGAGGCTGGTCTACTTCCCGGTCATCGCCATGGATGGGGACGTCTATTTCTACACGGTGATCCGGGCCCTGACCAATCTCTATTCGGTGGAGGGCCTGCGATGACCCTTGCCCCGGGTTGGCCGACGCAGCCCCGTCAGATCGACCACCGGTAGCCGAGGTTCAGGAGCAGGGTGTAGGCCGGGTTCACCCGGGAGACCGCCATCCGCTTGAGCAGGGATGGAAAGGCGTGGAACCGCTTCCGGAACCACGTGAAGCCTTCCAGGAGCTCCTCCGCGGTCATGCCCCGGGGCGTGAAGGCCACCCGCGTCTTGCCGTTGTACCAGGACCAGTCGCCGCTCCGGAGGCGGCCGTCCCGCCGCATCTCCTCGTGGATGGGCGTCCCCGGGAAGGGGGTCAGGATGCTCGCGGTCACCCCGTCGATGCCCAGGGACTCGCAGGCTGCGAGGGTCTCCCGGAAGATCTCCCGGGTGTCGCTGTCCAGCCCGAAGATCACCCCGGCCTGGATGCAGATGCCCTGCCGGTGCATGGCCTCGATCGCCGCCCGGTATTCCGGGACCCGGTTGCAGGCCTTGCCGGCGGCGGCCAGGCCCGCCTCCGAGAAGGTCTCCAGGCCCACGAAGAGATAGACGCAGCCGGCCTCCCGCGCGAGGCGGAGCAGCTCCTCGTCCGCGCAGCGGTCGATGGTGGTCTGGGCCGCCCACCGCTTGCCCAGGCCCCGGAGGCCCGTCATCAGCCGGATGGCATAGGCCCGGTCCGCGAAGAAATGGTCATCCCAGAAGACGAAATGCCGGTTCGGCATGCTGGCGATGTCCGCCAGCACCTCCGCGACCGGCCGGGTCCGGAACCCGGGGGCGTAGATCTGCCGCAGGTTGCAGTAGGCGCAGTGGTAGGGACAACCGCGGGTGGCGAACACGGCGCCCTTGGTGAAGGACCGCTGGCGGATCAGGTCCCTTCGCGGGATCGGCAGCCCGGCCAAGGACGGGGGCCGCGGGCAGACGTAGCGGGCCTCCCCCGCGCCGTCCAGGAACGCGTCCAGGAAACGCGGCCAGGTCTCCTCCGCCTCGCCGACGAAAAGATGGTCGCAGTGGGCCGAGGCCTCCTCCGGCAGGAGGGTGGCGTGGGGCCCCCCCAGCGCGACCTTGGCCCCCAGGGCCCGGAAGCGGCCCGCCAGCTCATAGCAGTGCGGGGCGTTCGGGGTGTTGACCGTGATGGCCACCAGATCGGCCGGTTCGTCGAAGGGGATCCGCTCGTTGTACTCGTCCACCAGCCGGATCCGGTATTGCCGCTCGTCCACGAACCCCGCAAGGTACGGCATGGTGATCTGGGTGAAATTGTTGAACTGCCGGCGCCGGAACCGGTGGATCTCCCCACTCTCGGGCGTGATCATCAGGAGGGATTTCTTCATCGGGGAAGGCCCTCCGGGAATCGGGCGGCAGGAGGCCTAGAACTTCTCCCCGATCTTCATGAGCGCATCGCCCAGCTTGACCTTGCAGTTCCGCAGGTTGGCGGTGTTGAGGAGGATCTTGGGCCGCCCGCCCTCCTCTTCCACCACCACGCAGGCCGAGCTGGACAGATCCCGGTGCCCCACCACCACCAGCCGGCCCAGATGCAGCTGCGCCTTGGCCTCCGCTGCGGTGGTGCACCAGACCATGGCGGATCCGTCCTCGACGGAAATCCCCAGGGCCGACAGCGCCGCCTTCAGGGCAGGCTCCTTGCAGGTGATCTGGAACTCGCCGCAGCCGTTGGCGATGCCTTTCAGGACCTTGGCCGTCTGTTCCGGCGAGAGGTCGCCGGCCTGGAGGAACAGACCGCAAAGGAGGGCGAAGGCAGTGCGCGGGAAGTGCATGGGTGGTCCCTGGAAGTGTGCCATTTAAGTGTGAATGCCTAGGATACCCGGTGAACCTCCGCCTCTCAAGGCGGGCCCCGCTAAAATCTCCCTTTGATGATTCCGACGGAACACATTCCGAAAAACCCCAGGATCGCGACCACGGGCACGACGGCGGTCGCCACGACCAGGGTCACGACCAGCGTGCCGCCCCCCGGCTTCCGGCCCAGGTGGACCAACTGCCAAATATAGGCAGAAAGGATGACGAGGCAAATGCCTTGGGCCTGCCGGACGAAGGCCAGGAGCAGGACGGATCCGACCACCCACCAGGCGATGGCGAGGCCGATGCCGAGCAGCCGGTCGCGCCGCTTCGATCCCAGGATCGAGGCGCGGGGGGTCGGCGGATTCAGGGGTTCGTTGGCCATGGATTTCTCCGGGAGAGTTTGTAGGCGGACCAGAAGACCACCGGGATGCAGACCCATTGGAAGTTCGTGAGGCCCCAGGCGGCGACGGCTTCGGTGCGGATGAACTCAAGGCCGAACCGGAAGGTGAAGTAGCTGCCGATGAACAGATCGAACAGCACGCCCGCCTCCCCCTTCGGCCGGGCCACCGAGAACACGAACCAGGCCAAGCCGAAAAGGCACTCGTAGAGTTCTGTCGGGTGCCGCCTCAGCCCATCCCCGAAATCCACGCCCCAGGGAAGCCGGGTCACCTTGCCGCAGCAGCAGCCGCGGCAGAAGCAGCCGACCCGGCCCAGCGCGAGCCCGAGGCCGAGGGCCGGGACCAGGGCGTCGCCCTTGCGGGTGCGGATTCCGAGCCGCCACTTGGTGAGCCGGACCGCGAGGATGCCACCCAGGAAGCCGCCCAGGAGGGTGCGGCCCGCAAATACCAGTTCCGGATCCCGGACTCCGGCCAGGAACAGCCGCACATTGGCCAGCAGGTACGGCGCCTTGGCGCCCAGGACCCCGCCGACCAGGCTGGCCGTGAGGATGGCGAGGGAGGGTCCGCCCCGGGTCCGGGCGCCCTGGAGCAGGTAGACGCTCCCCCCGGCGACGAAGGCGAGGCCCACCATCAGGGAATACATGGGCACGGTCCAGGCCCCCAGGTGCAGGTAGGGGAAGACCCCCCAGGGACGCGCTAGCACCGGTTGCCCGTCAAGGCGCAACAGCCGCCCTTCCTCAGACACGCGAACAACCGGGAGGCGGGGCAGAAGCCAAGGGCCGAGATGGTCTTGAGCACGCACAAGCACGCCAGCGCCACCCACCCCCCGTGCGGGAAGCGGAGGATCGCGATAAGCACGCCCAGGCCCAGGATCGCCCCGGTGCCGTGGGCGAAGCGCATGGCGGTCCCATCCATGAACGCGAACGAGGCCGGCGGGAACAGCCGGCCGAGGGTCACCCGGTAGAGGACCACCATCGGGGCTCGATCCACCCGCAGGACCGCGGATATCGCCAGCAGCCCGGCCACCACCCCCACGATCCAGGCCTGCCGGGTGAACAGGGCAAGCCACAGCATTCCGGTCAGGGACCACCGGCAGAAGGCGAACGCGCTCCGGGGAAGCTGGACTACGAGCGGGGCCATGGCCAGGGGACCAGCATGCCTGTCCTGCGCCGGTACTCGGCGTAGCCAGGGAAAAGGGTGAGCAGGGCCGCCTCTTCCTGGCGGGCCCGGTAGATCATGGCCGGCAGGAAGATGCCGAGCGTCGCCAGGAGTGCGGCCAGGTTGCTGAAGATGAAGGAGGCGCCGCAGGCCATCCAGACCAGGGAGGCGTACAGGGGATGCCGGACCCACCGGAACATGCCGGTGCGCACCAGGGCATGGTCCCGGTACAGGACCACGTGGTTGCCCCACTGCCCGCCCAGCGCCACCCGCCCCAGGACGTTGACCACCGTGCCGGCCAGCATCAGCCCCAGGCCGAGATCCAGAAGGAGGTCGGCCAGGCCCCTGGGCAGGAGGACCACGCCGAGCTGGAACCGGAGCAGCCCGTAGAAGCCGCCGAAATACCCCAGCATGGTCCCGGTGGCCACCACGCTCTTGTGCTCCTGGCGGATGGTCGAAGGCGGCGGGGCGACCAGGAAGTTGATGGCGACCGCCAGCAGCGCCGCGCCGGTGCATATCGCGACCACCGCCGGAGCCGCGGCGCGGAGCAGGGCCTGGACGTGGGGTTCACCCATGGGCGCGCCGGTGGTGGAGGTTGAAGGCGGAAAAGGGGATCTTGCGCAGCTCCGGGGTGATGATGTGGACGCATTCCTTCTGCATGGCCTTGAGGTCGAAGTTGTGGGCGTCGAGGAAGGAGACCACGCTCAGGCGGAACAGGTTCTCATTGATGTATTGCACCCGTTCGGGCTTTTCGCGATGGAGGAAGGCCCTGGGGATGAAGGCCAGCAGGTCGGCCAGGCCGCAGCAGGAGGGGCTGGCCGCCGCCTCCTGGAGGAATTCCTCGGCCCGGAAGTTGAACGTGTTCCGGATGAAGGGCAGGTAGTTGCGGAAGTCCACCCCGCGGGTGATCGGCGTCCAGCCGCCCGGGTGCCGATACAGGTAGTTCACGGCCACCCGGTCCACGTGGCAGGGCAGCGGCACGAAATCGGCCAGGAGGATCTGCCCCCGGGTCTGGGTTTCCAGCCCCTGGAGAATGCCGGTCAGGGTCGCCCGCTCCCGGGTGTCCGTCCCCGCCGGCAGCCGCCCGAACCAGGCCACGGGCTGGAAGTTGACCCCCCGGACATTGGTGAAGCCCATGGCGAAGGCCACCATGTCCCCCAGCGCGTGGTCGTTGACCCCGGCCTGGACCGACATGACCAGGGTCACGGGAACCCGGTGGCGCTCCAGGGCCTTCAGCGCCGCCAGCTTCCAGGCGTGGACCCCTGCGCCCCGGAGCGCCTGGGCCGAAGCGTCCTCCAGGGCGTCGAACTGCAGGTACACCTCGAAGCCGCCGACGAACCCGGCCAGCTCCCGCACGAAGGCCTCGTCCTGGGCGAGGCGGTGGCCGTTGGTGTTGAGCATCACGTAGGCGAGGTTCCGGGTCCTCGCGTAGCGGATGATCTCCAGGATCTCCGGGTGCTGCGTGGGCTCCCCGCCCGAGAGCTGCAGGATCTCCGCCTGGCCGCACTCGGACGCCACGTAGAAGTCGATCATCGCCCGGATCCGCTCCAGGGGCAGGTGGGCGCCCCCGGGCCGCGAATCGGCATAGCAGGTCGGGCAGCCCCGGTCGCAGGCCTGGGTGACCTCGATCAGGCCGATGCAGGTGTGCTGCTCATGGCTCGGGCAGAGCCCGCAATCCCAGGGGCAGCCCCGGACGGCCCCGGTCTGGGTCGCCCCGGCGGAACCCGGCCGGCTGAATTCGTTCCGCCTGCGGAAATAGCCGGCGTCCGCCTCCAGGAGCTCCTCCTGGTGGCCGTGGACGGGACAGTGCTTGCGCAGGAAGATCCGCCCGTCCCGCGCGACGATCTTGGCCTGGACCGTGGCCATGCACTCCGGGCAGAGGCTGACGGTGGCCTCGAGGACATCGTACGGGCGCGTGGTTAGGGGCATGCAACAATTTATCATATCCCTCCACCCAGTCTGCCGGCTCAAGGAGCCCCGGGGCGGCCGCCAGGGTCCGATCGAACGGCTGCCAAGGGCGAGGCGATGAAGCCAGGCCAGGTCTATTGCCCCAGGATGAAAGGCCCAGAGAGAAGGTAGAGCGGCGTCCCCCCGCCGCCGATGGCGATGCCGTTGCCGCCCCAGCGGATGACGCGGTTCGGGCTGACCAGTCCCGAACCGTAGCCGGAACCCAGCGCGGTCACCGGGAAGTTGAGGGTGGAGGTCGGTGTGAAGTGGGTCAAATCATAGGATTTCAGAGTATAGGTGGACCCGTAGAAGGTCGAGCTATCCAGGAAGATCGCCATCCCAAGGCCCGAATCCGGCACCATCGGGCCATTGGCATTGAAGATCCCGAGCCTCTGACCCGTCGCAGGGTCCAGGATCTGGCCGGTATCCGCGTAGAGGATCCGGTTCCCTCGATCCAGATGGATCCCCGCCCTGAAACTGGTGAAGGTGGCTGGGTAGTCATGCAGCACGGTGACCCCGGCGGCATCGACGGCCAGCGTGTAGAAATCCCAGGCGGTGTCCTCGCTGTTCTGGGCGTAGATCACCGTGCCGTCCATGCCCCACTGGATGGAATCCATGAGGTTGCTTGAGGTGCCCCAGCCGGGCACGGCGGTGGCGCGCGCGGTGGCATCATCGTAGACGCTGAGCCCGGTAAAGCCGATGGAGACGTTGCTGTTGCCCATGGCCACCGCGACCGTGTGCGGAGCGCCGGGCGCGACCTGGATATCGTAGGCCCGGTTGGGGCCGACTCCGTTCAATCCCGTCCCGAGCGGAAGGGTGATGTCCGGGGTCAGGTTCGGCAGGAGGAAGCGCTGCACCGTGGCCGCGCCATCGATCCCGGCGTAGAGGCAGCTGCCATCGTCGGCGATGGCCAGCTTGTGGGGTTCGCTGCCGGCGAACACGGTGCGGGTCACGCGGCCCGCGACCGGATCGATGACGGCGATGGAATTTCCCTGGGAGCCCGCCGAGCTTGGAATGGATGCGTAGAGGACCTGGCGGGTGGGATCCCAGACGATATCGTTGGTCGGCAGGGCGACCACCTGCAACCCCGCGTCCATGATCGTGAACCAGAGGACCGTGGTCAGGCCGGTGCCCGGCGTGTTCACCGACACTTCCGCCGTCCCCAGGGCCGTGAAGGCGCTCGCGGGGATCTGGGCCTGGAGGGCCGTGCTGGAAATGAAGGCGGTGGTCACCGGTGTGCCGTTCCAGAGGACCTGGGAGGTCGCCTGGAATCCTGTGCCGTTCGCGGTCAAGGTGAGCACGGGGCTGCCGATGACGGCCGACGCCGGGGTCAGGGATAGCAACGTGGCCGGGGGCGCGGTCACCGTGAAGGTCTGGCTGAGGGTGTTCGAAGGGGTGCCACCGGTCGTCAGCAACTGGACCTGGAAGGTGTACGCGCCGATCTCCGTGGTGGCCATGGTGAGGTAGCCGGTGATCTGCCCGGATTTCTGCCCCTGCATCCCCGATAGGGGCAGATCCTGGCTCTGGGTGCCCTGCGAAACCCGCAGGGTGGCGCCGTCGCCCCCGGGGGTGGTGAAGTCGATGGAGACGGCGACCTGGATGGCCCCGTTGCCATCGTTCTGGATGGCCGAAGCCGGAGAGAACAGGAAATTGGCGAGGCTCGGCGGAACCGCCGGGGTTCCCCCGCCGCCGCCACCGCAGGCGAGGGTCAGGATGAGGGCCAGTGCCGCCAGGATCTTGTTCATGTCTTCCTCGGGGGTCTCATGTCATGCGGATCCAGACCCGGAGTGCCGGGTCGGCGTTCAGAGGGGATGGCAGGGCCTACTCATGCCAGTCCAGGGCCTGCGTGCCCAGGATGAGGATGTGCAGCCGCCCGCCGGAATCGAACCCCGTGCCCAGGGTGGGATTGTATTCGACGGGAGCCGGGATGGATGCGCCGGTCCAGCCCTGGGCGTTCCTCAGGTAGACCAGGGGGCCGCGGTCGGCGCTGATGGCCACGGCGAGGCGGGCCCCATCGGGGGTGATGGCCGCGGACCAGGTGGGGAAGTTGTCGAAACTGTCGACCAGGATGGAGGGCTGCCAGACGCCCGCCACCTTGGCCTTGGCCCGGATCTGGGCATAGCCGGGGAGGGTGTAGGTGATGTTCTCGAAGATGAACCAGGCGTTGTCGTTGTCCAGCCAGAGGCAGGTGCCGGGTGGGAGGGGGGCCGTGAAGCTCGGGTCCGTGACCGTCGTGGAACTCCAGGTGCCGTCGCTCGCCCGGGTCACGTCCAGCAGGCTGGCGTTCTGGATGAGGAGCAGGTGCGGCCCTCCGGCGGGGTCGAGCCCGAACATGGGCATCTGCAACCCCTGGGCCCCGCCCAGGCTTGCGCCGACCGCCTCGGAGGCCCAGATGCCGCCGGTCCGGCTCAAGTAACGCAGATCCGCCCAGCTCTGGGCGCCGATCCCGCCCGTGACCAGCACCTTCGGGTTCCCCGAAGGATCGATGTGGAGCACGGGCTGGAGACCGGATCCGGAGCCGTCGTAATCCGTGATCTTCTCCGAGGACCACCCCTGGCCATCGAACCAGGTGTGGACGAGCGCTTTCGGCAGGGTCGCGGCCGTGGTCGTGGAGCCATACGCCATGTGGGGGGCGCCCTGGGCATCCGCGGCCAGGAAGCCGAGGCCGACCAGGGCGGCGTCGGTCACGGTCCAGGAATTCCAGGCCGCCCCCGGCGGCGGGTAGATCGAGAAGAGGCCGTACTGGGCGCGGCCGGCGATCCAGGAACCGGAGGCGGTCAGGACGGCGGTGTTGGCAAGGTCGGGAACGGTCGCCAGAGCCGTGCCCTGGAGGACCGGCGCACCGGCCGGGTTCAGGGGTGCGGACACGGCGGAACCGCCCTGGGTGATGCGCACGCCATCGGTGACCTCGATGGCGTAGGTGTATTGCCCGGGGGCCAGGCCGCTGTCGAGGTAGGAAGTCGCCGACGGGGCCAGGGTGGCCAGGACATTGCTGCCCGCCGCGGCGGCGGGGGTCCGGAGGATCTGGATCCCCGTGGCGCTGGTGCTGTGGTTGGTCCATGAGAGGCTGACGCCGCCCACGGCCGGGACGCCGGCGAAGCCGGTGGGCGCGAACGGGCCGACGAATTGGCCGTAGCTCAGGGTCGGCGCGCTCGAGGTGGCGCCGTCCGTGTTGGTGGCCCGGTAGACATAGACCACGGACTCCTGCACATCCGTGTCGATCCAGGTGCCGCTGGCGGGGGCGAGGTCGGCGAGGTGGGTCCATGTGTTGGTGGGCTGGCCGCTGGCGTCCGCCGTGGAGCGGTCCAGGACCACCTGGGTGGCCAGGCTCGAGGCCTGGGCCCAGGTGACGCTGATCTGCAGCGTGTCGGCCGAGGCGGTCGGAAGGAGGTAGGTCACCGGATTGAGCGGGACCGTGAACGCGGCCGTGTTGGAATAATTGCTGAAGGCGCCGCCCTGCTGGGAGCGCATCCGGAACTCCAGGGAGGCGAGTTCCGGCGGGACCTCCGTGAAGGTGAGGGTGGCCGCGTTGGCGCTGGAAGGGATGAGCGAGGTGTTGAGCTGGGTGAAGGTCTGGCCCTTGAGCCGGCCCTCCAGGTCGAAGCCGTCCACGGGGGTGGTCGGGGGTGTCCAGGTCAGGCTTGCCTGATAGGGGTAGTAGGTCACCGCCAGATTGGCCGGAGCGGGGACGCTGGACGAGGAGGAACCGCCCCCCCCGCAGGAGAGGAGCAAGGCCACGGCTGCCAGGCCCAGGACGGTCCGGTGGCCGAAGAAGGGCCATCCGATATCAGAAAGGGCGGGCATAAGGTTCCTTGGCGCGGACGCTGCCGAAACGAGGCATGCGGAGGCTTGTCGAGCGGGATGGAAATATTATGACCCAAATGGCCACGGACTGGGGTGTTTCCTGGTTGAGTGGTTGCCTGGCTCGATCAGCCAGCCCATCCTGGGTTGCAAGGCCCATCCCGGGCATCGGAGGCTGTCATGAGAATCCTGATCGTCGGCCTTGGCGCGCTGGGTGGGGTCATCGCCACTCGCCTCGAGACCGCCGGGATTCCGGTCCATCTGGCCGTGCGCAGTGCCGGATCCGCAGCTCACCTGAAGGACGCCGGCCTCAGGGTGACCGGGGCCGGAGGGGAGGCCTCGGCCCCCGCCGCGAGGGTCGCGCCCCTGGAGGCCTATGCCGGGGGGGACCCCTTCGACCTGATCGTCCTGGCCACCAAGGGCCAGGATGCGCTGACCGCCGCACCGTCCCTGCCCGGCCTGCTCGCCGCGGAGGGCGCGCTCCTGCCGATCCAGAACGGCTTCGTGCCCCAGATGGTCGCGGACCGCCTCGCCGATTCCCGGGTGGTCGGCGGCCTCTCGAACCTGGGCGCCACGATGAAAGCGCCCGGTGTCTACGAGCAGCGCAATGCCGGACACCTGCTCATCGGCGAGCTGGCCGGAGGCGAAAGCGGAAGAACCGCGAGGATCGCCGGCATGCTGGGCCGCGGGGTCGAGATCCGGGTGACCCGCAACCTGAGGGGCGCCGTCTGGTCCAAGCTGCTGGTGAACTGCGCCGTCACGACCCTCGGCGCCGTCGCCGGGTTGACGATGCGCCGATTCCTCGCCCTTCCCGCAGGCCGGGACCTGTTCATCCGGACCTACGACGAGGCCCTGGCCGTGGCCCTGGCCAGCGGTGATCGGCCGGAACGGTTGGTGGTTGATCCCGTGCCCCCCGGTTGGGACGGACACAGCCATCCCGGCCCGGCCCATGAGGCCTGGCTGGAGGGGCTCCTCGGCTTCTACGGCGATGTCAAAGCCTCCATGCTCCAGGATTTCGAACAGGGCAGGCCGACCGAGATCGATTTCATCAATGGCCACATCGTCGAACAGGGCCACCGCCAGGGGCTGCCGACCCCGATCAATGCGGCGATCACCGGCACGGTCCGCGCCATCACACGCGGAGAGATCGCTCCAGGCCCTGCCCTGCTGCCCGGAATCCTCCGGGCTGCGGATTGATATGATGCGAAAGGAACAGGTTTCCGCCATGCAGAAGAGTCTGCTTATCATCGCGACCACCTTGGCCCTGGGCACGTCAGCCTGCGCCCCAGCCGTCAATGCCTTCACCAACCCCACGGGGCTGGGCATTTCCAGTGTGTGCGAGAACCTCGGCAAGGACACCTTCGTAACGGTCTACCTCATGCCCACCCGCGACGGCTCTCCCTGGCGCGTGGAATTCGAAGGCGCATCCCCGGAGGACCTGTCGGTGGACTGCACGGCCTCCCACGCCGTCCTCCGCTGGAAGCTCGGCCAGGAGCACCGGTTCCTGGGCGGAATCAAGCCCTACCGGTTCCGGCTCAGCTCAGGCGACACGCACTACGAGGGTGCCGTGACGTTCACGACCCTGGCCCAGGGGGTGGGTGCGGGCGGCGTGCTTCGGGGCCTGGTCACGCTGCGTTGAACCATCCCGTACTCAAACCATGGCTTCCGCCAGACTTGGTATTGGTCCGGACGAGACCGGGAGGTAGACCCGGAAAACGCTGCCCTGCCCCTGCGTGCTCTCCACCTGGACGGCCCCGCCATGGGCCTGGGCCAAGCCGAGCACCACGGACAAACCCAGGCCCCGGCCCGTGAATTTGGTGGAGAAGAAGGGATCGAACAGCTTGTCCAGATCGGTATCCGGAATGCCGCACCCGGGGTCAGCCACAGTCAGGCAGGCATATTCCTGGTCCAGGGGCCGCCAGGCGACCGGGAAGACCTGGGCGTTCGGGACCCGCGCCGCCGGAACCACTTCCAGGCCCACCTGGATGGCGCCTGCCTCAGGGCCCATGGCTTCGCGGGCGTTGGTGATCAGGTTGGCCAGGATCTGCCGGATCTGCTGGTCCTCCACGCAAACCACGGGACCGGGGGCGGGCAGGTCCACCTCCAGCCGGAGGCCGGCGGGAAGGGCGTTTCCCAGGGACCCCAGGACGCTCCGGCAGGACTCGGCCAGCAGGAGCGGCCGTGATGGCTGGGAAGTCTGCCCCAGGTAGGTCAGCATGAGCCGGCTCACCTCCGCCGCCCTGTCGGAAGCCTGCTCGGCCAGAACCAGAAACCGCTCCGCATCCGTGCCCCGCATGGGTCCGCGCAGCTGCTCCAGGCTCATCATCACCGTCTGCAGCTGGTTGTTGAAATGGTGCGCGATGGCCCCCGCCATGCGGGCCAGGCTCTCGGCCTTCTCCAGTTGCCGGTTGCGCACCTCCAGGTCGGCCTTTTCCGCCTCGGTCCGCATGCGCGCCGTGATATCGCGGATGATGAAGACCATCCGCACGGGCTTCCCCTGCGGGCCGCGGATCAGGTCGCTGTTCACTTCCACCGCGAAGGTGCTGCCGTCCTTCTTCAAGGCCCGGTATTCGTGGGTCCCCTGCCGCCCCGACTGGAACAGGAGTCCCAGGTTGGCCCGAGCCCGCTCGACCTCGCCGGGCACCAGGAAGTCCAGAAGCCGCTTGCCGTGCTCTTCGCCCACCTGGAAGCCGAACATGGCGTGGGCCGCGGGGGAGACCAGCAGGATGCGGCCCTCGAGGTCCGTGATGGTGATGTCATCGGGGGAGGCGTCGAGGATGGAGCGGTAGGTGGCTTCGCTCTCCCGCAGGGCCGCCTCGGCCACCATCAGGACCTCCTTCTCCTCGGAAACTTCCGCATGGAGGCGCTGGTTCACCATGAGGATGAACCCGAAGGTCCAGAGCGTGGTCGTGAGGATCGGCAGGACGTAGGCCGCCACCTGGATGGGTGGCAGGTTGGTGTAGCTCTGGGGAAGCGGGTTGAGCATGGTCGGGAAGATGCGGATGAAGTCGAAGCCCCCGTGGACCAGGAAGACGATCGCCGTGAAGCGGGCGGAACTGCGGAAGGCCTCGGCGCAGCCGGTGAACAGGCTGTAGGCCGTCAGGCCGGAAATGATGGCCGTCTCCAGGGAAAACACCACGATCCGCCCCGAAAGGCTGGGAACGGGATACATGTAGTAGTAGTAGCCCACCAGGAAGAGGCCGTAGCTCAGGATCAGGACCGCACGGTTCTCCCGGCGCCCCAGGAAGCGCATCACGCCGAGGTACAGGACGACCTGACCCAGGAGCAGCAGCGGATTGGCGATCCTGGCGAGGAACTGCAGCGCCGGAACCCGCACCAGCGGCATCAGGAAGCAGGCCGTGGCCATCAGGATCGACCCCAGCAGCCACCAGCCGACGCCCCGGTACAGCCGGTTCACCCGGTACTGCACCGAGACGGCGATGACCTGGGCAAGGAAGATCAGACTTAGGATGACGGTCAAGGTGACCAGATCGAGTTTCATATGGCATTCCCTATCGTCCACATTATGGGGGAAGGCCATGGGTTGGCGGCCACCGATCGGCCCTTTCCAGCACTACTGGATGGTGATCGAAACCACGGTGTCCGTGCTGCCCCCGCCGTTCGAGGCGGTAATGTCATAGTCCGTCGCGATCTGGGCAAATGTGGGTGTTCCCGAGATCGTCCCCGTCCCAGGGTCCAGCACCAACCCCGTCGGCAGGGCGGGAACCACACTGAACAGTGTCGGGTTACCACCACCCACCAAGGCTGCATCGGGGCTGATGGCCTGGTTCAGGGTGCAGAGGATGGGATTCCGGGCATAGGAAATGTCAGCCGGAGCCACATCGTAAACGTGGATCCTGGCTTGGACGAAGACGGTCGCATCGGTCTTTTTGGTCGCACGGATCCACACATCCCCAGCAATTATAGGTGCTTTGAATACTCCGTCCTGGGTCACTGTTCCAGCCGTGCAGGTCCAGTCCACGGCCATGGATGCCTTCAGGCTGAAGGTCAGGCTTCCCCCCGTAGGCACGTGGTCTTCCGGGAACGACATCTGCAGCGGTCCCTGCGGATCGAATATCTCCCCCCGGTCGAGGATCCCTCCAGTCCCACCTTCCCCGCCGGTGATCAGCACCAGCCCGTTGTTCAACCGGATCATGCTGCGCAAAATCGCACTATCAATCATGGACCCCGTGAGTCCAGCCTGGTTCTTGACCACGTCATGAATGAATACAGTCGTATTGGTTGTGGTCTTCCCCCAAATTGGAGACCGGATGAAAAGTTGGGATCGGGGGTTTGGGTTGGAAATCAAGGCGTTCTCTTAGCCTGAGGGCCATGCTCATGATACCTTCTCCCCCGCCTGGACGGAGGATAGAGCGCCGGAGGGATCCGACTCGAGCGCCGTTCATGGTCCACCGAACGGTGGGGGCTGGATTCGTCCAGCCCTTGTTCGTCGTGCACCGGGGGTGGCCCAAGGCGATAAATCCCGGGGGTCCGGGGGCAGAGCCCCCCCTAAGCGCAGATGGCTGCGAATTCGTTGGGAGTGTGGTAGCCCAGGGAGGAATGAGGATGCTCCTCGTTGTACTGGCGGCTGAAGGCTCTGGCGATGACCCGGGCCTCGGCGACACCGTGGAAGCTCTCGCCGGCCAGGCATTCATCCCGAAAGCGGGCATTGAAGCTCTCTGCGTAGCCGTTCTGCCAGGGTTTCCCGGGTGCAATCAGGTGGGTCCCGATGGCCAGATCCTTCAGCCACAAGGCGACATCGTTCCCGATGAATTCCGAACCGTTATCGCTGCGCATGAACTGCGGTGCGCCCCGCTCGGCGAAGACCTTGGTCAGGACTTCTCGGACATGGAGGCCACGGAAGCTGCGACCCACCTCGATGGCCAGGGACTGCCGGGTGTATTCGTCCTCCAGGGTGAGGAACTTCAACTGGCTGCCGCCCAGGGTCCAGGCGAAAACGAAGTCGTAGGTCCAGACGTGGTTCGGCCTTTCTGCCATCTGGGGGACGATGTCTCCGGTGCGGATCTTTTTCCGCTTCGGGCGGCGGGTGAGCTGGAGACCCAGCTTTCGCCAGAGGCGGCCGACCGCCTTGATATTCACGACCACGTGGGCCCGGCGGAGCAGCGCCCATATCCGGTTCTGCCCCCAGCGCGGGTGCTCCGCGCTCAGAGCCTGGATCTGCGGCGCCAGGTGGTCCTGGGGCTTAGGACGCACCTTATAGCGCATTCCGGCCCTGGAAATGCCCAGCAGCGCAACGATCCGTCTTTCCGGGATCCTGTGAGCTTTCAGCACCCTCGCGCCCTCACGCTTCTGCGGGGTGCTCACCATTTTTTTCGGAGCAGCTCCTTCATCGCGTCGATCTCGACGTCCCGTTGCCCCAAGAGACGTAGGAGGCGGTTGTTCTCCTTTTCCAGTTCCTTCAACCGCCGGACGTCCGGGACCGTGGTCCCCCCGAACTTCCGCCTCCACCGGTAAAAAGATGTCTCGGTCACTCCAGCCTCCCGGCAGAGTTCAGCAACGGTTTTCTGGCCTCTCTCTGCCTCACGCAGAAGGGCGACGATCTGCTCGTCGGTCAGCTTTGGCGGTCGCATTCAAGGTCTCCTTGGTCTAGGATGACCCCAACCTTTCAAACGGTCTGCAAATTTGGGGGAAGACCAAGATTGCTACGGTCATTACGGACTTGAAAGCCAAGGGGTTCTTTGAAATCCAAGAGATGCCCTACCCAAAGGGGGTCAAGGCTGAGGATATCGACCGTCTTTTCGGGCCCGTCGCTGTTTCATGTGGGTAACCGGCGATATTGGCCGGCCGGGATTCGCGGCAAAGCATGAGGGGCCAGGGTCCTGCGGGTCCCTGTCGGCTTGACTGGGATTCCGGTAAAGAGCGGGGCCT
>Ga0316231_1000240_pt1 | contig 86810 bp, 77 predicted proteins | sample TBH18027metaG_FD_206002 | JGI IMG/M metagenome (GOLD analysis project Ga0316231, IMG submission 206002) | Freshwater microbial communities from Trout Bog Lake, Wisconsin, USA - TBH18027 | ecosystem: Environmental > Aquatic > Freshwater > Lake > Hypolimnion/Profundal zone | place: USA: Wisconsin... | reverse complement strand
AAGTGCCGAACCTCAGTTCGCTCTTGCTGCCTAATTAATTAGACAGCCGATCGCCTCCGCTTCGCCTATGGGCGGAGTCCGATCGTCGCACAGTAGGCTGGCCTGAACTGCTCCGTCTGAGCGGAACAGGCGAGATCGATCAGACTGGTCGTCAACGTTTCTTCGCCCGTTCTTAGCGTCGATGACGAGACAAAATGGAACGCGGAAAAGCATGAACGCTCTCTGTTGAAGGTAGTTTCGGACGCGGGTTCGACTCCCGCCGCCTCCACCATATAAAACAGATTAATATGAATCAATTTCGTGCTATTTGCACCATTATATGTGCAATAACTTGTATTTGACTGTGAAGGATTTGCAATCGACAATTTGCTGCGGGTCTGAATCTCTATACCGGGATTCATTGACATTTAAGTCGAATGCTTCCCTTGATTGAATGTCAATCAACAATCCGCATTCTTGAATATCTCCTCCATCACATCTGTTTTCAAGCCATAGGCTTGCTCGAAGATGGAACGATGCTCCACCATAGCTTCTCCCGTGGTACCCTTCCGCAATAGATTGACTGGAGACTCATTCCGCGATTGGAATCTGATGAAGCGACGTGAAGTGTTGAAATCAGGTTTCGCTTTGGGAGCGGCCACAATGACGTTTAAGCAGCTTGCCTATGGCGAAACACAGAATCGTGGGATTGCCGAGGGCCGCTTGACCGACGATCGCGCAAGTTGGGTGGCAATGCTGGACCAGATATGCAGACCGCTCTTCGAGGCTCTGAGTGAGCGCAGGCTCAAAGCCGTCATGCCCGTGGAAGCCTTTGCTGGCGAGCAGCAGCATCGCCGACAGACAACCTACCTCGAAGCACTGGGCAGAGCACTTGCAGGTATCGCTCCGTGGTTGGAAGATGGCGCGGACACCGGTAGCGAAGGCCTGCTTCGTCAGCAATATTGCGTCATGGCGCGCGCAGCAATTACCTCGGCCGTCAATAGGCAGTCACCAGATTATATGGACTTCGGTGGCGACAGGCAGAGCCTTGTCGATACTGCATTCCTTTCGCTCGCAATACTGCGCGCTCCACGCGAGCTGCGCGACAAGTTGCCGGTTAAGGTCCGTACGCAGTTGGCCGATGCTATGCGGACAACCCGAACACTGTTGGGAAACTACAACAACTGGCTCTTGTTCGCGGCCATCATCGAGGCCGGTCTCTTTGCGTTGGGTCAACCGTGGGACCGCACACGCGTGGATTACGCGCTGCGTGAGCACGCAAACTGGTATCTCGGCGATGGAACCTACGGAGATGGGCCGGACTTCCATCAGGACTACTACAACTCATTTGTGATTCTGCCCTTTCTCTCCATGCTGATCGATACGCTTGGAGCGCAGGAAGCGGCATGGTCTGATATGAACGCAACAATCCGTCAGCGCGCTATGCGCTATGCGGCCATTCAGGAGAGATGCATCGCGCCCGATGGAAGCTATCCCGTCGTGGGGCGTTCCATCACATATCGCTGTGGTGCGTTTCAACAGCTTGCGGATGCTGCCCTGCGCCATGCGCTGCCCCCGGACCTTATATCCGAACAAGTGCGCTGCGCACTCACTGCAGTGATGCATAGAACGCTGACGCCAGCAGGCACATTCGACAAGAATGGGTGGCTACAAATCGGTCTTGCCGGACACCAATCCTCGCTGGGCGAAATCTACATCTCCACCGGCAGCCTCTACCTCTGTACCGCGATATTTCTTCCCCTCGGGTTGCCAGCCGAAGACCGATTCTGGAGTGGTACGGCAGCGCCGTGGACTTCGGTGAAGGCATGGAACGGCGCGGACTTCAAGGCGGATCATGCCTTGGAGGGGCGACAACGCGGCGATTAATCTCACTTTCGTTCAGTCTGCCTCTACTGCATAAGAAATTCAGGCACGAAGCGCAGCAATGCCCTCAGTTCTGTCGTGTCTCTGCTGTCGTCTCTGGCGGAACAGGATACGCGGGAGGCGCGCCGGGGAATGTAACGACAAGGTGTTCAAACACCACGCCCGGATCGCGGTACAGCAGTTGAATCGTGTGCTTGCCCGGTGCTAGCGTGTCCAGCGGAATCGTAGCGATAGCCGAGTTGCGCAGTACGTTCGCCGACCAGATCGTTGTATCTGGGCCGTGTCCGTCTGGGCCGCTCGCGTCAAGCTCAACCGGTGTGTGGCCGTCCAACGATACTGCATAGCGCATACGATGATCGGAGTCCACGGCAAACGTCGGTAGCAGATATAGCGCCAATGTCGCGGGGCCGCTGCTTGAAGTCGTGAAGTCATACTCCAGCCAGGGAGAATCCTGCGGCCCTGAAGTGGCCACAGCAGTAACGGACTTCGTCAACCCTGGTGAGCCATACTCAACTGAATCGCCCGAGATGCCCAGATCAGGCAGAACACGCCAAGGCCCCGGCATGAAGAGCGAAGTTGCATTATGACTGCGCGTGAATTGAGCGGCACTAATAGACACCGTGCAGTATTGCTCGGCGGAAGTGGTCGCAGTTGCACCTACCGGCTCCGTTGGAGATTTACCCGTGCCTTGACAGGCTGCATCTCCCACTCCCCACGTCACAGGCAATAGCTTTGCTGCATCTTCCGCACTTGCCGTGCGCGGCATCTCGAAGACGGTTCGTTCACGTGGTGCTGCAGACATGATGCTGTCCCACTTGCCATTCTCGATATTGTTGAACTTCGTCGTCAGCGTCTGGATCGTGTCGTAATCTGCATGGGCGCGCAATGTATCTGCGGTGAGGGCTGTATCGTTGTGGTCATGCGCATCAAGATAGGTTAAATCAGTAGCAAGAAATTTATCATTCATCGCAGTAGACGCTTCAACGGGATAGCCGACAAGTTCGAAGAAAGCCGACGCATACTGTGCAGGAAGAGTGTCTGCGATCTTTTTCTCCTGTTCAGTTAATTGCTTCCAGTTCGCGGTACGGGCCTGGTTCTGATTTTGATATGGACGGTCACTATAGATGTCCCATGCCTGCGGATTGAAGTCTGTCCGCTTGATGCCATCGTTGTAGCCGTTAAAGCCCATAAACTCCGGCTTGCGAATGAAATTCAGCGCGTAGTAGTGCGTCATTACATCCGCTATGGCTGCTGCATTCGTAGCCGGGAATTGTTCCCCAAACCACTGTGTCAGCCACTCGCGCTGGCTCATCTTCGCAAGCCTCGACTCATCCACCGCCAGCTGCATGAAGTAGTCGATATCGATCTCCGCTGGTTTCAAATCCCCCACATTTAATATCCAGTATTTGCTCGCATTATGATCGTAGGCCTTAGTCATCTCTTCCTGAATCAGCGCCGGAGGCGTGCTGCATAACCATAAATAGTCATGCGGCGATCCCCAGTACGACACGTGGTAGTACACCCCCGATCCGCCCGCTCGTTTCTGCTCTTGCGAGTTGGGCAGTTCGCGAATGTAGCCGTAGTTGTCATCCGTCCAGCCCAGCGTCACGTCCTCGGGCACCTTCATACCAACGCGGTACAAATCGAGCGACTCCTTATACAGCCATATGATCTGCGGAATCTTCGCAAGCTCCGGATTCACGCGCTTGGCCAGCAGAGCGCGTTGCGCGGCCATTGCATCCTCTACCAGCTTCGCCTTCACCTGCGGTGTGCCCGTCGCCTCCAAACCGGAGTCGTGTACGCCGCGTAGCCCAACCGTATAAAAATTTTCATACTTGCCGTTTTCCTGAAGGCGCTTCTCCCAGTAGGCATTCATCACCGCGCTGTTTGTTTGATAATTCCATGGTCCGTCGCCCTTGGGTACAGCAGCCTCGTTCCACTCGCCCACATTGTTCCTCAGTAGCTCTTCGGAGTGCGAGCTGCCCATCACAATGCCCCACTTATCGGCCAGGCGCGAATTCTCCGGAACCGCGTTGAACGGCAACGAACCGGGATGCATCGCTGGCCACAGCGAGTTGGCGTGCAGCCGTAGCAGCAATTCGAAGATGCGTGCGTAGGTATTCGGTCCGATATTTCCCTTGCCAGCATCCACCGTCGGGTCCATCTTCTTTGCAGCCCACGGCCGAAGACCCCAATCTTCATCGTTCAGAAAGATGCCGCGATACTGCACTGATGGCTCCGGTTGTATATGCGCACCCGAACGAACATATAGCGCGGCGTGGTGCGCAACGGGAACGTCGGCCCACCACGTCCACGGTGACACGCCCATCTCTCGCGAAATCTGGAACAGTGCATATGCCGCGCCGCGACGGTCACTGCCAGCGATCACCAACTCGTGCGACACGCCTCGCATCGTTGCCGAAACCACCGCTGTCACTGCGCACTCCCATTTGCCCGTAATCGCATCGCCGTTGATCGCATGCGACGCTGCAATACGGTCGATCTCTGGGGATACGCCAATCACGCCCACTACAATCAGGTTCGCTGGTAGAGAAGCAGCCAACGAAGTCAGAATGCGCGGCTTGACCCCGCTGACCCTTTCCACATCGGACGCAAAGGCTTCGACAGCCACGCGCACGGTTTCAGGATTACCCGGTGCAACGTAGATTGCAGCAGCTTGACCATTGGCGACTAGGGCAAATTCATCCGTACCGGCTGCGCGGTCAAAATCCAGTGTTGGAGCCTGTGCTCTGGCTCGCCACCCGATCAGCATCAGGTACGCCAGCATCGTAAGTCGAATCAAACCCCGTATTTTTGCGTAGTATCGAACTCGACGCATCCTATTCTGCCCACGCTCAAACAAAAAGAATCGCTGGATTAATACGCTAATAAAATGAGCCGATAAAGTGACTGATTCGCGCCACGTCCCATATCTTCCTCTCACTCAATGCTCCATGCAGCCAATGGTACACGCCTTGGGTAATTACCATGGAGCAAAGATCGCGATACAAAGAATGGTGCAATACCAATTCCCGCAACCAATTTGTCATGATCTTTTCGATTCATTGATTACATAGAATCCTTCCGGAAGGTATTCATGGGTATACCATCAGCTTGACCATTCCCAGCAAACCCGATGTCGCAGTCGTTGCCGCCGAGCCGCGCCCACCCGTACCTGCTACCGCCGACGCCTGGCTCACATTGGCATACACCTCAATCGTCAAATCATTCACGCCCCGTTTGAGCGCGCTGGTTACATCCCATCGGTAGGGTTGGAACGATCGAGCTCCCACCTCGGTTCCGTTCAGCGTTACATGCGCATAGTCGTGTACATCGGATATCTCCAGATACACATGCTTCCCCTTCGGCGTTGCGGTTGCTGTGAACTGCTTTCTGTAGGTCGCCGGCCCGGCAAACGACTTCGCGCCCAGCTCTTCCCAAGGCTTGATCAAAGTACTCAACTGCCTGTCACCAAGCGATAGCTTCCACTCGCCACTTAAATCCGTAACCGGTCCTCCTGCAACAAAGGACGGCTCAGAGTTGCCAATCCCTTTAGGCAGCGGACCCACTACAATCACCTTCGCCTCATACGGTCCCAGCACCAGAGGAACACGCACTGTGTCTGCCCCATCGGCAGTCGCCGCCGACATCGCATGGATCTCGCCGGTCGCCAGGTCCCAATCCTGCGCCGCTCCATGTCCTGCGATCGTTGCCATGCGTCTCTCCGTCGCAGTGCTCTCGTTGAAGAAGAAGTACAGATCGCCGTCGGCCCACTTGCGGTGCGTATAGGTCAGCCTCGGGAAGGCTGCATCCAGCTTCATATCCGGCTTGGGAAGCGCTGCAATCACTGCTGGCGTGATGTCGCCCGATGGTTCGATCAAGGTGGCAAAGCTCAGGTCCGGCTTCTCCTTCATATCAAGGTATGTCTTATCCAGAATCAGGCTCGGCGTCTTGCCCACGAAGATCACCGTGCCGCCCTGTTGCGCAAACGCCCGCAGCCGCTCCAGTCCGCTGCGTGTAATCACCGTCATCGAAGGAAACACTATAGCCCTGTACACCTGTCCGCTCAGGTTCTTGAAGCCACCATTCTCCAAACTCGCCACGGAACTCAGCGACTGCTCGTCAAAGTAGTCCCAGTCAACCTGATGCTCCAATAACTCCCATCCAAGCTTCGTGGTGCTATGGTCGGCCTCCGTCGCAGCATCGCCACCAAGCCATATGGTAGCCACGGGATGATACAAAGCTACCTGCGCCGCAGGACGGCCAATCGCCATCAGATAGCCTCCGCGGTTCGTATACCACACAGTCTCCGGTGAATCCGGTGGAACTGCCGCCGACTCCAGCTCCCCTGCCCCATCGCCCCCTCCGCCGCGCAGCCCGGCAACACGTAGCTGTAGTGCATTCACCCCGCGCACCAACTGATAATTAATCTGGTATTTGCCGTCAACACCGGTTCCACCACCCTCTTCCGACCATACCTGCGGCCTGCCAAACAAATGAGCCGCCGAACTCGCCAGCTTAGGGAAGTTATTATTCACAGTCCAGCTTCCGTCGGCCTGGTGTACCGCATAAGGCACAAGCTTGCTCAGGTTGTCGATCCCAGGCACCTGCACGTACCGGTAGCCGCGGAAGAAGTCCGCAGCCTGGTGCGCCACCGCCAGCATCGTCTCTTCGTGGCCAATGTGGACCAGATACTCCACGTTGTGCGCCTTCGCCCAGTCCGCTTGCTCGCCGAAGAATGAGCTGCGGAAGATGCCGCTCCACACATCCGTATAATCCGCACTGCTGCGTCGCGATTGTTCAGTCGTCTCAGCGTTGAACCACTGGGGCATATAGGGCATCACATCGTAGCCCTTTTGCGCCTTGAACTGGTCCGGCAAACTAGGGCTCCACGGTATATTTTGATATTCCGGCTCATCCCCGAAGAATCCCAGAACGGTCTTGCCAAACTCGTCGCCTACCGCGCCGTAATACGTGTCATGCGTGATGTGCAGAAACGCGTCCGTCGCCTTCGGATCCAGATAGTCGATCAGCGTGTACAGTGAATCCTTGGCCCGCGTCCCGTCCGCGCGATTGAAGTTCCGCGTATTGGAGCTGAGATACACATGGCGCATAATCCTAACCTGACAACTGATAGGCGCCTGGTACGTCAACTGCATGTCCGCCGGGACCGGAATCGGGACCACCGTGCCATTTCCCTGCACCGCCCAGATAGCCAACGTGTCCGGAGGCAGCGGCATCCGCAGGATCTGCCCGGTTATCACACGCACCGTGATGTCTGCCAACAGCGCCTGCATCCCAAGCTGCGGAACCTGCTCGCGGATATACCCCCCCGCAAACCCACTCGGATAGTCGCTCTCGTCCTGGAACCAAAGCCGCATGTTCCGCTTCGCCGCCTCGGCTACGGTGAACTTCACCAGGTCCATGTGCCCCGGCGAAAGGTACGCAGGTTCTCCAGGCGCACGCCGGCCTGGCGACAGGTTCACAATATACATCCCATTCGCCGACAACCGGTCGAAGTCGCGCACTATATTCGCCCGTACCATCGCCGGGTCCGCGCCATTCCAGCTCGCAAATGGCAGAATCGCACCATACTCGTGTGGTGGATTCTTAAAGTTGGCTGCTGCCTCCACAACCGTCGGATCAGACAGTGCCTGCCACGGACGCTGTACTTCAGATTGCCCCAGCGACATCGTTACCGGCATTGAAAACAGAAAGGATAATACAGATAGCTTCAACGCAGCATTCATGGCAACCACTCCGAATCGCATTAATTCGTTCGCGGAGGAGTATACCCACCCATGTTAGATTCGAGCAATTCCGCATCCTCACCACAATATGGCCCCATGCCGGAGTCCAAATGGCCTCCTTTGTCGTACTCTCTTAGAGTACATTTGGCTGGGCGAGCCAATCCACAACGCAACATTACACCAAAATCTGCGTCATGATATACGTATCAGTCCCTCAAAGGAACTTAGGCAACCCATGAGTCCAGGCAGTGCAGCAAAATTTGCGCGCGCATGTACATGTCTTACGCTCCTCGCCGTAACTGGGTGCAACCGTACCCCGCCAGACCCCGCCAAAGAGGCGCCTTCCGCCATTACTGTACAGCCGGATGCGGACCCAGCCCTGGTACAGGTCATCAACCCAGCAGCCTTCCCCCTGGTCGACGCGGCCAGTTATGAGGCGCCTATCACACTCAACGCCACAGGCACCGTCAATCCAGACGTATCACGTACCATCCCCGTCATCTCCATCGCCTCTGGTAGGGTTATCGCCATCCATGCCCGCCTCGGTGATTCCGTCAAGAAGGGTCAGCTTCTCATGGAGGTGCAGAGCGCCGATGTCTCCTCCGCTTTCAGCACATATCTCAAGTCCGTCAACGACGAGCGCCTCACTCGGATGCAGCTCGACCGGGCCACGCTGCTGCACGACAAGGGTGCCACGCCAACCAGCCAGCTTGAGATTGCCCAGAATGCTGAAGACGATGCCAGATCAGCCGTCTCCGCCGCAGAACAGCAACTTCACGTCCTCGGCGTAGACAAGGATCACCCCACAGAAACAGTCAAGATCACCGCCCCAGCCAGCGGAATCATCATCGCTCAGAACGTCACCGACGCCGCCGCCGCGGGCGTAAATTACTCCGGCTCGGCTAATGCCTTCACCATCGCCGACCTCTCCCGCGTCTGGGTCATCTGCGATGTCTACGAAAACGACCTTAACCAGGTCCACCTCGGTGAAAAAGTGGAAATTCGCCTTACTGCCTATCCAGGCAAGGTGCTCCCAGGCATCGTCAGCGACATTGGTGCCATCCTCGACCCATCCCTGCACACCGCCAAGGTCCGTATCGAGGTGGCAAATCCAGACACTCTGCTGCGCGTCGGTATGTTCGCGAACGTAACCTTTTTCGCCAACGCCACTCAGCCTCAGGTCAGCATCCCTGCCGCTGCTATCCTTCATCTGCACGACCGTGATTGGGTCTACATACCTGCCCCTGGACCACCTCCAGCCTCGGGCATGGGCAACTTCCGTCGAGTCGCCGTCCACGCCGGTCAGATGCTCCCTAACGGAATGCAGGCAGTCCTCTCCGGTATCACGGTCGGCCAACAGGTCGTCTCCAATGCCCTCACCCTGCAGAATGCGGTGGCTCCTTAAATGATCCGCGGACTCATCGACTTTGCCCTCAACAATCGTTGGCTCATGATCGGTGCAGCCTTCCTACTCCTCGCTTGGGGCATCGTCTCATTTCACAATCTTCCGGTCGAAGCTTATCCGGATGTCGCCAATAATTACGTCCAGGTCATCACCCAGTGGCCAGGTCGCGCCGCAGAAGAGGTCGAGCAGCAGGTCACCATCCCCATCGAGATACAGATGGCTGGCATCCCCCATCTGCAACATCTACGTTCCACCTCGCTTGCTGGCCTCTCCAGCATCATGCTCATCTTCGACGATGACTCCACCGATAACGACAATCGCCAGGAGGTCTTTCAACGCCTCGGCCTGGTCACCCTGCCAGCAGGCCTGCAACCCCAGATGGGCACCGATTGGAGTCCCGTCGGCCAGATCTACTGGTACACCCTGCGTTCCACCAATCCAGCATACGACAGCATGGAGCTGAAATCGCTCGAAGATTGGAAGATCGAGAAAGAGTTCAAATCCGTCCCTGGTGTGGTCGACGTCTCCAGCTTCGGCGGTGTCACCCGCGAGTACCAGATTCGCCTCGACCCAGACAAGCTCATCGCCTACGGTCTCTCTATCGCCCAGGTCGAGCAGCAGATCGCCAGTAACAACGTCAATGCCGGCGGCAACTTTATCGAGCAGGGAGAGCAGCAAATCAACGTACGTGAGGTCGGCCTCTTCACCAGCGTCCACGATATTGAAGAGACAGTCCTCAAATCTCAAAACGGTACCGCGCTACGTGTTAAAGACATCGCAACCGTCGTCCAGGGCCCCAAGATCCGCCTCGGCCAGATTGGTAAGACTTGCCGCATTGGTGCCACGCCCATCGCTGAATCCGACCCAACTTCTGGCCCCACAGACCCCTGCGTCGAACATCGGGACTCACAGGGAAGAATCATCTCCATCGACAGACAGGATGGCAAGCTAATCGACAAGGACGATGTGGTCGAAGGCATCGTCCTCCTGCACAAAGGCGACAACTCCGACTCCACCCTCGATGCCATCCACAAAAAAGTTGCCGAGCTAAATGGGGACCTTACCCACCCCGGCCTTCTTCCACCAGGCGTTAAGATCATCCCCTTCCTCGATCGCAGCGACCTGCTTCACTACACCACCCATACCGTACTGCACAATCTCAGCGAGGGTATCTTCCTCGTCGTGATCATTCTCTTTCTCTTCCTCGGCAATGTGCGCGGTGCCATCATCGTCGCCCTCACCATGCCCTTCGCCCTCCTCTTTGCCGCCATCTGCCTCGACCTTCGCGGTATTCCAGCCAACCTTCTCTCGCTCGGCGCGCTCGACTTTGGCATGGTCGTCGATGGCTCTGTCGTCATGATCGAGAACATTGTCCGCCATCTCAATCACCGGCGCGATGAGCCCCTCGCACCTACACAACTGATCCGAGAGGCCGCCCACGAGGTCCAACGCCCCGTCTTCTATGCCCGCGGCATGATTATTGCAGCCTATCTGCCCATCTTCACCTTGCAGGCAGTCGAGGGTCGTCTCTTCAAGCCCATGGCGTGGATGGTCAGCTTCGCTCTCATCGGCGGCCTCCTCTTCTCCATGCTCATTGCTCCCGTCCTTGCCAGCTTCTTCTTCGAAAAAGGTGCCAGCGAGTGGGAAAACCCCGCCATGACCTGGATCACGCGTCACTACCGCATCGCCCTCAAAGGTGCACTGGAGCATCGCAAAACTACCTTGGGAATTGCCGCGGCGGCTTTGGCATTCACTGCATTCCTTACCTTAAGCGGTGCCATCGGCTCTGAGTTCCTGCCGCACCTCGACGAAGGCTCCATCTGGGTGCGCGGCACCCTCGCCCCATCCACCGGCCCCACAGAAAGCCTCCGTGTCATGAATGAGGCCCGCATCCGCCTCAGCTCCTTCCCCGAAGTCACCAAAGTAATCAGCCAGACGGGTCGCCCAGACGATGGCACCGATACCACTGGCTTCTTCAACACCGAGTACTTCGTCGATCTCAAGCCCAAGGACCAGTGGCGTCACGTCTTCCGCCAGAATAAGGACGAACTGATCTCGGCCATGAACACGGAGCTAAGCAAGATGCCTGGTGTCGACTGGAACTTCTCCCAGCCCATCTCCGATAATGTCGAAGAAGCGGTTAGCGGCGTGAAGGGTGAGCTCGCCGTCAAAATCTACGGCGACGACCTGCGCACACTCGAAGATAAAGGCAACCAGATCATCTCCATCATGAGCCAGATCAAAGGCGTTCAAGATCTCGGTCTCTTCCGCGTCATCGGTCAGCCTAACCTCAACTACACTGTCAATCGCGAAGCCGCCGCCAGATACGGCATCAATGTCGCCGATGTTCAGGACGCCATCCAGACCGCAGTCGGCGGCAGCGCCCTCACCCAGGTCCTGCAGGGCGAGGCCCGCTACGACGTCGTGCTCCGATATCAGCCCCAGTTCCGAGATACCCAGGAGGCCATCGACAACATCCGCCTCCTCGCACCCTCCGGCCAGCGTGTCGCCCTAGCGCAACTCACCACCGTCAAAACTGAGGACGGGGCCGAAGAAGTCTACCGCGAAGCCGGCCAGCGCTACGTCGCAATTAAGTACAGCGTGCGCGGCCGCGACCTTGGCTCTACTGTCGAGGAGGCCATCCGCAAGGTCAAAAAACAGATCGATCTGCCCACCGGCTATAAAATCGACTGGGCAGGTGAGTACGCAAGCCAGCAGCGCTCCGCACGCCGTCTTATGATCGTGCTCCCCATCACGCTTATCGTGATCTTCGTCCTGCTCTACAGCATGTTCCACTCCGGCAAGTGGGCCCTGCTTATCTTCGCCACCGTCTCCATGGCACCCATTGGAGGCCTCACCGCTCTGCTCCTCACCGGAACCCACTTCAGCGTCTCCTCCGGAGTCGGCTTCCTCGCCCTCTTTGGTGTCTCGGTCGAGGTCGGTGTCATTATGCTGGAGTACATCAACCAGATGCGCATAGTCGGCCACACCATCGAGGAGGCCGCCATCGAGGGCGCAGTCCTTCGCCTTCGCCCCATCATGATGACCATGCTCGTCGCCACCCTCGGCCTATTGCCTGCCGCTACATCGCACGGCATCGGGTCCGACTCGCAGCGTCCCTTCGCCATCGTAATTGTCGGCGGACTCATCGGCGCGCTCGCCATCAGCATCTTCCTGCTACCCACCCTCTACGTCTGGATCGCGCGCCCCGGCGACGTTCTCCCAACCCCCGAAACCGAGTTCGAGAACTGAATCGATCCTTCGTTCCCCTACTGCGCCGGAACCATCGCTACCTTCAGCCCCGGCGTAGGATGCGACCCGGGATTGTATGGTGCCGTCAACAATGGCGGTGGGACACGCTTCATCAGTGCCTTTGCGTCAGGTGAGTCCACCTCAAACCGCACTGCGTCGTACATGATCGATGCAGGCACAGCAGTAAACAGTGCGTCCTTGCCCGGCGGGAACGGCTCGCTCTTGTCCGGTGCAAGGCGTATCTCATTCGCCCCGGCCTTCAACATCGACGCATCGAACGTCACCAGATAGGTGTGATATGGACTGTCTTGGTTCCCCGACCGATACGGAGCCATGCCCGTGTGTGCAGTCGTTACGCTCCCCGCCTGTTGTCCGTTCACCAGAACTTGCAGCAAGCCGCCCGAGGATGCCGCTACTCCCAGCGTCAGGGTCGCCTTGCCCGTCAAGGCCTTAGGTAGATCGAAATGAATCGTCCAGTAAGGCACCTTGTTGTATCGCGTCCACTGCGAGTAGTTCCAGTCCTTCGCATAATCGCTCTTCCCAATCGTGTAATTCACGTCGTTAGGAAAATCCTGGATGTAGTATGCAAAGTTCTCCCAATGGCGCGCATCGTCGCCGTGCTTGAACTCCGCACTCGTACGATCCGCATAGCCAATCTGCCACAGATATGTGCCATGCGTCACCGGCTTCCACGCAATCGTCCCCAGGTTCATCGCCGACGTCCCCACCACCACATTCTCCTGCCGGAACGGTTCGAACTGGTCGGCCCCGCAGACCACCAACGCATACGTTCCAGGTCGCACCTTGTCGATCTTGAAATGGCCGGTTGCGTCCACCGGTGACCAGAAGTCGTACCCCTTGATGTTGGCCTCCCAATCGTCATTCGGTGGCACCAGCATCGCCCACGCGCCCTTGGTGGTAGTACCGTCGGTCAGTTTAATCTGTCCACTCACCGTGCCCCGCGCCAGCGGATAGTCGTCGCGCTTCACAAATCCATACGGCCACTGAGCCATCTGCGCCGCAGCCTGCTTTTTGGCATCCGCCCACAGCGCAGCCACATTCTGTTCCGCATCGGTAACCTCCGAGTGGTTGTAGTACAAAAACACCGGCCCAAACACCTTGTCCCACGTCTCGCCCGCCGCAACTCGAATCCCATTCGCCCCAAAGTGTCCGCCTACAAACATGCTCAACAGCGTGTTGCCGGAGTGAACCATCAGATCCTGCTTGTACGGTCCGCCGCCGATGTACTCATTGCTCGGCGTTATCATCCACTCGCCCATGCCGTGCCCTACCATGCCATGCACGTGATGGTCCGCCATAAATGCCGAGTAGTTGTACTTGGTATAAATCGTTCCGTCCGCCCACTGCCATGTTGTGTCCTGCACCTGGCGCACAAACCGCCCCTGCGGCGGATCGCCCTGCCGTATATCGTCCACAATATGATGGTCGAACAATGCCTGCCCGTTCGGCCCATACAGCACAAAGCGCGTCTCTCCCACATTCGCGGCGGGCAGTTCGGCTGGGTGCTTGTAGACCGCATACATGTAGTAGCCGCTGATGCCGCGGCGCATCACCACATGAAACTCCGTCGCGAACTCAAACCCCGTCTGCGGAGCCCCCGGCCACATAATCTCTGCCTGCTCCGGCGTGTTGCTCACAATCTGCATATCACCGTCCTGCACCGGATAGATACGGTCACCGCCCGAATCAAAGTAGATCGCGCGCCTCTGGTCAGAGAACTCCGTCGATTTGCCATTCACCGTATACAGAATCGATGCTCCCTCCCCATTGCGTGGCCCCGTGGGTCCCATCGGACGCGCGCGAGGAGGTCCGCCCGGCGCATTGCCTCCTGGCCCTGTCATCGGAGCAATCGGCGACGGCGCGGCCACAGGCGCAACTGCCGGCGGAGGCATCGGCTGCGGCGCCGTACCCGGCGCATACTGCGCACCCTTCTTCCAAAACGTCACACTCACTATGCCATTCGACAGCGTTACCGTCGTCGGCTTATCCGTCAATGTCACCGGTACAGATGGTGTTGTCTGTGCGACCATCGTCATGGGTACACAAATAAAGCCAAGGACCAGTGCTTGCGCTAATACACATAGTTTCATCATGGAAGGGACCTCAAATTTACGTTGCAAAAAGTATATGCCGTGTGCAGCGTGCCTCACATCTCCATTTTGAGACGCGGGGTGGCTGCTATGTATCCATGGTGTGCCACCAATCGGAAGGTCACGCATTCACGCGTGTCACAATCCGTCCACCCCTCTTGCTTGTCATTCTGAGCGTAGCGAAGAATCCCCGTATTTGTATTACCGAATTAGGCGTTAGCTTCAGCCCCGGGCCTTTACATCTTGCGCCGAAATCGATTCTTTTAGCGCCTAAAACGTAAACGCCAACCCACCCTCGATCGTACGCGGAGACTGTGCCAGAAACAGCGTCTCTCCATCTGCCGACAGAAACGGCTGATAGCCCTCAGCCAGCAGGTTGGTCACATCGATCGTAGCCTCCATCCCCAGCGGCAACCGGTCTCCCCATCGCAGTTCCTGCCCCACATAAAAGCTCAGATACGCCTGATTGCTGTTTGTCCCGTATGGTTCCACAGCCGTCACCAGATGTCCTGGCTGCCAGCGGTACGATGCGCGTACCTTCGTCCCGATGTGCGGCACACACGCCCTCACCGCCACCGTCGCCGTCTCAGCGGCCTTCGCATGCAACCCCTCTGCGGCTTCTGCCAGCCCATGCGCGCCCTCATTCTTTTCCGCCAGTGCAGCACCGCTCTCGTACTCTAGCGAAGCCAATAGATTCGCTCCAAGTGGCTCCGTTAGCCTAAGGCTCAGTCCATCCGTCGTGTATCCCGAAGCTAGTAGCCGGAAGTTGCCAGTCGCCGTATCCTCCATGCTTCCGCTCCCCGCCAGCGCACCCACGCTCATGGCTCGGTTGCCCGTAATTCCGGTGCCTGCAACGGACATTAACCCAATCGCATCGTGGTATACCGCCGCCTCCATAAGGCCGCCTCCCGCCTTACGGCTTACCGCTATCTCCTGATGGTTGCCGCTCTCGCTGCACATCCGTGCACCGCAAACAGCCGCCACCGGCAGCTCCGACGCAACGGAATCCAGTCCATCGTATCCCTGCATCTCGCGTGCAGTCGCCAGTTTGTAGCGTACCGCCCACACCTCGCCCGGATGCACCGCTACGCTCAAAAATGGCCGCGCGGATAGCGTGGTCCCTGTCGTATGGATCGCGTAAACCGTCCCTCCGGCTTCCACATCTACAGCATCGCCTAACTGCATCTTCTCCGCGCTGGTCATGCGTATCGTCTGCATGCCCGCCGTGTTGCCACCAGCCCCGTCGAAACTCATCATCTCAGGATGCGACGCAATGCTCACCGCTATCCTCGATCCGCCTCCCACGGCCCCGCTGCGTTCATATCCTGCATCCACTTCACTCGCCGCGGATACACCACTCTCCCTACCGAAGGTAGCAACCTTCGCCCGAAGTACCCCATCCCGCCCGTCATTCCCGACACGGTCCAGCAGCACCACGCTCTTGGTTCCCCCATAGCCAAACCCACCGTCGCCACTTTGTATGCTGACGAGAGTCTTCATCGCTTTACCCTGCGCCACTTCCCGCGTATTCGACGACACCACCACCACGCTGCCATCGCCCAGCAAACGCAGAATCGGTCGGTTCGATGCCGAGCGAAGTGTCCATGTCCAGTCGTCGCTCGGTTCATCCGGCCTCCGCCGTTGCGCCGGCAGCATCGACACCGGCTCAGACAGCATGCTCATGGTCAGGTTCACCGTCGTAAGCATCGCATCAGTCAAACGCAGATTGTTGCGCACCGCCGGCATAAATAACACGGCCGTTGCACGTACTCGGTACTGGCCTGCAACCAGGTTGGCTATTCTGTAGCGCCCTGCCAGGTCTGTCTCGGCTATTCCCACACGTTTCGAATCCGTAGAAAGTGCCTCCACCAGCACTCCCATCTGGGCCACGCCATGTGCATCGCGCACTACACCCGATACCGTCGCAGCCCAGGCTGCAACAACCGTCCCAGGCACCTGCCACATCAGCAGTCCGCCTAGTACAAACCCGTATCTTTTCCAGCTACGTTGCACAGTTTTCATCTTCCTGTGCGTCGTGACCTTCTCCTCAAATGGGACACCTAGAGCGTCCCCATAGTACGTCTGCGCCAGCTGCCGACCATCGCCCTACAATCCGCGTAATCGTCGAGCCGGATATCCGCGCATCCGTCCTCAATCTCTTCCATCAGCGCTCTGTTCTCTTCCGCGCTTCGAACCTTCCATGCCATATCCCAGCAGAATGCATGTCACTTATTCCACTGAAAACTTTGCCGACTCCTCCGTCTGCTGCTTTGTAACCCCATCGTTCACCTTGATGCTCACCTCATACTGCCCTGGCTGAAGACTGGCCAGCGGAAGACTCTTCTCCAGGGTCAACTGGTCCGCATTTGGACTTAGCGTCTTGCTCGACTCCTGGGTATTCAGAACCAGCTTGTTCGTGCCCAGATTCATAATCTCATAGCTGATCGTCGCACTGTTCTGCTTGCTCTTCTCGTCAATCCCCAGGTTATATACCTGCATCCAGAAGTTCAGGCTCTGCGCACGGCTGAACTTGGCCGGCGATGGTACCGCTCCGCTGGTCGCCACCCGAGGACGCACAAAAGTCTCCCCCAGTACAAAACTTCCCGATCCAATCTCCTTCGACGGTACTCGGTACATCTCATCGGCCAGTATCAACGAAGAGTGCCCCAATGTGTCGTCGTCGTACTTCGGTACATTGATCGCGCGCGTCCAGTGCCCAATATGGTCTGGATTGTTCACGTCCTTGATCACGATGTCGATCTTGTACATCCCAGGTTTCATCGGCAATGCCGTCCAGAAAATCGACGATGCCTTCTGCTTCGCCGGTAGTAGCTCGCTCGGCGTGTTCACCTCTAGCGGGTACTCAAATGTCCCATCGGGAACAATCTTGTGGGTCATCGTAGACACCCGTCCCAATACGTTCACCTTGCCGACAGATACTCCGTCCTTAGTCTCGAACGTGATATCTGAGTTCTTGACCTGTACCGTAATCGGCACAATCACGGTATCGTTCGTCACCTTCACATAGTCCGTCCGAACATCAAATAGAAACGGCGGTCCGGTAAGTATCTTTGAGTCCGCCATGAACGCTTCCATGTCCTGGAACTTGATCGGAGGAGGGGCCATCACTTTGGCTGCCTGATCCAGCCGATCAAACTGCTTGTCTTGTTCCTGAGCCGCCAAACCTGGGGCCAGTCCCAACTGCTCCACGCCGCCGGCAGTGCGATCCTTCTTCTCCGTCTCGCCGTTCTGCTCAGACATCGTCAGTCCCGCATTCGGAGTATTCTTCAGCGCGTCCTTCTCAGACCGGTCGATCGTATAGTGATAGTCCCCGCACATGCAGGTGTCCACAAACTCCAGATCTATGTTGTCCCCAATCCCTTCCAAATAGCGGTAGTGCCATATCTCAAAGGGAAATGCGATCGTATCGCCGCCACCCTCCGCCATCGGACGATCGTACGTTCCCGCGCTGGGATGCGTGTCCTTGTCATCCGGCGCTCCATACGCAATGTATATGTGCCCGCGGTCCGTCATCCACCCCGGCTTGCCCGCTGCAAAATGCTCGTTCGCATAGGCGATCCGTGCGTAAATCTCGTCTTTGTACTCGTTATCCAGAGAGTCCGGATTCGGGTTCCGTCGTTGCCAGAAGTTCTCAATAAACGCGTCCCGTTCCTCATCGTTGCTCAGTTGCTTGAACGCCTGACGCTCCGTATCCGTGATTATCCACACCACATCCTGATCTAACCAGGTCTTGTAGATGCCCTTCAACTCCTCTTTCAGAGCCTTTTGCTGAGTAGCTTTTTCCTTGTCTGTCAAACGCCTCTTCAATGGGTTCGGCTTCTCCACCGTGGCAGGCACCTGGATCACGCCATCTGGCACCTTCGCCGACGACTGGCCTGCGCCGCTCGTCGCTTGCTGCCCCACTGCGCTTACCCACCCCGCCCCAAGGGTGATCAACATCACGCCTAGAACCAATCCGCCCGATGCTCTCATCGCCTGCAATACTCCTGCTTTGCAAACTTCCCTTGCCTGGTTCCTTCTCGTGGCCTTGCCTCCGGTCCGGTTGGCCCATTGCATGGCGCAAAATCGGAACCCGCATTCTCATTGTAGTGCCCCCTCCTCCACGTTACAAGCCGCCGCAGGCCCACTCCCTGCTATCATCAACTCAAACAGAAGTTCTCCGGTAGCAGCCTCAAAGCCTCTGCGGCTTTCCCGTTGCCTCCTGTCGCTTTTGTCGTGTGTGTGTTCTTCATCCTGGAGGCTACGGAACCAACTTCGCCTCTATCGCGTACTTACTCGCAGCCGGCCTCGAGCATCTTCCATGTCGGCAGCTTATCTCCGGCACCGGCTCACAGGTTGCCATGTGAGTCTAGAAAGATCGTATGAGCACCAAGAAGATTATCGTTGTAGTCGTCATTGTCCTGGCTCTGGCAGGCATTATCGCCGGAACCATCCTCCATGGCCAGGCAGGCATTATCAAAGTCGCCACTGGCAAGGTCGTCCGCGAGGATCTTGTCTCTACCGTCAGTGGCACAGGTCAGATCAAGCCCAAAACCTATGTCAACGTCGGTGCCACTTCCTTTGGCCGCATCACTCATCTCTATGTCAAGGAAGGTGACCACGTCCATAAAGGAGACGTCGTCGCACGCGTCGAAAGCGTCCAGCCGGAGGCCACCGTTGATGCCCAGCAGGCCGCCATCGCCAGTTCCAAAACAGACATCGCCTCATACCAGGCCGCCGAAAATACCGCCCAGGCTAACATCGCACAGGCCCAGGCAGACCTCGAACAGAAAAAACTCGACTTCGACCGCGCCCAGGCCCTCTACAACGCACAACTCATCGCCAAGCAGGACTTTGACGCCAAACAAGCTGCCTTCGATGTTTCCAACGCCACCTTAGCCCAGCGCGTCGCTGCCCTCCAGCAGGCGAAGGCGCAGACCGACAGCCAACGCGCACACCTCGATCAGGCCGTCGCTAGCCAGAGAGCCAACTTCGACGCTCTTGATAAAACGATCTCGCGTGCTCCATTTGATGGCCTTGTCACCAACGTCCCCGTGCGCGAAGGTGAAACCGTCGTCGTCGGCATCCAGAACTCAGAAGGCTCCACCCTCATGACCCTGGCAGACATGTCCGTCATCACCGCCGAGGTCAAGGTCGATGAAACCGACATCGTCAATGTGCAGCTCGGTCAAATTGCCGACGTCACCGTTGATGCCCTCCCCGGCAAAACATTCAAGGGACACGTCACTGAGGTCGGAGACCAGGCCCTCTTGCGCTCCACCGGCATCGCCACCTCCCAGTCCACCTCGGGTACAGAGGAAGCCAAAGACTTCAAGGTTGTCGTCACCCTCGATCAACTCCCAGGAGAGGACCTCGCAGAACTCAGGCCTGGCCTCTCTACCACCGCCAAAATCACCGTCGCCAATAAGTCCAATGCAGTTACTATCCCCATTCAGGCCCTCGTCCAGCGAGACCCCATAGCCGAGAAAGACCTTGCTGATAACGCCGGCAAACCATCCGCCACAGCAGCAGCCGATGCCGCCATTCCATCCAGCGCACCCGCCAAGCCCAATCTCGCCCAGGGAGTCTATCTCCTCTCTACCGTCAACGGGAAACTGCGCGTCAAATTCGTCCCCGTTACCACCGGTGTCACCGGGGCCACAGAGATCGAAGTCCTCTCCGGCCTCGCACCCGGCGATGAGATCGTCACAGGCCGCTACCAGATACTGCGTGCCCTTAAGAGCGGTACTCTGGTCAAACGAGACAACTCCACCCCCACCACTTCAACCACAGAAGATACCAGCAACTCCTGACCTACTCGGAGCATTCGATGCCGCTTGAATCCGCCCCTATTCCCTCACCTCTTGCGGAGCCAGTCGCCCTGCAAGGCCCCTCAGACGGCGAAGTCATCGTCACCAGTAATCTATGGAAGACTTATCAGATGGGCGTGCAGCAGGTTAATGCTCTCTGTGGCATCAACCTGCGCATTCAACACAATGAGTATGTTGCTATCATGGGCCCCTCAGGCTCAGGCAAATCCACGCTCATGAATCTCATCGGATGCCTCGACTCACCCACACAAGGCCAATATTGGCTCAACGGGCACGATGTCTCCGCCCTCAACGACGACGAACTCGCCCGCATCCGCAACAAGGAGATCGGGTTCGTATTCCAGACCTTCAACCTCCTCGCACGAGCAACCGCCCTCCACAATGTCGAGTTGCCCCTCATCTACAACGGTACCCCCGCCGTGGAGCGCATCGCCCGCGCCAAGGCAGTCCTCGAGTCCGTCAGCCTCGGTGCCCGTATGTCCCATAAGCCCAACGAGCTCTCCGGTGGACAGCGTCAGCGCGTCGCCATCGCACGAGCCCTCGTCAATAACCCCTCCATCATCCTCGCCGACGAGCCCACCGGTAACCTCGACTCCAAAACAGGCGACGAGATCATGGCACTCTTCGACCACCTACATTCCATCGGCAATACCGTCATCATCGTCACCCACGAACCCGACATCGCCGAGTACGCCCACCGAATCGTTACCCTCCACGACGGCGCCATCTCCAGCGATCGCCCATCCTACCGCCACGCCTCCGGCGGCTCCAAAAAAACCCACCTCTAATCCCACTAGTCAGTTGATATTTCGCCCTTATGTGACGGAAGCTGCCACCTAACTACCGTACCTGCAGCCGTTTTAGATATGCCTTCGCCGCCTCCAGCTCAGGAAACAGCCGCTCCTCCGCTTGGAACGCCTTCGAGTGAACGCAGCGCCGCCCCGCCTTCACCCGTACCGGATGCTTCAGGTGAAGCATCTCGTGGTACAGCAAATACTCGATCGCGCAGCGAGGCGTATCCGCCCGATCGAACACTCGGCTTACCATGATCGTATTGTGCGCGCTGTCATAGTGGCCCAGCATCCGCCGCGCATGGTGTGCGCTCCAGGTCAGCGTTGGCCGTCCCAGCAGCCCATGGAAGAAGCGCACGTTCAGGCTCTCGAAGACCTCGTCCAGATTGTAAATATGCCCCTGCGACGACAGAATCCGCTTGCGTCCGCGCGTCTGCCGTATGTGTTCGGCCTGCCGCGCCACAGGCTCCGACGATACATGGCGTCGATAGCGGTCCGCATGGGCCCGCGCAATCGGCTTCTTGTACAACTTGGCCAACAGAATATGCGCAATCGCGTGGTGAACCGACTCCGGTGCCGCCTCCAGCAGGTCCGACAACCGCACCAGAAGCCGTCCCTCACGCAAACGGATCGTCGTATTCAACGAGGTGAAGCGGCGAAATCGAACATCCAGCGCAGGCATCGGTGCGCGCGGGCGAAGCTCGCGATACTCCTGCTCAAATACTTCAATCAGTGCGGTAGACACGCTGTATTTAAGAGTACTACGGTGTGGCTGCACCAGCTGGCTTCTCTGGCTGCAACGCTGCCGGAGCAGAAGCAGGTGCCGCTGGAGTCGTAGCAGGCGCCGATGCATCTGGTGCCGCCGGTACAGCGTCAGACGCTGCCGGTAGCTCCTTCAGCGGTTCCAGCCTGGCAACCTGTGCTACCGGTATCTCCACCGCGCCCACCCGATCCGATACCAGATCGTGGATCGCCGTGCGCAGAAAGTGAACCCCATTCACAGGCACACTGATCTCCTGGTGGAACGCCATGCCTCCAGCCAGTAGCTTGTTGTAGTCGGGAGGAGTCAACATCCGAAATACGCGGTTACCTGTCGTTACCAGCAACTTACCATTGTTGTCGTATACATATGACCATATCTCTAAGGCACAGTGGTGATTGCCATTTGCATCTAATTTGCAATTCACCGCATGAGGGTCAGGCACCAGATCCACTCCATACTCCTTGAAGGGGCCTTCCACCTTCACCTTCGGATCCGGATTCGTCTTGTTGCTTGCCACCACTGCTGGCTCAGGAGGTGTGCTCGCTGGGCGTATCCGTACCTTGAACAGTATCTCCGCAGGATCTGGCCCGCCGTGCATCATGGCAGTCACCATCGTGGTTGGTGCAGCCATCGCAGTCGCCGCCCCCGAAGCATTCAGCTTGTTCCGGTCGTTGGGATCGATTGCATAGTAACCGTTGCGATAACTTACGTTCTTCGCATTCGGATTGTCCACTTTCACCTTAACCGTTCGGAACCGTTCATCCCACTGTACATTGGCCGGCGTGTAGGACAACGTGTAGTAGTTCGAACCTTCCTCAATCGCCTTACCCACTGCAGAGGTCAATCCGTTGGTGTTGTAGAAAGCCTCGCCACCGGTGTCCTCCGCCATGGCGTCCATCGTAGAATGCTCCTGCGCAGTCTGGTTCAGGAACCCCATAGTACCGCCGGCATTCGTTGGCCCGTCACTCAGTGCATTCCCAATGTCGTAGGTCGGATCGGTCATCAACCCGCGTGCATCCACCGGATACACCGCAATCTGAGCACGCGTCATCAAATTGTCCATCTTGCGTACGGCTTCATCATTGCGTACCACCGAATCATTCCCATCTCGCTCGTTCAGATTGGGCTCCACGTCCAGAGGGAAGCTGGCCGAGTACCAGATCACGTTCTTACGCCCGGGAATGCCCACCAGGTACCGTGATAGTTGGTCGAACGAATTCAACGTGTACAGCATCCGGTTGTTCTGCTCTTCCGAGGTGATCTGCGCATCAACTCGCTCCATATCGTCCATCATCTCCTGCGTCGCATCGGCATACTGCGCAACCGCATCCGCGAACGCAGTGGTGCCCATCGCTCCACCGTTAACTGCATCAGAGAGGATGTCAGATACCTGAGGCGCACCCTTCTTCGTCGTCAGCGCAGCCTTCAATACCTGCATGTCAGAGGTAAACCCCTGCAGCATGTATAGGTGTGTCGTCATGCCAAAGATGGCAATGCGTGTTCCTGCAGGTGCCTTGTCCAGATAATCCAGCAACTGCTTGCGTGCATTTGCCTGCGCATTCAGCGGCGTGTTCAGGTAGTCCAGCAGAAGCACATTCACAGGCCCGTTCGAGGGTGCTGCCGATATGTTGCTGAATAGACCGGAAGGTAGCTTTGGAGCAAGCGCAACCTGCTTCACTCCAGTCACCGCGCTGTGTTCTTCTACATGTCGGATCGTCTGTTCTTTGCCGTTCTCCAGAAGTGTAAAGTCAGACGCCTTCAAACCATGCACTGGGTTCTTGCTCGAATCCGTCACCACCACATCGATCACCACCAGGTTGCTGAAGGCGCGTAGCGTGGCAACCTGCGCGGCGGACTGCACCTGCGTCCCACTCTGTGCCGCCGGTGCATCGGCTGTACTCGCCATAGGCACCGCTGCCGGAACTGCTGCAGCGGGTGGCGCTACGGAATCAGTCTGCCCGCGCATCCCAACGGTCGCAAACACAGCGGCTAAAGTAACAGCGGAAATTACTAGAAGCGGACGTAGCGGAAACGTATGTGGCTGGGTTGGCCGAGGCACTGTATCCCTCCTGCGGGTTCTGCTTCAAGAATACACTCTTACAAGCAAATGAGTACCCAATCAGTTAGACGCTTTATCGGATGCAAAGTTGTGCCAAAATGCCTCCACCACGGTCCTCACCGGAGGCCCTTCCCATGGTTTGGACATACGCTATTTCATGCAATTCCCGGTTCAATCCTTGGTGGGTGCCTTGGGCTCGATCGCACTATCCCTTTGAACCGCATCCTCAACAGGATGAGCAATGTGACCCACCTGTAGCTTCACCAGCTCAGGCTGGGCTATCCGCGTCGGCCCAAGCACTGCAATCCGTGGCAGAGGCCCACGCACCATCGCCACCTCGTCGCACGCGTATAGCCGGGGACAGGCCTGGCAATCCTTGTAGATTTTGTCTGGCAGGGTCGTCCGGTCGGCCAGCCGGAAGCCGAAGTGGAAAAAGAAATCCGGAATCCGCGTAAACATGCATACCGACGCCACACCCTGCTCCTCCGCCTCTTCCAGCAGTGCGCGCAAAACCCTACCGCCGGCGCCCTGCCCCTTGGCCTCCGGTCGCACCACAATAGACCGTACCTCAGCCAAATGCGGCCCATAAAGATGCAGTGCTCCACATCCAAGAAAGATATTGCTCTCCGATTCGGCCACCACAAAATCCCGCACATTTTCGCAGATATCCGCATAACTGCGACGCAGCAGCGTTCCGTCCCCTGAGAGCGAGTTGACCAACTCAAAGATGTTGACCGCATCCTGTAGCCGCGCCTTGCGCACCATCGCCCCACCCACGCGTGCTCGCGTGGATGCAGTCGATTCGCTGGCGGCCATCAGGGACGAGCTAGTCACGTGGATCTCTCCTCTCTCTATCTTCTCAGAATTGCGTCGCGTCAGCCGAACTCAACCGCCCGCGCGCCTCAGCCAGCGCCGTACGCACCCGCGCCCGAGCCGTCCCGCCCAGCACATCATGGCAATCCAGCGTCGCCTCCAATGTAATCGCCTCGAAAAAATCCTCAGCGAATGCATCCGACAATCCGCGCAGTTCTTCGATCTTCAATTCATGCAACTCTCGCCCGCTCTGCAGCCCCAGCCGCACCGCGTTGCCCACAATCTCGTGTGCCTTACGGAAGGCCACGCCCTTATTGGAGAGATAGGTCGCCGCCGCCATCGCGTTCAGATAGCCTGTCGTCGCCGCCGTCTTCATCCGCTCAAAGTTGAACTTCAGAGACCGCGTGAACCCAGGCAGAATCCCCAGAATCCCGCGCGCCGTATCCGCTGCGTCGAAGACCGGCTCCTGCCCCTCCTGCAAGTCCTTGTTGTAGGCCAGCGGCAGCCCCTTCATCAGCACACTCAGCGTGGTCGCTGCACCCACAAGCCGCGCGCTCTTGCCGCGCAGCAGCTCCGTAAAGTCCGGATTCTTCTTCTGCGGCATTGCGGACGAGCCGGTGGAGAAGGCTTCGGGCAGGTCGAGAAAACCAAACTCCGCTGTCGCATAAAGCGTCATCTCCTCGGCAAACCGCGAGATGTGGACTCCCATTGTGGCCAGCACCTGCGTAAACTCAAGCAGGAAGTCGCGGTCTGAAGTTGCGTCGAGACTGTTGGTGGTAGGCCCATCGAAGCCCAACTCCTGCGCGGCAATCTTCCGATCCAGCGCCAGCGTCGCACCGGCAACCGCACCCGATCCCAACGGACACAGGTTCATCCGCCTGCGAGCATCTACAAGCCGAGAAATATCGCGCTCAATCATGCTGACATACGCCAGCAGCCAATGCGCCACCAGCACCGGCTCCGCCCGCTGCATGTGGGTGTACGAGGGCATCACCGCATCGCCGGCCTGCTCCGCAAGTTCCACCAGCGCCAGCGCCCACCGGCGCAATCCCTTTACCGTCGCATCGATCGCCTCGCGCACAAACAACCGCATGTCGGTGGCAATCTGCTCGTTGCGGCTGCGTCCCGTGTGCAGCTTCAGCGCCAGCGGACCAATCACCTTGCTCAATTGCAGCTCCACAAAGTGGTGAATGTCCTCCGCGTGCGCCATGGACGCAGCCAGATCGGCCTCCGTCGTCGCCGGAAACTCCTCCGTCGCGCCATCCCCGTCCAGGTTCAGGTTCGCCTGGATGGCAAAGTGGTTTTTCATCCGCAGCAGAAGCGGATCGTCCTTCGCCAGTAAAATCCGCGTATGCTTCACATGGCTTTCGCTGAACTCCGGCTGCCTGCTAAGCCAGCGCCGGATGGATCGCGGCGTTGTTCCCAGCTCCGCTGCCAGCAGCCTGGGATTCACCATGCCTGGCTCCAGCGGCGCAAACTCGGGCGTAATATCCCCCACCTGGTCGAGCCCTTCGATCATCCTCTCCAGCTCGGCTTCCGACAGAATCCCGGCCGCCGCAATCATCCGCGCGTGCGCCTTCGACGCCGCAACCTCCTGCGGCAGCAGACGCACATCGAATGGAAACGACCGCTGCCACTGCTCAAATACAGCGTCCAGCGGCTCGCGAAACCGTCCCGACCACATCTTTCCGGATTGTTCTGAGTTGGACATTACGTCTTCTCGCTCCCGCTCTTCAACTGCGGCATCTCAGAACCTTTGCTAAGCGTAATCAACCCACTCTGCGCGTAGGTCATCAGCTTTTCGCGCGTGTCCGTGATGTCGAGGTTGCGCATCGTGAGCTGCCCGATGCGGTCGCGCGGGCTGAACGTGGACTCGGTCTTCTCCATGCTCAGCCGCTCCGGCTTGAACGTCAGATTCGGCGACTCGGTATTCAGGATCGAATAGTCATTACCTCGCCTCAGCTCCAGAGTCACCTCGCCGGTGACCGGCTTGGCGACCCAGCGCTGTGCGGCTTCGCGCAGCATGATCGCCTGCGAATCGAACCAGCGCCCCTGATACAGCAGCCGCCCAAGTTTACGTCCGCTCTCGCGATACTGCTCGATCGTGTCCTCGTTGTGGATGCCGGTGATCAGCCGCTCGTAGGCAATGAACAGCAGCGCAAGCCCGGGCGCCTCGTAGATGCCGCGGCTCTTGGCCTCAATAATCCGGTTCTCGATCTGATCGCTCATGCCCAGCCCGTGTCGTCCGCCAATCTGGTTGGCTTCCAGCATCAACTCCACCGGGTCGGGAAACTCCTTGCCGTTCAGCGCAACCGGGAAGCCTTCTTCAAACCGTACCGTAACTTCTTCGCGCTTGATCTCCACATCGTCGCGCCAAAAGGCCGCGCCCATAATCGGCACAACAATCTTCATGCTGCTGGTCAGCAGTTCCAGATCCTTCGCCTCGTGCGTCGCGCCCAGCATATTGCTGTCGGTCGAATACGCCTTTTCAGCCGACATCTTGTATCCAAAACCGGCCTTCTGCATGTAGGCCGACATCTCGGCCCGTCCGCCCAACTCGTCGATAAACGTCGCATCCAGCCAAGGCTTATAAATCTTCAGCTCCGGATTCACCAGCAGGCCGTATCGATAGAAGCGTTCAATATCGTTGCCTTTGAATGTCGACCCGTCGCCCCAGATGTTGACGTCGTCTTCCTTCATGGCCGTCACCAGCATCGTCCCAGTAACGGCGCGTCCAATTGGCGTCGTGTTGAAATACGTGCTGCCCGCCGTGGTGATGTGAAACGCGCCCGCCTGCAACGCGGCGATGCCTTCGCGAACCAGCGGGCCGCGGCAGTCGATCAGACGTGCCTTCTCCGCGCCATACTCCAGCGCCTTCCGTGGAATCTCGTCATAGTCCGCTTCATCCGGCTGACCGAGGTTCGCCGTGTAGGCGTATGGCAGCGCGCCCTTCTGCTTCATCCAATGCAGCGCGGCGCTGGTGTCCAGCCCGCCGGAGAAGGCGATACCTACCTTCTGGCCGACCGGCAGTGTTTCGAGAATTACAGACATGACAAGGGTGACCTCAATCTCTCCGCTCTGTGGCTAGCTCTTCTTCTTCGACGCCTGCAGGCCGCGGTCGCGCGCGTTGGAAATCCGTTTCGCTCCGCCCAGCAGCATCAGCAGGATCGCCTTCTGCGCATGCATCCGGTTCTCTGCCTGGTCAAAGACGATCGACTGCGGCCCGTCCAGCACCGCATCCGTCACCTCTGCATTGCGATGCGCCGGCAGGCAGTGCATGAACACCGCGTCCTGTTGCGCGCGTGCCATCAGCGCCTCATTCACCTGATATGGCTTGAAGATCGGTGCACGCTTGGTCGCCTCATGTTCAAATCCCATGCTGGTACACACATCCGTGTACACCGCATCTGCACCGGTTACCGCCTTCACCGGGTCATGCATCAGCGTAATGCTGCCACCGGTCTGCTCGCTGATCTCGATTGCCTTGTGAATAATCTCCAGCTTGGGCGCGAATCCTTTGGGTGTAGCAACTGTGCAATGTACGCCAAGCTGCGCCGCTGTCAGCATCAGCGAGTGGCATACATTGTTGCCGTCGCCTACATAGGTAAAGTGCAAGCCCTCCGCCGATCCAAAGCGTTCTTCCAGCGTAAAGAAGTCCGCAATTGCCTGGCATGGGTGCTCCAGATCGGACAGCGCATTGATCACAGGGATGCGCGAGCATGCAGCCATCTCCGTAATCGTGTCGTGCGAGTAGGTGCGCAGTACAATCACGCTCATCCAGCGTTCCACATTGTGGGCCATGTCGGGCAGCGACTCGCGCTCGCCCAGAGGAGATTGCGTCTGGTCCACAAACAGCGCATTGCCCCCCAGCGTGTTGATCGCCGCCTCAAACGTCAGCCGTGTGCGCAGCGATGCCTTCTCAAAAAATAACACCATCTGCCGCCCGTCCAGCGAGTGGCGAAAGTCTTCGGGATTGCTCTTCACCGCATGCGATAGCTCCATGATTGCAGCCATCTCTTCAACCGTCAGGTCTGCGATGGAGCACAGGTCGCGCCCCACCAGTCGCTTCGACGCCTCGGAAAATGCGCTGTCAGACTGGATGCCAAGCTGCTTCGAGGAACGCGCCTGCTCCGCATTGGCGTCAGGCTTCGGGTTCATCACAACAGTTTTACTACTCATGGAAATCTTCTCCCGCCGGCACTCGGCCGGCTAGTGCTGCACTGTTCAAAGTAAGTGTGGTGAGGATTCCATCCAACGCCTCGATGGCCCGATCTATGTGCGTGCGCTCAAGAATGAAGGGCGGTAAAAATCGCAGCACCGTCTCGCTGGTGCGATTCACAAGTATGTGATGGTCCAGCATGGCGGCGGCTGCCTTCTTGGCCAGTTCCTCCGAGTCCAGTTCAATGCCCAGCATCAAGCCCATGCCGCGCACCTCGGTAATGCAATCATGTCCCTTGTGTAACCACTCCAGTTGTTCTTTAAAGTAGCCGCCCACTTCGCGTACCTGCGCCAGCAGGTTCGTCTGCTTCATGGTGTCAATCACCGCAATGGCAACCGCGCACACCAGCGGTCCACCGCCGAACGTCGACCCATGCATCCCCGGCGTAAAGGCGCGTCCAGCTTCATCCGTGCAAAGCATCGCGCCAATCGGCAACCCACTCGCCATCGGCTTGGCCACCGTCGTAATGTCTGGCATAATCCCATAATGTTGGTAGGCAAACCACTCGCCCGTCCGCCCCATGCCAGACTGGATCTCGTCGGCCAGCAACAGTGCTCCCGTGGAATCGCATAGTTCACGTGCTGCCGTTATAAACTCCCGGCTCACCGGACGAATGCCACCCTCGCCCTGCACCGCTTCAATGCAAATCCCGCAAACCTCATCGCTGAACTTCGCGCGCAGGTCCGCTACATCATTAAAGCGAACAAACTCAACGCCCCCCATCACCGGCTCAAATGGCACACGATATTTTTCCTTGTGTGTCGTCGCCACAGCGCCCATCGTCCGTCCGTGGAAGCTCTGTTCCACCGCCAAAAAACGCGTCCCAACCTTCTTCCCTTCTGAGCGCAGCAGCCCCGCATGTGCTCGCGCCAGCTTCAGCGCCGCCTCCCACGCTTCCGTACCGGAGTTGCAGAAAAATACCCGGTCCATCCCGCTTATCTCCGTCAATCGCAGCGCCAGCTCCGCAGTGTGTTCGTGATAAAACAGGTTCGAGGTGTGCAGCAAACGCTTGCTCTGCGTCGCTATAGCCGCATCCACCGCTGGATGAGCATAGCCCAGCGCCATCACACCGATCCCGCTCAGTAAGTCCAGATAATCGTCGCCCTGCTCGTCGCGCAAATACACACCGTTGCCACCCACAAACAGCGTTGGCGTGCGTTGATACGTCTGCAGCATCAACTTCTGTTCTGCCGCCTGGATCGATGCCAGCTTCAGTTGACCTTCCTGCATTGGTTCGCTCATGCCACCATGACCTCCGTTCCATCGTTGACCTTGGTCGAGCATAGGTCGGGTAATAAATACGCAACTTCCGCCGGTAATATACGCACTCGTTTGACCCCGTGAGTCAGCGCGTCGCGGCATGCATTCAACTTGGGCAGCATTCCCCCGGTAACAACTCCTTGCCGTTCCAGTTCCGGCACATCCTTCAGAGAAAGCCAGCGCATCACCTGTCCGTCGGCACCCTTTACGCCCGGTACATCGGTCAGAAACACCAGCGCGTCAGCCTTGGTGCAGATGGCGCAGGCAGAGGCCATCTCATCTGCATTGATGTTGTAGTACTCGCCATCAAACCCCAGCGCAATCGACGAGATCACAGGCACAGCGTCCATCTTCCAGATCGCCTCCAGCCACAGCGGATCGGTCGCCGCTATCTCTCCCACAAAACCCAGGTCAGGTACCGTCTTCTTCTTGCGCGCGCGAAATACGTTGCCATCGCCCCCCGCCAGCCCCATCGCCGATTGACCATGCGTCCGCAGTGCTGCCACCAGCGACTTGTTCACTCGACCCGCCAGAACCATCAATGCAGCATCGCGCGTCTCCGCATCCGTCACTCGCAACCCGCTCACAAACTCGCTCTTCTTGCCCATCTGCGCCAGCGTTGCGGTCAGTTGCTTGCCCCCGCCGTGTACCAGCGCCACCTGGTTGCCATCGCGCACCAACTCGAAGATCGCCTTTCCGCATGCGTGCAGCAGCTTTTTGTCTTCAATGGAGGCGCCGCCCAATTTCACCACGTATTTCACAGTAGGCCCTCCGCTTCATCCCATCCGCACATCACATTCATGTTCTGTACCGCCTGGCCAGCCGCGCCCTTCAATAGGTTGTCCAGGCAGGACACCACCACAAGCCGCCGCCCGTCCTTCGCCAGCTCAAATCCCAGGTCGATGTAGTTCGTGCGCACTACATGCTGAATCTGTGGCAGCTCTGGTGTCGCATGCACACGCACCATCGGACTCGATACATAGAAATCACGCAGGCATGCCTCAACCTGTTCCGGCTCCATGCGTTCGGCCAGTCGCACATAGATCGTCGAAAGTATCCCGCGAGGAATCGGCAACAGATGCGGCGTGAACTGTATCTGTTCCGCAGTCAGCCCAAGCTGCTCCAGCATCTCGCCCGTATGACGATGCCCAAAGACGGCGTACGCTGACAGATTGTCCGAGGCATACATAAAGTGCGTCTTCGCCGTCGCAGCCTTGCCCGCGCCGCTTACGCCACTCTTCGCGTCGCACACAATCCCGTGGTCCACGTCCACCAAACCAGCACGAAGCAGCGGAGCCAACGCCAGAATAATTGACGTCGCATAACACCCCGGGTTCGCCACCAGCCGCGCCGCCGCTATCGCATCGCGATGCAACTCCGGCGCGCCAAACACAGCCTCCGCTTGCAATCGGCCTGCCAGCCCTTCATCCGCATCGTGTAGCTTATACACGGCTCGATTCACTGCACTGTCCAGCCGCCACGCACCGCTCAGGTCAATCACCCGCACCCCATGCTCCAGCCACTCAGGCACCCACTCGCGAGAAGTCTCATGGGGCAAAGCAAGAAATACAATCTCCGTGCCAGCCTCGCGAATAAGCTCCCAACTGAACGCGTGTACCTCCGGCCGCCGTTTGCCCTCGCCCAGTGCCAGTTGCGGATGAAGCTGCTCAAGTGGAACTCGTCTCTCGGCTGCGTCGTCGGCAATGCGCCCCAGAAATATCGGCTGAGTTGCAGTCAGTCGCGGATGTGCCAGCAGCAGCCGCGCTAACTCACCGCCGGCATATCCGCCAACTCCAGCCACAGCGGTGCGTACCGTCGCCAGCGGCCGCTTATCTCGCGTCCGCGTTGCTGCTTCGAGTTCTGTATTGACTCCCTGCATATTAACCAGCCAATTCCTTAAGCCACATTCCCCAGCTGACCGTCATTCGGCCCACAACTAATTCAAATGTCAGAATCCCTATAGTTGTCCTTTGCAACATCACCCTCGCAAAACTCAGCCAATATATCCTTCAATGCGAATCTTCAATGTGTGTGCCTGCCGTTCGTCCGGGCAAATAATAAATACCGTATCGTCGCCGGCGATCGTGCCCACCACCTCCGGCCAATCTTCATAATCGATCCCTGCCGCCACAGGCTGCGCCGCACTGGTCGTCGTAATCAACACCAGCTGGTTCATCGCCTGGCGTACCTCGATGCCAAAGCTGCTCAGCACCTCGCGAATCCCCGGAAGCACATCCTCGTCCTCCTCTGACCCATTGCCCGGCAGGGAATAGCCCGCAGGTCCCTTCGATAGTCGAAGCTCGTGAATGTCCCGTGACAATGTCGCCTGCGTCACATGAAAACCGCGCCGCGCAAGCTTTCGCCGCAGTTCGTCCTGGCTCGGCACAGGCGACTGATTGATCACTTCACGAATCGCGGTTTGGCGTTGCTGCTTCATGGAGTCCCATCTGTGACTAAACGTAGATGCATTGCAACTTCGCTGGATCGGCGATGCATAAACATGCACTATATATGTATAATTATACATAGGCCTCTTGTCAAGAGGCGCTTGTCATATCCCCAGCAATGCGTGTTCGGGCCTGATCCGTTTCAACAGTCAGAGCTTATAGGCCTTCCGTACCAGATTAACAGCCAGGTCCTGTATCACCTCGAACGCTTCGGCCTCGTCCAGTCGATGTTCAGCCACCAGACGTCCCAGAAATGCGCAATCGACGCGGCGGGCCACGTCGTGCCGTGCCGGGATCGACAGAAACGCTCGCGTATCGTCGTTGAAGCCTACCGTGTTGTAGAAGCCCGCAGTCTCGGTCGCGTACTCGCGGAAGCGCATCATCCCCTCAGGTGAGTCGTGGAACCACCACGATGGCCCTAGTTTCACCGCCGGAAAGTGCCCTGCAATCGGCGCCAGTTCGCGTGAGTACGTCGTCTCGTCCAGCGTAAACAAAATCAGGGTAAAATTCGCCTCGTTGCCATACTTCGAAAGCAGTGGCCGCAATGCCCGCACGTACTCGGTCGGCGATGGAATGTCCGCTCCCTTGTCGCGTCCAAATTTCCTGTAAACCACCTCGTTGTAGTTGCGGATGGAGCCCGGATGGAGTTGCATCGTAAGTCCATCCTCCACGCTCATCCCGGCCATCTCCGTCAGCATCTGTGCCTGGAACAGCTCCACATCGCCCGACTGCAGCTTCCCGGTAAAGATGCGCTGATACAGTCGCTCAGCCTCTGCCAGCGGTAGGTCGGCGGTCAATGCGGTCAGGTGTCCGTGATCGGTCGCCGTCGCTCCATTCTTCTTAAAAAATGCTCGTCGCGAACGTAGCGCCGTCAGGTAGCCCTTCCAACTCGATACATCCTCGCCAGAGACTTCTCCCAACTTCTTCAGATTCTCCTGAAAACCCAGGAACTCCGCATCTACCACAGCATCGGGGCGGAACGTCGGCAACACGCGTCCCTTCCATCCAGACGCCTTGATCGCTTGGTGGTACTCCAGCGAATCCACTGCGGCATCCGTAGTCGCTAATACTTCGATGTTGAAGCGATCGAACAGGGCGCGCGGCAGGTACTCCGGTGTCGCAAGCTTCTTCGAGATCGCCTCATAGAACGCATCCGCATTGTCAACCGACAGCCGCTCCGTCAAACCAAATACATTTTCCAGCGCATAGTCCAGCCACAACCGCGTCGGTGTGCCGCGAAATAGATAGTAGTGCTTCGCAAAGATGCGCCATACCTCCCGCGGATCGGCGCTCTGCTTGCCGTCCTCTTGCGGAACTCCCAGCGATTCCAGAGGTATCCCCTGCGAATACAGCATGCGAAATATGTAGTGATCAGGCTGTATAAATAATGCTGCCGGATTGGGAAATGGCTTGTTCTCGGCAAACCATCGCGGATCGGTGTGCCCGTGCGGCGAGATGATTGGCAAGTTGCGAACAGTCTCATACAATTTCATGGCAACTGCGCGCGCAGTCGTTTCAGCAGGAAATAGCCGCTTTGCATCCAACATGGGGTCCCTTTTCTCCTCTTACTTTGACACAATGCCTCTTGGCTCTGTTGTGTTGGCTCCGAATCTCGTCACATGGATCTTGATCCTGTCGTGGTTCGCCCGTAAACCAGGCAAACATGCTCCTCAGGTCCAGAGCACGCACAAATCTTCAAATAACTCTTAGAAATAGTATAGTCCCGCCGTTCCCATGACTTCTGCCATGGCAACATCGGCAACCACGCGCAATCTAATATCAAATCAACATTTCACGGATAGATGCGCTTCAACGAGTCACACTGCCAGCCGTCGGGGGTGCAAAACTGACCGTGACTGCAGCCTGTACATCCTGGGCCGCGCCCTCCATCATATAAGGGCGGTATCGCCACTGTTTCACCGCTGCAACGGCAGCGTCCCGAAATCGATATGGGCCGGATATTGACTGTACATCGCCTACTTCACCAGTTTTAGAAATCGTCGCAAGCACTACCACATCGCCTCGCGCGCCCGCCGCAATCGCTTCCGCAGGGTACACAGGTTCAACTCGTTTCTCCAACTGTGCCGCCATCACTCGGCCGGATACCCTAGTCACTCCCGCTGGCGGCGCAGGCAACGGCGCAGGAGCGGCTATTTCCACACCATCCGCGCCGGTCTGTGTCTGCGTCAAATCGAAGAGAGATTGTTTTAGAGTAATTCCCATGGAATAATTCAGCGTGATCGTCGTGTCAACCGCGAACGCGACGCCCTCAACCCGGGCCGGCTCGTATCTCCATTGGGTCACAGCATCCCTGGCAGAATTCCTCAGTATCGGGTCCCCGTTCGTGATTTTAAAGTTCTTCACCGTTCCATCCGCAGCGATCGTCGCCTTCATCACCACCGCCCCTTGTACCACCCTCTGTCGCGCTTCCAGGGGATAGATCGGATCGATCCGCTTAATGAGGCGTGCTGGCGCAAGATACTGTTTCGATGTACTTGCCGAACTGGGGTTGGACTGCGGATTCTGGCCGAAAGCCAATGCCAATGTGCCGGTCGCACCCATCACGCATAGTGCAATAAATATTGAACAAATTGTTTTCATGATCTCTTCTCGCGGTATTTTATATCCGCGGGAATCATTCCACGACTCACACAGTCCGTCAATGTGTCTTGGTTCCGCGCGTGCTTAGGGCTTAATCACGATCTTCATCGAATCGGCCTGTGGGTTCGATGCCAGATCGATCGCCTCAACCGCATCCTCCAGCGGGAACCGGTGAGAAATCAGCCGTGTCAGGTCGAAGCTGCCGTCGCGATACCCCTCATACACCAGCCGCGACACATCCTCATTCATCGCCACAGAAGCCGAATAAGACCCCATCAGCGTCTTCTCCTCCATGCACACCGCAGCCGGATCGAAGGGTGTCTCGCCATGTTGCGTCGACGCGAACAGCATCACCCGTCCGCCCGGACGAATCGCCTCCATCGCGATGCGAATCAGCACGTCTGCGCCAACCGCCACCAGCGCCACATCCACACCGCGCCCTTCTGTCGCGGCCTTTGCCGACGCCACTATATCGCCTCGCGCATCCAACGGCCGGTCCAGCCCAAACTGTGCCGCAATCTCATGCCGCTCTGCATAGAGATCGCTGGTCAGCACAGTCGCTCCCGTCCGCTTTGCCAGCGCAGCCAGCAGAATCCCAATCGGCCCTTGCCCTATCACCAGCACCGTCTCATCCGCCTGCAATCCCAGCAGCCGAACCGCCTTGTAACATGTATTCACCGGCTCAATAAACGAAGCCTGCTCCAGAGGAATATCGTCAGGAATCTTAATCAGCCCTGCTATCTTCCCCTCCCGTCCAACTATCCAGTCCATCACGCGGATGTATTCTGCGAACCCTCCGCCCGCCGCAGCGTATCCTGCCGTGCATCCCACCTTCTTGTACGTCTCGCACTGCGCAAATGTTTGTTTGCGGCAGTAGTAGCACTGACCGCATGGAATATGGTGATACGCCATCACGCGATCACCTATCGCGAAGCCTGTCACACCCTCGCCCACCATCGCAATCGTTCCCGCCATCTCATGCCCAAAGATTCTCGGCGCCGAATGTGATCCCGAATGGATCTTCTTCAGATCCGTCCCGCAGATCCCGCAGGTATCGATGCGCACCAGCACCTCGCCCGCGCCAATCGTCCCATCGGCATCCATCGGAACCGGCACCGTCTCCACCCGCACATCATTCACCCCCCGATACACCGCAGCCTGCATCCTCGCCGAAATCGTTGCTTGTTTCATCTGGTTACCAATTCTCCCAACCGTTGTAACTAATTCCTCGAATCCACACAGGCATTATCCGTTTTTCCTGTATCAGTCTAGCTCCCCGCGCAGCGCCTCCGTCAGCGCACCTATAGCCTTGTTGCTGTTCTTGGCCAGCGCAATCACCTTGCCCCACATCGCCGGACGTAACGCTGCATGCAACGCAAACGCCGTCTCGCGGAACTGTCCTTTCTCATCCGCGAACTTCGCAAGTCCTGCCAACTCAATGTCCGCCTCGTCCGAAATCACCTTGATTGCGCGGAAGCCAAGCCCATGCGCCTGCGCAAGCCGTGCCACCGTCGCCGCCTCCATATCGACGGCATGAGCGTAGTAAGCTGCGTGTAGTCGCGCCTTCTCCCTCACGCTGGCAATCGCATCCGTACTCACCAGCACTTGTCGAAACTGTAAATCTTCAAATCTCTCCCCCGTCCGAGCATCCACAACAACGCCTGCGCGCACGATCTCTCCCACCCGCATCTTCGGATCGCAAGCCCCCGCGACTCCCACCGAAATCAGCTCCGCTAATGGCATCGCCGACATCGCAGCCTGTACTGCCAGCGTCGCGCGCGCAGCACCCATTCCCGCGCACGCAACCACCGCCTCATCCTTCGCGAACACTACCACGCCCCCGGCAATCGACCGGCGCTCCCATCCCTTCACCAGCGCGTTCACTTCGCGTGGCAGCGCGGCAATAATTCCGATCTTCATCGCAGTCCGCCTTGTGTAATACTCGCTAGCGGTGGCGCATAGCCATTCGCCACAAACCACTCAATCGCCGCTCGTAGCGAGTTATACACCGGCTGCACGCGAAAACCCATATCGCGTTCCGCCTTGGCCGATAACGCAAACATATGCTTGCGCGACATCCGCACCTCTTCTACGGTTGCGCGCGGCTCTTTGCCCAGCAGTCTGCCCGTAATCATCTCGTCGAAGAACGCAAATGTAAGCGCCACCGCATGTGGAACCTTCATCGTCGGTGAAGGCAGCCCTGTAATCGCAGACATCCGATCCAGGATCTGCTTCAGCGACAGGTTCTCTCCACCCAGAATGTAGCGCTCGCCCGGAGTTCCCCGCTCCAAAGCGACGACGTGCATTCGCGCAATCTCCGTCACGTCCACCAGGTTCAACCCTGTGTCCACATACGCCGGAAATTTTCGATTCAGAAAATCCACCACAATCCGCCCCGTCGGAGTAGGCTTCGCGTCCCCAGCGCCAATCGGTGTCGTCGGGTTTAGGATCATCACATGCTGTCCCGCGTGCGCTGCCTGGATGGCCTCTTGCTCTGCCATAAACTTCGATCGTTTGTATGGCCCAATCATCTCCTCCAGAGTGACCGGCGTGTCCTCATCCACAATTGAGCCATCCATCTTGAATCCCATCGTCGCCACGCTCGACGTATACACAACCTTGGGCACGCCCTCTTCGCGCGCCAGCCGTAGCAGTTCGCGAGTGCCGTCCACGTTGGACGCGTACATCTCCTTCGGATCGCGCACCCACAGCCTATAGTCCGCCGCCACATGCACCAGCGCATCGCACCCACGTATGGCAGTGCGCAATGACTCCGGCTGCCGCAGGTCGCCCACCACAACCTCAGCCGTAATTCCTTCAATCGCCGCCAGCCTACTCGTCTTGCGTGTCAGTAAGCGTAGCTCCGCACCCGCCGCCGCATAAGCCTGCGCCACATGACTACCCACAAATCCCGTTGATCCCGTAAGAAAGACTTTCATTGGCTCAGGACTTTACGTGAAACATCCAGAACGGCTCCGGCTTCTTCCGTCTTTACATGCGCGAGCACGTCGAGAACGGTACGAATTGTTAGTCTAGCTTCTCCGGCTCGATCTGAATATTCTTTTCCCCCGCCGCCTTTTTCTCCCAGTATTTCTTCACCCAAGCGTCAAACGTCTTCCCCGCCGCGTTGTCGCGCCCCGTAAATGCCAGCGCCGCAATCTCGGAGTAGGCAATATTCACCCTGCTGCCCCGGTCTGATGGCATGATGCGTACGATCGACTCAGCCAGCGTCGCGCCCGTTCGCCGATCGTACAGATAGCCCTCCACCTTGCTGCCGTCCTTGAGCGTCACGGTGATGTCGCCGCGATAGTCGAAGGCCTTCTCCAGCGCCGCGCGCACCTCATCCTCGCCGGCCAGTTCGGGCACCCAGCCCTCTAACTGCTCGCGTTCGCGCCCCGCCGCAATCTCCATCTCGTCGACGCTCACCGGTGCCGTCTTCGCTGCCTCCTGCGCCACACTACTCACGGGAAACCCCCTGCAACTCCGGTGTCTGTTCCATCGCAGCCGCATCCGCGATCTGCACCAGCGGCCCGTGCTGCGCCTTCGGCCACTCGTTCAACAGCTTCAGTGCACCGTTATCGGGATAGGTATCGAAGAAGATCGCCCGCGCCGTCTCCAATAGCCCTTTGATCGACCCGAACGTGTAATTCACGCCGCTCGCCTCATAACCCGAGTGCACCATGCAGTTCGCGCACTTCGGATTGCCCGACTCCGTCCCGTAGTTATGCCACTCCACCGCCTCCATCAGCTCCTGGAAGGTATCGGCGTAGCCGTCCTGTAGCAGATAGCAAGGCTTCTGCCAGCCAAAGATCGAGAACGTCGGCATCCCCCACGGCGTGCAAGTCAGGTGCTTCCGCCCCATCAGGAACTCCATGAACATGGGCGATGCATTGAACCGCCAAGACTTCTTGCGGTTCGACAGAATCGACCGGAATAGCTTCTTCGATCGCGCCCTGCCCAGAAAATGCTTCTGGTCCGGCGCCTTGTCGTACGTGTAGCCAGGCGACACCATCATGCTCTCTACACCCGCCTCCATTAGCTCGTCGAAGTGCGCGCGCACGCTATTGGGGTCGGCCCCATCGAACAAGGTCGTATTCGTCGTCACCCGGAAGCCCGCCGCCACAGCCGCATGCACGCCCTCCATTGCAATGTCGTATCCGCCCTCCCGACACACGCTGAAATCGTGATGCTCGCGCTGCCCATCCACATGCACGCTGAACGACAGGTACTTCGACGGCGTGAACAGATGCAGCTTCTCCTTCAGCAGCAGAGCATTGGTGCACATGTAGACGTACTTCTTGCGTGCGACTAAACCAGCAACGATTTCAGGCATCCTGGGGTGCAGCAGCGGCTCGCCTCCCGGAATCGCCACCATGGGTGTGCCACACTCCTCCGCCGCCTTGAAGCACTCTTCCGGCGTCAGCTCCGCCTTCAAAATGTGTGCAGGATACTGGATCTTCCCGCATCCGGCGCACGCCAGGTTGCAGCGGAACAGTGGTTCCAGCATCAGAACCAGCGGATACCGTTTGCGCCCCTTCAGCTTCTGCTTCAGCACATAGGTCGCTACGGTCCACATCTGAGAGACAGGCACTGCCATCCGTTGTTCTCCTCTTCCGTTAGGAATATTGTGCATGCCGCAAATTGCGTCAGTACGGTCTGGCCCATACCCATCCTGCTGCTAATTCCTGCTGCGCATCTTGGAGAGCAAGCGCAGAATCTCCAGATACAGCCACACCAGCGTCACCATGATTCCGAACGCGCCGTACCACTCCATATACTTGGGAGCGCCTACCTGGACTCCCTGCTCGATAAAGTCGAAATCAAGCACCAGGTTCAGCGCAGCTATCGCCACCACAACCAGACTGAATCCAATCCCAATGGGTCCCGATCCATTGACCGTTGTGAAATAAACGCCAAAGAATCCCAGCAGCATCTGCAGCAGATAGAACAGCATGATTCCGCCCGTGGCCGCTACCATACCCAGACGAAACTTGTCCGTTACCTTGATCAGCCCTGAGCTATACGCCAGCAGCAGTACAAGCAGCGTGCCAAACGTCAGGCTCACCGCTTGAATCCCTATGCCGGGATAGCGCATTTCAAAAACCGCAGATATGCCGCCCAGCGCCAGCCCCTCCAGCAGCGCATACACCGGCGCTGTCACCGGTGACCACTCCTTCTTGAATACCGTAACCATCGCACAGATAAAGCCGCCAAACAGTCCGACCATCATCCACGGAGCCACATCCGCCATATCTCGCGATTGCAGAAACTGATGCCACGTCCAGCTTGCACTGGCGATTGCGCACAGCAGCAGCAAGCCGGTCTTGTTCACCGTTCCACTCAGCGTCATGCGTCCAGCTTCGGCAAGGCCACCATACTGCGCCCTGGCAATATCGCTGAACGTCTTGTCGCCAAGTGCCGGATTCGATGTCTTCATCAATGCCATTGCTCTTACTCCCTATTTTAATTCACTTTCCACCGAAGTAGCTTGTCCCCACTCACAACTCACCACCGCTTCTACGCTTCCCTGGCCTCGCGTTCCATCACCCGCTTATAAGTCGTCAACGCAAGCAGCGGGAAGTAGTCGCGATACAGGTGGTAGGCCAGGTAGAAAACGCGCGGAAAACCCGTGCCCGTATAGATCGCCTCGCCCTTGCGTCCCTCGGCACTCTCGTCCCATGTCCCGTTGGGCAACTGCTTCGTCACCAGCCAGCGAATCCCCTTCGCCACAGAGTCCGAACGCGTATCCCCGGCAGCCAGAAGTCCCAACACAGCCCATGCAGTCTGCGACGGTGTACTCGGCCCAATGCCCCGTTGCCCTGGATCGTCATAGCTGTCGCACGTCTCGCCCCATCCGCCATCGGCGTTCTGCACCATGCGAATCCACTCTGCAGCCTGAACAATCGGCGGCTCATTGCTCCACATGCCCATCGCTTCCAGCCCACGCAACACTAGAAACGTCCCATACAGATAATTCACGCCCCAGCGTCCAAACCAGCTTCCGTCCGGCTCTTGCTGATCCAGCACAAACTGCACCGCTCGCTCAACGCGCTTATCGCGCCGCGTGTAGCCGTAGCTCGCCAGCATCTCCAGAATCCGCCCCGTAATGTCCACCGTCGGCGGATCCAGCATCGCATTATGGTCGGCAAACGGAATGTACTGGAAGATCATCTTCGTATTGTCGCGGTCGAAACTAGCCCATCCCCCGCTTCTGCACTGCATCGCAACTATCCAGTTCAATGCGCGCTCACTCACCTCATGCTGGTAGCGCTCCCGAGGATTCCGTACGTGGTTTAGCGCCAGTAACACCTGCGCCGAGTCGTCCACATCCGGGTAAAACTCATTGTTGAACTCGAAGTACCATCCGCCCGGGGCCACATCCTTGATGCTCTGCGCCCAATCGCCCTTGTGCCGCACCTCTTTGCTCAGCAGCCAGTCTGCCGCCTTCAGCAGCCGAGGATCGTTCTTCGCCACGCCTGCCTCGCCCAGCGCAAAGACGGCATACGCCGTGTCCCATACCGGCGACATGCAGGGCTGCATGCGAAACGTCGGCGTCGGATACTCTGGCTCGCCCTGCGGATTGTCGATGCCCAGTTTCTCAAACTCGTCCATCGCGCGGATGAACTGCGGATCGTCCTGTGTATATCCCAGGCAGGCCAGGGCCACAATCGCATTCACCATCGCTGGATAGATCGCCCCCAGACCATCCGACATCTCAAAGCGCTCCAGCAACCACTTCTCAGCCTTCTTCAATGCCATCTTGCGCAGTGGGCGGATGTGGATGCGTTCAAACCAGTGCGTCATCCTGTCCAGCAGAAGAAAAAAGTTCCGCCATCCAATCGGTCGTTTGCGATCCCATTTCAGGTGTAGGTTTGCCTTTTCGCGCCCGCCCACAAACAGTTCGTCAATCCCCTGTTCCACCGGAATCTTCTTGAATGGCTTCTTCGCATAGATGATCGATAGCGGCACAAGAATCGCGCGCGACCATGCCGAAATTTCATAAATATTGAAGTAGAACCAGTTGGGGAACAGTACAATCTCCGGCGGTACGGCCGGTACCGCATCGTAGTCATACTGACCCAGCGAACAGAGATAGATCTTGCTGAATGTATTGCACTCAGTCACCCCGCCATGGGCAAGTATCCACTCCCGCGCCTTCACCAGAACTGGGTGGTCCGCAGACCAGCCCATCAGCTTCAGCGCCAGATACGCCTTCACCCCAAGCGAGATATTCGATGGCCCGTTGGGATAGATGCTCCATCCGCCGTCCGCGTTCTGGTGGCGCAGTATCTCGTTCACCGCGCGCTCCATCTTGCCTCGGTCGCCCGTTCCCAGCATCGTATGCAGAAAAATGTAGTCCGATTCCAACATCGAATCCGCTTCCAGTTCTCCACACCAGTAGCCATCCGGATGTTGCTGCCCAAGCAGCCACTCCGTCGCACGCCCTATACCCTCGGATACCTGGTCCAGCCCAAGGTCCATTCGGCCATAGCGAGGCTGCGCGGGCATTGCAGGCGCCGCCTTCGGATTCCCTGAAGTTGAACTCATCGATTAATATCTCTCTGGATCGTCAGACGATGCATCGTTCACGGACTGCCAATCTGGATTTGCAACTCGCAGGCTTCTCTACAAACCGGCCAGCGTAGGATTGCACTTTACTACTGGATAGGCGGGGCCGAAGCAATCGCCTGCACTATCTCCGGGGGTAATCCGAAGCGCACATTTTCAGGCATCACTTCAACCTCATCAACCGACCCATACCCCATCTCCTGCAGATAATCAACCACATGCTGCACTACAACCTCGGGGGCAGACGCGCCTGCCGTCACCGCTACTGTATTCACTCCCACTAGCCACTCCGTTTGGATCGCATCCGCCGAATCGATCAGATAAGAGTTAGTGTGTAGGTTCTTCGATACCTCAACAAGTCGGTTCGAGTTCGAGCTGTTCTTCGATCCCACTACCAGCACCAGGTCTGCGCCGTGAGCCACATTCTTCACCGCTACCTGCCGATTCTCCGTCGCGTAGCAGATGTCTTGTGCATGTGGCCCAACAATATTGGGAAACTTCCGCTTTAGCGCGTCAATCATATAACGCGCCTCATCCAGCGACAGCGTCGTCTGGGTCAGATACGCAACCTTATTGGGATCGGGCACCACCAGTTGATCCACCTCTTCCACCGTCGATACCACCTGGGTCACCTCCGGCGCTTCGCCCTGTGTCCCCTCCACCTCTTCGTGGTCGCGATGTCCCACCAGAACCAGCGAATAACCCTCCCGCGAGAACTTCACCGCCTCCAAATGTACCTTCGTCACCAGCGGGCAGGTCGCATCCACCACCTTCAGCTTCCGCTCCTTGGCGTGTTCCCGCACCGCAGGCGAGACGCCATGCGCCGAGTAGATCACCCGGGCACCCTCTGGCACCTCGTCCAGCTCGTTCACAAAGATTGCGCCCTTCTTCGCCAGGTCCGTCACAACATAGCTGTTATGCACGATCTCTTTGCGTACATAGATCGGAGCGCCAAATGTCTCCAGTGCAATCTGCACAATATCAATGGCGCGCACAACGCCCGCGCAGAAGCCCCGAGGCTTCAGTAGTAGCACCCGCTTGGTGGGAACCGTCGTGTCGCTCTGCTCCAGGTCAGGTGAGGCCAGTGTGGTCATAGTCACATCTTTGAGTATACCGTGTCCGGCCCGTCCGCAACACCTGTTATCCGCTCAGGCCTCTCCCACAACTCGCTCATAGCTCAAAGCGCATACTTCAAAGCAGATGCCCAAATCCACCCTCATCTTCGCAAGACGGCACAGAGCTTCCCACCGCGAAGTTCATTCCCATCCACTTCGCCCTGCTCTCCGTCTTCACTCACTCGGACTTATGCCGCAACTGCCTTCTCGTCGCAGCCTACATGGCCGCAATGGCAGCTCAGCGTCATCATCTTCTTGGTATCCTCGCAGTGCTGGGAACAATATTTCTTCCCTGCGGGGGCCATGCAACTACATGCCATGTGTGCGCACTTGATCGGTACAGCAGGTGTGGTTGACATACAGCCTCCTCTAAACGATCAGACTCCGATCTTCCAGGAGTGCGAAGATTGTACTCGCTAACTATCAGAGTGGGATGCTATTAAATTCGAGAACGTCGCCCCAGTCCGGCCAACTTCGAGGAGACCTCCCATGTCCCGTTTTTTCACCCTCCCGTTCCTCATCGCCCTCACCTTCACCACAGCTTCCACAACGGCCCAAACACCCCCCGCCCCATCCACACAGACCACCGCAACTCCAGCTCCGCCCAACCCCCCGCGCCCTACAGCCTCCCAGTTGCCCGTCCGCGATCCTCATGCGCCCGGCTTCGTCCAGGCTACCGAACTCCCCGACGGCGACGTACCTCCCGCCACTAAAGACGGCAACTTCATCCTCGGCCCCACCCACAAGCCTGCGCCCGAGACAGTCCTACAGCCCGGCGTCCCACAGGGAGCTGTCTTTGAATTCACCATGAGCTCCGCCGACAGCAAAATTTATCCCGGCATCGCCCGCGAACCCGGCACCCTCGGCACCGCCGATCCCTCCGATCCCGCCAAAATGATCGTCACCACCAGCCATCCAGCGCCCTACACCAGACACGTCGCCGTCTACGTGCCTAAACAATACGTCCCGGGAACCGCAGCTCCCTTCATCGTAGGGGCCGACGGAATCGATCGCGGCCTCTTTACCGTACTTGACAACCTCATCGCCCAGCATCGCGTCCCGGTTATGATCGCGATCTCCATCGGTAACGGCAGCGGAGACGCCCAGGGTAGCGAACGCGGCCTCGAGTACGACACCATGTCCGGCCTATACGCCGAGTTCGTGCAGACCGAAGTCCTGCCCCTCGCCGAGAAGACCGCCAACGTAAAGCTCACAACCGATCCCAACGGCCGAGCCACCATGGGAGGCAGCTCCGGCGGCTCCTGCGCCATGATCATGGCCTGGTATCACCCCGAGTGGTACCACCGCGTCCTCACCTTCTCCGGTACCTACGTCAACCAGCAGTGGCCCTCTAACCCCGTCACTCCCGGCGGAGCTTGGGAGTTCCATGCACGCCTCATCCCCAACTCCCCCGCCAAACCCCTGCGCATCTGGATGGAGGTCGGCGACCGCGACAACCTCAACATGAATGCCCTGCGCGATAACATGCACGACTGGGTCGTCGCCAACGAGAACATGGCCAAAGTCCTCGCCGCCAAAAAATACCACTACCAGTTCGTCTTCGCCCGCAACGCCGGACACACAGACCGCGCCACACACGTCCAAACCATCGCCGAAGCCCTCGAATACGTCTGGCAGGGATACCCCATCAGGGAATAAGTCGGGTGCGCGTGTTTTATGCTCGTCATTCTGGCGTAGACAGAATCTCTGTATTGGTTGTTGTTTTGGTCATCGTTTTAGATACGCCGGGTGCCGGGTGCCCCATTCATACGGTCTCATCGAATGAGTGGGTTTTTGCCCACACGGAGGGAGCAGGGGCCTTCAGGCCCCTGAAACCATCCCCTCGAAGAAACGGGCTTCAGCCCTGGGCCGTCTGCCCGTAGCGCCATCATCCTAACCGGCGGCGTATCATCAGACCCGTTCGCAATCTCAGAGGCGCTATGAATCTATTCAAGACGTTCACGTTGAAATGGTGGCAAGCTGGCCTCTTCAAAATAGGGCTGCTGGCCCTTGGAATCGCTGTGGGTGCGTATTGGCACACCTGCTTTACCGGCCTGATTCCCGCCCTCCTCGTCATCGCCGCGGTCTGCCTTGCCTACATCACCGTCGTCTGGTGGAAGCAATAACGCGTGCCCCGTTCGTTTGTCTCCGCGCGAAACGTGAGTTAGTTTCGTTCGTCATTCTGACTCGAAGAGTCAGAATCTCAGCCGTTGTCTCTTCTGTTTGTCGTTCCCTGTCCCCTGTCCCCTGTCAAGGGGCTCGACCCTCCAAAATCCTCTCAACCAACTCAATCCAATCCACTTAATAGTTCAAAATACTTGGCATACTAGTTATGCTCCAACTGGTAGAATTAAGGTAGTTGAGAAATCAAAACAAGCCCGGCATATAGCCGGGCTATTACATTTAAGCCGCAAAACGGCGAAAGAATCGACCCGGATGCATATACCACCCCCCCATATGCCGTATACCCCCGGTATATATACTTTTCCTTTTGTTTCGAATACTTTGCAAAGGTAATTATCCCTTGACATCAGGTACAACTTATGGCATACTTGATTCATTATGAAGGTCAAACAGTCCATCCCAGTTGCTAAACGGTTCACAATACAGCAGTTCAACGCTCTATTCCCGAATGATGACGCTTGCCTTGTATGGCTGATGTGTCAGCGTTATCCCGATGGCATAGCATTCTGCGACAAATGCTTGACTGAGCGCAAGCATCACCGCATCGCAGCTCGTAGAGCGTGGTCGTGCGACTATTGTGGCTCCATGATCTCTCCTACGGCTGGCTCAATCTTCGCCAAGTCGCCTACGCCTCTGCGCCTGTGGTTCTATGCGATGTACCTCATGGGCCAGACACGATGCGGTATCTCTGCGAAGCAGATTCAGCGCGAAACCGGAGTGACGTACAAAACCGCATGGCGCATGTTCAAACAGATTCGCACCTTGATGTCGGAGGACATCAAATTGGAGGGAGAACAAGTTGAAGCAGACGAAACTTACTATGGCGCGGCTCTAAAAAACAAGCATCGGAGCAAACTGAAACAGGGTACGCACAAGGATAAGCAGCCTATCTTTGGTATGGTCGAGCGTGGCGGACGGGTTGTGACGCGTGTAGTACCGAACGCTAAAGAGACAACCCTGCTACCGATCATCGCAGAGCGTATCCTGCCAGCGTCCACTATCTTCACAGACTGCTACACGCCATACGATAATCTGCATAAGATGCCGCAGGGATACAACCATCAGCGCATCAATCACGGGGCAAAGGTCTACGTCATGGGAGACGTGCATACCCAGTCCATCGAAGGCTTCTGGAGCCTATTGAAGCGCGGAATCGGTGGAGTCTATCACTCGGTCAGCGCAAAGTATTTGCAGTCCTACTGCGACGAATACAGCTACAGATATAACCGCCGATTCGACGATCAGCCGATGTTTACTTCGCTATTGGTTGATGCCGTGGCGAAGGCGGAATAGCCTTCTTCACGATGGATGAGAATTGCTCCAAGGTAGTCGGATACATCGTAGTTTGCGCTAGCGTTGAGGGGAGCGGGGTAAGGTATTGTCGATCTGCATCCATCTTCTCTTGAGGCGTCAAAGCTGATGATCGTTTCTGCATCCTAGTCCTCGCTAACAACCGGGGGATAGATCGATATTACACGAACTTTTTGGGTTCGATGGATTGGCGTTGTGGCCTTCTCGGAAGTAATGAACTCCTGCGCACCCGCGAACACAGCACATGCTATATGTACCGCATCAAGTCCCTGAATGCCTGTATCGCACCCTTCTGCCAATGCATATTCTAAGAGAGCGGTGCTGGTCGGTATGGTGCGGGCATTGAACCGGAAAAACTCGTTGTAAAAATCTTCTTCCTCTTGTCGCTTATGGAATACTGCCTTGGGCAACACTTCAAGACGCACATAGTCGCTGGTAATGTATTCACGATTCGGGTCTGCAAGATATGGAAGAGCGAGAGTGGATAAGTTTGCATCGCCGCGTGCGGCGGCAATAAGAACACCTGAGTCAATGTAGGTAGTTATCATTTACCCCCAATGAACTATCTGCGCATCTCGCGGATTTCCGAATCAAGTTCAGCCGTGCTTACGAGTGGAATCCCCGATGTCTCTATCTTTCGGCGCAAAGCAAGGAGATGCTCTCTTGTTCCTATCGGTATCGTTCCTCCCGCTGTGCGGTTGGGATAAATAGACGTGTAGTTATCAATCCCTACATCAATCGAAGAGATAGTCACCGCATATCCCAACTCGCTTGATGCCAACAACTCATCTACTTTAGCGTTATCAATCACAAATGACATGTATCGGCTCCTTGTTCAATGGTTTGTCATAGTAATGCTTACGACTAATCCACTTGAAACTTTCGTGTTTGGTTATCGCAGCAATCTCAATCGGCCCACCTACTACATTCGGTCCGGGTATGAAGCGTGAAAACATGATGGCTGTATGAACAAAAAATCGTGCGAGATCGATGGCATCTTGGATCGGCATTGGAGCAAATACCATTGGCGCTTGCAGTCGCGCAGCCAAAACTGGGGCAAGATTCTTTGCCATATCCTCAGCGTTCTGCGACGGCTGTGTGACCTGAGACAAAACATCAAAGATATTTGTGCTGAATCCGAGCACTAATCGCTGCAAGCTCTCTGTCTGCCCCCCCCAATTTATCCCCGGTTGTTCGGGCTTTCTGAGTTGCTTGGGAGTCTGCATGGAACCTTGATTGATTTCTATCGACCACGATTCACCAAGACCGCCAGGTATCGAATAGCCACCAAGCAAAAACCCGACAGTAGTTTTGCTCCTTGTCTGAGGGTCTAGCTTTGCGCATTCAGCGTCTAGAAAGGCCCCCATAATTTTGGCGATTCCTTCCATCGTATATTCAGCGGGATTGAATCCCATGCTCCCCGGATCATCTTTTAGTTTTTTCCGGAGGTCTTTTACCAGCGTGCCGATGGAAGCATTGCCGATATTGCCACTTCCAAAGGTGATGCAGCCAATGGGAAGCCCCTTGACGACGTTGAATATCTTATTGGCGTTATCGTATACATTCCCGACAAGCGCGGGGCCTCCACCCGGAACAATCATGCCCGGAGGTGGAGATAGTGAAAGCGTAGACGCGCTATCCGCTGCCAATACAACGCCATCGTGAACGCCGATCAGAACCGCTATGCTCATGCTCTGGCTCTTTCGTTTAGCTGGTGTCCTGTTGCCGGAATACTAAACCTCCGCTCCGATGTCCGTCATGAATAATCGTTAGAGGGTCGCGCAGATGGTTCTCCTCTTCGCTTCTCATTGCAATTTGGATGCCACCAGTGGCCCCTCCTTCTCATGATAATCTCATAGACGTTTTTACTGTCATTTCGTCGTACCTGAGTAGAGGGGATAATTACCTTTGCAAAAAGTGGGGGGGGGGAGGGGGGAGGGGACACCTTGAATTATAGAAACCGATCGAGACGGACAAAGACGACGGCACAAAGCAGCTTGGCGGGCCTTACTGGCTCGACTTCATCAATTGCCGCGCGTGTTCCATGCTGCTCTCCGTCAACTTCGCGCCCGATAGCATCCGCGCAATCTCCTGCGCGCGCTCGCTCTCGTCCATCCGACGAATACTGGTGCGCGTCCGTCCACCCTTGTCCGCCTTCTCAATTAGAAAATGCTGGTCCGCGAACGCCGCAATCTGAGGTAGATGCGTGATGCACACCACCTGCTGCCGTTTTGCCAGTGCCTTCAGTTTCCGTCCCACAGCCTCAGCCGCTCGCCCGCCGATCCCAATATCGATCTCATCAAACACCAGCATCCGCGGAGTCGGTAACTGCGCCTTCTTTTTGCCATGCCCCGCAGCGCCGGCCGCAAAGCTTTCCTCCACCGTCACCTTCAGAGCCAGCAGTACACGAGACATCTCCCCACCTGACGCAATCTCTTCCAGCGGTTTCATTGGCTCGCCTGCATTGGTTGCAATCAGGCAATCAATACGGTCCCATCCGTGTGCCGTCCAATTCGCCGCATCCTCAACCGCCTCCACCTGCACCTTGAATCGTACTGTCATCGCCAGGTCATTGATCTCTGCTGTCGCCAGCTTATCCAGCCTCGCTGCTGCTGCCTTCCGCTCCGTCGTCAATTTCCTTGCAGCCGTGCAATACGCCGCCGAATCGCGTTCCTGTCGCACCCGCAACTCAGCCAGCAGTTCGTCGCGGTTCTCCACTTCGGCCAGCCGCCGCGCTGCCTCCTCGCCAAACCGCATCACCTCAGCCAGCGTCTGCCCGCCAGCTGAACCTCCATACTTCCGCTTCAATCGATCCAGCGCAGCCAGCCGATCCTCAATCTCCGACAATCGCTCCGGCGATGCGTGCACCTTCTCCGCAAAGTCCCTCACCTCGGCGCTCACATCCTCCACGGCCGCCTTAGCCGTGGCAAGCTGTACCGCCGGCTCCGCGAATCGCGCATCATACTTCGCCAACTCCTCCACATACCTCAGAGCCGTTGTCAGAGTCGCCTCCGCAGCGCCCTCTTGCTCATACAACAGCTCGTGCGCGCTCTTCGCCGCCGTATACAACTTCTCTGCATTGGCCAGCACGCGCTTCTCCGCCTCCAACTGCGCGTCCTCATCCTCAGAGGTTAGCTGCGCCTCGCCAATCTCCTTCGCCTGGAATCTCCATAGATCGGCCATGCGCATCCGGTCCTGCTCAGATGCCTGTAACTCACCTAGCCGCTCAGTCGTCGTCCGCCACGCCGCAAACGCCGCATCCACATCGTCCGTCGCAATCCCGCCAAAGCGGTCCAGCAACCCTCGCTGCTGCGCCTGGTCGAACGACCCCAGCGTCTCGCCCTGCGTATGGATTAGTCCCAACTCTGGAGCCAGCTCCCGCAATACCGCCACCGTCGCCGGCTGGTTGTTGACGAAGACCCGTCCCTTGCCGCCTGCAGCAATCTCCCGACGCAGCAAAATATCGTCCGAAAAAGCCCCCGCGTCGATCCCGTTTGCCTCCAGAATCGCCGCCGCGCCCTGTGTCCCTTCAAAGACACATCCCAGCACAGCCTTCTCCGCGCCATGCCGCACTACATCGCTCGATGCCTTCCCGCCAAGCAATAGCGCAAGCGCGTCGATCAAGATCGACTTGCCCGCGCCCGTCTCGCCCGTCAGCAGGTTCAACCCCGGCCCAAAGCTGGCCACCGCTTGATCGATCACTGCATAATTTTCCGCCCGCAACTCAAGCAGCATGCCCGCTCTCGCCTCTCTCCCGTTGCGAAAAGCCTAGCACGTCAATGCAATCCGAGCGATCCATCGAGCATGGACACGCCCATTCCCATCACGCATCGGCTTACATCCCTTCCGGCGATCCTCCACCTCCCGGAGCTTCACCGCCGCCGCCGCCTTCACCCATTCCGCCGCCTCCGCCGCCACCACCGCCTCTTCCGCCCATCCGCATTCCACCCCCGCCGCCACCCATCGTGCGCATGGCGTAGCTGGTTTCAAAGGCGGCAGGCTTGCCATTCTCTACATACGGAATATATTGCAACAACGTCGCACGAGAGTAGCCAGCGTCCGCAGCTTCTTTATCGTCTGCATCCTCCACCACGGCCTTGGATACCATCCCCTTTTCATCCACCCAGACTCGTAGTTGAGCCTGCCCGCCAGAGCTATAGGGAGTTGGCTGAGGTCCACCAGGCTTCCTCATATTCATTGGCAACTGCGGGTGAGCCTCGGTACGAAATACCAATCCACGTTGTTCATCCAACCTCGTACCTGCTGGCTCTTGAATCGCCCCGGCCGGTATGGCCATTGCATCCGCGGATACATCAACCGACGCGTCCGTCAACTTTGCTTCAAATAATTCATGTTTCCCATAGGTTTCGCGCACCGTTGTCGCTAGGTGCAATGGGCCAACCGGTTTCCAACCCTCGTACGCAACCTTCTGAGTATCCCGGATTACCAAAGAGACGTATCCTGTTGCCGGGTCGATGCATACAGCGCCTCGGCTGTCGTCCCCACCACACGAAAATGTGACTCCATCCACAGTGCGATCCTTCATCTTTTGATCGCCGCGCATGGCGATCGCCAGAACAGTGCGATTCATCATGTGGACTTCCGCAAACTCCATGATCCGTAAAGGACGCAGACCTTTTTCGTTCGCCCACACACTGTCGCCCTTCGTTAGATCGCTGTCGTCGTAAGCGTCTGTGTGGATCACGGTATGTACCCCGTCTTTGCTGATCCACGTCTCGTAGGTGCCCGTGTGTTCTTTATTCTTATAGTCTGTAAGCTTCAGTTCGTAGCGCAGATGCAACGGAGTCAAGGCTTCATTCTTCGCATTCATCGCCATGGTTGCAATCAGGTTGCGTTGCAGAACCTGGGCTAACGTATCGCTCCCAAGTGCATGTGGCAAACCGGATGGGTTTTCAGCTGTCCCACCTGTTGGTGGTGGAATCACTTGTGCGGACGCCTGCGTTCCTCCACCCGGCCCTGCCTGTCCGCGGCCTTGCATCCCACCCTGCATCCCACCTTGCCCGCGTCCTTGAGCACAAACCGTGCTAGCCAGTGTTGTAAATAGCACCAGTGCCAGTCCAACTCCACACCATGTCCAACCTGCCAGCCGAATGACCCTTTTCCTATTCATCCAATAGTTCACATCGCCTCCCTGTGCTTTTATGCAATCCTCAATAATCTAGACCGCATCATACAAGCGATCAAGGTATTTCTCGAACCATTCCATATACGCGCATATCCACTCCTCATCACTTCACGTCTTACAATAGAGCTAATGATTTTGCTTACTTCAACCACACCCATTGTTCTTGCGCTCTTCTTCTATCAGGAGGATGCTCTACCTACTCCGAATGCCGCCGCTAGTGGAGCCATCATGGAGATGGTTCGCAATTCCGGCCCTATCGCCTTTGCAGTTTTGGTGATTCTGCTCATAGCCAGCATTTTTTCTTGGGCTATCATGCTCTCCAAGTGGCGTCGATTCAGCCATGCGCGCCGACAGAGCCAAAGCTTTCTCCGTGCTTTCCGCAAGTCTGGACGCCTCTCCGAGATTGCTTCTGTTGTAGTCAACTACCAACCGAGCCCACTGGTCTCCGTTTTCAATGAGATCAACGACGAATACCAGCGCCAGAGTGGTGGCCGAGGCACTCCACGCAACCCTGTAGCCCTCGAGCGCGCCGCCCAGACTGCATCCTCCGAGGCTCTCACCGCGATGGAGACCCACATGACATGGCTCGCCACGATCGCCAATGGAGCCACCTTTGTCGGCCTATTCGGTACCGTATGGGGCATCATCGACGCCTTTCACGGCCTCGGCACCACCGGCGCCGCAACTTTACGCTCCGTCGCGCCCGGCATATCCGAAGCCCTCATCACCACAGCCGCAGGTCTCGCCGTTGCTATCCCCGCGCTGGTCGGTTACAACCAGCTAACCGCGCAGTTGCGCGATTTCGCCTCTCGGATGGATGACTTTGGTCGAGAACTGCTTAACGCCATTGAAAATGCAGCGCTGCTCACTCCACAGCCACCCGATAATCCCGCCGGTACACAGACCCGTCCGAGGACCTTCTAACCATGGCATTCTCCACCAGAAGCGGAGGTCAGACTCGCACCCAGACCGCACTGGCAGATATCAACATCACCCCCTTGGTCGACGTCGTACTCGTGCTACTCATCATCTTCATGATCACTGCGCCAGTACTGCAATCCGGCATCGTCGTCGCCGTACCGCACACGCGCACTGTCAACCAACTGACCGAACAACGCACCGTCGTCACCATCGACAAGGACCAGAAAGTATTTCTACAATCTGGAGGGCCTGACGTTCTAACCACCCTCTCCGATCTCACCGCCAGTCTAAGAAACAGCGCGAAGGGTGATCCGTCAAAGCGCATTATCTATCTGCGTGCCGATGAAAAAGTCCCCTTTGGCGCATTTGCGTCCGTCATGGATGCTGTCAAACACGCAGGCATCACGAACATCAGCATCGTCACCCAACCGCTGGAAACCACGACGGGCACAGACACAGCAACCAAATAACTGGTAACCGGCACATACTACAATCAGCCTTCCACACCCCATGGAAACACAGATCGCAACGCGCACAGGTATCGAGTACGGTAACGACCAACTGGGCGGCGGGATCGCTGGCTCCTTTCTGCTCCACATTGCCATCGCCGTTTTGCTCATTAGCTGGGCGTGGTTTATCCGATCCGGCCAGAACTGGGGCGAAGCTGGCGCTACCGCAGGGGCAATTCAGGCCACCATGGTCGCCGACATTCCGCTACCGCCCAAACAGCCCATGGATAGCAACAATGTTCTTGCCACAGATACCCCCTCGCCCGCGCCTATTACCTCCAAAGCACATACTGTGGAAGCTCCCCAGCCCGACGCCATCGCCATTCCCACCAAGTCCATCAAGCCACTGAAGACCGCTGACAAGTCTGCCCCGGCCCCGCCGCTTCATCCCCAACCCACGCAGGTCAATCCCAACCAGGTGCAGACAGGCGAGGCCACAGGACTCAATGTTGCGATGAGCGCAACACAAACCAAAGCTGGAACTGTAAGCGTTAGCACGACGGACTCAGCCTTTGGTACCCGCTTCGCATATTACGTTCAGCAGATCACGCAGAAGGTTGCCGCACAGTGGTATACCAACATGCTCGATCCCCAGGCAGCCGGCCATCGTGTCTACATCAAATTTCAGGTTCAGCGCGACGGCTCACTCACGAACATCCGCATTGACCAGCGTAGCGGCGACGCCACACTCGATATGACCGCTCTGAACGCCGTCCGCCACATTGATACCTTCGGACCCCTTCCTGACGCTTATAGCGGATCTAACATCACCGTCACTTATTACTTCGATCCGCCACCGCATCAGTAACGCCAAACAAGAGGTACCCCCCCCCTGTTTTTTGTATGATCAGCAAAAAAAAGGACTTATCTCTGATAATGGAACATAGTAACCTCGCAAGATAAGCATTCTAAATGACTTAATTTGCAAAATAAACAAAATAAACGAGTTAGATTACCAACAGCATGTGCCGCAGACATTCAGCTCGCTGGGTTACTGGCTGATCGAACCTGGCCTAAACCTGAGGCTATGCTAAAGATGCCAATAGGCACTTTTTATACGAATGCATGAACGTTGGTAGTACTCAACATCCTGTATTAATTATATGGGATACACAGAGAAAGACAGTCAATACATCTTATTCATAATAAAGATATTGAACGATTTTCTTTGACAAGGGACACTCGTTTTACCTGAATAGATTATGAGTTCGGATGTTTATGAACATTGTGCGGATTCAATGGCTACAACCAAAGATTCATTTCGACCGTCTACCATAGAGAGCATGGATAGCACGTCTCTCATATCCCGCCGGCAACCCGTCCTATTCCAATCGAGTATGGCTCTCCTGTTTCTGGCAGTGGCTGTATCTATCGGTGTGCTAGCAGCACCCGCCGTGGCCCAGGACAATGTCCTCACCGGAACAAGCAATGGAGTCACCTCCATCCGCATTGCCGTCGCTGACTTCAAGCCACTGGCGGTCGCCGACCCACAGATCGCCACCTTCAAACAGACTTTCGATACAACGCTGTACGCCGACCTCGCATCCGCAGGTATCTTCGATATCGTGTCCAAGAGCCTGATGCCGCCTGGCAATCCAGGAACACCTGCTGAGATACAGCTTCAGAGCTACTCCAATGCCCCTGCCAGCGCAGCCATGGTCGCCTTCGGTTCACTTGGTGTTACCGCAGGCAAGCTGGTAGTTAACGGGTTCCTCTTCGATGCCAAGAACCTGCAGTACCCACAGGTACTGGCCAAACAGTACAGCGAAGTAGCCTCTGCCGACTCCGTCCGTCTGGTCGCGCACCGCTTTGCCGACGAGATTATCTATCGCCTGGGTGGAGGAACTCCTGGCATCGCCGAGACCAAGATTTACTACGTCAAGGTTCTTGGCGGCGGGGTTAAGGAGATATGGGCCATGGACTACGACGGGGCCAATCAGCATGCGATCACCCACCTGGGCACGATCTCCATCTCGCCGCGCATCTCGCCGGATAATACCCGTCTCGCATTCGCCTCCTTCGGAAAATACGGTCCTCAGCTTAAGATGTACTCTTTGTTGCTTGACCGGTACGTCAACTTTCCCACCGGCAGCGTCAGTTCCGAGTCACCTGCTTGGTCACCCAATGGCAACGAACTTGCCTATGCGGCAGCACCCAACGGCTCGTTCAACATCCGGACCGCCGACTCTAATGGCAATCTAGCCCGCCAAATCACAAGCTTCCGAGATGCCAGTTCTCCTGCCTATAACCCCAAGACCGGAGCACAGATTGCCTTTATCAGCGGACGTACCGGCCTACCCCAGCTATACATCATGGACTCTGACGGCAGCAGTGTTCAGCTGATGACCGATGGTGGGTATGCTTCCTCGCCCTCCTGGTCGCCAAACGGACAGACAATCGCGTTTGCATGGGACCGGAAGTATGGTCCAGGAGCGCCCGGCGGGCAAGACATCTACATCATGGATGTCGCAACCAAAAAATGGACCCAGCTTACCCACGACGGTGGTCGCTGCGATTTCCCTTCCTGGTCACCTGACGGTCGCCACATCGTATACGCCAATTCACTGGACGGCCGTACCGATCACTGGCGCATCTGGACCATGCTATCCGACGGCACACAGCGCCGTGCCCTCACAGACGCCGCGGCAGATATGCCGAATTGGAGCTGGAAATAGCATCTCGCGTGGTAATTCTTCCATCATCACAAACTTCTATGCCTGTTATCTTGATTTTCAGTAACATAGAATGGATACGCTGCTGGCACCGCTGTACGATACTGCTTTGAAATAGCTGTTGGATGTAGCATTGGCAACGCAGGAGATAACGATGACCTACATGCACTCGTTTGAGCCGAAGTCCTTTCTTCCCGGGCCAATCCGTTCCGCGCTGTTGCTGGCGGTCATATTGGCCACGGTCTCCGGCTGCCACAAGAACGTCGCCAGCAGTCAGAGTCCTGACACGCTGGCTCCGACACCCGCGCCGTTGCCACCCATGCCTACAGCAACCCTCACTGCCGATCCAGCGGCCATCGATGTTGGCCAGTCAGTGGTTCTGAACTGGCGCACCACGGATGCCACCACGGCTACGATCGATAGCATAGGCCCGGTCAATCCCAACGGCACACAGACTGTCTCTCCGGCTACATCCACCAACTTCCATCTCACCGCCAAGGGCGATGGTGGATCCGTCGAAGCCAGCGTTCGCGTTACCGTGCGAGTTCCTGTCGCACCCGTCGCGCCCGCGGATACCACGGCCACCGCTGATATGGGTTCCGAGACGGCATTCCACGAGAATGTCGCCGACATTTTCTTTGACTATGACAGCTCCGACCTCCGTCCCGATGCACAGGCATCCGCTGTCAAGGCCGCATCCTACCTGGTTGCCCACCCTGACATCCGCGTCGTCATCGGCGGATACTGCGACGACCGTGGTTCAGCTGAGTACAACCTAGCTCTCGGTGAGAACCGTGCCAACTCCGCCAAGACCGCACTGGTCAATGCCGGTGTGGCCCCAGCGCGTATCCGTGTGGTGAGCTATGGCAAGGAGAAGCAGTTCTGCACCGATGAGACCGAAGCCTGCTGGCAACAGAACCGACGGGCTCAGTTCTCGCTCGACCGCTAGTGCAAGAGCACGGTATAACAATGAACGCGGTTCCCCTACGGGATGTATGTGTAATCTACAACACACAGAGTCGAAGGCCTCGATGACCCAGGCTTTATCACCACCGCTCAAGCAATATCATCCACAGAATTTGTAGTCCTACGCTTCTGGGACCACTGATTCTGCATCTGAGGTAATTGCCCTATGATTCAACTTCGTCCACAATTCGCCTGCTCTCTCCTTGTTCTCGCCCTGGTCACGCCGCAGGCCCATGCCGTCAACAAGGACATGGTTCAGCTTCAGACACAGGTTCAGGAACTGCAAACCGCTGTAGCACGCCTGCAACAGTCCAATGACGAGCGCATGGGAGTCCTCAAAGACCTGGTGCAGCAGACCGCCGATTCGGTCAATAAAATGTCTCTCTCCATCAGCACCCTTCAGCAACAAATGGCTACGCAGCACGACTCCACCAACGCTAAGCTGGACCAGTTCTCTACCCAGATGCAGACACTCAACGATTCACTGGACGAGGTTAAAGCGCGTCTCAATAACCTGGAAAAGGGACTTAAATCCGTGCAGGACCAGCAGCAATCCATTGACGCCGCCCTGCAAAACATGGCTCCCCCAAGCCCAACCCCACCAGGGGCCGCAGCTCAGCCAACCGACAACAGCCTGCCATCCACGCAGCCTACTGGCACAACTCCCGTCACCAATAGCGGTTATCCAATGGCGATGAGCACTCCGTCCCCCATTGGACAGGCAGCAAGTGCCAATACGCCGTCTGGCCCCACCACTCTATCAGGATCTCGTACTACGCTGGCATCGCGAAGCCCAGTGAACGCGCCTGGTACGCCCTCCGCGGCTTCTCTTTACAAGACCGCACTGAGCGATTACATGGCGGCAAACTATGCGTTGGCCTCTACCGAATTCGCAGCCGTTGTCAGTGCCTATCCAACGGATCCCAACTCGGGCAACTCCTTGTACTACCTGGGAGAGCTCGACTATCGAAGCGGAAAGTATACAAGCGCTATCAAGAACTACGACCGTGTGCTGAGCCAATTCCCCAACAGCCCGAAAGCTCCCGTCTCGCATCTACACAAAGGCCAGGCCCTGCTGGAGACCAACAAACGTGAGGCAGGTATCACGGAATTGCGGGCCCTCATCACCCACTTTCCCAACACTCCCGAAGCTGCGCAGGCACGGGGCAGGCTAAGTGGTATGGGTGTCCCCGTCGTTCCAAGACGTGCAGCCCAGTAGCCCATTATTTATCCCTGAAGGAAATCTGCGCCTTAGTTATCCCACTAACCACGCCATAAACCGGCCCCGCAGATTTTGTCATGGCCGGTTCTTGCATTTTCCCTGGAACGGCCTCCACCAAATGCGATTAAGCTAGTAAGGTTGAGTTACTGCGAGACGGTAAACTTCCAGGCTGGAGATAGTAATCAATAGGTGAAAGAGCGCATTCGTAAACTGGATGGTCGCGGCGACGCGAGCCGCAAACCTGTTCGGCTGGTAGCTGCCGCGCTCATCCTGCGTCAAGTAGGCGATCCACCCAGCGGAGCCACCGAAATCCTGGTATGCCAGCGTCGGCCAGACCAGCCCATGAGTCTAAAATGGGAGTTTCCGGGCGGGAAGATCGAAGCGGGTGAAACCGCCGAACAAGCCCTTGTCCGCGAACTTCAGGAAGAGCTTGGCATCCAGGCCGTCATCGGGCGGCGCATTGCTCAGATAAGACATCGTTATCGCAACGGCGCAACCATTGACCTGCAGTTCTTTGTGGTTAACCACTTTACCGGCGAGTTGGACAATCACATCTTCAACGCCCTGCAGTGGTCCCCACTTGGCGATCTACCCAGCTTCGACTTCCTCGCCGCGGACCACAATCTGATTCGCGATCTCGCCGATGGCAAACTCCTCTAGCCACCTTTCATCTTGTTCCACACCATCACCAGTGAAAGTCCAATTACAATCGCCGCCGTAATCCACGCTACACAGTTGAACCACGTCGAGTTGGTATGCTTCCCCATGAGTTCGTGCTTGTTGATCAGTTTCAGCATGAAGATCATGATCACAGGCAGTAGTACGCCGTTCAGTACCTGCGACAGGAGTATCACCTGCACCAGCGGAAAATTTGGCCACAGCACTAAACCAGCGCCCAGGACGATCAGCGCGGTGTAGAACCAGTAGAAGAAAGGCGCCTCCTTCAGACTCTTGTCCAGTCCGCTCTCGAAGCCCATCCCCTCGCAGACTGTATATGCGGTTGACAGAGGCAGGATCGAGGCCGAGAAGACTGAGGCATTGAATAGCCCAGCGGCAAACAGAATGAAGGCGAAGTCGCCTGCCAGCGGCTTCATTGCACCCGCCGCATCCGACGCATCCTGAATGTTGCGCATGCCATGCGTATAGAGCGTTACCGCGCAGGCCACAATGATGAACCATGCGACGATGTCGGTCAAAAAGCACCCAACTATGACATCCAACCTCGAGGCCTTGTACTGCTTGACGGTGATTCCTTTGTCCACCACCGACGATTGCAGATAGAACTGCATCCAGGGGGCGATGGTTGTACCGATCAGACCGATCGTGAGGTAGATATAATTTTTGTCTTGCCAGATTGATCTGGGAGGCAGCGTGATGGTCGCCTTCAGCGCCTCATGCCAGTCGGGATGGCTGACGATGCCGGCCGCGATATAAGCAAGATAGATGGCGCTGGCGACGAGAAAGAATTTTTCCACAGTCTTGTAGTCGCCTTTGACAACAAGTACCCAAATAACCGCGGCGCAGATCGGCACGCTCAAATACTTTGTGACGTGAAAGAGTTGCATCGAGGCGGCAACTCCGGAGAACTCTGAGACTACGTTGCCGTAGTTGACGACGACCAGCAGAATCATCATCACAAACGTCATGCGCAGACCGAATTCCTCGCGGATGAGATCGCTGAGGCCCTTGCCTGTCACCACTCCCATGCGGGCAGACATCTCCTGCACTACGATCAGCGCCAGCGTCACCGGCAGAATGGTCCATAGCAGCAAGAGGCCGTACTCCGCCCCGGCCTGCGAGTATGTCAATATGCCGCCAGTGTCGTTATCCACATTGGCCGTTATGATTCCTGGCCCCAGCACCGCCAGGAACAGCAGGATACGCACGCGCCATTGCCGCCACCAAAGCTTCATAACCACCCCGCCCTGGCATTTGCCACAGGTTCATGCACCGGCGCGCTACTGAGCTCCTCGCGCAGTGTTTGGTTCGACACACTCTTGATCCACTGATTCATTTCCGCCATGCAGAACTTTCGCCGATCTCTGGGATTAAATATTTGTCCGCAATTGCGCAATCACCTGTTCTGGATAGATCACGCCCGCAATCTTCTTCTCCGCATCCACCACCGGCAGAGCGCGTAGGTTGTACTTATCAAAAAGTTCTGCAACTTTCTTGCCGCTGGCATGTACGTCGCAACTCACAATGTGGTCGTCCGCCAAGCTTGAAAGGCTTCGATCGGGCGGTGCCAGCAAAGCCTTCAAAAGAGGGACCACTCCGCATAGTATCTCCATTTCATCGACCAGAAAAATATGCGTCAGCGTCTCCATATCGTCGCCAAATTCGCGCAGTGCTGTTACCACGTCCCCCGCATAGGCATGTTTCGGCAACGCAATATAGTCGGTGGTCATCTGCCCCGCCGCAGAGTCGCCGGAGAACTCCAGCAGATCCTCGACTTCCTGGCGCTCCTCCGGGTCCATTTCTTCGAGGATCGCCTCCGAGCGCTCGTCCGAGAGCTCCGACAAAAAGTCCGCTGCAGCTGCCGGGTCCATCTCCTCCACGATCCCTGCCACAAGCTCGGTGTCCAGTGTTTCGGTCAGCGACTTCTGCATCTTCGGCTCGACCTCTTCGAGGGCCTCCGCCGCGACGCCTTCGTCCAGCGAGCTGAAAAGTGCCTGCCGCTCTGCTGGTGCAAGGTCCTCCAGAATGTCTGCCAGATCCGACGGATGCATCTTCGACAACTTCTCCTGCTCGATCTTCAAGCGCACGCGGCGTGAGGGATCGCGGTCAATCAAGTCCACAAAGTCCCATGGAATTGCGCTCGTCAGAAATCGTTCCGCGACCCGCTCCACCGTTGCGCTGGGCAAGCCCTTCAACAGCCGACGGATTGCGCCCCGCGTACCAACTTCAACCTCCGCGATGCGCAATTTGAGCTCGCGTCCTTGCACCCTTCCTTGCAAACCGCCGGGGACTGTCTCGGTCTCCTCCACCGGCTCCCACATCAAGTCCACATCGTTGACGCGTACCACTTTGTGTCCGTGGATATCTATGATCTGCTGGTCCAGCAGGTCGCGCTCCAGCAGCAGATACGATTCCTCAGCCGGCATGGGCGTTGCGGTACTCTGCCCGCGCATCCGCAACCCACCCGCAGCATCCAGTTCAAGGTCGCTGACAGCAACCATGGACATTGGTTCGCCTCGCCCTTTGCCCATGAGCCGCAAAACTAGTCCTTGCACATGATTTGCGTCCTGTGGTGGAGAGACAGCAAACTCACGTACATGCCCCACTGTCTGCCCACCGGCATCCATCACCGGCGCACCCATCAACTCCGAGACACTCGTCCTCTGGCTCACATGCTTGGTCATAAGCACACATTTACCCGCAAAGCTCTCGCAAAACCCCTTACCCGCATCCTACCCCAGCCGAGGGTGCAGCTGCCTGCCAGGAGCGGATTTGAACCGAACCTTCACATACACCCCTATAACGACCCTGAGCTCAGATCTACATGCCAACCTTGACATTCGTTGCAGCCACAAGCAAACTTCCATCATTGCCGTAGATTGCATCCAACCATCTTTCGGCCTCGGCGATAAGGACTCCATTGCCCGATTCCACAACAAGCCGCGTCTCGCTCACCCTCGGTTCCTCCATTGAGAGTGTGGATACCGTAGAGCGAACTGCAGAGGACTTTGCCCAGCGCGCCGGCTTCGACACAGACACTGTGCCTAACATCGTAATGGCCGTGCGTGAGGCAGCTATTAATGCAATTCTGCACGGAAATTCCTACAACCCCGAGAAGCAAATAACGGCATCCTTTGAAACCAGCTCCGAGGGCCTCACGGTGCGTATCTGCGACCAGGGACCTGGCTTTGACTCCTCACGCTTGCCAGACCCTCTCGCCCCACAAAACCTACTCAGAGGCTCGGGCCGTGGCATCTTTCTCATCCGGGCCTTCATGGATGAGGTACACTTTCGCCAGTTGCATCCGGGGACAGAACTCACCCTAATCAAACATCGCGCACCGGCCAAACCGGTCGCCTAAGTCATAAGGAGAAACATCGCATGAGTATGAAAGTCGCAATCCGCCAGGTAGATGGAATCACCATCCTGGATCTCAGTGGCCGCATCACCCTTGGCGAAGGCAGCATTACTCTGCGCGACAGCGTCCGCGATGTGCTGGCCAAAGGTTCCAAGAAAATCCTTCTTAATCTTGGCCAGATCACCTATATCGATAGCTCCGGCATCGGGGAGTTGGTCAGCGCTTTTACCTCTGTCAAAAACTCTGGCGGAGAGCTGAAACTACTCAATCTCACCCAGAAGGTTCACGACCTGCTCCAGATCACAAAGCTCTACACCGTTTTCGACGTCTGGGATAACGAGGCCTCCGCGATCACTGCATTCGCCTAGGACTAGTGCTCGTTGTACCCTCTTCCGGGGAACGAAAAAGGCCGTCGCATGCGCGGCGGCCTTTCCTGCTTCCACCTCATCCCTATTTCGAAAAATCTACCTTCGGTGCCTCCTTCGACCCCGCATCCGCAGAATAATACTCCGTCTTCTTTTGGAAGCCTGACATCCCTGCCCAAATGTTGTTGGGGAACTGCTGAATAAATACGTTGTAGTCCTTAATCGCGGCGTTATATCGCAGTCGAGACACGGCTATCCTGTTCTCCGTACCTTCCAGGTTATCCTCCAACCGCATGAACTGATCGTTGCTCTTCAGTTGCGGATAGTTCTCCTGCATCCGCATCAACGGCAGGAGCGCGACGTTCAGCCGGTCGTTGGCCGCAAGCTTCTCATCCGGCGTCTTCGCCGTCATCAATCCGGCGCGCGCATTGGCAATCGCCGTCAGGATCGACTCCTCGACGTTGGCGTAACCCTTCACCGACGCCACAAGGTTGGGAATCAGGTCCGCCCGCCGCTGCAAATCCACGTCGATATTGCTGAAGGCCGCATCGATGTCTGCGCTCTTCTGCACCATCTGGTTGCGCGCGCTCACATAACTGCCGCCCACGAACAGCGCCAGTACCACGATCAACCCCAGCACGCCCAGTACAACCCACAATCCTTTACTCATAATTTCTCGCCTTTCCTGTGATTATATGTACGGCGCATCGTGTCCTTATGTTCCCTGTTTCTTGCCTTAGAAACTTCCGCTCGCCCCGCCGCCGCCGGATCCTCCTCCGCCAAATCCGCCAAATCCGCCACCGCCGCCAAATCCTCCGCCGCCCTCGCCATCGCCTCCGCCAAACCCGCCTCGGCCGCCACCTCCGCCCATCAGGTTGAACAGCACGAAGAACAGAAGCCCAATGTGCCCGGTACGAATCAACACCGCGATCACCGCCAGCACTATCAATGCAAAGATCAGTGCTCCAATCGGGTTCCCCTGCGCCTGTGGCTGGGAGTCGTAAGGTACTCTAATCGGTGTCGCATCCCCATCCAGACCGGCCAGCGTCACCCCTGCGTCGGTCGCAATCACCTGCGCAATCTCATGCACACCCAGCGCAATCCCCTGGTTGTAGTCGCCGGTGTGGAGCAGCGGCTGAATATCCCGTCCAATATCTCCTACCTTCCCATCCGGCAGGACACCTTCCAGCCCGTATCCCACTTCAAACCGATACTTCCTGGGATCCAGAGAGAGAAGCAGCAGCACACCTCGGTCCGTCCCCTTCGCGCCCACCTTCCACTTGTCTTCCAACGCGGTTGCAAACTCCTCAATCGAAGGCGCGGGAAGTTCATTGCCTGCCTTCATCCCCTTCACGGGGTCCGCTTCCATCTTCGCGACAATTACAACCGCAATCTGCGCGTGTGCCTTTTGGTCAACCTCCGTACAAAGCTCTTCCAGGCTCTGCCTGGTCTCGGAAGACAAGACGTGAGCAAAATCATTCACATAGCCGGTCGGCGCGGGCAACCCTGCCACCGACTCGCCCGGCAGCACCCGTGCTGGCACCGCCAGCAGTAAAACGATCATCCACCAACGCATCGTCCGCGCCATCGCTCCCCATTCTACCCTGTCCCCGAGGTTGGTCCTTATACTTGTTATTCGTAGCACCCCATGTGCAATAAAAAAGAGGGCCCGTAGGCCCCCTCTTCGTACTTTGTCCATCCGTTATTTTTTCGCAGTGGGCGGGTTCGGTTCAGCAGCCGGATTGGCCGGGCGAGGTGGCCGTGGCGGCAACGTGATTCCCTCCTGTGCGGCAACCTGATTGATCATTCCAAGATGACTGCGCATCATTTGCATGGCCTTCACTACCTCCGCAGCCAATCCAGGATCGGCAGCAACTGAGGCCTCCATGTAAAAGTCGTGCAACTTCGTCCAGTGCGCCTTTAGAAGGAAAGTGAGGTACTCTGTGTCGAACGCTTTACCAGATAGGCCGTTGAGCTTGTTGTACTCCGCCTGGTCATCCTTGCTCATCTTGTTCGGCACCATTACGGCTAGAGAGTCGGCAACTGTCGCCAGATCCTTGTTGACCGCCTCATGGTCGGTCACAATCTTCTGCGCGAACGCCTTCACATTCGGGCTGCCCTTTTCCCCTGCAAGCTGCCCAAGCTTCACGTCTGCGATGCCCTCCGTAGTAGCCGTGCGCAGGAACTCCTTGTCTGCCATCTGTCGTCCCGTCATTCCGGGAGCGCCTAGCGACTCGCGCATCGAGCCGGCTACCTCGGGAACTGCTCCGCCTGTCGCCCCAGTAGGCACTGGCGCCGCCTGAACATCGCCCGAAGGCATTGCTCCCTGCGGTTCTGTTTGCTGCATAGCACTCTGGTCAGTCTGTGCAACCAGTACCGGCGGCAGTAACATCACTACCGCACCTACGATCGCAATCCATTTCGTATTATTCATTGCGAATCTCCTCCATCTACTGCACGAGCGGTCCTGTTTCGTCGAAAAATGAGATTCATCGCATGCTGATAAATCTAACGTGTCCAACATCCTAAAATTGGAGATAAGATTCCCATGGAAAGTTGCATTATTCAAGCCGTCCGTACACACTTCTTTACTTGGAGCGATATCCTATCTCCATAGATATTGAAGTTGCAACCTCTCTCTGCACTGCGTTCCATCCATTCCATCAACTACACGGAGTCTTCCCCTAAAAATGTCGCACACGCGTACCCCCGCCACGTTGAATCCAGCAGCGCAACCTCCCATGGCGCGCCGCGATCCCACTACGACCGTATTGCACGGAGTCAGCCTGCACGACGACTTCCAGTGGATGCACGACAAAAGCTCACCCGAACTGCTCGCTTATCTCGAAGCCGAGAATGCCTACACCGCTTCCGTCATGGCTCCTACTACAGAGCTACAGACTGCACTCTATAACGAGATGCTCTCTCATATACAGGAGACCGACGAGAGTGTTCCCTACCGCCTGGGCGATTGGTTCTACTCCACACGAACCGTGGAGGGCAGCCAATATCCCATTTATTGCCGCCGCCGCGCATCCAACCCTGATCTCAACAGCGCGTTTGATCCCACGCAACCGGAACAGATCATCCTCGACGTAAACCAGCTCGCCGAAGGCAAGTCCTTTATGGACGTCGGAGCCATGGCAATCAGTCCCGACGGTAGCCTGCTTGCCTATACCACCGACCTCACCGGCTTTCGTCAGTACACTCTTCACATTCGCGACCTGAGCACGCTTTCGGACCTGCAGGATACTGCCGAGCGTATTGGCTCGCTGGTGTGGGCCTCCGACTCTCGCACTCTCTTCTACTCCACTGAGGATGACACGACCAAGCGCCAGGACCGCATCTTCCGCCATACACTTGGCGCGCCCGCCGCTCATGATACCCTCGTCTTCCATGAGCAGGATGAACGCTTCAATGTTGGAATCAGTCGCACTCGCGACGGACAGTACTTGATGATCGAGGCGGGCAGCCATACCACCAATGAGTTCCATTTCCTCCCCGCGGACAATCCAACTGCGGAGTTCCGCATCATTGCAGCGCGCGTGGACGAACAGGAATACTATGTAGACCACCGCGACTCACCGGAGACAGGCTGTCTGTTCTACCTCCGTACCAACGACACTGGCAAGAATTTTCGCGTCGTCACAGCGCCAGTCGCCACACCCGGCCGTGAGAATTGGTCCGAGTTGATATCACTCGATCCCGATCATCCGCTGGAAGACTTCGACCTGTTCCAGTCCTTCGCCATCGCCACCCGCCGAAAACTTGGGTTACCCGTCCTCGAGATTCTCCGCTTCGGCAAGGGCGGCTCGTTCAAACCGCCGGTCGAGATTACGTTTCCAGAGCCTACCTACTCCGCTGCCGCGCATGTAAACCGCCTCTTCTCCACGGATGTCTTCCGTTACAGCTATCAATCGCTTGTTTCACCGCCATCGGTCTACGAGTACAACATCGCGCGTGAAGATTGTGCACATCCGATTGGACATTCCAGGCTGCTCAAACAACAAGCTGTTCCAGGAGGTTTCAACCCGGCAAGCTACGCCTCGGAACGCCTCTGGATCACCGCCCCCGACGGTATTAGAATTCCCGTCTCACTCGTCTACCGTCGCGACCGGTTCCGCCGCGTGGCGGTGAATCCTATCTATGTCTACGGCTATGGATCATATGGCTACGCACTTCCGGTTGGCTTCTCGTCTACGCGCCTCTCCTTGCTCGACCGCGGTGTCGTGATGGCATACGCACATATTCGCGGCGGCGGGGAAATGGGCGATGCATGGCACGATGCCGGGAAGATGTCTCGTAAATTAAACACCTTCACAGATTTCATCTCCGCCGCAGAGCAACTTGTTCTGCGCGGCTACGGCAACCCCAAAAAAATTGCAATCGAAGGAGGCAGCGCTGGAGGGCTTCTGATGGGGTCGGTCGTCAATATGCGCCCAGATCTCTTCCGCGCCGTTTTGTCGCATGTGCCATTCGTCGACGTAATGAACACCATGCTCGACGCCACCCTGCCGCTGACCATTGCGGAGTACGAAGAATGGGGCAATCCTAACGAACCTGAGGCCTTCGCGACGATGCTCTCGTACTCGCCGTACGACAATCTCGACGGGCTGCAGGGAGCGCCATTGCCGGCCATTCTGGTCAGGACTAGTCTCAACGACTCTCAGGTAATGTTCTGGGAGCCCGTCAAGTACGTTGCCAAGCTGCGCACCTTTAAAACCGATACTGCCCCGCTGCTGTTGCATATTAATATGGACGCAGGCCACGGCGGAGCATCCGGCCGCTATGACTACCTGAAAGAGATCGCATTCGACTACGCCTTCATGCTCACCCAACTCGGCGTCGTCCCATCGACTTGAGCTGCTGCTTTTCAGAAATGTTATAGTCGGCGAATCAGCAACTAAGTAAGTCAGCACAACACAGAGTAAGAGGGAGAGTGACATGGGATTAGTACCGATGGTGATTGAGCAGACCAGCCGAGGCGAACGCGCCTACGATATATACAGCCGTCTTCTGCGCGACAACATCATCTTTTTGGGCACGCCGATCGACGACAATGTTGCCAACGTCATCATCGCGCAACTGCTGTTCCTGACCAGCGAGGATCCGGAGAAGGACATCCAGCTCTACATCAACTCACCGGGCGGGTCGATAACGGCAGGTCTGGCGATCTACGACACCATGCAGTACATCAAGAACGATGTGCAGACGTTCTGCATCGGACAGGCGGCCTCGATGGGAGCGTTTCTGCTGATGGCAGGGAAAAAAGGCAAGAGGTTCGCTCTGCCGAATGCGCGCATTCTGATCCATCAGCCGTCGATGGGCGGGTTGAGCGGGCAGGCCACTGACATCGACATCCACGCACGAGAGATTCTGCGCATCCGCGAGATAACCAACAAACTAATGAGCAAGTCCACCGGTCAGTCCCTGGATCGGATCGAGCGGGACGTAGAGCGCGACTTCATCATGACTGCGGCACAGTCCAAGGAGTACGGCATCATCGATGACATCATCGATCGCCCGCGAACCTAACTGGTCATTGTCCACTATGCAAACCCCGGCCCAGTTTCGGGGTTTGCATTTGGGGTTGAGTGAGCCCTCCATGGACATAGGGCTACTTGACGCAAATGTCAGCTAGCTGTTCTTTTCAGAGTGATTTTTGTCATTCAGGAGGTAGTACGAAAGTGTGTACCCGAAAAGGGGTATCTCGGTGACTTCCGTGTAGTGGGCGTGAACGAATTCGGGTGTAGACTTTAAGAGTTCCCGGTACGCCGGTACATATCCAGGAGTGGGCGCAACCATGAAAACGTCTCGCGGTTCAGACGAATCGCTTCGTTGCTCGTTTTGCCACAAATCACAGGACGCGGTAGCGAAACTCATCTCTTCGCCGTCTGACTATCCCCGCGCCTACATCTGCGATGAGTGCGTGGGGGTGTGCAACTCGATCCTTGAGGACGACCGTGGCGAGGCGCTGCCGGGTACTTCGCCGGCGCAACTTCCTAAGCCGCAAGAGGTGAAGGCATTTCTGGATGAGTATGTGATTGGGCAGGACCAGACCAAGAAAAAACTGGCAGTGGCCGTCTATAACCACTACAAACGCATCCAGATGAACAAGACGCGCAACAATGATGTGGAACTGACCAAGTCGAATATCTTGCTAGTAGGGCCAACGGGTTCGGGTAAAACACTGCTTGCTCAGACGCTGGCCAAGATGCTGGACGTTCCGTTCGCGATTGTAGACGCGACCACACTGACCGAAGCCGGGTATGTGGGAGAGGATGTCGAAAACATTATTCTGAAGCTCCTCCAGGCCGCCGAGGGCGACGTAACGCGTGCTCAGAGCGGAATTATCTATATCGACGAGATTGACAAGATTGGACGCAAGGACGAGAACCCCTCCATTACACGCGACGTATCGGGTGAGGGCGTGCAGCAGGCATTGCTGAAGATTCTGGAAGGCACGGTGGCAAATGTGCCGCCACAGGGTGGACGCAAACATCCACACCAGGAGTTTACCGCGGTTGATACAACGAATATATTGTTCATCTGCGGGGGAGCTTTTGTTGGACTGGAGAAAGTAATCGGACGGCGCATTGGCAAGAAGTCCTTGGGCTTCCGTGCCGTAGCGGATCCGGATGCGAAGGAAGGCGATGTAACGCCAATCCGGGCACAGAGGGACTGCGAACTGTTGCGCCAGGCCGAACCACAGGACCTGCTGAAGTATGGGTTGATTCCAGAGTTTGTCGGGCGGTTGCCAGTACTCGGCATTTTGGACGAACTAGATGAGTCAGCACTGATCGAGATCCTGACCAAACCCAAAAATGCGATTCTGAAGCAATATGCCAGGCTGTTTGATTATGAAGGCGTAAAAGTGATCTTCACTGATGATGCGGCCAAAGAGATTGCGCGCGAGGCGTTGCAACGTAAGGTGGGAGCGCGCGGCCTGCGCATGATCCTGGAAGAGCTGATGCTGGACCTGATGTACTATGTGCCCGGCAACAAAAAAACAGGCGACCTGACGATCACAGCGGATATGGTGAAGAAGCACAGCCTAACCCTGATGACTCTACTTGAGAAGGCCGGGTAGTATGTTGCTGGTCAAGGCTATTCAACATACCTCATTATCGCTCTGTAGGCGCTGCGTGGGTGAGCGTCTTTAGGGTTGAAGCAATGCATATTTGTCGATGAGTTACCAAAGGGTGTGGGATGAATCGGCATACAAGCATTACAATCACCTGAAGCGTAGTCCGCAGTGAGCGCCGCCAGGCAGTGGCGGACACGCCATATGGAGAAAGACATGGCCAACCAAACCAAAACCATTTTGACCGGCGCAACCCGGAAACTGCCCATGATGCCGATCCGGGACATGGTCATCTTTCCCCATATGATGACTCCGTTCGTAGTGGGACGAGCTTCCAGCGTACGTGCGCTTGAGGAAGCATTGAATGGCGATCGCAAGATATTTCTCGCAACCCAGCACGACGCATCGGTCGACGAGCCAAGCCCAGACGACATATACGAGACCGGCACCATCGGCAACATCGTCCAAAACGTACGCATGCCCGACGGCAACATCAAAGTTCTGGTGGAGGGAGTGGAGCGGGCTCGATCGGCAGAAGTAAGCGACGACGACGGATTCTTTGTTGCCACTGTGCGTACAGGCAAAACTACTCTGGAGATGACACCCCAGGTTGAACAACTCATGCAGCGCGTGCATACCCTCTTTGAGCAGTATGTAAAGCTACAACAGACTTTGAATCATGAGACCATGGCAGCCAGCGTGCGCATGGATGAGCCGGCCAAACTGGCTGACACCATTGCTGCGAATCTGCAGCTATCCATCGATGAAAAGCAACAGTTGCTGGAAGTCTTTGACCCGGAAACTCGTCTGGCTCGCGTGGGCGATGTGTTGGATGTAGCCATTGAAAAGCTGAATATGGACCGCACTATCCAGTCGCGCGTGAAGCGGCAGATGGAGAAGGCGCAGAAAGAGTACTACCTGAACGAAAAGATCAAGGCCATCCAGAAGGAACTGGGCCGTGGCGAGAAATCCGAGTTCGACGAACTGAAGAAAAAAATCGAGACCGCGGGCATGCCCAAGGATGTCGTCGAGAAATCCTTGCAGGAGCTGCGCAAGCTGGAGGCGATGCCTCCCATGTCGGCCGAATCCACTGTCTCACGCAACTATCTGGACTGGCTGCTGGCAGTGCCCTGGAAGAAGCGATCCAAGGAAATTCGATCCATCGAGCACGCTGAGAAGATCCTCAACTCCGACCATTATGGACTGGAGAAGATCAAGGAGCGCATCCTCGAATTTCTCGCTGTACGCCAGTTGGTCAAGAATCCGAAGGGTTCGATCCTCTGTTTTGTCGGACCTCCGGGCGTTGGTAAAACCAGTCTCGGCATGTCCATTGCCAAGGCTACGGGCAGGAAGTTTGTCCGTCTAAGCCTGGGCGGCGTGCGCGATGAGGCGGAGATTCGCGGTCATCGTAGAACCTACATTGGCGCATTGCCGGGGCAGATCATCCAGTCCATGAAAAAGGCTGGAACCAAGAACCCGGTCTTCATGCTCGACGAGATCGACAAGATGGCTTCAGACTTTCGGGGCGATCCGGCGAGCGCACTGCTGGAAGTTCTGGACCCAGAGCAGAACAGCTCGTTCCAGGACCACTATCTAGACGTGGAGTACGACCTATCAAGCGTGTTGTTTGTAGCCACTGCCAATGTGCTGCATACGATACCAGGAGCCCTGCAGGACCGCATGGAGATTCTTCGGCTACACGGCTATACCGAACTGGAAAAGATGGAGATCGCCAAGCAGTATCTGGTACGCAAGCAGCGCGAGGCCACTGGGCTCACCGAGCAGCAGATTGTCTTCGAGGACGACGCGCTGCGGTCGATTATCCGCGGATATACGCGCGAGGCAGGTGTGCGAAACCTGGAGCGCGAGATTGGCAATGTCTGCCGCAAAGTGGCGCGCAAGGTGGTCGAGAGCAGTGCAAAGCATCGTGAGCTGCTGAGCGGGGAGAATCTTGGCGATTTACTGGGCGTGGCCAAGTTCCGCGACTCACAGGTGCATGAGAAGAGCGAGATTGGCCTTGTGACTGGCCTCGCATGGACCGAAGTAGGTGGTACGCTGCTGCAGACCGAGGTGCAGGTGTTGGACGGCAAAGGCAAACTGACGACCACAGGACAACTGGGCGACGTAATGCAGGAGTCGGCGCAGGCCGCTCTCAGTTATGTCCGGTCGCGAGCGCTGTATCTCGGCCTGGGCAAGGAGTTCTATCGGCATGTAGATATTCATGTGCATGTTCCCGAGGGCGCGATTCCAAAGGATGGACCATCGGCTGGCATTACTCTAGCTACAGCACTAGTCAGTGCACTGACCAAAATCAAAGTACGGCGTGATATTGCAATGACTGGCGAGATTACACTGCGCGGTAAGGTTTTGGCCATCGGCGGATTGAAGGAGAAGCTGTTGGCGGCGCATCGTGCGGGCATCTTCGAGGTGATTGTTCCCGCGGACAATCGCAAGGACATGTCCGACATGCCGGAACTTCTAAAGACCGAGATGAAGCTGCACTTCGTGGAACAAATGGACGAGGTGCTGCAGATCGCTCTGGAAGAGAAGCTGCCCGAACTGAAAGAAGAGACTCTTGAAGTTCTGGCCGCTGCGATGCCACCGATGCTTCCCGCGACCCAGCCCGGAGCGCCCCAGTAGAATAGCGTGCATACTTAGCTTTTGCGGGCTCGGACTTTGACCTTTATGAGCTTGCTAGACTCGGCGACCGGTAACTAAGTGCAGGACGAGCGAGATCACTGCAAATAGCAGAAGCAGGTGGATGAGAAAACCTGCTGTATGGAACATCAAGAAACCACCGATCCACAACGCAACCAGAACAACCGCCAAAATAAGAAACATGGTCAAATCCTCTTCCTTACGTCAAACTACGTGCGTCGAGGCACGTTCACAACTCGAATAGTAAGAGACGCATAAGGAAGAACGCGTTGCTTGGCGCACTACAATTTCTGAAGATAGAAGCTGGATGAATGATGTGTTTTAGTTGCTATCGATTACCTCCGGCGATGGATGGTATCAGCATGATTTCGTCGCCATCCTGGAACGCGTAGGTATCTCCGCCGAGGAATCGGATGTCCTCGTCGTTGATGTAGATGTTAATAAACTTCCGCAGCTTGCCGTTTTCGTCCTTGATCTGGGTGGCGAGCGTGGGAAAGGTGTGGTCGATCTCGGCGAGCAGCGCGGGTAGGTTTGCAGCTTTTGACTCGAACTGCTTGCGGCCGTCGGTGTGCCGGGTGAACGCGGTGGGTAGCACAATTTGGATGGACATTATTCGACTCTCCTTCAAGTTCGGCGGTGCAATAAAACCCAACCAATGCAAATAGCCAATACGGTGATTATTCCCCTACGGCTTCGCTCCGGGTCAGAATGACAACTTCAATTTTATCCGGCGACCTCGCCCCCATTTGTTATGTCGTGGAGTACGAATATGGCGGAAGTTCCATTCGTACATTCCCGGTACCCCTGCCCTTATTTTCGTAAAGTATTCGAAACAAAAGGAAAAGTATATGTACCGGGGGTATACCGCCTATGGGGAGTTATATACGAATTTGATCAATCCGAACTATGTTTCATGCCCTCTTTCTCGATCTGTTCTATTTAAATTGTACCGGTTGGAGCATAACTAGTATGCCAAGTATTTTTAGGTATTAAGTTGTTTGGATTGAGTTGGTTGAGTGGATTTTGGTGGGTTGAGCCCCTTGACAAGGAAAAGCGGTGATCAGGGGGCACTAAACAGGGAACGGCAAAGGCAAGGACAGAAGCAGATTCCGTTCAGGAATCACAAACAAGGCTACGGCCAATACAGAGATTCTGGCTGCGCCTGAATGACGAGCGGAAAATGGCAACCCACCCATAACGATGAAGTTGTCATGGAAGTGGCACATGGCAAAAGCTCTAGTCGTGGGCTGGGGGCGGGGGCGGCGCAGTGGAGGAAGGGACGGGTTTGCCGTCGGCGGTGTTGGGCTCCATCAGCTCGACACGGGTTCCATCGGGATCGAAGAGGCTAAGCTGACGCTTGCCGTTGTGGCCAACATGACGTTCGCCGAGTGGCTGGTCGTAGCTCTTGATGGCGGGACGGGCCTGTAGCGATGCGATAGCGGCGGCCAGGTCGGGAACAAGGAGTGCGACGTGGTTGCTGGTGCCGAATGTGGCGGGCAGGGAGCGGTAGAGCATGAGCTCGACGTAGTCGGTTCCGTCAGGGACGCGCATGTTGATCCAACTGAGCTGGGTGGGGCTGCCGCTGCCACGCCAGAACTCCTGAAAGCCGAGGATGTTGCCGTAGAAATCGAGGGCGCGCTGGGTGTTCCCCACCAGGAAACCGGCGTGGTAGATGCGATCAGAGACGCGCGTGGGCGAGAGGAACTTGCCTGCTCCCTGTGCCTCCACGCTGGTGGGCTGCGGCTGCGAGAACTCGATCTGCGTGCCGTCGGGGTCATGTACGGAGAAGACCAGGTCGCCGGTGCCGGTACGGCTGGCGCGTGGCGGGACGGCGACGCCCTTGGTGGCCAGATATACGCGCATCAGCTCGATGTCGTCGGTGAGGAAGCAGAGGTGGCTCATGAAGTTTTTCGGATCAGCTTGCGCGGGACGGTCGCTGAGTAGCTCGACGTACTGATGGTCGTTGACCTTGAGGAAGGCGACGCTTGTGTCAGTGGAGTTGGGCTTCCGGCGATCGTAGGAGATGTCGAGGCCGAGCAGGTTGTGCCAGAAGACCATGGCCTTGGGCATGTCGGAGACGTAGTAGGCAACGTGGGAGATGCCGGTGATGCGCGGGCGGGTTGGTGCGGCTGTTTGCGCCAAGCAGCAGTTGGCGAGGAGAAGTGCGATGAGGAGGGATGAGGGGAGGCGCATGGGTGTTGTTCTGAGTAAAGCATAATCTCATGTCTCAACAGCGAGACATGGGGCACCCAATTTAGTGAACTATTTCAGAGATCTGGGCACCTGCCTGTCGAGCTGCGCTCGATAACCCACCCTAGCGGTGATAAAGCTGCCGCTAGAATGGGGCACCCGGATTGGTGGTTCGGCGCGCTTCTATCTCCACATGAAGTAGAAGCCGGGGGCCTGGTCGAGGAGCTTGGAGGGGTTGGGGAAGAGGTCGGTGGAGTCGTCGGAGAGCAGGGCGAGGAGTCCTTTCTTGTCGGCGGCGGGGCGTTCGATGGTGGGCTCGCCGGAGATACCTACCGAGTTGGCGGTGTCCATGAGGGCGACGCGGAAGCCGCCGATCTTGTCGATGAGGCCCAGCGGCAGCGACTGCTGGCCGGTCCAGACCTGGCCGGTGGCCAGTGGGCGGATCTTGTCGTCGGTGGTGTGGCGGCCAGTGGCGACGTCGTGGATAAACTGGCCGTACATGTTGTCGACCACGGACTGGAAGTAGGCCTGCTCTTCGGGCGTCATCTCGCGGGTGGGATCGCCCGCGTCCTTCAGCGTGCCGGCGTGGATGATGACACTCTTCATCTTGGCCCACTTCAACAGGTCGCCATAATTGGTCCACTCCATGATGACGCCGATGGAGCCGACGACCGATGCGTCGTTAGCATAGATTTTGTCGCATCCGCTGGCGATGTAGTAGGCGCCGGATGCCCCGACGGACTCGACCGAAGCAATGATCTTCTTGTTCTTCTCGTGGCGAACACTGACGACCTCGTTGTAGATTTCCTGGCTGGCGGCGGCGCCACCACCGGGCGAATTGATGTGCAGGATGATGGCTTTGATGGAGGAGTCGTCGCCAAACTTGCGGATCTGTGTGTCGATTTTGTCGGCATCGAGGATGGCACCGTCGAGGTCGATGACACCGATGCGGGAGCCGCTAAGGCCGTCGATGGAGGCGGAGTCGCCGCTGACGCTCTTGACGATGCCCCATACCATGAGCGTGAGCAGGAGAACGACGACGGCCAGCGAGCCTCCGATAATGGATACCCAGAACCAGGCGGAGTGACGGCGGCGCGGTGGTTGGGAGTATGCGGGATACGGCGTGCCCTGCGTGTAGGGCGAGGGTGGAGCGTAGGAGTAAGGCGGCGTTGCAGGCGGTGGGGTGGGCGGCATGGCGGGCAGGTGGGTAGTCTCTGGCTGTGCGGGCGGGGGGGTAGGGATATCTTCCGGCATAAATTGCAGTTTAGACTATTAATACCCTGTGATTGCAGCGAACTTTATGCTTTGCAGACGGCAAAGGTCGCTGACTGAGAATTGGTACGAAGAAAATGCGAGTCGCAGAGGGGAGCTGATGCGGCTAATCTGGCTGATGTACCGTCCTTATATGCAACGGACAGAGATCGTTCTATTGCGCATAGGATACGCATGCACAGCCACCGTGTAATGGATGCGGGGCTGGAACGGCAACGCTGAGGAATGATGGCGACACCGCAGTTGAGCATTGTGATTCCGGCGTACAACGAGAGCGCGCGCATTGAGCGGACGCTGCAGCGGGTGATGGAGTGCGTCCGGCAGCAGGGATGGGATGCGGAAGTGCTGGTGGTGGATGACGGTTCGCAGGACCGGACGGTGGAGATTGTGCGTGGCTGGATGGAGCGGGAGCCACGGCTATTTCTGGTACAGAATAATGGCAATCGGGGCAAGGGCTACAGTGTGCGCAACGGACTGCTACAGGCCACGGGCGAAGTGGTGATGTTTACTGATGCCGACCTCTCTGCTCCGATGGAAGAGGCAGAACGGCTGATGGCGGCGATTGCGGAGGGCGCGGATGTGGCGATCGGGTCGCGCTGGATGGACCGCGCTCGGCAGACGCTGCACCAGCCGCTGTATCGCTGGTTCTTTGGGCGCTGCTTCAACTGGGTTACACGTACGGTAATGGGGCTTCCGTTCAAGGACACGCAATGCGGGTTCAAAGCATTCAAGCGAGGGGCGGCACAGGTTATTTTTCGGTTGCAGCGGATCGAGCGCTGGGGTTTCGATCCGGAGATTCTGTTCATCGCGCGCAAGCTGGGCTACAACATTCGCGAGGTCGCCGTGACCTGGGGACACGATGATCGCAGCCGTATGAGCTACCTGAGGGACGGCATGAAGATGTTGGAGGAGATCGCGGCGATCCGGATCAACTCGCTTGCGGGACGGTATGACCGCGATATAGCTGCGCTGAAGGACACGAGCACGATGGTGACCGCTCCAGTCAAGGTGGAGAAGGCCAGTCCGAGCGCTTAGGGAAAGTGTCAGGGAGCCGGGTTGGCAGCGCGAGGGGCGTAGGGTTCGACCGCGAGCAGTGTGGAGAGCATGACGCGCTCATTCTCTGAGAACTGTGCTCGGAAGTTGGGAGAGTTGACGGTCAACTGGCGCTGCTCCGGGGACATCTCTCTGAGGTCGAGTATGACGCGAGCCATGACGCGGCGGCGCGGCACGGGAAGTGCGTTCAACTGCTGCACTGCGTCTCGCCACTGCTGACGTTGAGGCGGGGTGAGGCGCTCGAGGGCCTCGTTGCGGTCGAGCATGCGGTTGCGCTGTTGCGGATCCATGTTGTAGAGCCGACCCAATTCGTTGAGTTCATGCTGCTGAACCTGCGATGGGAGTTCGCGAAAGCCTGGCTCATCTTGCAGGGCTCGCTGCTGTTCAGGGAGCGAAAGATTGTTGTGATTGTCCATCCATTGCTGTAGATGTTCCTGGTTCTGGGCTGGTTTGGCAGCGATATTCGGACCAGGCCGGACGGCCGGATTCGGCTGGGTACGTTGAGCCCTTGGAGCTGGGGGAGGAGGCGCGGATTTAGGTGCGCGCGCGAACACCGGCGCAGAGGCAAACAGCAGAGCAGATGCCGTGCCAAGAACGAGCCGGGATGGAAGATACCATTTCATGATGGAAGCAGAGCGCCTTGTGAAACTCAAATGAGAAACTGTTGCGGATCAACCAAGGTCGATGTACTGCGATTGAAAGTCTTGCCAGGGTAGAAACCTGCAAATCACGCTTGTACTCGCCGAATTCCCGTGCTGAGATGAAGTCTACTGCCCGTTGCAATAACCGTCTAATGCTATTTTTCGAAGCTGTGAGTTTGGCCCCTCCTGGCCTCTCGCATTACGAGATAACAGGCAATATTCATGATGCTAATCTAGCTGCGAGGCAACGATAAGTCAGAGCTGCCAGCGGGTGCGTTGTCCTGCAGGAGCTGATCCATCTGTTGCAACGCCTGTTCATTCTTATCAAAGTTCTGGAGATCGTTGACGGTGGCGGACGCTAAAACCGAGTGGGGGTGCTGGAAGTTGGCGATGCCGATACTACCTCCTCCCGCGATTAACACCAGGACCATGGCGGCGGCAAGCATGGGTCGGAACTGACGTCCTGTATTGAAGAGAAGACGCGATCTGAGCTGCTCGAACCAACCGGCGGCGGGGGCAGATTGCATCTCGCGAAGGCGGACCGCCAGCTTCTGGTCGAAGTAGGGTGAGATGGCGGGTGCCTGCCATGTATCCAGCAAATCGAGGGTGGAGTGTAGCGAGGAGAGCTCCAGCGCACAGGCAGAGCAGACGGCTATGTGAGCGCGCGCGGCGGAGTTTTGGGGCGCGGCTGGGTCCAGGAGCAAAATAGGGAGTGCGGCTTTACAAGTTTTGCAGTTCATCGGGTTACTTCCTTTCCTTCGTCGACGCATCGTGTAGCAGCCTTGCACGTCTCTCTGTGTGAAGCGGGCGGCAGTTGCACCGCCGGTGTTCGGTGAATCAGGCTTCTGGAAAATGGACGAGAAGCCGGGGTAAAAAGTTCCTTTTATACAAACTCCTTCAGTTTTTCGCGCAGCGTCTGGTAGGCGCGAAAGAGTAACGATTTGGTGGCGGACTCGCTGAGCTTGAGCACGTCTCCGATCTGCTTGTAATCCATACCTTCGTACTTGTGCATAAGTACAGCCATGCGTTGCCGTTCTGGAAGCTCGAGCACATGCTGCCTAATCGCGTTGAAACGTTCTCGCCGGAGCAGACTATCCTCTGCACTGATTGTGGTATCGGCAACATCGGGTGTGGTTCCGGTGTCGGGGTCCGTCTGATCCAGGTAGATGGTAGAGGCTACTCGTTCGTGGCGGTTGTCGCGTGCGTAATTTACGCCAAGGTTGGTTGCGATGCGGTAGAGCCAAGTGCTGAAGCGTGCCTCTGCGCGGTAGGTTTCGCGCGAACGGTAAACACGCAAAAAGACCTCCTGGGCAAGCTCCTCCGCGATTGCCTGGTTGTGCACCATGCGGTACATAAAGTTGACGATCGGCCTGCGGTACTTCTGGATGAGGAAGTCGAATCCAGACATATTACCGGCACTTAGCTCCAGCATGATGGTGGAGTCTTCCATCTCGGCAAAGTGCGCGGAACCTTGCGCGACGACAGGCTTCAATGCGCCCTCAATAAGCCCGGGATTAACCGCCAAGGTAGCCATATCCTGCGAAACCCCATTTTCGCGGTCGGGTTGCGCGGAATCGGCGAAATCCTGCGTAAATTCGTCGCCGAACAGGTCTACCCTTTCTGACTCTGGAAGGGCATCCAAAGCAACATGCTGGGGCATTCCGGCGTGATCGGAGGACGGGGTGTGCGGATGACCCGGATTATGCGACGGAGGTAACATCTGGCTTGCCTATTGTACTTGGCGGTGCAAGCACAGGCGAAGACAAGTAGACCGGCTAGTACCGCAGCTTGACGCCGTGTATGCTGGATGTGTACTGTGTTGCCTCCAGCGCGGTGCCGGGCGCATAACTCAGCGGTAGAGTGCCACCTTCACACGGTGGAAGTCGTAGGTTCGAATCCTGCTGTGCCCACCACTTACCAATTCTAAGACATCCAATAAAGTCCAAGGAATCCAGACAAGCCGCTGAAATATCAGCGGTTTTTGTCTTTTTGCGTCCAATGGTGTATTGTGGAAGCCAAGTTCCCCTGGGGGCATCTCTGGGGGCACGCAATTGAGAAATTGGGGGCATTCTAGCCTTCAGCCGAGTGAGGTAGTGACAATGGCATTGACCGATACGGAAATTCGCCGCTCAAAGCCCGCCGAAAAGGCGTACAAGCTCTTCGACAGTGGTGGGCTGCATTTACTGGTCACGCCTTCAGGGGGTCGTCTGTGGCGCTGGAAATACCGTTTCGAGGGCACAGAGAAACAGTTGGCATTGGGCAGTTACCCCGCGCTCTCCCTTGCCGATGCGCGTGAGCGCCATGCTAAGGCTCGCAAGCAGCTCTCTGACGGCATTGACCCGATGGCCGAACGCAAGGCCGAGAAAACCGCTGTACTGGCCTCCACGGAACACACCTTCCAGAAGATCGCCGAGCAATGGCTAGAGCACTGGCGGGGGAACAAGAGCGCCCGCCATTCAGAGACAACCCGGAACCGCCTCAAAGTGAACGTCTACCCTATCCTGGGCGATAGGCCCATCGCAGAAATTGAACCGATGGAGCTTGTCCAGCTTGCCAAGGGCATTGAGTCCCGTGGGGCCTCAGACATGGCAAAGCGGATTTTGCAGATCGTGGGGATGGTGTTCCGCTATGCCGTGGCACACGGCTACTCCAAGCGCAACCCCGCCGCCGAGATTCGGCCCTCGGACATCCTGAAACCCACCCGCAAGATAAACATGGCCCGGATCGACGCCAAAGAGCTTCCTGCCCTGCTCCGCGCCATAGAGGTCTATGAGGGACGGCAACTGACGCGGCTTGCCATCAAGTTCATGGCGCTTACCTTTGTCCGCACCAGCGAACTGATTGGCGCACGTTGGGAAGAGTTCGATATTGACGCACGGCGCTGGTCAATTCCCTCAACCCGGATGAAGATGAAGACGCCGCACATCGTCCCTTTATCCCTCCAAGCAGTCGAAGTGCTTGAGCTTTTGCGGACAATATCCGGCAATCGTGAGCTTCTTTTCCCCGGCGAACAGGACTCCAATAAGCCCATGTCCAACATGACGATACTGAAAGCATTGGAGCGGATGGGTTACAAAGGCCGCATGACCGGCCACGGCTTCCGTGGGCTGGCCTCGACAATCCTGCACGAGCAGGGGTATAACCACGACCATATCGAACTGCAACTTGCTCATGCCCCGCGAAACGCCGTCAGCGCAGCCTACAACCACGCCCTCTACCTTGAACCACGGGCAATTATGATGCAGGATTGGGCCGACTTCTTGGAGCGCACGCAGCGCGGAGGCAAGGTCTTGTCCTTTCGCGGCTCGGCGGCATAGCGTCTGTACTCTACTGCCGCGATGGAAGCATTGCGCCAACATCCCGCAGTTTTCTGGCCACAGCTTCGGCGAAGTCATCCACTCCAGGCTGAATGGCTTTCCGGGCCGCACCCAACTCCCTGATTATCTCGCCTTGCCGTTCAGTCTCTACTCTTCCGTAGCTCATGAAGGTGGTCAGAGGCTTTTCATGGCCCAGGTTCTGACTCCAAGCCTTGAACTCTTCGGGCGTTTTGCATCGTTCCTGGCCAAGCCGGACCAGCGTGTTCCTGAAGCTGTGCGGATTGAAGTACGGCAGATCGGCGCGCTCGAACGCCTCACGAAAGACCTTGCGGATCGGCTCGGCAGTGCTCCAGTGCGCTTTTTCCAATCCAGCCGCTTCAAACTGGAGAGTCGCTCCCAACGCAACGCGGGTCGCCGGGAAGAGCGGATCGTCGTTGCCCCATAACTTGTCTTCCCGCAGGAATCGCACCCATTCCACCACAATGTGCCGGAAATCATCGCCCACGGGAAAGAAGAAGGTGTAGAACGTCTTGCTGAATTTCGTCTTCACCTCTCGCGCATCCTGATAGACGCCGTTCGCGGTTAGGTCCACATGCTTCAGCTTCATCGAGGCAATGGCGCTGTCCCGCGCTCCGGTTAGAAGCGTGAAGGCGATCAGGGCGCGGTCGCGGCGCTCAATCTCGTTCCCGCCCGGCATCATCTCAATTACTCGCCGCACTTGCTCCAGTGTCGGCGCTTTCTTTTCCCGCTGGGCTGTGGCAACACGCGTATCCTTGTCGGACAGGTTGAAGTATTTGGCATCGGAATACTGAAGTCGCGCCTTGTAGCCCGGCTGTCCTGCAAGCCAGAAAAAGAACTGCTTCAACTGGGTAAGCGTGGCGTGCAGGGTCGCCTTGCTCAACCTCTTCCCGGAACGCTGCCCCATTTGCTCGGCCAGTTGCCACTTGAACGCCTTTGCCTGCTCGTAGTGAAATTTTTTGAAGTCCCGGTAGTGTGTGTACTCCTCGAACCGGCTCAGCGCCTTCGCGACGGCGTCCACCGTAGGCTCGCTGTGCCCCTCGGCTTCTTTCAGATAGACGAAGTATTTGCGCTTGATTCGCTCATTTTCCGGGCTATGTTTCGTCATGGTTTCATCTCCCTATCCCAAGTCACTGTTTGCGCTGGGTTCGTTACTATCGTTAACGTGTCGCGGTGCCTCCGTAAACGTGATGTCCAATTTCCGCTGAATTTCAGCTAACTTCGCCATGCTGGCGCGCTGGAAAAGCATCCCTCCGCAGTCCGGGCAGATGCCCTCCAGTTTGCCGAATGTCTCCGTGATCGGGGTGTAATCGGCCATGTCACCATCGGGCCGCTTTGGCGCTCGGCATCGCACGCAGTAGATTTCTCCGGGCAGGCACGGCTGCTTGTTTTTTGTCCGGCGCGCCTGGAGATATGCGCGAAGGTCCCGGCCAAGGATCAGCATCGGGCGCATTTGGTCACTGGTCGGCAGCCCCACCTTCACCCATGCGCGCACGGTATTTTTGTGGATGCTAAAGAGACGAGCGATCTCTTCCACCGTGTAGTTGCGATGGGTTTTCACCAGCCGGTTATTGGGGCGGCGCTTGCGCATGGAGTTGCCCGCCCTACGCCACGGCCTTGCGGGCCGCTTCCAGTTGCGTCACCAGCTCGCGAATCTCCGCGTCCGGTTTCCCGGCGATCCGGGCAGCGTTGAGCGCCGCCACCTCGCTGGCGGGCCACCCAACGGATCGCCCGCCCAAGCTCACCGGATGGGTGAATACGCCTTGGGTAATGCGCAGGTAGATGGTGCTCCGGGAAAGTCCCGTGCTTGACAGAATGGCAGGAAGTCTCAGAATCGTATGCGTCATCGCTGCACCTCGTTTGGCGTTGTTGAACTGTCACCATTACGAGGGAGATGGGGCACTAGCCTGCAAGCTAGCTCGCGCACAGCCGCATCATTATTGGGTTTTATGGAATGTCGAGATAGCCCACCTAATACGCAGAACGGCCTAACTTTTGGTGTTTTGGTTTTGGATGCAATATCTGCTTAACACGCGAGACGGAGATGCCTTCTATTTCAGCGACGGTCTTCAGGAATGCCTTGTTGCCTCTGTCCTTTTCCGCCTGCACTTGCTTCTTGATCCTTGCCCGTCGTTGCGTTGCCGATTTCTCATCTCCCGCACCCGCGATAGGCTTATCTACCAGCCGAACCAACGTCTGCTTATCCAGCTTGAAACCTATACCCTCAAGCGTCAGAACGTCGGCCAATTCGATCGAATGACCAGCCAGCCTGAGCGTCAGTCCGCCATCGGCCACCAGTACCAAGTGACTTGATTGTTTCTTGCCTTTGAACAACCCAACTTCCCAGCGTCCAACAGATCTATCGCCTGTATCAGGACGGCGCAAGCCGAGCAGGTTGGCGAGAAGATCGGCAATCGCGAGCCCGGAGCACTGCCACTGTTCGAGCAGGCTTGCCGGTATAGGAACGCGGTTAATGTCATCCCGCTTGTCGCATACAGTGAAGGATGCTGGACCACGCATATCATCGGTCAGCGTATACACCCGCATTACGCATTCCTGTTCGCAGCCAGGGCACACCGCACTAGAGGCCGGGCGCGCCTTCACGAGCAGTTTGTGCGACTTCATAGCCGCAACGGCCTGTGCAGGCCAATCGCTCAGTTCCTGCTCAATAATCAGAACTGGCTCTCCCCTGCTCGCACCCAATCTCCCGAGCAGCTCGGAGAGCGCCTCTTCCGGCTTCATGCCTCAACCGGCTCCACCGCTCCGGTCGTCGGCAATGTCTCCGTTGGGTCCTGTAGTTCAATCCCGGAGGCGACCAGCATATCTCTCAGCTTTAGATCCAACTCGTCGTACTTCAGTGAACAAGAGTTGGGATACGTGATGCGAATTGGTTGCATCTTTGGACGCTTCGCGTTATCCAGCACTACCGAGGCACCAAGCTCGACCTGGGTGACATGGTAGAGCGGCAAGGCGACGCCAATCTTGTCGAGCAGGTCGTAAATCGCATCTGCTTTGACGGACGTATCCGCTTCCAAGGTTACGCGGTCGCCCCGCTTCAGTCTGGACGAAAGCCTTAGACTCTTGACTACCACACTCTGAATACCGCTGCCCACGTCATAGACGAACTGAAAGCTCCTGTGACGCAGCGGGTTTAGATCATAAACTCGCTCATCCTTCGGGTCAGGTGGCAGGCTGGGCAGCTTGAGCATTGTCGTGGCAAACATCGACTGCAACGGCTCGATTGCCTTCCTGGAACCGCGAAAGTTCAGATCTAGCGAGCCGTCCTTCTGGGAGTAAACATAGACCACCTCAAAAGCGGGGGTGTGCGGTCGGCGTCCAAACTCTCCGTCCACCCATTCAACGGCCTGTTGCGAGTAGTCCTCGGGATACGCGAATGCATAATCCCTGTCGCCACGACGGAAAAGCTCCACTACGCAGTTCTTGCCGCGACCCTCGGTGTGATGGAAGTAGCCACCAATCAGATTGGCCAATTCGATCCGGCTAGCCGGGTCCAGCGATAAAGGCTTGTGGGGCAGGTTCTTCCGCTTGCGCCAATAGGACAACGAATCGGCGTGATCGAAGTGGGTTGCCCCTCTCCAGAATTCGGCATGGTCAAGGAAGGTGACCATGGCCCTCTCGTAGTGATTGGCGAGCTGCGAGAGTTTCTCAACGAATTCTGTGTATGCCTCAGGCTCTGCCCGCAACTGCCATTCAGCCTCATCCATGATCGCGAGCGAGCCCCTCTCGCTGCTCATGTCGAAAATCTCTAGAAGCTCAGCATCCATTGGGTTGCGCTGGTCTTCCGGCAACTCCAACCAGGCCGCAAATAGCGTGTCCGGCTGCGTGTCCTTTAGGGTCGCAAAATCCAGATTGTCGAGCGCCCCGTGCCTTGCAAAATAGCGGGCGAGTAGAGCATTCGGCATCTGGCGAAAGAAGTCTTTGGTCGAGTATTGGCGCACCATGCGTCCCTCTGTTGGCATGGAGTAGTGTCAACACCATTGGATGAAACCGGACGGTGCTGTACATTACAGCATGTCAGCAGTATAGCCGAGCGTCACAGTCTTTTCAGCGCGAGCTTTCTCCGCCGATAGCAGCGTCCGAGCCTCTTGGAGCGTGTAGGCATCAAATTTCCGCTGTCTACGCTTACCGCTGGCATCAATCCATGAACCCCACCAGCCCGGCCTGTCTTTCCGCGTGTAGATACCGTCACGATCCTTAACTTTTCCGCGTGGCATGGTGTTCCCCTTCCTTAGCCGTAAGAGTTGGTTCTTCTATTTCACACTTCCTGATTTGTGCAGGTGATAAAGGTTTCTGGCGTATTCATTGCGTTTGGCGCGTGCTTCGTCGCTGTCTCGAAATGCAGAGATGCGACATTTCTCGCTGCAAAATTGCTGGTGGCGAAATTTCTTGAAAAACCACTTCCCGCAGCGGTTGGCCCGACCTGGTTGACAAACCGCAATTTTCCAAATTGTTCGGGTCTTCACCAACTCAAGAGCGTGCAGCAATACATCCAGCTCATCCAAATGCACGCCTGGAAGATCGTTACGCTTCTTCCCTACTGAACCCCGTCCTGAGTGGGTAACGGCTTTGCTGTTACGTTCCAACTCCGAGTCAGGAGCAGGAACCCACGAAACAGAAAGGGCCAATTTCCCGGAGCGGTGATGAAGAAGCATATGTGGAATTACGGTGTAGTACTACAGACTACAGCGGGGCACAGTCCGCCTACGCGGAGATCAATAATACCCCGCAGCAATATTCCTCATACCAACTGAATAGTTATTATTCTGAATGTGAAAGTGGCGACCGCCCTGATGATTGCTTTTGGGTTACTAGTCCCTATTTCTATGTGGGATCCAGTAGCGGTCTATCGGTAGAACTATATTTTACTCCGTCGTCTACTGTGCCTCCGCAGATCGCATATCCTTCACCGCCAGCTGGCACTATCTACAATTACACCATGACCTCCACGAGCGGTGTTTCTGGATACGCACCGAATGGCAATCTGTTGAACTATACTGATTCGGTGAATGGTACGTGGTACTTCGGAACCACAGGCTACGACTCACTGAATCGGCTGGTGAGTGGGTTTGCCACTACAGGGTCTTATCAGGGGTTGCAGATCACTTTGGGTTATGACAGCTTTGGCAACCGGACCAGCGACATCTATGGCGGGTCTTCAGGCGTATCGTTGCCCACCAGCCCTACCTCACAATACAATGCCAACAATCAGGTAACGGGCGGTTCCCTTGGTTACGATCCAGCAGGCAATGTGACATACGATAATGCCAACCAATATCTCTACGATGGCGAAGGACGCATCTGCGCGGTATATCAAATTCCGATTGCCGGAGTAGGCGGCCAGATGACCGGCTACCTCTACGACGCCGAAGGCAGGC
>Ga0316231_1000232_pt1 | contig 88294 bp, 78 predicted proteins | sample TBH18027metaG_FD_206002 | JGI IMG/M metagenome (GOLD analysis project Ga0316231, IMG submission 206002) | Freshwater microbial communities from Trout Bog Lake, Wisconsin, USA - TBH18027 | ecosystem: Environmental > Aquatic > Freshwater > Lake > Hypolimnion/Profundal zone | place: USA: Wisconsin... | reverse complement strand
AGAAGCGCGGCGCATCGGGATAGATCAGGTCGTGGCGGCGGACAATGTCAAGCGGGGACGGTTCGTTGAACGGATCGGTTTTGTGCTTGTTGTCTGAATGTTGTTTCATTTTAGGGTGGGTTATCTGGGTGATTTAAGGATGTTGATCTTTGTCATGTTGCCCCGTCGCTTTTCCGTGACACCCATAAATAAGATCTCTGTTGGAAAATGGATGCTTGCGTTTACTTGGTGTGGAGCAGCCAGAAGTTCAGTTTGCCGTCATCCATGCAGAGGGGTGTCGGCGCCGGGACGACATCCGAGAGCATGTATTCCCGTTGGTAGAGGCGCCCCGGGCCTTCTTCTCCGTAGTAGGCCTCGACGTCGAAAAGGTCCTTCCCGTATCCGGAATGAATAGTCTTGTATTGTTCGCCGATGGGCGTCATCCGAACCACCGTGTCGCCCTTCCACGTCACGCGGTAGTGAAATTGCTTATGCCCGGGATTGCCGATGGCGATCTCTTCTTCCTTCACGGGCACGGGATAGGTGACTTCGATTTTTTCCCCGGACTGGCGCGGTCCGAGTTCGAGATAGCCATTCTCGACCGCCACTTTCACCTCGCCCTTGTTCGAGCTGACCTTGACATCCTTTGCATCTACGAAATCCGGCACGCGGACCCGCACGTTGCACGCTTCCTTGAGCGCGACGCTCAGGTAACCTTGATACGGCTGGTGGCAGCGGATTTCGGCCTGCGGAAGGAGTTTGTCGAAGTGCATGTTGACCGAGAGCACGCCGTTCTCGAACCGCGAGGCATTTTTCCAGGCGATAAATAGTGCGGAAACACCTGATCCACCGCAGCAATTCATAAATGCCCTGAACCCACCCAACTTGGGAGGGGTTCCCGAGCCATTGGACCAGATATGAGTGGGCGAACTCCACCCAGCCCATCCGCCAACCATCCGGGAACCCACATCACGCCAAGTGTCCTGCTGCGTGTCGGGTTTGTCGCCCGGCTTGAGCCAGGAGCCATCAGTCACCTGACTTTCCGCCAGTTGGTTTCTGAGCATCCGCTCGATATCGCCCCAATACGCGGGGTGGCCGTTGTTGGCGAGCGGGGTGGCCAGAGCGACAAAGTCCGCCAATGCGCATGTTTCGCAGCCAACCTGATCGCGTTCCTGGTAGATCACCTCCGGCAGCCAACCAAAACGAGTCCCTTTGGATCGGGCGTCGCGATACAAGGCATCGACGCGGGCAAGCATCGCCGCATCCTTCACGTAGAGCGCATAGTCAACGACGCCGGAAAGCCCCCGGAGGCCGCAATGCGTATGCCCTCCAAATTTATTGGCCGCGCCAAACCCATCCAACGCCTCTTTTGCTAAAGTGCCGGCATATTCCAACCCGGGCATGTCGTTGGAGAGCCGAACCCATGTCATGATGCTCTTGATCGAAACCCCCTTCCACATCGTCATGGGCTTCGCGCCCGGCAACTGGGGGATCATCCTGCAGGCGGCGTCCCGGTAAACGGAATCTTTGCTATCGGCCCAAGCGTGCGCAAGCGAGTATAAAACCATAGCATTATGACCATCAGAAAAACAATAGGGATTGAGGCTGGGATCCAATAGCCCGGTCTCCGGATCCATGCGCGCCAGTATGGTCTTGGCCCACACGTTTTCGTTACGGCATTGTTGGCCGGTCATATGCCGGGCCAGGATGGCGGCCTGCCATTGCCTGCTCGTCACGTCCGGACAATCGTTTTCGTCGTGGTTGGCCTGGGCGGGTTCCCCCCCTTGGAACCAAAAGATGTTGAAGTAAGGCCGCCCGGACTCGTCGGCCATATTGTCAAGGTAATTGTAGGCCCTCCGCATATAGGTTTCTACGGCGAAGGTCTGAGATAGTGATGTGTTTGCGCGCATTGGTTTAGGATTTTGTGATCGGTTTGTGCTATCCGACCCCTGCCCGGAAATGGAGCAGACGGAAATGGAGGTGGGGTCAGAGAGAATGGCGCACGACGGAAAAGTGACCAATGGAGGGGGGACGCCCTCGTCCCCCTGGAGGCGGCGGGACCGCGAACGGCTTGCTGGTCGGGCCGGGGGCGACCCGACTCCCTTGGAAGAACCGACCAGAGGGAGTAACTTTCGTGTGATGCACCCCAGAGAGAATGTGGCAGTGACGTTTCAAGCTGCGGTTGTTGGGGGGGCCGGCTGATCAGTCGAGATGAAAAACCTCTTCCATCGCGCTCCACCATTCGTCCGGGGCGCGGTTTTCGAGCGGCTTCTGGCAGGGCTTGCAGCAATCCCACCATTTCTGGTTGGTCGGGTCGGCCGCCATCTTTGCCATGTCGGCCGCGAAGTCGTCGCCGATATATTCGAAGTAGCTGAAGAGGTAGGGCTGGCCGTCGTCGAGGACGCGCAGGTAGATCGAGTAGTTCCGGATGTTCGAGGCCCGGATCCGATCAAGGACGGCCGGCCAGACCGCCGCGTGAAGCCGTTTGTATTCCTCGACTTTGTCGGGTTGAAGCGCGAGGACCGAGCCGTATCGTTTCGGTGTGCTCATGGGATGCTTTTAGCGCAAAACGGATTTTTTGCAGCAAAAAATGGTTCGCGATCGCGGTTATTAGATGGTTTCGTCAGATCCGCCAAGCTGGAGCGGATAGCGGCCGTATTCCCGCACGAGCTTCACGATAAAATCGTAGGTTTTTCCGGACACCGAACTGCTCACCGAGTGGTCGCTTTGGAAAATCATCCCGCCCCCCTTGGCGGCATTGAGCTTGCGCAGGACCTCGCGCTTGATCGCCTGGAGGTCGCCGCTTTCCCAAACCTGCATGTCGCTGTTGCCGCAGAACCCGATGCGGTGCCCGAATTTTTTGCGGAGATCGACGCAGTCCATTCCGGCCTTCACTTCGAGCGGGTTGTAGGCGTCGATCCCGATGTCGATGTAGTCCTCGAAGATCGCGTGGACGTTGCCGCAGCCATGATAAATCACGGGCAGCCCGGCGGCGTGGGCCGCCTCGGCGATCCGGGCCACCCACGGCTTGAAATACTCCCGCCAGTAAACCGGGGAAAACAACATGCTCTTTTTGTAGGCGACATCGCCCCAGATCACAAACCCGTCGAGCAGCCCGCCTCCCGCGGCGATTTCGGCCTTCGCCATCGCGAGGTAGAACGCGCCGATCCGGTTGGCCGCCTCGCCCATCTCCTCAGGATATTCCCCCATCCACATCAGCGCGTTTTCCTGCCCGACGAGCCGAGTCAGGCACTCGCTCACCTCGATGATGCTGCCGTAAACCGGGAAATCCGGATGGAGCGACTTGACGGTTTCGATCCACGCGGGAGAGTTCCGCTCGAACCCGTCTCCCACGCCGGCGATCTGGTTGTCGCCCGCGCTGAAGAACCTCCGGGGATCGTCGGGCGGATCGAACTCGGCCTTTTGCAGCTTCTCGAACGTGTCGGTCTCCCAACCTGTCATCTCCGGCATCGGGAACGAAAGATGCTTGTGCATGATCGCGCCGAACCCGGTTTTCACCGTCACTTCCTCCGCGCTCTCGGCAAGCGTCTCGAACGGCCGGATCCACGGATCCATGTTCGGCACGGTGGCGATCCAGTCGAGGTCGTAGTGGTAATAGGGGTTTGCGTCCGGGGCCAGCCCCAGCTCCTCGCGCCAGCGCTTCGTGAAGCCGCCCCAAAAGAAGTCGCTGATCGGCACTCGGTCCGGCTCCTGGTGGCTCAGCGCCTTGTTCATGCGGTCGAGCTTCTCGAGTGTCGTCGCCTTGCGTCCGGCGCAGGCGGCGGATTTTCCAACGGTATTGAACATGCCCATTCATGCACTTTTAATCTTCCGTTGAAGGTTTCGTCTATATCTGCAACCATCAAAAATGTGTCCGATCCGATCAATGGCCGTGTGAACAGAGGATCCTACGACCAGCCGTTTTCCGGCGTGGGAATCGAGTTCGACCCGCTGGGGATCAAGCCCGGCCGCTCGGGGGTTTCCCTCCACGAGACGGGGTATCTGGAGGCGAACTCGCACTGGGATTTCCCGGGGGTGTTCAGCCCGTTCTGGCGGTTCTACTACAACGCATCCCGCGGCCACTGCGTCCTATTTGGCGAGCGGATGGTGGAGCTGGTGCCCGGCCGCATCATGCTCATTCCCCCGCACTGCCTCTTCCATTGCCTGGGGAAAAACCCGGTGCCGACGTTCTGGATGGCATTCAGTTTCACGCGCAGGCTTCACCGCGATGTTGCCCCGCCGGTCCTGCTCAAGGCGCGGGATACCGATCTGTGTCTGATCCGTGACGTGAAGGAACTCGTTCTGTCCAATCCGGACCTTCGGCCGGACGATGCCACTTACCGGAACAGCCTCGCGTTGCTGCAAATCACGCTTTCCCGCCACGAACTTTCCTGGCAGCCGCCGGTTCCCAACAACCTGGCAAGAGTTGCCGAGCACATCGAGGCTCGCTTGGACGCGAGGCTGGCTGTCCAGGAACTGTCCAGGCTGGCCGGGATGAGCCCGGCCGGTTTCAACCGCGCGTTCAAAAGCCAGTTCGGCACATCGCCCGCGCGCTATGTCACCGAGATGCGGGTTCGTGAGGCGGCGCGGCGGCTTCTTCAAGAAGACGAGACCGTCGATGCCATCGCCGAAAAAACCGGGTTTCCCAACCGCGCGTATTTCAGCCGGGTGTTCAAACAGGTCACGGGTGAAGCGCCCGCCGGTTTCCGCCGAACACACAAAATGACCGGACTCGATGACCGGTGCCGATGAGGCGGATGGTTTTTTTGCTCATGCCGACCGGTAACCGACATTGAGCGCACTGCCGGAGGCGGCGGACGCCTGGATGCAGGCGATGAGTTCGTCCACGTCGTAGCCGGTCGTTTTCGATTGTGCCCCCTGGGTGCCGGCCGCGATATTCCTGCAAAAGAACCCGATCGCCTCGTCGAACGGCGAGACGGGGTCGGAGCGGTATTCGGTCGAGTTGCCGCTCGCGTTGTCGTAGTGGACGAGCAGCGACGCCTTGTTGCTGGGATTGTCCCACTGCGCGCTGAAAATCTCGAGGCGACCGGCGGTGCCGTTGATCTCGATGCGTTCGTCCCATCCGTCACGGAGAAACCCGATCCTGCCCAGCGGATGCGCCCAGGCTTCGAAGTCAGCCGGGCCGTTTTCCGTTTCCAGGAACGCCATCGCATGGAGGTCGTAGTCCCGGTCCGCCGGGGTGTGGATCTTCGCATAGACTTTCCTCGGGCGACCGAGAAAGAAGCAGATGAGGTCGAGGATGTGGCTGCCGCCGCAGACGAGGATTCCGCCGCCGTAGTTTTTTCGGACGGCGGAGGTCCCGCCCGGCGGGGTGTGGAAGAATCCGGACTCCGGGTTGACATCCCAGATATTTCCCCAGGGTTGGTGCGAGCGGATATGCGTGGACACGATTGTTCCGAGGCCGGGCAGAAGCTCCTTCGCCTTGGCGACAGCCGGGATGAACCGTTTCATGTAAGAGGTGTAGAAGATTGTCCCCTTCGCCTCTGCGGCCCGGACAACCTCCAGCGAGTCCGACGGGTTCTCGGTGAGTGTCTTCTCGCAAATCACGGCTTTGCCTGCGGCGATCGCGGCGAGGCATACCGCCTTGTGGGCGGACGACAGCGCGGTGATAACGACGGTGTTGACATCGGGATCGGCGACGATCTCCTTCCAGTCCGCCGTGTATTTCGCCCCGAATCTGTCCGCGTAGGGTTTCGCGTTTTTCTCGACGAGATCGCACACCCATTGCACCTTGGCCCCGGCCTTTTCCAGGCCCGAGAAATGGAATTGGGAAATGTTCCCGCACCCGATGACGCCTGCTGTGATTTTCATGTAATGGTGTTTTTTGTGGTTCAAGAGCACTTCCCGAGCCGCCGCCCGGCACCGATCATGGCGGCGATGTTTTCGTCGGGGGTTTCGCGGCCGACCTGGTCGCCGGAGCCGAGGATGAGGCGGCGCTTGTCCGGCCCCCAGTCCGCCGACTCGATGCATCCCATGCTGAGCGCCCTGAAGGCAGGCCAGTCGCGGGCGAAATCCTTGATCGGACGCTCGCCCATCCACGAGGGTTCATCGCGGGCATACAGTTGGCTGGATGCGATCTCGCCATGAGGGGTGCGGGATGTCGTGCGCGCCTCGAAGTGTCCTCCGCCAAGGTCCAGCCACTTTTCTGAGGAGATGACATCCGGCGCGGGGACGCTCGTGAAAACCGCTCCCCATCCCTCGGTCTGATAATGCCGGAACGTTTTCAGCAGGGCCTCCCAGAGTGGGATCTCACGTTCGAAGCGCACTATGTCCACCCCGAGAAGCCGGGCTGGCAGGTAATACCAGAACTCCGGCGCGACAGGGACGGTGTCGGGAAGTTCGCCCCGGTAGGCGGCGAGCATGCGTTGTTTGGGTGTCATTTCTTTTGAATGGTTTCCACGGCGGAATACATCGCCGCGACATTGGCGACCGGAGTCTCCCGGTCGAACGACCAGGCGCAGAGGGTTGTAGCGGGCGCGGGCGCGCAGGCGCCCACGATCGAGTGCGTCAGATCCTCCACCGCCTCCGGGCCCTGATTGCGCATCACGAGCGGATCCACCAACGGGCGCATGGTCACGCCCGGCATGTTCCGGACGGCCCGCTCCAGATCGGTGCACGGCCCCAGTTCGATGGACGAGACGTGCGGGATATCGGCAAACGCTTCCAGCAAGTGGCTGGAAACGCCGCAGGAATGGTAGTTCGCCTGCGCGAACTGCGACGAGATCGCCTGGTTTGTCGGCAGCACGACCTCGCGATACTGCCCGGCAGAGATCATACTGGCCGAGCAGTCCCCCAAGTTCACCCGCAACAGGGGAGGTGCCCCGATCTCGGCAGCGAGCCGCGCAAAAATCGCCTGATACATCGCCCAAATTTTGTCGAAGACCGTACGCGCGCCGTCCGGGTCGTCCGACATCAGATAGAACAGCGATTCCCCGCAGAGCTGGTGGGCGGTTGTGTAGGGGGCGTGGATGCCCATCAGTCCCGTCTTGATGCCGAAGAGGTCGGCCCGGTCGCCGTAGAGCCGCTGAAGTTCCCGATACTGGGCGAGGAGGGCGTCCACGAAAGAGTGTTTGGCGGCATCTTGCGGATCCAGGCGGGATATCTCCTCGACACTCAGGTTTTCCCACGCATGTCCCCGTGTCTCCAGGGTGGCATCGGGCGGGCAGAAGACGGTTGTCCCCTGGGTGGCTTTCAGCAGGTCAATAGGCTGGATGAAGAGATCTGGCGAAGGTGAGGGGTTTGGACTTCCCACCCCGAAGCGGCCCAGAACCTCGTGAAGGAACCGGCTCTCCGCGCACTCCACGCCGGCCCGGTAACCGGGATCGAAATAGAACGCGTCGCCATAGGTCACGCCGAGGTGCTTGTGATAGAACGCGGGCATGAAGTTGAGGCTGATATCGACGGGATGGGTAGTCATGGTTGTCCTTTCATTTACAAGTAATGCAGTAGCGTCCGGGTGACATCGTCGGCGCAAACCGTCTGGCCGGTCGGCGAGAGATGCACGCCGTCCGCGTCGAGGCGATCGTCCATTTTCTCCTGAATAACAGCCCCGAGATCGTGACAGACGATCCCCTCCTCCTCCATCAGCGTTCGTGCCGCGGCATTATACCGGGCGACATCCTCCGGATCGAAAAACCAGTTGTCTCTCCAGCCGCGGGCTGGGCTCACCGGGGTGATAGTCCGCCAAATGATCCGGGCGTTGGTTTCCCTGAGCCGTTGAATGAGAACTCTCAGATTGCCCTCATAGTCGGCGATCGGAATTTGGTTCGGGTGGCGATGGGGACACTGGCCCAGATCCCAAAGACCGTTGTTCCAGTGAATCACGTCCGGCTTTCCGCATTCCGCCAGCCAATCGTTCAATCGCATCAATGTGTAGAGCGCAAAGCGCCCGTTGTCCGACGGCCCGAAGACACGGGCCCGGCCGTCGAGCCGTTCCGCGACCAAGGGTTGGTAACTCAGGCGGATTGAATCTCCCAAGAGCAACACGGTTTTCATGAGCGCTTTGCGGCCACGAACTCCCTGTAAACCTCGAGCATATATTCATAGTGCGCGAGCGGCATGCCGGGGAAAATCGTGTTCGACGTGCCGAAGATATAGCCGCCGCCGGGCGAGGCGTTTTCCAGGCAATAGAGCGCGGACTTCCGGATCGCCTCCTTCGGGCCGTCCTGGAGCAGGTTGCACTGGACGTTCCCCATCAGCGCCATCTTCCCGTGGCAGCGCTTCTTGGTTTTTGCGATGTCCATGCCCGCCATCGGATCGACCGACTGGAAGCAGGCCGCGCCCAAGGAGAGGTAATCGTCGAGGAGCGTGTCAATGTTGCCATCGGTGTGGACGAACGGGATGACCCCGTGCGACTTCACGAAATCAACCTGCTTTTTCAACTGCGGCGTGATGAATTCGGAAAACTGTACCGGCGAAATAAACGGGCCGGCATTGTAGGCCACGTCGTTGACGAGGTGGATGAATTCTGCCCCGGCATCGATCAGCCGCTTCATCTTTTCGATCGCGACCCCGGTCTTTTTATCTGCGATCCGGTGGATTTCCTCCGGGCGTTCCATGAGCATGATGGCGAACTCCTCCCAGTCATGGATGCTGTCGATCGACCAGATGGAATCTCCCACGATGCTCCCGATGAGGATTTCGTCGCCGAATGTTTTTTTGGCCGCGACGACGCCGTCCGGGTCGCTCCACGGCCAATAGACGGCGAGCGCGTCCCACTGGTAGCGGGCGACGATTTTCTGGTAGATCTCCATGCACTGGCCGATCTTCCGGTCCTTTTCCGCAGTCGAACAGCCGCCCCAGGAGTTGCGGTCGGGAAACTCGAGCCCGAACGCCTCCTTCTCGAGCTCGAACATGATTTCGAAGTGCGGGGGGCGGTCCGGTTCCTCGAACCGGAGGGTTTTGAGCATTCTTTGTTTGCCTGTCATAACGTGGGAGGCGCGGCGGGCAGCGTGCTCGCAGGTTCGTCGGAAACCGCAAGTGAAATGCCGGCCGCAAGGACAATGGCTGCAGAGAGGCTCATCATCACGTTCATGGTCACGGGATGACCACCGCTTTCACGGCCGAGCTGTCCGCATGCGACACCCGGATGGCATCCGCAATCTGGTCGAGCGCGAATCTGTGCGTGACCATCGCGGCCCCATCGACCACGCCCTCCTTCAGGTAGCGCAGCGCGCGCGGGCCGAAGAGGGCAGGGGACGCGAAGGACGCCCGGAGCTGCAGCTTTTTGAAATGAAACGCGTTGGCGTCGAACGTGACATTGGCGCCAGCGCCGAAGTCGATTCCGATAAATGAAATGATCGCCCCCTTGCAGGCCACGTTAAAGGCCGCCGGCAAAACTTTCGGGGGTGCCGTGACGAGGATCCGGTCGATCTGGCATCCGAAATCGAATGTTTCGAGTGGGGTTTCGACCGGGTCGATGCAAAGATCCGCCCCGAATGCTTTCGCGAGTTCCACCCGTTTCGTCCGCGCCCCCAGCTCGGTGACGAATACCCGCCTCGCCCCCGCACGTTTCACGAGCGCCGTCGCCATCAGGCCGATTGGTCCCTGGCCCATGATGAGGACATTCGAGTCGCCGTTGATGTCCGCGAGCCGGACGAGGTCGATTGCGACGCCGAGCGGCTCCTGCAGGCTGGCCACCTCGGGCGACATCCCCTCGTATGGGATCGCGCAAATCGCGGGCGCGATCATCTCCTCGGCAAAACCGAAACTCGGAACGAACCAGAAGCTCTGGATGTCCGTGCAGAGCTCCTGAAGCGCGTTCTTGCAATTGTCGCACTTGCCGCAAGGGGTCGCCGAATCGAGGACCACCTTCTGGCCGACCTTCAAATCCGTCACGCCCACGCCGAGCTCCAGCACACTGCCGGCGACCTCGTGACCGAACTGCTCCTCGGTGTCCGAGGACGAGTGGACATCCGTCCCGCAGACGCCGCAGGCATCGACCTTTAGCCGGATCTGGCCCGGCTTCAATGCCGGAAGCTCGATGTCCCGGATGCTGATTTCTTTTCCTTTTTTAAATGCTGCTTTCATGTGGATTCTGGTTCGTGTTCGGGGTGTGCGGGCAAAGGATTAACTCCCGCCCGGCTTCGCGCTCAATCGGAATAAGCGGGCGTCTCAACCACTTCAACCACATCCGGCAGAACGGGCCGTCGGCAGTGGGATTTATTTCGGTTTTGCGGCGGCGCAGGCAGGAGCCGGCCAGACGATGCTGCTGGCCAGCTTCGTGAGCTGGGGGACATTTTTTCCGGCGACCGCCAGCCCGATCAGCTCGGCGCACTTCCGGCCTGCGGTCTCGGCAGGGATCCGCACCGATACGACCGGAAGATCCGGGAACTTCCTGTCGAGGTAAAGCTCGTCAAAAACCGCGGCGGTCAACCCGTTCCTGATGATGTCCCGCAACTCCGGCATCAGCTCGATGAGCTTCAGGAAGCTGCTGCATTCTTCGAAGAGAATGGCGTCGGGGCGAGAGGATCCCTTGAATCGCCGCCGGAGCGACCGGACAAGATATTCGAAGTCGTAGCCTTCCACTACCATGTCCGCCGGGTATTCGAGCCCCAGCAGTTGGTATCCGTCGGCAAACCCGTGAAGGTGATCATTGCTGCGGATCGGGGTCGAAATCCCGGTGAGCAGGATCTGCTGTTTTCCCCGGGAAATCAGGGACATCACCAGGTCCTGCATCGCGGCGCGGCCATTTGGGGAAACCACCGGGACGCCGAGGCTCTTCAGCACCGGGAGGTTCGTCCCGAATGAAATGACCGGAATCCCATGCTGTTTGAGGTCGCCAACAACCGGGATCGACTCCTCGTGGATGTCTATAAAAACAAAGCAGTTGACTCCGCCCGAGACCAGTCGCTGAAGGAAATGCGGCTCATCCCGGACCGCCCGCTCGTGGTGGTAGGATACCGGCCAGCCCCGGCCAAGGGCCTCACGGTTGAACGAGCATTTGAACCCGGCGATAAATCCCGTCGCAAGCTCGACATCCCAGTCGGGCAGGATCACGCACGGCCGGGGCAGCCGGTCGGAAAAACCGGGCATCGCACGAAAATCGGCCGAGCGCACATACGTCCCGCTCCCGTGCCGGCGGATCAGGATTTTCCTCCGGACGAGGGCATCGACCGCGCACCGGGCCTGGTGGCGGGTGACCTTGTAAACGCGCGAGATCTCCCGCTCGGGCCAGAAAATATCCCCCTCCGAGTGCCGCACAGAAAAATAGTCCTGAATCAGTTGCTCTGCCAGGCGGTCCGTTGGAGAATGGCTGGATAGCATCGGGGAAAGGCTCATATTGTCCGGCGCACACCCATCCCGCAAGAGGCGTTTTTCCCGCAAGGGGATGACGAATTGCGACATCTGCTTCTTTGTCGTGCGGCGGCTGGACGCCGCTTTCCCTTCCGCCGGAGGAGTGCATTCGGCGGTTCCCGAAAAATCCAAAGCGGTGCCCGCGCGCCGGGCCAGCACGACTGCTTCGGCGGGATTCTCGCTGGCCACGAACGCATGGCCGGGATCCATCGTGACGCCGACGTTGTCGCAGCCGCTCTCCTGCGCCATGAGAATCGTGTCTGCCATGCGGGCCATGTAGCAGCGGGGCGGGGTTCCTTCGGCTTGAACCTTGGAAAGAAGCCTGGCACCATCCACTAGGCTTGAATGGCGCTCATTTAAGGGACGTGGAGCGGGCGTCCCGCCTGCTATTCCCTCTACAAGAAGACAGCCGGGACTGCCGCCCCACATCCCCAAAACTTAAGTTATTACGGATTGGGGAGGATCGGAAGAGCTAGGCGATACGCACGCGGAGAAAGCCCGCACCCGGTCTTGAATGTCCGGCTGAAGGAGTAAACGGAATCAAATCCGCAATGCTCTGCAATCTCAGTGATCGAGAGTCCGGTGGTATGCAAAAGCCTGCAGGCTTTTTTAAGCCGCAGCTGGCGGAGGTGGCACCCGAGGCTGCCTCCCGTTGCCAGCCGAAATTTTGCGCGAAGGTGGCTTTCCGAGTCTCCCAAGGCCTGCGCCAGCTGCTTGAGACGAAGCGGCTGATCAAGCCGAGGGAACACATAACGGTTGACCCGGGCAATGAGATCAGCCTCCTCGCTCTCGCGGTGCCAGCCTGGAACCCCTGATTCCGGGCTTTCGAAGGCGCTGAAACGCTTAAGAAGAAGCCCGAGATGGTAGGAAAGCAGGCAATGTCGATCCTCGGAAAGCCAGCAGTGCATCAGCTCTCGCAAGAGGACCCACTCGGTGGCCCCGAGCGTGAGCGACGGACTGGAACGTAGCGGCTCGATCTCAGCAAGGGAGAGGATTTCGAACGTGAAAAAAATCCAGCAAATCCGTTCCCCTTCAATTCTGGAGTAGGAATGGAACTGAAAGGGCAAAATGAATTGGGCTTGCCCTTCGCTGATGTCAAAGGTGTCCGCATCCAGGCAAAGTTGTCCGGAGCCCCTCGCTGCGACCAATAGGACACATCGGTGATGCTGGCTAGCCCGAACCGGTCGGGCAGGAGGTCTCTGCGAGCCGATCCCCAACATCTCCGAGACGTTGCGGCGGGCAAAACAGAGAATCTTCCCTGGAAAAATCCCCGCCAGTTCGCCCGAGGCTTGGAAATAATCGGCGGGAACCGGGATAAGCGAAGCGAGGCGACAGATTTCTGAAATGTCGGGATTGGCCTCCAGCTGTGCAGGTGTTTTTTGTGAAAACATCGAAAATGATAAAAAAGAAATCGGAAACTCCATTTCTTTGGCAACCTTGATCTGCCATAGTTTGGCCCATGAAATCAAGCATCTTCCCCAAGACCGTGAATATTGGCCTGATCGGATGCGGCTTACGTCTCAGCGCCGTGGTGAAAGCCATTCTCGACAATGACCCTGAAAACCGGATTCGCGTCGTGTCCGCTTATGACCCAAGCGCGGCTTCGGTTGAGTCGGCCCGTGAGCGATTTGGTGTGGGCTGTCGTCTCTGCTCCTCTGAAGAAGAGCTCGTGGCCGATCCGGAAATCGAGTGGGTATTTATCGGTTCATGGAATTGCCACCACGCACGCCAGGCAGTCCTTGCGCTCAACGCTGGCAAAAATGTGTTTTGCGAAAAGCCGTTGGCGATCACGTTGGACGGGTGCCTGGAGATCCGGGAAGCCGTGCGGAAATCGGGCAAGGTCTTCGCCTTCGGCCTTGTCCTGCGATACTCCCCGCATTACCAGCGGATCATGGAGGTGATCACCTCCGGAGCAATCGGCAGGATCATTTCTTTTGAGTTCAATGAGACGCTTGGCTTCAACCACGGGGGTTACATCTTTGCCAACTGGCGGCGGGAACGCAAAAATGCCGGGACCCATCTTCTCGAAAAATGCTGCCACGATATTGATTTGGCGAACTGGATCGTCGGCTCATTGCCTGTGCGTGCCGCCAGCTTTGGCGGGCGTGACTTTTTTACGCCGGAGAATGCCAGCCATGTCGATCGCATCGGCCCCGACGAGAATGGCGAAGCCGCCTATAGCGTCTGGCCCGATCCGCAGCCCGTCTGGGCCGATTCACAGCCGAACCGCCCGAGTCCTTTTGATGGCAATGCCGATATCTTCGACAACCAGGTCGCCATTCTCGAATACGCAAACGGAGTGCGCGGAACATTCCATACGAACTGCAATGCCGGAACCCCTGAGCGCCGCTTTTATGTCTGCGGCACAGAAGGAACCTTGCGTGCCGATCTGGTTGCCAGCACGATTGAAATTCAACGGATCGGATGGAATTCGAAAATTGAAAAGCTCGATACCAATGTGGCGGACGGACATGGAGGCGGAGATGAGGCCATGGGCAAGGCGATGGTCGAAACGCTGTTGCGCGGAGTGGCTCCGCTGGCTTCCTGTGAAGATGGCATCAAATCCGCCGTTGTGGCATTTGGAATCGACCAGGCTGCCGACGAGGGGCGAGTGGTCGCCCTCAAGACAATGTGGGATCAGTCGCAAATAGCTATAAGGTAAGACACATTTTGGATGATGCTCTTCACGTTATGAACTGGAGTAACTTATGAAAAAAACGACAATGCAAAATGACAAGACCACCCCGCTGAACCCTCTCTATGACTGGCTGTGGCGGCCATACGGGAGGATGTTCAACAACCTCTCGATCTGGAACAGCAAGGAAGGCAACCTCGAACTTGCCGAAATCACAGGCGAGGCACTGATGGAGGTCGCAGCGGCGTCCGGGGCGAATGTGGCGATTTTTGACGCCAAGAACCAGTGCTATGCATTACACGACACCACGCTTGCCCACAAGCACCCCGGACTCGGCTCCCGCGATCTCGTCGCCGAGATGATCGCGGCCGGACGCAAACGGGGCATTGTCTACGTTCCCTACATCCCGCACAACGCCGATCTCAAGGCTTGGCAGGAGATGCCCGACTGCCGCCAGATCGAGGCCGATGGCAAACCCCACTCCAACGTCCACTGGCCGCAGCTCTGTCCCATGGGCTCCTATCGGAAATTCCAACTCGCCTACCTGTGCGATCTGGTCACCCGCTACGAAGTCGGCGGCCTTTGGTTCGACGGCGTGGGCGTGGTCTCCAGTTGCTACTGCGGCCATTGCCGCGATGGCTTCCGCGCCGCCACCGGCCTGGAGGCACCCACCTCTTCAGCGCAACAGCCTGAGGCGTGGGTGGCGTGGGTGGCCTTCAAACACCGTGAAACCGAGCGCTATCTTGGGGAGATCATCGACGCCACCCGAGCCATCCGCCCCGGTCTGCCGGTCTGCACGGCCTGGGAGGCGGGAGCCCGCAACTCCAGCCAGAATTGGATCGAGGCCAATTGGGCATGGCCGACTGCCTTCCTCCAATTGGTCCGGACCGACAGCGGCAGGCCGGGTGAATACTATATACCCGCCTTCCAATATGTGCCCGGCCTCCCTCTTTCCCTGACGACCCAGGCGCTGCGAGACAAGGCCATGACCTCCATCGCCTGCGGCTGCATGCCCACCTTCACGCTCACCAGTCCGCCCGACAGGCTGAACACCGTCACACAGGAGTTGGCGGAACGCGCCGAATGGCTCGTTGACGCCGAGCCGGTGCCTTATGCCGGCGTGGTCCACTCCGTGCGCTCCGAGCAACTCTGCTACGAGAACAATCTGCAGGACGATCGGGTCTATGCATTCTACGGTGCCGTGAAGTCGTTGTTGGAGGAGAAGATCCCCGAAACCTGCCTCTCCGACCGTAACCTGGATCACGACGACTTGGACCGTTACAAGGTGATCGTCCTGCCGGACACCGGCATCATCGCGCCGGAGACCGCCGAACGTCTCCGCGCCTTCGTGGAGAACGGCGGCGGACTGGTGGCCGGTTTCCGGACCAGCCTCTTCGACCAGAAGGGGGGCAAGCAAGAGGACTTCTCGCTCGCCGACCTCCTTGGTGTCCACTATGCGGGCAAGATGGACAGGGAGACCAAGATTCTGCCCTGGGGGCACAACTTCATCGAAGGGACTGATCTTCCCAACGTGGCGAAGATGAAGTTCCTGCGGCTCGGCGATCACCCGATCGTTGACGACCCGGTGATTCGCGGCAGCAAGATGGTGGAGGTGGTCGCCCCCTACCGCCGTGGCAAGCCAGCGAACTTCGACCTCGCCCTGCCATCCGAGGCGCTCGCCTCGGCCAAGAGCCTTCAGTTGTGCGACCTGTACAAACCGGAGGACATCAATCCCTTCGACATCCTCAGAGTGAAGGCGGAGGCCGACGCCGAGGCCGTGGTGTGGGAACAGGAGCAGACTCCCGGGACGCGCTGGCCGGTCATGAGCGTCCGACGCGTCGGCAAGGGACGGGTGGTCTACTTCGCCGCCAACCTGTGTTTCCAGTACAGCAGCCACTGGACCTGGCCCTTTGTTCGGCGACTCTTCGGCAACGCCGTGCGCTGGGCGGCTGGCGACAACCCGCCACCGTTCGAGATCGACGGCCTCCTGCAAATCCAAGCCACCCTTTTCCGTCAAGGGAAACGGCTCGTCCTGCATCTGCTGAACGCCCCAGGCCCGCAAGGCTATCCGCCCAACACCATCCGCTGGTGGGAATATTACACGCCGTCCGGGCGTCAAACCGAGGACATCGCACCGGCCATCGACACCCGGGTCAGGCTCCGCGGCGAGTTCGCCACGGTCTACCTCGCCCCCGGGCGCCAGAAACTCCCGACCACCTTCGTCAACGGGTTCACTGAGGTCGTGGTGCCTCGACTCGACACCCATCTGATGGTGGTCGCGGAATGAGACGCTATGCACAACACGAAATCATTAGCGTCATTCCTGTTCTGCTGCGTCATGTCCACCGTCTGGGCCGCCGAGCCCAAAGGGGTCGTTGCGCCAACCCTGGAGAAAGCTCCCGACCTGTCCCAGGGCTTGAAAGATCCGGCTTCGGCGAAGGCGCTGACTCCGGAGGAGCATATTGTCCGGCGCACACCCATCCCGCAAGAGGCGTTTTTCCCGCAAGGGGATGATATTGCGACAAATTGATGAACTTGCGATTTTTATTCTTTAAAACCGCGAATAGAGTTGCGTTGCTGTGAACCCTAGGGCATACGAGCCGAATGCCGCGTCGCCTGAAAAGCGGGCGGAACGATAATTAGCTAATAAATGAGTTTTGCAAAAGCACAAACTACAATGAAAGGACATGGAATATGAGCGACAAGAATATCGCACTTGAGACAGCATTTTTGAGGATGGAGCTTGACGGGAAAGGCGAGATCGTCGGGCTCCGCAGCAAAGCGGATGGTTTGGAATACCTGCCTGCCGGGCAATGCGCCCCGTTGCTTAGCGTCCGCTGCGGCGGTGTGTTCGAGCGGCCGTCCCGGCTCGAACAAAACGGCGACATCCTCAAGCTGGCGTTCGCGTGGAACCAGGTGGAGGCGGAAATTAAAGCCGTTGCCAACGCCGACTACCTGTCGTTCGAGGTGGTCAAGATCAGCAATCACGACAAGGTGGAACTGATCCTCTGGGGGCCGTATCCCACGACCATCAAAGAGACCATTGGAGATTTGGTTGGGGTAGTTCGCGACCAGCGTTTCGCCCTCGGCATCCAGTCGCTCAACATGAAAACCCTGGGGGGGTATCCCGCCAACGAGAACGACCGTAACCACGACAACGACTGGCGTTGCGACGTCGACATGAAACTCATGATGGCTTTTCCCTGGGTTGATACGACGAGGGCTGATGTTATTATGCGAAATAGTTCCCTATGGCGAGGGGGAGTCGCCGAGGCGCGGAATTTTGGGAGCGTCCTCCAGTGTTTCTGCCGGAACCGCGACAAGGAGAGGATCGTCGACGCCTATACGGTCGTTGGCAAGAACCCAGATCAGGAGACGTTCGTTGACTGCTTTACGGACGTTGGCACGAACCCAGACGTTGGCGGCAAGAACCCATCGGTTGCCCCGGCGTTTCATGACGGCGGGGTCGTCGGATCAAAAATTGCCCTCTTTGGCTGTCCCACGGTCGAGGCGCTGCCGATCATCGGGCGGATCGAGTTGGCCGAGGGACTGCCGCATCCGATGATCGACGGGGAATGGGCCAGAACCTCGCGCCGGGCGAACGAGTCTTACGTCAGTATTCGAAACTTCTGTGATTACAGCTTCGAAGAGAGCCTGGAACTCACCGAAAAAACGGGACTGAAACTCGTATATTTCAAGGGTTTGTTTGAAACATGGGGGCATTTCATCCTGGACAGTGAATTTTTCCCCGAAAACTGGAAGAGCCTGAAACAATTGGTTGACACCGCCAGTGCGCGTGGAATCGACATCGGTGCTCATACGTTGTCGAACTTCATCACGCCCAACGACGCCTATGTTACCCCGGTGCCCGACAAGCGTCTGGCGAAAGTCGGCTCCAGCGTTCTGACAGCGGACATCTCCGCAGAGGTGACGGAGATACCCATCGCCGCGCCGGATTTCTTCAACCAGACTATAAACAATCTTTTCCATGCGGCGCTGATCGGCGACGAGATCGTCCGCTACCAGGAAATCTCGACGGCGGCCCCCTGGAAATTGACCGGCTGCTCACGCGGGGCTTTTGGCACCAAGGCTGCGGCGCACGCCAAGGGTGAGCCCATCGGGAAATTGGTTGACCACGGGTATTGGACGTTCTTAGGCGACGCCGAACTCAACGATGAGATCGCAAAAACCATCGCGCACTTCTGCAACGAGACCGGGATGAAGCGTATAGCCTTCGACGGTATCGAGGGGGTCGGTGCCTCGGGGATGGGCGAGTATTCCCTGAACCGGATGGTCAACATCTGGTATGAGAACTTGAAGCCGGAGGCGAAAGGGACAATACATTGCGAGTCCAGTTGCCCGACCCATTTCAATTGGCATGCGCAAATCAATTGTAACTGGGGCGAGCCCTGGTATGCCGGATTCCGCGAGAGCCAGCTCTTTTTGCGGCTGCTATACTTGGATTTTTTCCGGCGCAACTATATTCCCTGCATGCTGGGCTCATTCAGGATCAACATTGACGCGAGTGTCGAGGATGCCGAATGGGTGGGCGCCCGTGCCGCCGGACATGACGCCGGATTCGATATAGTATTTTTGGGCCAAGAAACTCCGGATTGGGGCTCTGTGCGCCGAAACTTCGCCAAGGATGAGATATTGGAGGCCATAAAAACTTGGGAGGCCGCAAGAATGGCCGGCGCCTTTTCCTCCGTACAGAAACAGCTCCTGCGCCGTATGGATCACGAGTTCCATCTCGAGTCCGCCGGGAAAGGGAAATGGCGGCTTTTCCCCTTCAAAGCCGCACGGGCGCAGATTGACCGGCTGCCCGGTGCGGAGTTGCGTGCCGACTTCGAGTTTGATAATCCTTACCAGGCCCAGTCGCCGCTGCTCAACGTGATGCTGGTCCCCGATGGGAGTTGGCCGTTGGTCGAGCGGTTCGCGATTGCGGTGAACGGCGGCGAACCCTTCGAGCTCCCGGTGAAATTGGAGCCATTCCAGACTTTGAAGCTGAACTCGGAAGGCGAGTTGAGGATCTACTCCAGGACCTGGGAATTGTGCAAGACCCTCAGGTTGAAACGGCCAATCCCCGCCCTGGCACAGGGGAAGAACCGCATCGTGGTCGATTCACGGATTGAACGCGGCGGCAAAGCCGCGCTTCGAATTGAGGTCAAGACCGCCGGCGATGCGGAACTGGCAGTCGCCAAGGCCGTTGAGAGTGAACGCGGGGCGACATCCCTCCATTGATTGCGCTTACGCGCGGATCAGGGGACAATGTCAGGATTGTATAGGAATACAGTCAGAGAATTGCATTCCCATTTTTCCCCCATCTTCTACTCTGGAAATTCTACGGTCAAAAATCTGATCGTTTACGGAAAATTAGCATGATGAAAAATCGGATTAACATATTGGTTGTTGGAGTTCTAACGGCGGTGTTTCTTTGTCAGAAAGCTGTCGCGAAACCGGTGCTTTCCTACGACTTTGAAAGCGCGGAGCAGATCGACGCATTCCGCGCCAACGCGGGCAATGGCAGCGAGGTCGTTCCCACGAACGCTGCGGTCCATTCGGGACAACAAGCCGTCATCATCCGGCCAACCGCGCAGGGGCAGCAGTCGGCTGGAGTTCCGCTCCCGAAAGACTTCGATAAAGGATGCGTCACGTTCTGGTTCTATGATAATATCGCCGCAGGTATGGCGACGGGGACGAGCAGTCGCTCCGGTTGGGTGCTGGACGGGAACTGGACGGTCAACGGTAAAACTTCGGGGCGCCCCATCGCCGGGTGCGACAACGGCAGGGAGCATCCGAACTGGGTCACGGAGCACTTCAACGACACCAGGTCGGACACAGGGGTCAGACGGCACGAGGGCTGGACCAAGTTCGACATCGTCCTCGAACCGGAAGCGCCGGGCCGCTCGGCCATCGTCTATATCGACGGGAGAGAGGCGTTCCGCCGCCCCGCGGAAGGATTCAAGCCGACAGCGCTTAGATTTAGTTCCTTCTGGGGAGCGGGGGATTTCGCGATTGACGACATTGTGATTGACAATGACCCGGCGTCGTTCCGTCCGGCCGTGGCGCAAAGCATCTCCGCCGGCGACGAGGCGAACAACATCACGCTGTTGCCCGGACAGAACCTCACGCTTAATATCGGTCTTGACGCCAGGGGGGCATTGTCCAAGAAAGGGATCTTGGAGGTCGAGCTGCTTGACCTCCAGGAGAAAAGCGTCTGCCGTCAGCAGGCGGAGATCGACTGGAGCGCTGTGAAGGATTCCAGATTCGCCGTCTCGCTTCCGCCGCCGCCGGCGTCGAAGCATTACTGGGTCATCGCATCATACCGCGACGAGGGCGACAAGGAACCCTCCAGCCGGACCATCGGGCGGATCAATGTTCGCTATCTCACCGATGCCACGCCGCGGTCGTTCCGCGGGCAAAGGGAATTCGCGAACCTTTGGGACTGGCTGCCTGCGGCCAAAGACGCGATGGATGCGCCACCGGCGAAATGGGACGGCGCGGAAAAGGTGAGGAACCTCTGGAATTTCAATATGAATACCCGGCACAAGGACGTCACCGCCGGATGGTATCACCGATCGATCGAAGTCCCCGGCGATTGGAGCGGCCGCCGGATTCTCCTGCGTGTGGAACAACCTCAGCGCGCGGCTAAGATCTTCCTCGACGGCGCGCTGGCAGGCACGCTGATCTGGCCCGGCGGCGAACTCGATATCACGGGCAAAGTCAAGCCGGGCGCAAAGGTGGATCTGGCCATGCTGGTTGACTCCGAGGCCGGGACCGTGCTGACAAAAGCGCTGACCGCGGCTTTGGGCAAGGGGACCGTCCTGCCGGAGCAGTTCCGCTCCTCCGCCGCCCGCGGCCTGGGCGGCGAAGTCTCGCTGCTCTCCGAGCCGATGGGCGCCCGGATCGACGGCGTGACGATCGATACGAGCATCGCCACGATGACGTTGAAGCTGGGCTTCTCCGTCGAAGGTCTTGCCGCGGACGCCGCGTATGTCATCGAGGGGACGGTTTCAAAAGGTGGGCGCGCGGTCAAGTCCTTCACGTCCGCGCCGTTCAAGACCCCGGGCAAAGACCCTGTCAGGATCGAACTTCCGTTCCCCGAGGCGGAGCTGTGGGATATCGGCAAGCCCAACCTATACGACCTGAACGCGAAGCTTATCCTGCGGGGCAAGGCCGTTGACGCCATCCTGCCTGAACGCTTCGGCTTCCGCGAAGTCGCCTTCGATGGACGTCTGGTAAAGATCAACGGGAATCCCGTCAACTTCTTCACGCCGATGGTTCCCACGCTTATGGGCAACCTGGGGTTTGCGAAATCCATGGAGCTAAACAACCTGAATTACCTCAGCTCCATGCACAAGTTCTTCTATGCCTCCTTTGCCGACGGGGGAAGCCAGTTCTCCGTGATGGCCGATGACAATTTCAATTTCGCAGACGAAGCCGGCATCGGCACGGATATCGGTATCCCGAATATTTTTTACAGAAGCTATCTCGTCAATCTCTGCTACTCGAAGGGCGGCAATTTTCTGGAAGACCCCGTCTACTGGCCGGCGTTCGAGCAGGTCGTCAAACGGGCGGTCAAAAGATATGGCAATAGCCCGGGCCTGTTTTTCTTTCTCGGTGCCGGCGAAGGCGGACAGCTCGGGATGGGTGGGGTATTCAATCCCGTGAAGATGGACGGCCTGTGGCAGAAGCGTTATGAGGATCGTCCGGTCAACCGCCATGCGCGCGATGTCGAACTCAAGGCGCAGGAGCTGACCCGCCGCATCGACCCCCGCAGACGGATCATCGGGCAGGATGCCGGGAATTTCGCCGACGCCATCCATATCACCAATTACACGGGCTTCGAGAACATGCAGGAGCTCATAGAGTCCAACGAGTATTGGCGGAAGAATGGCGTCAAACCCTATATGATAACCGAGCATGCCGCCCCGATGCAGCCTGACTGGACGACGGTGCGCCGGCAGGGTTGGAATGCGCCTATCCCGGAGAGGGGCCTTGTCGCCGAATGGGCCGCCGTGACCATGGGCGACGCCGCCTACCACCGGCAACCCGTCGATCAGGAGGTGCTTGACAACTTTGCAAAGGTCCACATCCCGCATGAAAGCGGTTATACCTATGCATATAATCGCACCCCCCGTGCGCCTTCCGCCTTCCGGCGGATAAACTACGAACGCTGCCGCGAGCAGTGGCTCAACTGGCGAGCCGATGGGATTGGGCTTGTGGAAAAGTGGGGGGTCATGGCAGGTGATGAAGACGCTCTCAAAGCGGCCTGCGCCCCGCTCACAGGCTTTCTCGCCGGAAATGCCACCCGCCGCACGGACAAGACCCATATCCTCCGCCCGGGGGAGACCTGGGAACGGCAGTTCCTCGTCCTCAACAACCGCCGCGCATCCGCCAAGATCGCGTGTGAATGGACGGTCACGCTCAATGGCGAAAAACTGGATTCCGGTTCCGCCAAGGCCGAACTCCTTCCAGGCGGACAGGCCACCATTCCGATCAAGACCGCAATCCCGGATGTCAAGGCCGACGCCTCTGGAATCTTGTCCGTCAAGCTCGTTGAAGACGGCAAGGAACTGGCCTCCGACAAGATGGACTTCCAGGTGTTGGTTCCGTTAAAAGCTCCGGCAATTTTCGGCCGTGTTGCGCTGATCGATCCCGAAGGAGCTTCCGCCGAAGCCCTCGACAGCATCGGCGTGCGCTACCAGCGGCTCCCCATCAATGCCGACCTCGCTGGATACGACATCGTGGTCTTCGGACGCAAGGCGTTTTCCTACGAGACCTCGCTTTCCAAGCCCATCGATCTCGCCGCGCTTATGGCCGCAGGAAAGAAAATCCTGATCCTCGAGCAGGAGGAAAGCGTGCTGAAGGGCCGCTTCAACTTCCGGACCGAGTATGTTTCACCGCGTTCGATGTTCGGCTGCGTCGCAGGGCATCCGGTCACCGCCGGACTGCCGGACGGCGCGCTCAACTTCTGGCGCGGTGCCGCGACGCTTACGGATGGTTATGAAGATGCGCGCAGGCAGTCGATGGAGTCCGAAGCGAACGGCCACCGGCAGTTCATCATCTGGAACGACGGCAAGGAGCACCCACGCCCTATGAAGTGGGGCAACAGCCATAACGTGGCCACGGTCGTCATCAACAAGCCCGACCGCGGCAATTTCCGCACGCTCGTGGACTGCGAATTCGGGCTTGATTACGCCACGGTGCTGGAACTGGAGCAGGGCCCGGGCAGGTTGCTTTTCTGTCAGGCCGACGTCTCCGGACGCAGCGCTGCGGAGCCCGCGGCCGAAAGGCTGCTCGCCAACATGGTCGGCTATCTCGGCGGTGCCCGCCCGGTGAACTGGAGCTCCGGCGCTGCCTACCTCGGCGGCGAACAAGGGGCCGATCTTCTCGAACGCCTGCAAGTGTCTTTCCGCAAGGTCAACTCCCCGGACGAAGCCAAGCCCGGCGAGACACTCGTCCTCGGTGATGGCCTAACACCCGAGACCCTGGCCTCTGTGAAACAATCCATCTCCCGCTTTGTGGAAAACGGCGGAACATGCTTTTCCCTGCCGCGCGGCAAGGACGAATGGGCTTGGCTCCCGTTCGATGTCTCGGCCAAGGACTCACTCGTCGACGCGACGATCATCGACAAACCGGCGCGGCCACTGCTCGCGGGACTTTCCAACAGCGAGTTTTTCTATCCCGCTAGGATGCCGCTCGTGACACTGGAGAAAATCCCGGCGGAAGGGTTCCGGCTTGACCCCGGCGTGATCGCGGAGGTGCCGCGCGGCAAAGGCCGCTATGTCTTCTGCCAGGTCGCGCCGGACTCGTTCGACACGACGACCCAGCCCTATCTGACGGATGCCAAAAAGCGTTCGTATCGGGTCTTCCAGGCAATCCTCAACAATTTAGGCGCGCCGATGGATCCCCCCCGTTTTCTCGTGCCCGCAGCGGACAGCCCGACCGCAACGAAACGCCCGCCGCTCGACCTCGCAACCGCAGCGTGGGCGGGACTCAAAACCGAGGCTCGCGACAGTTCGACGCCGTCCCCGTCAGATCCGAGATGGAAACCGGTCACTGTCCCGGGCTATGTTGACGAGCAGCGTCCGGAATGGAAAAACTCCGCTGTCTTCTGGTATCGCTGCCGCTTCACAATCGATAAACTTCCCGCCTTGTCAGCGGCATCCAATCTGCACATCGGGGCGATTAAAGACGAGGACGACATCTCGCTCAACGGAACACCGGTCGGTCACACCGGACGCGACAACCACGTCAACGACTGGCTTACCGCGCCACGGTTCTATCCTGTCCCCGCCAAGCTCCTCAGGGAAGGCGAGAACGAACTGCTCATCAGGATCGTCAACCTCGGGGGCACGTGCGGAATCAGCGCCGGCCCCGCTCGGATGATCTGGGGTGCCGACGAGAAGCCGAAGACGGAGGTATCGCTCATGGATCTGGCTAGCCGCGCCCCGCTCGATCTTGCCGGGCAGTGGCTCGTCCTCCTCGCGGATCCGGGGGAAGCGGTTCAACCGGCGGACACCGATCCCCGCTGGAAAAGCAAATATGTGCCGGGGCCGGTCATCGATTTGGAAAACCGCTCCGTCTGGTGCCGCAGGGACATCAACATAAAAGAGATCCCCGCCGGCGCCCGTCCGATCCTGCTGCTCGGGGCGGTTGACGATGAAGACGAGACTTATATCAACGGACAAAAAGTCGGGCACATCGGCAAGGACACCAACCCCAAGGACTATTATACGGCCCAGCGAGCCTATGCGATTCCGGCGGGTCTGTTGAAGGTTGGCGCGAACCGGATCGTCGTCAAGGTCAACAATCTTCCCCCCGGCCCCGGCTCCATCGTTGCCCCGCTCCAAATCTGCTGGATGCCGCCGGACGAGGCGTCCAAGCTGCGCCAGGCCGCCTCCCCGTATATTTTCGAGTCAGGACAACTGGACGATCCCTACTGGAACCGCGGCTGGTAAGGCGCGGCATGTCATTTGGCGGGCAGGTCGGATACCCGGATCTTTTTCACTTCAGCAAGGTGTTCAAAAACACCTTCGGCACCACCCCTTCAGCCTATCGGAGGAATGCTCAGGGTGGGGTGTTCGGCAGTGGGAAAGCTGTTAGCAGCCAGTTATCTCAACCTGGAAGGCGGCAACCCGAAAGCCCGCTTCACGGACCGCGAAAATGCGGCGGGATCGCTGAAGTGCATTTCGTCGGCCACCTGCTTGATGGTCATTTTTGAATCTTTAAGCATCTGGACTGCGTGGTTCATGCGCAACTGCCAGAGATACTCGTAGGGAGACTCCCTGCCGAAACGTTGAAACAGCCGGCAGATGTAGGCATTGTCCAAATGGCAGGCGTCAGCCACCTGGCGTGCCGAGGCGACCTCCGCGCAATGCTCTTGGATGAAATGCCGGCAGCGCATGTAGGATGAGAAGGCCGCGCTCCGGGCCGTATCGGCGGAAACCGCCAGCTCTCCGATCTTCATCAGGAGGTAGTGTAGGGTAATCCAGCAGGATTCCTGGCGGTAGCGGCGCGGATGGGTCCCCAACTCGACAAGGTCTTCAAAAATATTCCGGACCCGCTCCGCATCCTGCACCTGGGTGACCAATCCCGGCCGCAATCCGTAGCGCATCAAGCGGGGCTTTGCCGAGGGGCCGCGCAGAACGGCAAAGTATTTTGTCATGCCCTGCGGGGAAACCGAGGAAATGCGGTGCGGGAGGCTGTTGTCGTAAAGAAAGATCGTGCCCGCTTGTAGCTTCCAGGTCTTTTTCCCCAATTGGATCCTGCCCTCGCCGCGGGCAACAAATTCCAGGACCACATGCCGGAACTTGATTCGCCGCAAATCGTAGTCGGGCCCGCATTCCTCGCAGCCCCCGCTCACGATCTCCAACGGCTTCGACGCGCGGTCCAAGATGTGGAACCGCTTGGCGGACTTGACTTGGCGGCTGAAATACTTTGGTTCCCCGGAGGTCACGCCCGGCATCATAAATTTTTCGGGCGCAAGAAAAAGTCAAAAATTGACAAGTTTCGGTCAAAGCGCGCTCTTCCCGTTCCGGGCATCCCTCAGATGGAATGGATCCCTCATATGAAATCCTCATCCCATCCCCAAATTGGAATCCGCCCCACGATTGACGGGCGCCTTGGCGGCGTGCGCGAATCCCTCGAAGTGCAAACCATGAAGATGGCGCAGGCGGCGGCGGACCTGATTTCCTCCTCGCTCTTTTACCGGGATGGCTCGGCCGTGGAATGCGTGCTTTCCGACACATGCATCGGCGGGGTCCGGGAAGCGGCGGCCTGCGCGGACAAGTTTGCCCGCGAAGGCGTCGCGGTCTCCCTGACCGTCACGCCCTGCTGGTGCTACGGATCGGAGACGATGGATATGACGCCTCAGATCCCCAAGGCCGTGTGGGGGTTCAATGGGACGGAGCGCCCGGGTGCCGTCTATCTCGCCGCCGTGCTTTCGGGCCACAACCAGAAAGGGATTCCGGCTTTCGGGATTTACGGGCGCGAGGTGCAGGATGCGGGCGACGGGAAAATCCCCGCCGACGTCGCGCGAAAAATCCTCCAGTTTGCAAAAGCCGGGCTGGTGGTCGCGCAGATGCGCGGGAAGTCGTATCTGGCCATGGGGGGAGTTTCCATGGGGATCGCGGGCTCGATTGTTGACCAGGCATTGTTCGAAAACTATCTGGGCATGCGGGTGGAGACCATTGATATGACCGAGATCCTCCGCCGGATCGACAGGGGGATTTACGATGAGGAAGAGTTTCAACGCGCGTTGCAGTGGGTGAAATCGAACTGCCCCGAGGGCAAGGACTACAACTCGCCGGAGACGACGCGGTCCCGCGCGCAGCTCGATAACGAATGGGAAACATCCGTCAAGATGGCGCTCATCGCACGCGACCTCATGGCCGGCAACCCGAAGCTCGCGGAAAAAGGTTTTGGCGAGGAGGCCCAGGGTCACAACGCCATCGCGGCGGGGTTCCAGGGCCAGCGCCAGTGGACCGACCACCGCCCGAACGGAGACTTCCTGGAGGCGATCCTGAATTCCTCCTTCGATTGGAACGGCCTCCGTGCGCCCTACATCGTGGCCACCGAAAACGACGCGCTAAACGGCGCCTCCATGCTCTTCGGCCATCTGCTCACCAACACAGCTCAAATCTTTGCCGACGTCCGAACGTATTGGAGCCCGGACGCCGTCAAGCGCGTCACCGGCCACACCTTGGAAGGGAATGCCGCCTCCGGCATCCTTCATCTGATCAATTCCGGTCCTGCGGCACTCGACGGCACCGGACAGCAATCCCGTGACGGCCAGCCGGTCATGAAGCCGTTCTGGGAAATTTCCGAGAAGGAAGTCGCCGGCTGCCTCGATGCGACCACATGGCATCCCTCGATCACCGAGTATTTCCCCGGCGGTGGCTGGTCCACCCGCTACCTGACGCGGGGCAACATGCCCGTGACCATGTTCCGCCTGAATCTCGTCAAGGGACTCGGCCCGGCCCTCCAAATCGCCGAGGGACACACCGTTGATCTTCCCGAAAAGGTGCATGCGATCCTCGACGAGCGCACGAACCCCACATGGCCGACGACATGGTTCGCCCCCCGCCTGACCGGCTCCGGCGCATTCCGTGAAGTTTACGACGTGATGAACAAATGGGGTGCCAACCACGGGGCGATTTCCTATGGCCACATCGGCGCGGAACTGATCACACTGGCCTCCATGTTGAGGATTCCCGTCTATATGCACAACGTGCCGGAAGACCGGATTTTCCGCCCGAGCACATGGACCGCCTTCGGAACCCAAAACTTGGAAAGCGCGGATTTCCGGGCCTGCGAAGCGCTCGGCCCCGTCTATTCCTGAGTCGGCGCGGGGCATGTCTCTGCGTTCAACCATGAACCCCATCCCATCAAGCCTTCAATCAACCCTCCAATCCCTTGCTCAATGTTTTCAGCTTGCGACATCGGCTCCGTTGCCTCCTCCATCATGCTTGTTGTTGCCGAATGAAAACGAAAGGCAGGCTTCGAGCGCCTCCGCGACGGATTCGGTGGAGACCTCGTTCATGCAGCGGAAATCGAGCGGGCAATCGCGCAGGAAGCACGGGCTGCATTCGACCTGATGCCGGATGACGCGGCTCCGCAGCCCACGCGGGCCGGTGAGCGCGGGCTCGGTCGAACAGAAGACCGCGACGAGCGGGACGCCGAGAAAATCCGCGAGGTGCATCGTGCCGGTGTCGTTGGTCAGCAAAGCGGAGAGCCCGCTGAGCGTGGACACCAGCTCGTCGAGGGTCGTTTTTCCGGTGAGGTCGGAGACGTTCGGGAATCCGGCGGAGAGCGATTGGGCGAGTTCGGTGTCGGCGGCGGTTCCGAGAATCACCCACCGGCAGGCGAGGAGCGAATTGATGCGTTCGACGACCTCTTGGAAGCGTTTGGCGGGCCAGCGTTTCGCCGGGCCATACTCGGCTCCGGGGCAGAGACCCAGGACGATCTCGTCTTTAGGCGGGTCCCATTGCCGGCTCAAAGGCGGGGGCGGGACCGCTCCGCAATGCGCGGCGATCCTCCAATAGCGATCCGCGTGGTGTTCCGGTTGGCGGAGCTTTTTCTTCGGGGGCGGGACGATCTGGTTGAGGAGGGCCTTGCGGTGGTGTCCTTCAAATCCCACACGCCTTGGGATGCCCGCGAGCCGGACCTCCATGGCCGACCGGAAGGAATTGGTGAAGAGCACCGCCGCGTCGAAGTGGCCCCGCAGTTTTCCGGCAACGGAAAAGACGGAGTCTCCCTCAGAGAATCCGATGACTTCATCCACCTCGGGGAGCCTTTGCCAGAGCCCGGCAAGTTTGGCGGGTGCCAGCACGGAGAGCCGGACGTCCGGGCGGCTGGTCTTGAAGGCTCTCGCCGCCACGAGGCACATGACCGCATCGCCCAGCCAGTTCGGCGAACGCAGGACGATCCGGAACGGCTGGAGTGATTTTGCGCCGGGAGGGATAAATGTGCCGCGCTTCGCGGTGGCTGTGAGAAAATTCGGCCAGGGTGTTTTCCAGCGGTTGTGGACCCAGAACCAATCCTGCGGAGAAACGCGGATCTGGCGTTCCAGGGCCGCGTTGATGTCAGACGTGAGTTTTTCCGGCTGGTCCGGGCTCCACGGGATTTCCTCGCTCAGGACGACCTTCCACTTCGCGAAGCCATCGGTGTAAATGGCCACGGGGATGACTGCGGCATTCGTCCGCATGGCCAGCGCTGTGGCGAGGGGCGAGGTCGAGCAGAGGCGGTTGAAAAACGGGGTCCAGATCCCCGCGTCGCCGGCGTTCTGGTCCACGAGGACGCCGACGATTCCCGGCTCGCGCAGGAGAGCGAGCGCGGCATTGAACCCGCGCTTTCTGTCGAACGTCGCCACGCCGAGTCTCCGGCGGTCGCGGTTCACGAGGTCATCGACGAGCGGGTTGCGAAGCGACTGATAGACGGTCCCGAACCGGGCCTCCGGCACCTGGAAAACAAGCTGGGCATACAATTCCCAGTTGCCGATGTGGTTGATCGCGAGCACGACCGGGCGGCCGTTTGCGATATTCGTGCGGATGCGGTCGAGCCGCTCGATGACGGCGATCCGCTGGATGTCCGCTTGCGGCACCGCCGGGATTTTGAAGGCGCAAACCGCGTTGGCTCCCAGCGTCGTGAAATGCTTGAACGTGAGAGCGCGGATTTCGGGGGAAGACTTTTCCCCGGCGAATGCCCGGACGAGGTTTTCCCGGGCGAGCCGCCGGTAGCCGGGCAGGACGAGCCACATCAGCGCTCCGATTGCCTGGCCGAGCAAGAAGCACGCGGACAACGGCAGGCGGCGAACAACGCCCACAGCAACCACAGCCATAATGTAAACCAAGCGATCCGCCATGTCGGGTAAGACAATTAGCCGCAACTTCCGCTCGCCGGAAAGCAAAGAAAAAGGCCGATCTGGAAATGACAAACCGGCCCATAGTCCGCTAGAGTTCCCGGAACCCCATGCCATCGAGCGCGCATTCCCCGAAAAAACTGTTGATCGCCGCATGTGCGGTCATCTCGCTGCACGGCCTGCAGGCGGAAGTCTGCCACGTTTCCCCGGAGGGAAGCGACGGGGGATCGGGAGGCGAGAAAGCGCCATGGCAAACGATCCAATACGGGCTCGATCGCGTGAACCCGGGAGACACGCTCGTGGTCCATCCCGGTTCCTATCAGGGTCTGCTGGATATCCGCAGATCCGGGACAGGAAAACAACGGATCGTGATCCGGGGCATGGAGGGAGCAAGGATAGTGTTGCCTCACGGCGCTCCGGCCGTCACGGTTTCCGGGGCTTCATGGATCACGTGGGAAGGGTTTTCCATCGCCGGGGAAATCGCTGTCGCCGGTGGCCCGGAAGGAATTGTGGTGCGTGCCAACACGCTGATGGGTGAGGGGACGGGATGCGGCATCTGCCTCGCCAATGCCCGCGCTGCATTGGTCGAGAGGAACATGGTATCCGGATTCGAGGAGGGCATTGTTATTGCCGGTTCGGGGTGCGTTGTTCGAAACAACATCGTGCGAAAAAATGCGCGGGCAGGCATCGTCCTGGGAAATCTCCACTCCGCGCGGGGCACCCTCGTGCGCAACAATACCATCGTGGCGAACGGGGAGTCGCCGTTCTCGGCGGGCGGGCTCTGGATCCGCTACGCCTCGGGCTCCACCGTCGAGAACAACATCATCGTCTCGGGGCCGGGACGGCGGCTTTTTTCCATCGAGGGCGATGGTGCCGGCGACCGGTTTCTCCACAATCTCTATTTTTCTCCGAACGGCGGTGAAGGTGCGATGTTTTGTCGCGCAGGAAAAATGGAAACCGGATTCCTGATGGTCCGCCTGGCCACACGGGATCCGGGGGCGCTGTTTGCGGATCCGGTTTTCGCCGATGCCTTGGCTTCGCTACACAGGTCCTCGCCGGCGATCGACATTGCTCCGGGCCAGCCATTTCCGGGCGAAACCGATTTTTCCGGCAGGACGAGGAGAGCCGGACTCGGGATGGATGCCGGAGCGCAGGAATTCCAATTCGCGACCGGCCTGCATCGCGAGGGAAACCAGCTTGTACACCAGGACCGTCCGGTCCGGATCCGCGGCGTGGGCATCGGCGACCCGGTGATGGAACGCAGGGACCAGCCGCTGCCGCACTACGAGATCCTGCGCCAGAAATGGAATGCGAACGTCGTGCGGATCAGCCTCCACTCCTACGTCTGGCGCAACGCGAACCAGTTCGGCGGACGCGCCGGTATCATGGAACGAATCCGCCAGGAGGTTGATGCCGCTACCAGCGCCGGGCTTTTCGTCATCCTCGACTGGCACATCACCGGCTGGCCGGACGGTTTTGCGCGCCCCTCGGATCCCGGCGAACTCCCCGGCCTGCACGACTCGAGTTTTGCGCTTGCCTGCGATTTTTGGGACGAGGCGTCACGGGTTTTCGGGAAAAACGGAGCCGTGGCTTTTGAGATCTGGAACGAACCGGTGAAGGGGTCAGCTAACTGGCAGCCGGATGCCGGGGAGTGGCGGCTGCTCCGCCCCTTCTGGGAGCGGTTGATCGCGATCATCCGGCGGCATTCCGACAACCTGGTCATCGTCGGGGGCGGGAGCTGGGCGTATTCGTTGAAAGGCATCCGGGAACTGCCGCCGTCCGATCCCAACGTCGCGTTTTCCTGGCATGTCTATGCGGGCAAGGAGAACAACGACGAAGCCCGATGGGCCGCGGCCTTTGACAATCTCTCCACCGATTATCCGGTGATTGTGAGCGAGTGGGGGTTCGATGAAATGGGGGCACCGTATTTCCGGGGTGGCGTGGGAGATTTCGGTGCGAAATTCGCGACGAACTGGCTCGAGGGCCGGGACCTTCACTGGGTGGCCTGGTGCTGGCACAGTTCGATCAGCCCGGCCATGCTCCGTTCGGACTGGTCCACCCCGACGCCGTTCGGCGCTTTTGTCAAAGCCCTCCTCCGGCTCAACCCCGTGTCCGAACCACCGCAGCCAAAGTTTTTGTTTGCTCCGTCCGCACTTCCGCCGGCTGCCAGACCGGATTTTCTAAGATAGAATCAATCGCATTTTTCAATCCACAACGCGGCGGCCGCCGTGTAGCCGTGCACGGCATTCCGTCCGGCCACGGGAGCGATTTCCCCGTTGCAAAAAAATCCTGCGAGAGGGTTTTTTCCCGCCGCCGCGTAGAAGCTGGAGGCATCGTGGTTCGGGCTGCCGAAAAAGCGTTCCCCCCGGCCCAGGCACGAAAAGAGCAGGGTGGCAAACGGCCGGACGCCGTGAAGCGCGCCCGTTGCGAGCACGCGTTTGAGATCTGCCTTGGCAATATCGCGGTCCCGGAGCTGGTATTGCAAGGTCTGGCCGGTGCGCGGAATCCCGCCGATGACCACCGCTCCCGAACCCGGATCCGCCCCGATGATGTTGCGGATCAGGAAATCGCCCGGCTTGAAATCATCGAGATATTCCGTTCCCGCCAGCCCGGCGAAGAGGTTGCCTTTGGCCACGGATTTCTCGGAATCGCTCAGGGACTCAAACGCGGTTTCCAGCACTTCGTAAGCCGGCTGTCCGCCCAAGGCGTAAACGATGTTGTGCTCCGCCCGCGTGACGGTCAGCGGCTCTCCGATCGGTCGGCATCCCTGGCTGACCAGCGGAATGATCGATGCCCGTCCCGCCAGCGGCAGGCAAACGGCGTCGGCCAGGCGGTCGTTGAGGAAAACCGCCACATCGGTCTCCTGTCCTCCGCTCGCCAGACCTCCGACAACAGCGGTTCCCGGGTGCGCCGTGTTCCATTGCCTGAGCCAGTCGTCCGCTTCGAACCGGAAGGGGTTGGCCAACAAAATGGCGGAGTGCGGGCGGGGGCCGGAAAACGGGCACGCAGGCCCGGGCGCCTCCAAACCCACGGGATTCCCGACGTCGCAGCAAAGGGCCAAAATCGAACAGCCGGAGCCTTTTTCCACCTCGTGCCTGTCAGCAATCCGTCCCACGGATGTGCAGCCAATGACGTTCGAAACATGGCCGTCCACCCTCAGCGTCTCGACAAATTCCGGGAGATGCGGGAGGTAGTCGGGGCTGACAAACGTCACGGCCACCTGCGCGGTGCGCCCGAGAACTTCCCGGATGCGAAAGGCGGCACCTTTCACCTTCCCGGACTGGAACGGTCCTGGGATCTCAATGCTGGTTGCTCGTGGTGCCTCCATTCCTCCATCATCGCGCGAAGCTGGCGCGAGTCAATCGCCTGTGATAAACTGCCCCTATTTTGCCCCGCTTCCGGCCAGCACGACGGGGATCGTGCGGATGAGAATATACAAATCCAGAAGGACCGACCAGTTGTCGATATACTCCAGATCCATGCGGACCCAGTCGCTGAAGTCTGTGACTTTGTTTCTCCCCCGGATCTGCCAGAGGCACGTGAGCCCCGGCTTCATGCTCAGCCTTCGGCGGTGGGCGGTGCGCTCGAACTTCTCCACCTCGTAAACCGGCAGCGGCCGGGGTCCGACCAGGCTCATCTCCCCCTTCAGCACATTGATCAACTGGGGCAGCTCATCCATGCTTGTGAAGCGCAGCCATTTTCCGAATTTGGTCACCCGCGGGTCGTTGTCCACCTTGAATACCGGGCCCTGCATGACATTCCGGGCCGCCAGTTCGTGGCGGAGTTGCTCGGCATCGGCACACATGGTGCGGAATTTCCACATTTCAAAGGGATGTCCATGAAGGCCGGCGCGCCGTTGGCGGAATAATACGGGGCCGGGCGAGGTGCAGAGAATCACGACGGCAATGATTCCGAAAACCGGGAGCAGGACCACGAGCCCGATCGCCGCCAGAACGCGGTCCATCCCCGCCTTGACGAGCATCGCCCAAGAGAGTTCCGGAGATGCCCGGAAAACCAGCATCGGGCGCTTCGCGAGGACTTCGTAGGACGGGCGGGCAACCGCAGTGTGGATGAAATTCGCATTCAGCCACGCCTCGACCCCCTCGGTCTCGCAGGCCTCGATCGCCCGCTGGACCTTGTCCAATTCCATGCGGTGAAAAGTCAGCACGACGCGTCCCACCGAATGACGGTGGAGCGCCTCGACCAGCGTCTCGACCCCGTGCGTTTCAAGGTTGATCGACTCGACGACCTGGAACTCCAGCAACTGTGCGGGCGTCATGGAATTTATCAGCTCCTGCATGCTTGTGCTCTCGCCGGCGACGATGATCATTTCCCCGATCTCCCCGTGCTGCAGCTTCCTCACGTAATACCAGACGTAGATGCGCTCCCGCAGCAGCAGCGCCAAAGGGGCAAAAAAAGCGAAGAGAATCAAAACCGACCGGCTCGGCACATCGAGCCGCAGAAAAATGACCGCGGACCCGAGGAGCACGAACAGCCAGAATCCCGCCGCCGTCATCTGCCGCAGGGATTTCAAGGCAGACTTTTCAAGCGGATAGTTGTAGAACCCCTGCATCTCCAGAAGAAACGGGCCGAACGGCATGATCACCGCAAGAATCCAGACGAACTTTCCAAACGCGTCGATGATCCAGAGGGTGTCCAGAATGACGATGCCTTCGAGGCGGACGAAGTGCGCAAACCAGAAAACCGCTCCCAGCAGGAGCGCGTCGATAAACTGGTTGAACTGGATGTTGATTTCGCGTCTGCGTGCACTCATGGTCTTGGGGCCATTCAACCGGGGTTGAATGGGCATAAACGAATATATACACTGCATCCGTGCGTCAAAATAAACCATCAAAATTCCCTGTGGTCGGGATCGTGGATTCCCCTGCGGCGCTTTCCGCGTCCATGGAACTTCCTGCCGGTGCTTTGGATTACCTCGAGTGGAGGGCCGACTGCCTGCCTGCGGGGCGGCGGATCCCGCCCTCCCGGTTCCCTTGGATTTTAACCGTCAGACATCCTCTTGAGGGAGGGAAGGGTAACTTGTCCGTTGCCGAGAGGCGGGACATTTTTGCCGCCCTGCTCCCCTCGGCCAATGCCGTGGATATCGAACTGAGATCCTTCACGGCACTTGCCGGGACCATTGATTCCGCCCGGAGCCGGAACATCCGCCTGATCGCGTCGTTTCACGACTTCAAGAAAACCCCGGCAGCCGGAAAACTCCGTGATCTCGCGGCGCGCGCCCGGGATGAAGGCGCGGACATCTTCAAACTCGCCACGCGGACTGACTCTCCCGCCGCTATCTGCAGGCTTCTGGAATTGTTTCGATCTTCTTCGCTTCCACTGGCGGTCATGGGCATGGGTACGCTCGGCTTCGGTTCGCGGATTCTTTTTGCCATGTGCGGATCCGCTCTCAACTACGGATGGCTTCACCGCCCGAATGTCCCCGGCCAGTGGCCTGCCCTGGAGCTGAAACGGATTCTTGCCTCGAAGTGAGACAGGCACACACTTGCTCTTCGCCGTGATATTTCTCATTGTCCGTTGATATGACCGCCAATTTTCCCGGGCTTGTTTCAGGGATTCCGCTGACCACGGAGGAAATCCGCCGGGCCTGCGAGGGCCTGCTCGATGAAGGCATGCCGGTCGAATCCCGCGCGGAATTTTTGAGTCAGCTTCACAAGAGAGGAGAGACCCCGGAGGAGGTCGCGGGGTTTGTGATTGTTCTCCTGGACCGCGCCAAGCCGGTGCCTTTTTCCGGCGAAGGCTGCCTGGATGTCTGCGGAACCGGAGGAGACAGGGCCGGGCTTTTCAATGTTTCGACGGCGGTCATGCTGGTCGCGGCGGCATGCGGGGTCCGTGTGGTGAAGCATGGCAACCGGGGCATCACATCAAAATCCGGCGGGGCCGATGTCCTCGAGGCTCTCGGCGTCAGGATCGACCTTCCTCCCGAGGGAGCGGCGGCGGCTCTCGATTCCGCGGGATGCTGTTTTCTCTTCGCGCCTCATTACCACCCGGCGTTCCAGGCCGTCGCTCCCGTGAGAAAGTTTCTCGCGGAAAAAGGCGAAACCAGCATCTTCAACATGCTGGGGCCGCTGTTGAACCCCTCCCGGCCTTCGTTCCAGTTGGCAGGGGTTTTCGACGAGTGCCTGCTCCCGATTTACGCGCGGGTGTTCGCCCTCCTGAAACGGCGGCGGGCCTGGGCGGTTCACGGGACCGGCCCTGTTTCCTTGGACGAGGTTTCTCCTCTGGACGTCACGAAGGTCTCCGAATGGGAGGAGGGAGCCGCCCGCGAATTCCTCATCCACCCGCACGAACTCGGCATCGGGCCCATCCGCGTGGATGATCTCGCCGGCGGCAACGCCGCCTTCAACGCAGCAATCATTTCCGATGTGCTCGCGGGAAATCTCCGCGACGGAGCGCGAACCATCGTCCAACTCAATGCCGGGGCAGCGCTTGTGATCTCGGGCGTCGCGCCGGACCTGGCCGCCGGGATGAAACTCGCCGGCGATGCCATCGACAACGGCGCGGCCCGCGATGTCCTCGCCCGCCTGCGCGCGGCCCGGTAGGCCGTTTTTTCTGTCCGAAGACCCGGCTCGACAGCCCGAGCGGGTGCGGTAGGATTGTTTTATGGATGTCAGCGAATTCCTGCCTCCAGAACTGGAAAAATTCTGGAGAACCGACGACGGTCTCACGGCCAGCGAGCGCGCGACGGCTTACGGGATTGATCTGTCTTTGATCGATGACAACCTGCGCCTCACCCCATCCGAACGATTGGCTAGGAATGATGCGATTGTCAACGAAGCCGAATCCCTTCGTGCAGCTTATTTGAAATCCCGTGAAGGAACTGACACGCATCACCAGGCGGCTCGCTGAATATCAGGTTGAGTTTGTGATTGCCGGAGGGCTTGGGACCTTCATGCATGGCAGTTCGCTGATGACCCGGGATGTGGATGTGGCCTGCCGGATGGAGCCGGACAATTTGCTGCGTCTCTTCGAGGCGCTTGAAACCCTGCGGCCCGTGCATCGCATGACCCCGCAACGATTGCCGTTCACGCGCGGGCAGGCGGAGCAGGGCGGGTTGAAAAATCTCTACCTTTCCACCGATTGGGGGCAACTCGATTGCCTCGGCGAAATCAAGGGCATCGGCGGTTATACCGAATGCTTCGCCCGGAGCGAGGCATTGGATCTCGACGGTGCCGAAATCCGCGTCCTCACGCTCGATGCCCTGATCGAAGCCAAGCGTGCGATGGGCCGACCGCGCGACCTGCACGCCGTGCTGGAACTCGAAGCCATCCGCGAACGGCTGCGGGGGCAATCGCCCCTATAAAACCAGCATGCAGTCGCCGTAGCTGTAGAACCGGTAGCGCTCGGCCACGGCTTCGGCGTAGGCCCTGCGGACCAGGTCCGCTCCCGCGAAGGCGCTGACGAGCATGAGCAGGGTCGAGCAGGGGAGGTGGAAATTTGTCAGCAGGGCACCGACCCGCCGGAAATGATACGGGGGATAGATGAAGATGTCTGTCGCGCCCGAGCACGCTTCCAGTTTTTCGTCCTTCCGCGATTCCAGGACCCGGGCGACCGTGGTGCCGACGGCGACGACCCGCTTGGCGGAGTTCGTTGCCTCTGCGGTATCCGCGGAAATCTCGAAGTGCTCCGCGTGCATGACGTGGTCTTCGATCCGCTCGGTCTTGACCGGGAGAAATGTTCCCGCGCCGACGTGGAGGGTGAGGAAGGAATGCGGGATGTCCGCGAGCACTTCTGGAGTGAAATGCAGCCCGGCGGTGGGCGCGGCGACCGATCCGGGAAGTTTCGCGTAAACGGTCTGGTATCGCTCTTCGTCACCCGCGTCCGATTCGCGCTTGAGATACGGAGGCACTGGCATGTGGCCGTGCTTTTCCAAATCCGGCTCCGCGAGAAACTCGATGATCCGCTCGCCTCCGGGCAGGGCCTCGATCACGTGCGCCTCGGTCCCGGCGATGGCCACGACCGCGCCGGGACGCATCTTGCGGCCGGGCCTCGTCAGGCATTTCCAGCGCCGTTCGCCCGCCGGTTCGAGGAGGAAAACTTCGATGCGGCTCTCCGGCGCGAGCAGCCGGGCTTTGATCACGCGCGAGTTGTTGAGAACCACCCGGTCTCCTTCCCGGAGGAAGGAGGGAAAATCCCGGAACATCCGGTGAGAAATCGTTCTGGATGCACGGTCAACAACCATCATCCGCGAGCCGTCGCGCTCGGGAGCCGGGCGGATGGCGATCAGTTCCGGCGAGAGCTCGTAAAAATAGTCGGCAAGCGCCATGCTCATGCAGCGGGTGGGCGGCTCAAATGGATAAAGGGAATCCGTTTTCCCCGGTTCACTTCTTCATCCTCGTGAACCCGCAGCGTGTGGCCGCCGCCCCGACCAGGTTGGCGACGCGGCGCTTCAGCCGCCAGATCCTCCGGAAAAGGACAAAAACAAAAATGCAGTAGAGAATCCAGAGCCACCAGTCGCTGCCCATGACCAGGAACTGCCGGTAGAGCAGGATGCCTAGAAGGACGAGGTTGATGAGCAGCGTGGTCGCCACCATCCGTGTGCCGAGGTGGACGCGCGTGAGGCATTTGGGTCCGCCGTGGTATTCGGTGACCGAGCGCAGTTGGATCCCCCACCAGAAGCTCCCGTAAATCTGCACGTCCCAATCCTTCCAGCCGGTGTCGGTCGAGTAGTTCCAGCCTTCGCTTTCGAGCGTCCGCACCACTTCCTGCAGCAAGAGCTCGCGCCCGTGCCCGTTCTCGCTCCAGAATTTCAAATTCGAGATGCTCCCTCTCGATGGCGTGAAATTTTTTTCCACGCTGGCGATGACGGCGGGAGGGGTGCGCTTGAATTTGAGCCAGGTGAAATAGCGGGCCCACCCGCGCACGAGCGGCTGGGCGAGCGCGAGAAACGCCACCAGGAGCCGCGCGGGGATGGTGTCGTGTTTCGGTTCGAGCCTGGCGTGGATCATGTAGGAAAGCGCGACCAGCAACGTGCCGCCGAACATCAGATATGGGACGATCCGCAAAAACGGCAGGGGGACCGAGACGCCGAAGACGAAGACAGTGAGCGCCACCCACTCGATGCTGCTGAGGTAGGCGGCGAGGTCGGACTGCGGGGTCGGGTAGATCGACTGGAACAGGCCTTCTCCAAAAACGCCGTGATAAATGACCGGCTTGTTGACGAGCCATGTGAACCGGGGAGTCCCGTAGATCTGGCCCTTCCACTTGGCCGTTCCGGTCGGGCCGAAAAAGATCAGGTGCTGGAACCGCAGCATCGATTCCGCTTCGCCGTAGCCTTCCTGTTGTTTTTTGAACGCCTGCAGCGAGAACCTCCGGTAATGCCACACGATCGCCGCCGGGCTGAACGCGATCACCCCTCCCGCCTGCTGGAGCCGCCAGCAGAAATCCACATCGTCGCCCGCCTTGCGGTATTCGGGATCGAACCCGCCGACCAGCTCGAACGCCCGGCGGTGGAACGCCATGTTGCAACCGGGAATGTGCTCGGCCACGACATCGGTGAGAAGGACGTGGCTCGGTCCGCCTGGAGCCGCCGAGACGCAGGCCTGCACCCAGTTCTCCGCAGGCGGCGAGACGTTCGGGCCACCCACTCCCGCATATTCGCCGCTCAACAGCGTGCCGATCAGGTAATACAACCAGTCCGGGTCGGCCATGCAGTCGCTGTCGGTATAGACAATCACATCGCCTTTGGCCGCCCGGGCACCGACATTGCGCGCGAAGCTGAGCCCTTTGTTTTCCTGGCGGATAGAGACGATCCACGGATGATTTGCGGCGATCACCAGCGTGTCGTCCTTCGAGCCGTCGTCCACCAAGACGACCTCGTAATCCGGGTAGTCGATCTGTTTGAGCGAATCGAGGCAGCGCCCAAGGGTCTTGGCACCGTTGTAGGAGCAGACCACGACTGAGGCCTTCGGATACGACGGCAGCCTGACCCGCGAGGTCATCGAGCCTTCCCCGTAAAAGAGTTGCCGCACGGTCTCGAAAGCCTCCTTTTTCGAGCGGTCGCGACGCACGAGCCCGAACGCCCAGTCCAGGATCTCCTGTCCGCCGCGGAACCATTCGTCGGTCCACGCGTAGATGACCGTGCCCGCCAGGCCGCCGCGGACAACGCTCTCGATGTGCCAGCGGATCATTTCCGCCTGCTCGGATTCCGGGTGCCGGATCGTGTCCATCCCGAATTCCCCGAGGATGAGCGGCTTGTCCTCCGCGAGGTTTTGCAGGCGTGCCAGGTAGCGTTCGAAATCCTCCTGCCGGTGCAGGTAAACGTTGAACGTCACGAAATCGCTGTTTTGCGGGAGCAGGTATTCGGTCGGCGGGTAGCTCGCGTAGGAAAAAAGCGCCTTGGGGTCGGCCTCCTTCCCGATGTTGATCAGGTGCTCGACGAACTCGATGACCTGGCGGGCGCCCAGCCAGCGGACCATCGTCGTCGGGATCTCGTTTCCCACGAGGTAGCCGAAGACCGCCGGGTGCCCGGCATTTTTTGAGACCCCTTCCGCGACCGCATCCTCGGCCGCAGCGCGGATCTTCGAGTCCTTCAGGAATTCGAGATGCTCGGCCCAGGGGATCGAAATCAAAGCGCGGATCCCGCGCTCCGCGCACAGGTCGAGAAACCATTTCGGCGGCACATAGTAGATGCGGACCAGGTTGACTCCTGCCTCGACCATCAGGTTCAGGTCCTTGGAAACCCCCGATGGTGTGCCGAAATACTCGCCGTTCGCGTCCGGCGCGAACGGGCCATACGTCACCCCCTTGATAAAAAATTTCTTTTCTCCCTCAAAGAAGAACTTGGCGCGCACCCGCACCGGCGTCAATTCAGTCACTTGGAATAAATACCATCACGGGGCCACGCGATGCGAGAGCGGATTTTTCATGACATTGTTGAGAGCCGTCGGTGAAGGTTGCTGGAAATATCGCCGCGAATCATCGAGGGGGCATCTTTCCGCCACGGGAGCGCGGTCCGGCCTCCGACCCGGCCTGCCACACGGGAGGCCAGGAGGGAACCGAATTCCATGCGGAGATTCAGTGGCCAGCCTTCGAGGAGTCCCACGATATATCCGGCGTGAAAGGCGTCGCCGCATCCTGTCGTATCCTTCGGCTCCACGACGAACGCAGGCTGGTGAATGATCCCGCAGGAATCGCGGTCAAGCGCCCAACTCCCGTGGACCCCGTCCGTGGCCACCACCTGCCCGGGACAAAGATCCCCAAGCGCGCGAAGAACGTCATCCGGCTGCCGCATCCCGGTCAGGTTCCGCGCAGCAGCCAGCGGAAGGATGGGGTAGGTTCCCAGGCCCAAAAGTTTTTTCAGCCGCCCCTGGTCCCCCGACTCAAAGTCCAGGATGCTGCGGCAGCGGGACCCCGCCGCCGCTTCGAGCGCAGACTCCGAGGCGTCCAGCTCGTAGCTGTCGACCAGAAGGGCTTTCGCCAGCGAGATCTCCGCGCCGGGAATATCCTCCGGCTTCAGGTAGCCATAGTTGTCCATCTGGATAAACACTGTCCGTGCGGCCGTCCGATGATCGATCTCGACAAGCGCGATGGCCGGCCGGGAAACCTCGTCACGAATGATGAGGCCCGCCTCCACGCCGCTGGAGCGGAATTCCTCCAGACAGATCGTGCTCAGCGTGTTGTTTCCAAGCCGCGCAACTATCCCGACCCGGAATCCGAAACGGGCTACCCCGCAGCATCCGACCCGACGGGAGCGCCGCCTTGGATGGCCAGGTCGCCCACAAATTGCTTGTCGTCGTGCCGCACGGATTCCGGCAGGCGCACCAGCACATCCACAGCGTTGAGACCGACGGCGATCAGATCATAGGACATGCCCGCACTACAGACTTGACCTAATGTGAGGTCAAGCCCGAGATCTAGGCTCCGCGTTTTCCTGTTCCGTGCCGCATAAGAACTCAACAGACGAATCATGAAAATCATTAGAGATCGGAACGAAGTCCTGCGGCGCCTGAAAGCGGCGGGAACTGCTGGCATCCCCATTCTGTGCCCCAATGCGGAAACCCCGGATGAGATGGAAGGCATTTTGCTGGGTGCCCGTCGCCACGCCGAGTCGAGGGAACTTCCCCGCATCGTCGTCGGGATCGGGGTTACGGCCTCCTGGACCATCCCCAGCTCGGGCGTCTTGCCGGCGGCGGGGGAGAGGAGGGGAGCTCCCTGGATCTGACGGCACGGACATGGATGAGCTGGCTGGAGGTTTATTCCGATCGGCATGGGCTGTTTGACCGGGTGGAGGCGATCCCGTTTCTTGACCATGGCTGGGTGCCGCTGACGGCTGATCTTGACCTGATGAACTCCGCATGGTTCCAGGAGGCGATGGGCATCATCATGTTCGACGCAAGCCTCCATGATTTCCAGGAAAACGCCCGGCTGACCGGGGGATATGTTTTGCGCGCCGGGGGGAAGGTCGTTGTCGAGGCCTGCCCGGACAAAGTTTACGAGCGGGCTGAAATCGAGCGCAAGCAGCTCGGGGCGGAGGACCTCCTCTCCGATCCCTCACGGGTCCGGCAATTTGTGCAGATGACGGGCGTCGATCTCGTCGTCCCCAATCTTGGAACCGAGCACCGCACCGCATCGAATGTCCCGCTCGAATACCGCCGCGATATCGCTCAGGGTATTTCTGAGCAAGTCGGACCAATCATGGCTCTCCACGGAACAAGCAGTTTGGGGGACCGCCTGCAAACCGTCGGCAGCGATGGCATCTGCAAGGTGAACTTCTATACGGCCATGGCCCGCGGCGCGAGCATGCGGGTGAAGGCCTGCTGGGATCAGGACGGTGATTCCCTGCCGATTACCCACGCCTGCGGGAGCGCGATACACACTGCGCGACGGGCGGCCTTCGCGGAGAGGACACGATCCATGTTGGATTTGCTGGCCGGATCCTCCCGTTGACACCCGTTGAGACACCGGATCCGACAAGAATCACAATAATCTCATTTTGTTCGTTCTCCGCTTCTGCGAGGGTTTGCGGATGCACGCCCTTGATATCTTTCTCATCTGCTCGGCCATCATTTTTTTCGAGCTGGCGGTCACGGCTGTTCTGACGTGGATCGCGTTTGCGATCACGGAGAACATCGCGCGGGCTCCCTGGCTGGATATTTTTGTCAGCCTCTTCACGTGGGTGCCGTGGGTGAGCGGAGCCTGGTTGCTGGGATGGCCTGGCGTGGCCGCCGCCGTGGTGGGGCAGCTTGTTTTTTTGCACGCTTTCTGCCTCGTCCACCGCGCGCTGCGGGGGAAGAAGGGCCGGACCCTCACCGATGCCCAGGGCCGAGTCCTCGGGCCGTTTCGCAACCAGCTCTGCCTCATGGTGCAGACCCCGGCGATCCTCGTCTTTGCACAGGTGCGCCTGGCCGAGATTTTTCTTTACCCGCCGGTGGCATGGCTCGGCAAGCTGCCGACATACAAGTCCGACGAATGGGTGAACCTCTCCCGGCACAAATATGACGGCCTGATCGGCTACGATCTGCTCTGGTGCTGGTATTGTGACTGGATGACCGGGCTCTGGGCTCTCGGCAGCGAGATGCTCCGCAACATCGAGTCGTTCTGGTGCCCGATCCAATTCCGCGACCCCGAAAAAAACAGGAACGCCTCGACGGATTTCCCCGATGTCGCGAAATGGGCTCCCGCCGACGGAACCATGGAGGATGCCGTCCGCGCGTTCGAGGCCCACTACGACGGGAAGCACCGGAATTCATGGTGGGGGCACCCGGACCGCACGAAGCCTTGATTTTCCAAAGAGCCGAACCGAACCGCGAATACCGCGCCCTGCGATTCCTCAGCGAGGGCGGGCGGTGGGAGCTCGGGCTCAGCCCCTACCAAGGCGGAATCCGCCTGCGCATGGGGCTCGCCGGACGTCCGCCGTCGGTCATCGACTTCTGCCTCGGGCACAATCCGGAGATCTATTCGCCGGTCCTGCTCGCCGTGGTCAAGCTCCTCGAAGCGGTGCCGGAATCCTCAAGCGTGCAGGAGGTCGATACCGTCTTTCCCTGGGTGGAAACGCGGCCCGACATGAGCGTCCACCTGGAAGCGCTGTTGAAAAGCTAGCTCTCCGGCTCAGATCGAAATTCCGACGGATTCTTTGATCGAGGCGAACGAATACGAGCGGTTCATGCGGGCGATGAACGAGGCGGGGATGCCGGCGGGGCAGACGGCTTCGCACGCGTAGTAGTTCGAGCAGTTGCCGAACCCTTCCTTGTCCATCTGGCGGACCATGCTGAGCACGCGGCGGTCGTTCTCCGGTTTTCCCTGGGGGAGAAGCCCGAGATGGGTGACCTTGGCGCTGACGAAGAGCATGGCGGAACCGTTCGGGCAGGCGGCGGCACAGGCGCCGCAGCCGATGCAGGCGGCCGCGTCCATGGCCTGGTCCGCGACGACTTTCGGGATCGGGACGGAATTGGCATCGGGCGCGGAGCCCGCGCGCTCGCTGATGAACCCGCCGGCCTGCATGATCCGTTCGTAGGCTTCGCGGTTGACGACGAGGTCGCGCTCGACCGGGAAGGAATCCGCGCGGAACGGTTCGATCGTGATGATCTGGCCGTCGCGGAATTTCCGCATGTAGAGCTGGCAGGTCGTGCCGCGGCCGGGGCCGTGCGGGACGCCGTTGATCGTGAGCGAGCAATTGCCGCAGATGCCTTCGCGGCAGTCGGAGTCGAACTGGATCGGCTCGATGCCCTTCTTGGTCAGGTCCTCGTTGACGATGTCGATCATCTCGAGAAACGAGGCCTCGGCGGGAATGTCGTTTGCCTCGTAGTGTTCGAGCTTGCCAGAGCCGTTCGGGCTCTTCTGACGCCAGACTTCCAGATAGAATTTCATAGTGGTGGATGGTTGCGGTTATTTGTAGCTTCTTGTCGCCAGCTTCACCTCTTCATAGACGAGCGGTTCCTTGACCAATGTCGGGGGTTGTCCATCGCCCTCGTATTTCCATGCGGCGACGTAATCGTAGTGCTCGTCGTCGCGGAGCGCCTCGCCTTCGGGGGTCTGGTATTCGGTGCGGAAGTGGCCGCCGCAGGATTCGTTGCGGTTGAGGGCGTCGAGGCAAAGGAGCTCGCCGAACTCGAGGAAATCGGCCACGCGCCCGGCGCGTTCGAGTTCCATGTTGATGCCGTCGGCCGAGCCGAGGATTTTCAGGTTGCTCCAGAATTCCTCGCGGAGCTTGGGGATTTTCCGGAGGGCTTCCTCGAGTCCCTTCTTGTCGCGGGCCATGCCGCATTTGTCCCAGAGGAGCTTGCCGAGTTCGCGGTGGAAGCTGTCCACGCTGCGGGTGCCGTTGATGCCGATGAGCTTTTGGACGCGGGCTTTGACCGAATCCACGGCCTCCTTGAACGCGGGGGCATTCGGGTCAACCTTTTTCCCAAACTGCGAGGCCATGTAGGTGCCCAGCGTGTTCGGGATGACGAAATATCCGTCGGCGAGGCCCTGCATGAGGGCGCTGGCCCCGAGGCGGTTCGCGCCGTGGTCGGAGAAGTTGGCCTCGCCCAGCACATGGAGGCCGGGGAGGTTGCTCATGAGGTTGTAGTCCACCCACAGCCCGCCCATCGCGTAGTGGACGGCGGGGTAAATCCGCATCGGGCGCTCGTAGGCGTCTTCGCCGGTGATGTTGTGATACATTTCGAAGAGATTGCCGTAGCGTTCCTCGATGACGTGTTTGCCGAGGCGTTTGATCGCATCGGCGAAGTCGAGATAGACGCCGAGACCGCCGGGGCCGACCCCGCGCCCGTCGTCACAGACTTCCTTGGCCGAGCGCGATGAGATGTCGCGGGGGGCGAGGTTGCCGTAGCTCGGGTATTTTCTTTCCAAATAATAGTCGCGGGCGTCCTCGGGAATTTCCTTCGGCTCCTTGCCGCAGTCTTCCTTCCGCTTCGGGACCCAGACGCGCCCGTCGTTGCGGAGCGACTCGCTCATGAGCGTGAGCTTCGACTGGTATTCGCCGCTCACCGGGATGCACGTCGGGTGGATCTGCGTGTAGCACGGGTTGGCGAAAAGCGCGCCGCGCTTGTAGGCGCGGTAGGTCGCGGTGACGTTGCACCCGCGGGCGTTTGTCGAGAGGTAAAACACGTTCCCGTATCCGCCCGTGCAGAGCAGGACCGCATCGCCGGCGTGCGAGGAGATTTTTCCGTCGGTCATGTCGCGGACGACGATCCCCTTGGCGTGGCCGTCCACGACCACGAGGTCCATCATCTCGGTTTTGGAAAACATCTCGACGTTTCCGAGGGCGATCTGGTGGCTCAGAGCCGAGTAGGCGCCGAGGAGGAGCTGCTGTCCGGTCTGGCCTCGGGCGTAGAATGTCCGGGAAACCTGCGCCCCGCCAAACGAGCGGTTGTCGAGCAGGCCGCCGTATTCGCGGGCGAACGGGACTCCCTGGGCGACGCACTGGTCGATGATCTGGTTGCTGATCTCCGCGAGCCGGTGGACATTGGCCTCGCGGGCGCGGAAGTCGCCGCCTTTGATCGTGTCGTAAAACAGCCGGTAAACGCTATCGCCGTCGTTCTGGTAGTTTTTCGCGGCGTTGATGCCGCCCTGCGCGGCGATCGAGTGGGCGCGGCGCGGGCTGTCCTGGTAGCAGAAGCACTTCACGCGATAGCCCTGCTCGGCGAGGGTCGCGGCCGCGGCCGCTCCCGCCAGGCCGGAGCCGACGATGATGATGTCGAACTTCCGCTTGTTGGCCGGGTTGACCAGCTTCGCGGTGTTTTTGAAGGACGTCCACTTTTTGTCAAGCGGACCAGCGGGTATTTTTGCGTCGAGTGTCATTTGACAATTCCGGTAAGGACAGAGATGGGGATGGAGATGTAGCCGAGGAAGAGGAGCCAGGCGTAGGCCCGGGTGACGGTTTCGATGAGCGGCCGCGTCGCGCGGTTCGTGATGCCGAGCGTCTGGAACAGGCTGCCGATGCCGTGACTGAGGTGCAGGGTCAGCAAGAAGAGCCCGCCGATGTAGATCAGGCTCACCGGGACATTGCTGAACCCGGCGATCACCATTTTATAGACGTCGTGGACCTGGTGCCCGTCGAGCGTGGTGTGCAGGTCCTTGAACGACGGGTCCACGATGCAGAGAGTGAAATGCGCGAGGTGGAAGACGATGAACGCCAGCACGCAAAGCCCGCTCAGGCGCATCGTGCGGGCGAACACGGTCGTCTGGATCGGGTCGGATGCGATGTATTTTTTCGGGCGGGCCGCCATGTTTTCATGCCAGAGGAGCATCGTGAAAAGAATGTGGGCGCCGACGATGCCGAGCAGGCAAATCCGGATGACCCAGAGGATCGGGCCGAGGCTCTGGAGGTGCTCCGCGTAGGCGTTGAGCCAGCCCGGGCCCAGGTAGATGGTGAAGTTGCCGAGCAGGTGCCCGGTGACAAACAAAACCAGGCAGATGCCCGTGAGGGCGACGATGGTTTTCTTGCCGATGGATGAGAGGAGCCAGAGGAGGATGGGATGCGGGCCCGAGCGCTTCGTGGATGTTGCCGAAATCATGTTCGTGAAAACGCGTATTAGCTCAACTAATGGCCGGGCTGTCAAGGGCCGCTTCGATTTTTTCGCGGGAACAAAAGCCGTGCGCTTGAAGAACCCTGACAAAAACGAGATTCCGGCTTGCTGTTTGCCGGGGGACTCGGCCATTTTTGTGGATCATGAAAAAAATGAAGGCCGGGATTATCGGGTGCGGGAACATCAGCGGGATCTACGCTGAGGCGGGGAAGAAATTCCGGAACATCGAGATCCTTGCTTGTGCGGATTTGGATTTTGCGCGCGCCCATGCGCTGGCGGAGAAGCACGGGATCCCCCGCCCGCTGCGGGTGGAGCAACTGTTGGCGGACCGGGACATCGAACTGGTGATCAACCTGACGATCCCGGCGGTCCACGCGGAGGTGGGGCTGGAGGTTTTGAAAAACGGGAAGCATCTCTATAACGAGAAGCCGATCGCGCAGAAACGCCGCGCGGCCCGCGAGATGATCGGCCTCGCCCGCGAAAAAAATCTCCTGGTCGGGTGCGCTCCGGACACTTTTCTCGGGGCCGGCCTACAAACCTGCCGCAAGCTGATCGATGAAGGCGCAATCGGGGAACCGATCGGGGGGGCGGGCTTCATGCTCGGCCCCGGAGTGGAGGGCTGGCATCCCAACCCCGGGTTCTTTTATCAAAAGGGGGCCGGTCCGCTCTTCGACATGGGCCCTTACTACCTCACGGCCTTCACGACCCTCCTCGGCCCGGTGCACCGGGTGACCGGTTCGGCGCGCATCAGTTTTCCGAAACGGACGATCACCAGCCAGCCGCTGGCCGGCACGACGATCGACGTCGAGACCCCGACTCACATCGCGGCCGTTCTGGATTTTGAATCCGGGCCGGTTGTCACGCTGGCGACAAGTTTCGACGTCAAGGCCCACTCGTTGCCGAACATCGAAATTTATGGATCGGAAGCGACGCTCTCAGTCCCGGACCCGAACACGTTTGGCGGACCGGTGCGCATCCGGCGGCAGGGCGAGGAGAGTTGGACCGAGGTCCCTCTGAGCTTCGGGTATTCCGACAACAGCCGCGGCCTGGGCGTCGCCGACATGATTTCCGCTCACGAGAACAAACGGGAACACCGCGCGAACGCCCATACCGCCTACCATGTGCTGGACATCATGCACTCGATTCTGGATTCGTCGGAAACCGGGCAGCACGTCGAAGTGGCAAGCTCGATGACCCGCCCCTCCCCATTTCCGGAAGGCCTTCCGGACGGCGAGGTGGACTGAATCCTAGTGGCTGCCCTGCATCGCCGAGCCCATGACTCCGGGGCCCTCCCATTTTTCGGGGCGGTTCCATGGCAGGTTGGCTCCCGCCTGTTGGGATTCCGGCTTGTCGTTGGCGGCGCACCCTCCGATGAGGAAGAGGCCGGCGAGCAGCAGGAGGCTATTCAGCGGTCGCTTGATAAATGACATTGTCTCCGGGCTGGATGCTGACTCCGCGGGGAACGCTGCTCGCCACAATGTCGGCGATCGAGGTCGAGGGTTCGACCGATGTGACGCGGACTTTTCCGACGAGCTGGTTTCCGCGCTTGATGAGCATCTCGGCATTGCCGACCACGCCGTTCTTGTCGCCAAGGTTGAGGACCACGAAATTCCATGCCTGGTTCACCGCCAAGATCCGGCCTTCCAGCCCGTTGCGCATCTTGAGGGCTGTCCGGTCAGAATCTTTTTTGCGGAGCGCTTCGAGCTGGGTGCGCGAGGAATCGAGGTCCGCCTGGAGCTTGGTGATGAGGGTTTCCTGCTCCTGCATTTTCGCTTGTTGCTCCGGGCTCGGTCCTGCCGGGGCGGCGACACCGCCAGAGTTTGCTGCTGCGAGCTTGGCCTCTGCTTCCTTGACCTTGGCTTCCATCTCTGTGACCGAGGCGGTTTTCGCTGCGATCTGGGTCGTCAGGTCCGCCACCTGGGTTTTGTTTTTCTCCAAGTCGGCTTTGAGCGTTGTCGTCTGGGCTTCCGCCTTGTCCTTTTCGTCGTTGGCGGTTTGCAGGGATTCCTTGGCGGCTTTGATTTCCTGCTGGGCTTTCTCTCCGGCGGTCGCTTTCTCTTTCGCCGCTTGTTCCGCGGTCGCGAGTTTGTCCTTCGTATCGGTCAACTTGCCTTTGTTAATAAAACCCAAGGCCGTGGTTGCGAGAGTGACGGCAATCGAAGCGTAGAGGAGAACTTTACCCATGACTGATGATTGAATTGGTTAAGAGGCGACATTGTGAATAAGTGATGCGCGAAGCCGTTGCAAGCGCAAATGCAACAAAATCGCGGAATTCCGATTGCCAACGGGAATTCGCGATCTATGTTGGCCTTGCCAGGGACTATGGACTTGGGACGGACGAACCCCGCCAGGGCAGGAATGCAGCAACGGCACTCCGCTCCCTTTTGCCGTAGCTCTCTGGCCTTTTTCCCCTCCTTGACTCACGGCGCGTCCGCATTACTCTGGCGCGCAGATGGAATCATACTCCAGAGAGAGCGTGCGGGAAGTTTTGTATGGCTACCTTGCGGGCAAGGGGCTGCGCAAAACCACGCAGCGGGACGCGATCATCGAGGCCGCGTTCAGCACGAAGGATCACTTCAATGCCGAGGACCTGCTGGCCATGGCAAAAAAGATCGATCCCTCGGTTTCCCGTGCAACGGTTTACCGGACGCTGCCGCTGCTGGTCGAGAGCGGGCTGCTGCGCGAGCTCGACCTCGGCGGCGAGACGAAAGTTTACGACCCGAATTTCCTCGAACATCCGACGCACAACCATCTGGTTTGTGTGGACTGCAAAAAAATCATCGAATTTGAAGACATCAACATGGAACTGCTGGAAAATTGCATCTCCCGCCGGCTCGGGTTTTCCCCGGCCAATAAAATGGTGAAGATCGAAGCGCATTGCGACGAGCTGAAGCAGCGCGGCACCTGCACGAAGCGCATGGCGGGAGCCGAATCCTGACACGGCCATGTGGAAAGGACGCTTCAAACAGGAGGCCTCGGAGCTTCTGAAATCCTACACGCAATCGGTGACGACCGACTGGAGGCTCTACCGCCAGGACATCCGGGGAAGCATCGCCCATGCGCGGGCGCTCGCGAAGGCGGGAATCCTCACGGCCGGGGAATTCGGGCAGATCGAGTCCGGGCTGAAGGCGGTCGAGGCCGAGATCGCCGCCGGGACATTGCCGTTCAGCGAGGACCTCGAAGATGTGCACATGAACATCGAAGCCGAGCTGACGCGGCGGATCGGTGCCGCGGGGGCGAAACTTCACGCCGCCCGCAGCCGGAACGACCAGGTCGCGCTGGATTTTCGGCTCTACCTGATCGAGGCGTGCGCGGAAATCGGCGAGGGGATCCAAGGGCTCCAGCGCGCGCTCGTCGGCCTCGGTGCCCGCCACGCGAACGCCGTGATCCCCGGCTACACGCACCTCCAGCGCGCCCAGCCGGTCCTTTTTGCCCACCACCTTCTCGCCTATGTCGAAATGCTCGAACGGGATTCCGGGCGGGTCTCGGATTGCGCCAAACGCATGGACGCGATGCCGCTCGGTTCCGGGGCGATCGCTGGCTCGACCTTAGTGCTCGACCGCGAGGCGGTGGCGGAGGAACTCGGCTTTTCGCGGGTCACCGCCAACAGCATGGACGCGGTGGCGGACCGGGACTTTGCCTGCGAGCTTCTCTCGGCCCTCGCGATTCTGGGCATGCACGTGTCCCGCTTGAGCGAGGACATCATCCTCTGGGCATCGGCGGAGTTCGGGTTCTTGGAGTTGAGCGACCGGCACACGACCGGGTCCAGCCTGATGCCGCAAAAAAAGAACCCCGACATCGCGGAGCTCGCGCGGGGGAAAACCGGACGGCTTTACGGCAACCTCATCGCCCTGCTCACGACGATGAAGGGCCTGCCGCTCACCTACAACCGCGACATGCAGGAGGACAAGGAAGGGGTCTTCGATTCGGTGGACACCGTCCTCGCCACGCTCGCCATCTTTTCGGAAATGATCGCCGCGGCCGCGCTGCGCGAGGAGCGCGCCCGCTCGGCGGCATCGGACCCGCTGCTGCTGGCCACCGACCTCGCCGACCGCCTCGTCGGGGGAGGGGTTCCATTCCGGCAGGCCCACGAGATCGTGGGAAAGCTGGTTGCCCGGGCTCAGGAATCCGGGGTCCCGCTCGACAAACTCGCCCCTGCGGAATTCCTTGCCGCCTCCGCGGTGCTCACGCCCGGAGTGGTGGCGGAGACATTTGATCTGGAGTCGGCTTTGAGAGCCCGGCGGGCAACCGGCGCGCCTTCGCCGGACAATGTCGCCAGGGAACTGGCCCGCTGGTCCGCCCAACTCGGATGAGCCTGAAACGGTTTTTCGATTTCCGCGAATCGCGCGACGAGGCCAAGCCGTTCCTGTCGCATCTGGAAGACCTCCGGATGACGATCATCAAGATCGCTGTCGTCCTCGGCATCACGATGACGCTCTGCTTTGCGTTTCGGAGCCAGTTGGCGGGGATCATCCAGCGTCCCTTGATCGCCATGGATCCCACCCGGGCGGCCAACCTCCAGTCGCTGGGCGTCGCGGATTCGTTCACGATTTCCATGGAACTCTCGCTCTATGGCGGAATTGTCTTGGCTTTCCCTTTTGTCCTGCTCTTTCTCGCCGAGTTCGTCCTGCCGGCGCTGACTCCCGTGGAAAAGCGGTTGCTTTATCCCGTCGCGCTGGTGGGGTTCGCCTTGTTCCTCACCGGCGTGGTCTTCAGCTACTTCGTGATTTTGCCGCAGGCCCTGGAATTTTTCTTCAGGGATGCGAAGGGGATGCACTGGCAGCCGACCTGGACCGTGCGCGAATACTATTCCTTCGCCACCCAGCTCGTCATCGGCTTCGGCCTGGCTTTCGAACTTCCGCTGGTGATTCTGGTTCTGGTGAAGCTCGGCATCGTGGACTACGCGCTGCTCAAGCGGACACGGGCCTATGCCCTGGTGATTATTTTCGTGATCGCGGCGATCATCGCTCCCACCCCGGATGTGGTGACCCTCGTTCTCATGGGCGGCCCGATGTATTTGCTCTACGAGATCTGCATTGCGATTTCGTGGTTCATGAGAAGACGGGGAGGGGAGTAAAGTCAGCTTTTCAGCAGAGTCTTCAAAATCGGGAAGCTTCGCGACAGGCCGTCGATTGCCTCCGGGCCCGCGGCTTCCCGGGCTTTCGCGAAAAATTCGGTCACCAGCGGCATGATCTTGTCGGCCGGGACTCCGGCCTGCTGGAGCGCCGCGGTGGCTTTGGCAATGTCCGCGGCCTGTCCGCCGAGCATCCCGAGCAGTCCGCCCGTTGCGCCGGAAGCGGCCGCGGGAACCTGCGAAACCAGTTCCGCTGCTCCCGGAACGAGGTGGACGAACTTTTCGAATTCCGCCGCCGGAGTTTTTTCCCGCAGCAGATTCAGGAGCACGCCGATCGCGTTGCGGATGGTGGATTCGGGCAACGCGAGTTTTTCGGAGAGAAGTTTGATGGTGTCGTTCATGGAGTCTGTTCCTCGCCCAGGAGCATCCCTTGGATTTTGGCGATCTTGATGACGTTCAGAACGTTGTCCCGCAGGTTCATCAGGCGCAGCCGGCTTCCCTCGCGCTGCGCGGCCATGCGGTGGCAGCGGATCAGAAAACCGAGGCCCGAGCTGTCGATGAAATCGGTTTCCCCGAAGTCGAGAACCATTTCTCGCATCGAAGTCCGGCTGTCCCACTCGGCGCGCACCGCCCGCCCGAAATCTTCGGCCACCTCCGCGGAAATGCGCGACGGCAACGTGAACAGCAGCACCGCGTTCTCCTCGTCGGCCACAGGCCGGAGACAGGCGGCCGCCGCATCTTTGGCGATGAGGAGCCGGGCTTCCTCGATGGTGGAGGCCAGCGGCAGAATCCGGTCAAGACGCGTCACCTCCACCACCAGTTGCACCGCGCGCGATGGGGCCAGAAAGCACCCGGCCACATTCCCTGACCATGCCTTTCTGATCAAACGCAGCATCGTTCCCAGTCCGCGGCTGTCCACGTTCGTCACTCTCGACAGGTCGATCACGAAAGAATTTTTGTAGGAGGGCATGGGGAATTCCTCCACGTGGGCCGATGTGAGCGCGCCATACCAACGGATGATTTCCAAACCGTCGGACAGGGTTGTTGGAACCTGTTCCGTCTTTGCTCCGGGGCTGGCTGCAGCGATGGCGCGGCTTTCGCGCAGAGTCTGCCGCACCAAAAACAGGACATCCTTGATGTAGCGCCCCGCCAGCCGACGCGGCTCCTGAAGCGTCCGATAAACCCACTCCAAGCCAGTCTGCGCCACCCAGGCCGGAGCCCGCGAGACTTTTCCCGCCAGAAAATCCACCGTCGCGCCGATGCCGATGCAGCAGGGGACGCCCAGCTTCCGGTAATGCATGTAAATCCACTTTTCCTGCTTCGGGCAGCCGAAGGCGACGAGCAAAATATCCGGGTTCGCTTTGCGGATCTCCTCGACGATCCGCTGGTTGTCGAACTCGTGCAGCGGCGCGAACGGAGGCGAATAATAATGCACCGTCGGGAGCGCCGGAAAGTCCCGCTGCAAATGCTCCGCGGCTCCCTTCAGGCTCGAAAGTTCGCCGCCCAACAGAAAGATCCGGTGGCCCTTGTTTGCGGCGTGTGCCGCCAATCTGGGCACCAGATCCGAACCCGCGACCCGCTCGCGCAGCGGCTTGCCGGTGAGCCGCGAGGCCCACACCAGCGGAGTCCCGTCGCACAACACCATTTCCGCCTCCACCAAAATCCGCTGCAGTTCCACGTCCTCGCTGGCTTGTGCGGCAAAATCGAGATTAGCGGTGACAAGATAAGCCGCTTTGCGCTCCGCGATAAGGCGGTCGATCTGCCCCAGCGTCTCCGCCATGGTGAGGTCATGAAACGGGATCCCGAAAAGAACAATCGTCCTCGGTTCAAAGGCGGGAGAAGATGTTTTCAAAATCGTGGAAGATCTTTCATCTGGCTGGCCGGGGCGCTGGCACCTCCGGGTTTCGTAGCACGTCCCCTCCGGCGAAGCCAGAAAATCCCCGACAGCAAATTTCGGGCCACCGCTCGCGAAGATGAAATCCGCAGAAAAATCCCGCTTCGCTGAAATGGGAAAAGCCATCCGCGATCATCGTCGGCTGCTCGGATTCCCGCGTCGGCCCCGAGGAGATATTCAACCAGAGAAGGTGGGGGACATCTTTGTTGTCCGCACTGCGGGCGAGGTCGTCGATCCTGTCGGCTTGGGCAGCATCGAATACGCCGTGGTGCATTTGGGCTCGCCGCACATCCCCACGCCCGATAAATCCCGGAGTTCAATGCCACCGCACACCGTTTCCCGAATAAAAAGCTACCGGGGCGGAGGAGGACACGAACAGAAGACGTGGCGGTCGCCGTAAACATTGTCGATCCGCGCGACGGAAGGCCAGAATTTGTGCTCGCGCAGCCAGGGCGCGGGCCAGGCGGCAACTTGGCGGGAATAAGCGTGGGACCACTTGTCTGAGGTCGCCGCCGCCGCAGTGTGCGGGGCATTTTTCAGAGGGTTGTCCGCGCGGTCGAGCTCGCCGCTCTCGATCGCGGCGAGTTCTCCGTGGATCGCGATCATCGCCTCGCAGAACCGGTCGAGTTCCGCCTGCGACTCGCTCTCCGTAGGCTCGACCATGAGCGTTCCCACCACCGGCCAGCTCATCGTCGGCGCATGGAACCCGAAATCCATGAGCCGCTTGGCGACGTCCTCGACCTCGATGCCCGCGCGTTGCTTCCATTCGCGCAGATCGAGAATGCACTCGTGCGCCACGCGGCCGCGGACGCCTTTGAAGAGGACGGGGAAATATCCGTCGAGGCGCGCGGCGATATAGTTCGCGTTGAGGATCGCAACGGCCGTCGCGTCGCGGAGACCCCGCGGGCCCATCATCGCGATATACATCCACGAGATCACCAGGAGGCTGGCGCTGCCGAGCGGCGCTTGGGAGACCGGGCCGACGATGTGATCGTGCGCGAGCGGATGCCCCGGCAGAAATGGCGCCAGGTGGGCGGCAACGCCGATCGGCCCAACGCCCGGACCGCCTCCCCCGTGCGGGATGCAGAATGTCTTGTGGAGGTTCAGGTGGCAGACATCCGCGCCGATATCGCCCGGACGGCAGAGCCCGACCTGCGCGTTCATGTTTGCGCCGTCCATATAAACTTGGCCGCCCGCTGCGTGGACGATCTCGCACAGTTCGCGGATCCCTTCCTCGAAAACCCCATGCGTGGACGGATAGGTCACCATCACCGCGGCCAACGCGTCGCGATGCAGGTCCGCCTTGGCGCGCAAGTCGGACAGGTCGATATTTCCCAGAGCGTCGCATGCCACCGAGACCACGCGCATCCCGGCCATGACCGCGCTGGCGGGGTTCGTTCCGTGCGCCGATGCCGGGATCAGGCAGACATTGCGGTGGGATTCGCCGCGCGAACGGTGCCAGGCCCGGATGGCGAGAAGGCCCGCGTATTCGCCCTGCGAGCCGGCATTCGGCTGCAGGGAAACCTCGGCGAAGCCGGTGATTTCGGCGAGCCACGTCTCGAGCTCGGCGGCCATTTCGAAATACCCGGCGGCCTGGTCCTGCGGAACGAGCGGATGAAGCTGGGCGACCGTCTCCCACGTCACGGGCAGCATCTCGGAAGTCGCGTTGAGTTTCATCGTGCACGAGCCGAGCGGAATCATCGAAGTCGTGAGCGAGAGATCCTTCGCCTCCAGGCGGCGGATGTAGCGCAGCATCTCGCTCTCGGTGTGGTAGGAATGGAAAACCGGGTGGGTGAGGAAATCCGTCCTGCGGCTGAGCGACGGTCCGATCACCTCGGGGAATTCCTCGAAAATGTCGCCCGGAGTTCCTCCGAAAACCTCGAGCAGCGGCCGCAAGTCGTCGGTGGTTTCATCGAGGGCGATCACGACCGCATGCTCGTCGAGCTTGCGGAGGTTGATCCCGCGGGCGGCGGCGCGGACGATCACCTCGTCGGCATGCCGGGTCCCGAGCCAGACACGCACGGTGTCAAAAAACGGTCCCGGATGCACGGCATAGCCGAGGTGCGCGAGCGAGCCGGCAAGGCGGAGAGCAAGACGGTGGACCCGTTCGGCAATCGCGCGCAAACCCTCCGGCCCGTGATAGACCGCATACATCGAGGCCATGACGGCGAGAAGAACCTGTGCCGTGCAGATGTTGCTGGTGGCCTTTTCGCGGCGGATGTGTTGCTCGCGTGTCTGGAGCGTGAGGCGCAGGGCGGGATTTCCGGCGGCATCCTTGGAGACCCCGACAAGCCGTCCGGGCATCCGGCGCTTGTGCTCGTCGCGCGTGGCAAGGAACGCGGCGTGGGGACCGCCGAATCCGGGCGGAACGCCGAAGCGCTGGGCCGAGCCGACGACGATGTCCGCGCCCAGTTCTCCCGGAGGCGTGATGATCGTGAGGGCCAGCAGGTCGGCGGCGACGACAGCAAGAGCACCGGCTTCGTGGGTGCGGGAAATGAAATTGTCGAGATCGCCGATCGTGCCGTCGGTGGCCGGGTATTGGAACAGCGCACCGAAGACCGCTTCTTCCGCGCCCGACTCTGCCGGGCCGACGAGAATCCGGATGCCGAGCGGTTCCGCGCGGGTGCGGATCAGGGCGATGGTCTGGGGGTGACAGTGGTCGGCCACAAAAAACGCATCGCCGCCCTTGATGTCGCGGCAGAGAGTCATGGCCTCGGCCGCGGCGGTGGACTCGTCGAGCAGGGAGGCGTTGGAAATCTGCATGCCCGTGAGGTCGCAGACCATCGTCTGAAAGTTCAGCAGCGCCTCCAGCCGGCCCTGGGCGATCTCCGCCTGATACGGCGTGTAAGCGGTATACCAGCCCGGATTTTCCAGGATGTTCCTGCGGATGACCGCCGGGGTGTATGTCCCGTGATAGCCCGCTCCGATGCAGGACTGCGCGACCACGTTGCGGTCCATCAAAGCGCGGAGGTCGGCGAGCGCCTGCTCCTCCGAGCGCGCGGTGGGCAGAGTGAGTTCGCGGCCGAGGCGGATGCTTGCGGGAACGGTTTCCCCGATAAGGGCGTCCAGCGAAGCCGCGCCCACGACGCGGAGCATGGATTCCCGTTCGGCCCCGGAGGACCCGATATGGCGGGAGGCGAATGCGCTCATGCTCCGATCTGCGCGCGGTAGGCGGCGGGGTCTTTGAGGGCTTCCACTTCGCCCGGGTTCGAGAGCCGGATTTTGTAGATCCATCCGGTGCCGAAGGGGTCGGTGTTCAGCAGGGCGGGATCCGCCTCCACGGCCTCGTTGCGCCCGATCACTTCCCCGGAGACCGGGCTGTAGATATCGCTGGCGGCCTTGACCGATTCCACCACGGCTGCGACTTCGCCCGCCACGAGTTTTTTTCCGACCGGAGGCGGTTCGGCAAAGACGATATCGGTGAGTTCGGCCTGGGCGTGGTCGGTGATGCCGACCGTGCCCGTGTCGCCCTCGACGAGGATCCATTCGTGGCTTTCGGCGTAGCGGAGGTTTTCTGGAACGTTCATGTTTGCTTTTGGTAAAGGGGTTTTTTGCGAACACAAGCGCGGAATCTTCGTCCGCGCACTTCGATTTCGACTTCCTGCCCCGGTTTCGAGAACTCGGCCGGGAGGTAAGCGAGGGCGATCCCGTCGCCGAGCGAGGGGGAAAGCGCCCCGCTCGTCGTCTCGGTCACCGGGTTGCCGCCGATCCACACGGGATAGTGCGGGCGGATCGGCGGGGCTTTTTCCGTGACGCGGAGGGCGCAGAGCCGGGTTGGAACTCCGGCCGCCTTCTGCGCGACCAGCGCCGCTTTTCCGACGAAGTCCGGTTTGCCGAGATCGACAAAAACCCCGAGCCCGGCCTCGAGCGGGGTGCGGTCGGGAGAGAGGTCCGATCCGTTGAGCGGGTAGCACATTTCGAGGCGGAGCGTGTCGCGCGCACCGAGCCCGCAGGGTTTCGCGCCGGCGTCGAGGCAGCGCCGCCATGCGGAGGCGGCTTCACCCGCGGGCATGATCCACTCGAACCCCGCCTCGCCGGTGTATCCGGTCGTCACCACAAAATTCTCTCCGAGCTGGAGAACCCGGTTCCGTTCCGCGGGCATTTCCCGGCCGAACAATTTCTCAAAGATCCTTCCCGCCGCCGGCCCCTGAACCGCCAGGGCTCCGAACTCCGCGCTCGCGTTCTCGAACTCGACGCCGCCGGCCATGCGGGCGCACAGCCATGCCGCGTCTTCCTCGATCATCGAGGCATTGACGACAAGCAGGAAATGATCCGCGCCGAGCCGGTAAACGATCAGGTCGTCGATGACGCCTCCCCGCTCGTTGAGCATGAGAGAATACTGCGCCGCGCCGATCGCGAGCGCGGCGGCATTGTTCGTGAGCAGGGAATCCAGCCACGCAGCGGCCCCGGGGCCGCCGACAAAAAACTCGCCCATGTGCGACACGTCGAAAACCCCGGCCGATTCCCTCACCGCCCTGTGCTCGTCGAGGATTCCGGAATACTGGACCGGCATCTCCCAGCCGGCAAAATCAACGATCCGCCCGCCGGCGGCAAGGTGGGCGTCAAATAATGGAGTTCGCATGAAAGGAAAAGCATGACGGATGAAGGAGCGCGGATGAAAGGATATTCTTCCAGCCTGCTATTTCCGCGGTGGTAACGGCCCCCCCCGGCAGGTGCGGAATTTTCCCATTGCGGATACCCAAATGCTTGAACTGGGGTGCCCAGCCGCGCATTCTACGGCTTCTCCACATGGACACGATCAAATATCTCCTTCCAGAAAACGACATTCCCAAAGCCTGGTATAACCTTGTCGCCGACCTTCCGGCACCGCCCCCGCCGCCGCTGCACCCCGGCACCGGCGAGCCGCTCACGGCCGCCGAGCTGGAGCCGCTTTTTGCGAAGGAACTGATCGCGCAGGAAATGAGCGGCGAACGGGAGATCGAAATTCCCGCGGAAGTCCGCCAGATCCTCGCCCAGTGGCGCCCGTCCCCGCTTTACCGCGCGAGGCGGTTCGAGAAGGCGCTCGGCACGCCGGCCAGGATTTATTACAAATACGAGGGAACCAGCCCGAGCGGATCGCACAAATTCAACACCGCGCTGCCGCAGGTCTATTTCAACAAGGCGGAGGGCACGAAGCGCATCACGACGGAAACCGGAGCCGGGCAGTGGGGGTCGGCGCTCTCGATCGCGTGCTCGATGTTCGAGCTCCCCTGCGAGGTTTTCATGGTCAGGGTCAGCTTCGACCAGAAGCCCTACCGCAAGGCGCTCATGGAAACGTTCGGCGGTCGCTGCATCGCCAGCCCGAGCACGGAAACCGAGGCCGGACGCGCGATCCTGGCGCTCGATCCGGAATGCCCGGGATCGCTCGGGATCGCGATCTCCGAGGCCGTCGAGGTCGCCGCGAAAAACCCGGGCACCAAATACTGCCTGGGCAGCGTCCTGAACCACGTCCTTCTCCACCAGACGGTCATCGGACTCGAGTGTCTGCGGCAGTTCGACCTCGCCGATGACTACCCGGACATCGTCGTCGGATGCACGGGGGGCGGATCGAATTTTGCGGGCATCGCCTTCCCGTTCATCGGGGCAACCCTCCGCGGCGGCCCGAAGGCCCGGATCATCGCCGTCGAGCCGAGCGCTTGCCCGTCACTCACCAAAGGCCGCTACGCCTACGATTTCGGCGACACGGGAAAACTCACGCCGCTCGTCAAAATGCACACGCTGGGAAGCTCGTTCATCCCGCCCGCCATCCACACCGGAGGGCTCCGCTACCACGGCATGGCCCCGCTCGTGAGCCACGTGCAGGAGCTCGGTCTCATCGAATCCCGCTCGGTCGGGCAGACCGACGTCTTCCGCGCCGGGGTGGCCTTCGCGAAAGCGGAGGGGATTCTTCCCGCGCCCGAAGCCTCCCACGCGGTCGCCGCAGCCATCGACGAAGCGGTGCTTTGCCGCGAACAGGGTGTCTCGAAAAGCATCCTCTTCAACCTCTGCGGGCACGGGCATTTCGACATGACCGCCTACATGAAATTCGCGGCCGGGCAGTTGGAGGATTACGAGTATCCCGCCGAGGAGATCGCGATGGCCCTGGCCGGGCTGCCGTCGGTCCGCGTTCCGTGAACGGTGGCCCATCGATCACCGGCAGGGACGACTCGCCGAGCCGTGGCTTCCCAGCTTAAATTATAGGCCCTCTCTGACCCCTTCTGCCTTTCAATCTAATTGGACTTTCCCATGTTAAACTAAAAGTTCAGGATATACTCTATCAAGAAAGCTGAGGTCCACCCGAAGTGTGAAGCCCCGAGTCCTTCGCCGGTTCTTGTGTTGTAGTATTCGTGAAGCGCTTCATGCGTGCCCGCGCACCAATCAAGGGCTGTCTCTTTCATCCGGTCGGCTGTCTCATCGAACCCGTAATCCTTCAAACCCTTGACCGCAAAATAGCTGGTGTTCAGCCACGAGGGGCCTCTCCAGTAATGGTGCGCTTCATACCGGGGGTCGTCGTATGAAACCGTGGGCATTCCCGGAAAAAACTTGTTTTCATCGGCGGCGAGTTCCGCCATCTGTTTCGCCCTGTCCTTCGGGGCAATGCCCGCGTAGAGCGGCATAAAGGAGGCCGGGCTTAAGATGCCGGATGGTTTTCCATTGCGCCCAGTGTCCACATACCACCGGTTCTCTTCATCCCAGAGTCGTTGGTTGATCGATTCAGCCAGCGACTTTTCCCTCTTTTTGTAGGGGGCGGCATCGATCTGTTCTCCCAGGACTTCCGTCATGTATTGCAGCGCGCGGTAGAGCATCACCATGTAGCAATTGAGGTCGATGGGACAGAGTTCAGCCATACCCTGCAGATAGGCGTCCCATCTCACCGAATTATCCCACCCGGATTCAAAAGCCGGATTGGCCCCGCCATAAAAAAACAGTCCATCCTTCTCTCCGCCTCTTTGTGTCCACCAGAAGTTTTCCATTCTTTTAAAGTGCGGATAGACTTTTCTGAGGAACGCATCGTCTTTTGTGCGTCTGTGAACCTGCTCTGCGGCCCATGGAAAGACCGGGGGTTTGCTGAAATCTGCAACGATCCTGCCGTCGGCATAAATCACATCCACAAAAGATCCGTCCGGGTTCTGATGGTTGCAAAAAATGTAAGCCTGATCATAGGCAAGTTGCGGGTCCCATCTGGAAACGGCGAGCATATGGAAGGCGGAGTCCCAATTCCAGACGCCTTGATAGGTTGTGGGCGAAGGGCAGATGCCGCGGTAAGGTTCCCAGAGAAACTTCTGTCCCGGTGCGGGCACGCAAACATTCTCCACGAGCGTTCGTGAGGCTCTTTCCAGCAGAAGCATGTCCCTCTCGTTGAGCCGGGATGAAAGTCTGCTGAGCCATTCTTTTCTTTTTGTGTGCATGTCTTCCTATTCCATCTTTTACAAAATCAGGCTCACAGGCCGTTCCCGGCAGAGCCGGCGTGGATTATTCCTTCTCAAGTCGCACATCCGACAATTTGATCCAGCCGCTCTGCTTGTAGACCAGGATTTCCCATTTGGTTTCATGTTCATGGTAGGTCGGAGTGGTTTCCTGCGATTTTATTTCCGAGCAGGGACTATGCAAGCCCATTTTGAGCCCGCAACGCCTGGTTTATGTAACCGCCGCACGGTGTGGAAACTTTTTCTGTTGGTCGTCGAAGTCGAGGTAGGTGTAGAGGGTGAGGCTTTTCTCGTAGTCGTCGAGGAGGCGCATCGCCTCGCTGGGTTTGAGGCGGTCGGATTTGATCGCGGCGTCGGTCTGGGCCTTCATCCGGCGGGCGAGTTCGTTGACGTCCCACTGGGTCAGCGAGAGGACCTGGCCGACCGTGCTGCCGGGCAGGACCTCTTCGACATAATAGCCGGAATCCTCATCCTTATCGAGGTAGATGTGAATCTCGTTGACCCGCCCGAAAAGGTTGTGCAGGTCGCCCATGATGTCCTGGTAGGCGCCGGCGAGAAAGAAGCCGATGTAGTAGGGCTCTCCGGGTTTCCAGCGGTGCAGGGGCAGGGTTTCCTTCACGTCCTGGAGGTCCACGAACTTCGCGACTTTCCCATCCGAGTCGCACGTGATGTCCACGAGCGTGGCGTTGCGGTCGGGCAGTTCGTTGAGCCGGTGGATCGGCATCACCGGGAAGAGCTGGCCGAGCGCCCAGTGGTCGAGGAGAGATTGGAAGACCGAGAAGTTGCACAGGAACTGGTCGCCGAGCGCGACCTCCATCTCCTTCACTTCCTCCGGGATGTAGCGCATCGTGCGGAACATCTCGACGATCGACTCGGCGATCTGCCAGTAGATCGTCTCGACGCGGGCCTTCGCGCGGAGGTCGAGCATCCCGAGATCGAACATCGACTGGGCGCGCTCGCGGATTTCCTGCGCGTCGTGCAGGTTCTCGATGCGGTTCTTTTTGTTGAAGTCGTTCCGGATCTCGAGGATGTCGCTCACGATCCGCGGGTCGTCCGGCGCCGGAACCACCGGCTCACCCCGGCTGTTTTTTTCGATCGAGCCGAACGTTTCGACGACCAGCACCGAGTGGTGGGCAACAATCGCCCGCCCGCTTTCGCTGACCAATGTCGGGTGTGCCACGGCCTCGGAATTGCAGACCTCCATCACGGTGTAAACGATGTCGCGCGCGTATTCGTTGAGCGAGTAATTCGTCGAGCTGTCGAACGTTGTCCGCGAGCCGTCGTAATCGACCCCGAGCCCGCCGCCGACATCGAGGTAGCCGAGCGCGTGTCCCATCTTCGAGAGCTTCGCGTAAAACCGGGCCGCCTCGCGCGTGGCCCGGTTGATCGTGCGGATGTCGGGCACCTGCGAGCCCACGTGGAAATGGACGAGATTGAGGCAGTGGGCGAGGCCCTCCGCGTGGAGCATGTCGCTCGCCTCGACAAGATCCGCGGTCGAGAGCCCGAACTTCGCGTTCTCCCCGCCGCTGGTCGCCCATTTGCCTGCCCCTTTGGAAAGCAGGCGCACGCGGAACCCGATCATCGGCTCGACCCCCATCTCCTTGGAAACACGGAGCACGTGAACCAGCTCCTCCAGCTTCTCGATAACCAGGATGACTTTCTTCCCCAGCTTCCGTCCCAGCAGCGCGTTCTGGATGAAGCTCGTGTCCTTGTAGCCGTTGCAGATGACGAGGCTTTCGGGGTCGGAGTGAAGCGAGAGCGCGGCAAGAAGTTCCGGTTTGCTGCCCGCCTCGATGCCGAAATGCCACGGCTCCCCCGCGTCCATGATCTCCTCGACCACCTCCCGGAGCTGGTTCACCTTGATCGGGAAAACCCCGCGGTAAACGCCGCCATAACCCATCTCCGCAATCGCGTCCGCAAAGGCGACGTTGATGGTCTCGACGCGGTCGCGGAGCAGGTCGTGAAAACGGACCACCAGCGGAAACTGCAGCGAACGCGATCGCGCCTCCCGCACGATCTCCATCAGGTCGATCTCCTCGCCGTTGCGCTTGGGCTTCACGACGACATGGCCGTCCGGGTTGACCCCGAAATACCCGCCGCCCCAGCGGTCCACATTGTAAAGCGCGAGGGCGTCCCCGCTTTCAAAATTCGACATTTTGTGATTGGTTAAAAGCTGATGACCTGACACCCGCCCTGGCTGATCGCCTGAGCCTCCTCCTGGGTCATCCACCGCTCGGTGGTCCGGGGCCCCCAGGAATCGGAAAACGCGATCTCTCCGGTCTTGTCGTTGTAGCCGATGATCAGCCGCACATGGCCGCTCGCCGGGGCCGCCTTCAGTTTTTTGGCGGCCTTTCGCGCGTCGGCCATCTGCTTGTTCCATGCCGCCGGATCCGTCATCTGCTCCCGTTCCTTGGCGCGGGCGAAGAGGCTGTCGTCAAAATCCCGGTCCACGAAAACCCCCCACATCATCGGCAGTCCGCGGCCGATGTATTTTTTGACGGTCAGGATGTTCACTTTCCCGGGTTCGAATGCGAGCTGCCGTCCGCCGCGGAGGATGGCCTCGCGCGCGCCGGCCGCGATGGCGTCGACGCTGGTGCCGCCGCCCGCGCCGGTGCCGCCCGCCATGGCGAGGACATACATGTCCGCCTGGACCCCCATGTAGCGCATGGCGCGCTCCCAGGTCGCCGGGACGCAATACCCCTTCGGGCCTTGGTTGACCATCGGGATATCCTTGAGGACGACGTCGCCGTTCGGGCGTTTCTCGATGCGCGTCGCGATCCGCTCGCGCAGCTCGGCATCCGAGACATGCGACTTTCCCTTCAGGTCGGCTGCGGCGGACGGCAGGATCCGGACGACCGCGTATTCGTCGCGCGGCGTGGCCAGCAGGATCGCGTGCCCGTTCCAGTCCCAGCGCTTGACCGTCTCCCGCGTCTGAACCCCCTGCCCGAACCGGTCGTTGGCGGGCTGTCCGAGCACCGCGATCAGCGCGGACTCCAGCGTGCTCCTGTCGGCGATGATGGCGGATTTCAAATCCTTGATCTCCTTGTTCCTCTCCCTCATCTGCTTCGCATCGGGGCGCACGCCGGAAAGCGTCTCCACGGCATCTCCCTTGTTGGCAAACATCATCGAGATCCCGCTCACGAGACCCTTCTCCCCGTAGAGGGCGAGCGAATACGGGCGCGCCCCGAGGATCAGCTCGTCGGCCGACGGATACTTCCGGAAACTCGAGTCCGTCGTCGTCTGAGATTCCTGCGGCCAGCCCAGCCGCTTCGCCGTCTCCGCAGCCTCGTCGCCCCACAAGTTGTCATCCGCCCAGAGCGGGATCCCAAACGCGGCATTCAGCTCTTCAAATGTCCGTGCGGATGCAGGGCCGAGCAGCACGAAAACAAAAAAAATGGAGGCGAAGACCCTGTCGAACATTTGCGAGCACACACTTGCACCCCCTCGCGCCCCTCGAATCAAGTTTTTTCCTGCAAAATAATTCGCGGGGCTTGTGCGGACGCGCACCGGCCCGTTCGCATCCGCCCGGACAACGGCGCGATCCGGGCGGTTGCGCGGCGGGGCGAACTGTGGGAATATCCAGGTTTCCATCTTGAACACTCCGATGCGAACTCTTTACTTCGATTGCTTTTCCGGGATCAGCGGCGACATGGTGGTCGGCGCGCTCCGGGACCTCGGCGTGGAGGAGGATGTTTTCCACAAGGCGATTGCCGCGCTCGGGCTGGGAGATGAAATCCACGCCCATTTCCACCGCGCCGCGCGGCAGAACATCTCAGGCGTGAAATTCGATGTCCACGCCCACGGGCATGAGTCCCATCAATCTCATCAGCCCCATGAGCACCACCACGGCCACGTCCATGCCCACGGGCGGAACTATCGCGACATCCGGCTGCTCCTGGAAAAATCCGCGCTCGACCCCGAAGTCAAATCCCGCGCCCTGTCGGTCTTTCACCGGATCGCGGTCGCCGAGGGAAAAATCCACGGTGTCCACGCCGGGGAGGTGGAATTCCATGAAGTCGGGGCGGCGGATTCGATTGCGGACATCGTGGCCGCCTGCGCGGGCATCCGCGCGCTCGGGCCGTTGCGCGTCGAGGCGTCGGTGCCGGTCGAGGGCTCGGGCTGGCTGCAATGTGCCCACGGGCGTTTTCCGCTCCCCGCGCCCGCGACGCTCGAGATTCTCGCGGGGGCCCCGCTCCGGCAGGTGGCCGAGGAGTCCGAATTCATCACCCCGACCGGGGCGGCCCTGCTGGCCGAATTCTGCGAGCGATTCGGCCCGATGAGCGAGATGCGGATCGAGCGAACCGGCTACGGGCTCGGAACGCGCGAGACGCCACCGCGCCCGAACGTGCTCCGCGCGGTGCTCGGAACCCCCGGCGGAACCGACACCCCGGAGACCGACGAGATTTCCCAGATCGAAACCAACCTCGACGACATCACCCCCGAACTGGCGGCCGCCGCGATGCAGAAGCTTTTCCAGGCCGGTGCCCTCGATGTCTTTTTTACCTCCGCCCAGATGAAAAAAAACCGGCCGGGGTTTGTGCTCACCGTTCTCTGTCATCCGGACAAGACCGACGACCTCGCGAGGATCGTGCTTACCGAGACGAGCGCGTTCGGGGTCCGGATCCACACGGCGAAACGATTCAAGCTCCGCCGGGAATTCCGCGAAGTCGAAACACCCTACGGGACCGTGACGATCAAGCTGGGGTTCCTGGGGGAGGACCTCGTGCAGGCCTCGCCAGAATTCGAGTCCTGCCGCGCCGCCGCCGAACGGGTCGGCGTCAGCGTCCGCGACGTCCAGATCGCCGCGTGGATCGGCACCCCTCCCAAACCCGTCGGCTGATAAATTCCCCGTCATGCCAGCCCACAAAACCTTCCCCGCTTTCCGCCCGGTCAGGCCGGCTTGCGCATGAGCCAGTAGATCTCGCCGGGCCAGCCGGGGAAGATGCGGCCCCAGAAAATATTCAACCTCATCCACGCGGCGGAATTTTCGAGGGGGCTGCCTTTGCTGCGGAGGAAGAAGGCGCCGCTGGAAAACTCCGGCACCAGGCCGGCCTCCCGCGCCATCCGGCGGACGCGCGCTGGGGAGAAGACGCTCACGTGGCCCATCGGCCCCGCGTTCCGCCGGACCTGGTTTTCGCGGATTTTCTCGAAGGCTCCCGGCACGACCGGAAACCCGCCGACCAGCGAGCCGCCGGGGGCGATTCCGGCCGCGATCTTTTTCAGCGCCTCCTCCGGCTCGAAAAGATGTTCGAGGACATGCAGCAAAACCGCGCAGTCGTAGGTTCCCGGCAGCGCGAACCCGATGTCTTCGAGGTTGGCCTCGAAAAAATCTTCGTAGCCCGCCAATTTCAGCTTCTCCGTGAGCATCACCGCATCGACCGCCGTCCACCGGGACCACGAAACCCCGCCGGGCGCGGACTTCACAAATTCGAGCATCTGGCCGCGGTGCACCCCGATCTCGGCCACCGCCAGCGGGCGTCCCGCACGGAGGCATTCCTCCCGGAGCAACTGGTATCCGAACCAGTAGCGGAGCAGCCTGAGCGGGTAGCGGACGGCCTTTGCCTCGGACGGCATGCCGAAGCGCTTGGCGCGGACGGTCGGGTTGTCGGCCAGGAATTCAATGTCCCAGCGGGATGTGTCGTAAGTCTTCAAATCGTTTAGAAAATCTGCCGAATGCTTTGCCGAAACGCGTTGGAGTGACCGGAGCTGTCCGGCCTGACTTGATCCACGGACGTCACGGCGGTCGTCCCTCCATTTCTTTGGGCTGGGCTAATGCGACAAGCATCGTGGGCTCTCTCGTCCCATCGGTCAAGCGCTTGCTGGCGATCAAGACGTTCTTGACTAGGCGGTCTGGCCGGGGCAGGATTGGCATGTGAGCACGACAAAAATCTTGAGCATTCTTGAGGCGGCTCAGATCGAATCTCCGAAGGCCCGCGCCATTGCGGAATCGCTCGAATTGGCGCTCAAAGAACAGGAGGACGACCTCTCGAAACGGCTCATGACCAAGCAGGACGGCGCGGACTTGCGCGGAGAATTGCGCCGGGAACTGGAATCGGTCAAAGCCGAGTTGATCAAATGGATGTTCCTTTTCTGGATCGGTCAAGTCGCCGTCCTCGTCGCCATCGCAAAACTGTTGAGATAACGGTTTTTTCTGCCCGGCCTTGCAAGGATCCTGCTGGCTGCTGTTTTCGGACTTCTGGCGGAACCTGCCGAGATCACTTGCATCCCGCCGTTTTCAGAGTTTATTCGGGGGAGAATGTTTGCCCAAAAAGAGGCGCTGATCCGGCTGCTGCACGACAATGATCCCGAAACGGTCAGGCTCGTCAAAGAGCAGTTGACCGCCGCCGGAGAAGAAAAACTTCCGGAACTCCAGGAACTGATGCAGGTCGATGACAGGTGCGTGTCCGAGCATGCGAGGGATGTGCTCGCGGCGATCAGCGGACGAAGCGCCGAGGAGGAGTTTTCGCTGCTCTGCCATTTTTTCGGCGACGGGATTGATCTGGAGCAGCCGTGCTGGGCGCTTGCCAGGGCCATGGAACCCGGCCTCTGCATCCTCCCCTACGAGCACAAGCTGAACAACTGGGGGCGGCAGTTTCTTGTGAAGCTGTCCGGGGCGGTCAGCAACCGCGAGCGGGTGCTCCGCCTCTCCGCGTTTCTCTCCGGAGAGCTCGATTTCCGCGGGAATGCGGACAACTACTACTGCGAGAGAAATTCCCTGCTTCCCCGTGTGATCGAAACCCGCTCGGGAATCCCGCTCACGCTCACGCTGGTTTACATGATGGTCGGCTCGCGAGCGGCCATGAAGATCGAGGGGATCAATCTTCCCGGGCATTTTATCGCGCGTCACGGCGAGGTCTATTTCGACCCGTTTCACCGGGGCCGGATCCTTTCCCGCGTTGATGTCGAGTGCATCCTGTTCCGCCAGGGACTGAAATTGAAAGACTGCCACCTCCAGGCGTCCACCCCGCGCCAGATCCTCGTGCGCATGCTCGCCAATTTGCTTTACGTCTATGACCTGCATGGGGAGTGCCAGAAGCGCGAGCGCGTGCGCGGCTGGATGCAGGTATTGAAATGCGGACTGGAATGATCGTCGAGGTCTTGAACACGGGGACCGAGCTGCTGCTCGGAGATGTCGTCAACACGCACGCGGCATGGTTCGGCAAACAGCTCTTCCCGCTCGGGCTGCGGATTTCCCGGCAGACAACGGTTCCCGACGGAGAGGCTATCGGCGATGCCCTCTCCGAGTGTTTCGGGCGCGCGGACATCGTGCTGGTCACCGGCGGGCTCGGCCCCACGACCGACGACATCACCCGCGAAATTGTCGCCAAGCTTCTCGAAATCAAACTCGTTCCCGACGAGGAAATCCGGCGTAAAATCGAGACCATGGCCGCCGCGTGCGGGTTCGCGATGCGCGAGCGGATGCTCCGGCAGACGATGGTCCCCGAGGGCGCGGTCGTCCTGCCGAACGTCAACGGCTCGGCCCCCGGGCTCTACCTGCCGACGTCGCCCCGCTCGCCCCACCTGTTTTTGCTGCCCGGCCCCCCGCGCGAGCTCCAGCCGATGTTCGCGGAATCGGTGCTGCCGGTCCTGAGGAAACTCGCCGGCAACCTGCCCGCCCGCGAATGCCGGGTTTACCGGATCGTCGGTCTCGGCGAGAGCGCGGTCGAGGAGGCCGTCGGTCTCGGCCTGGAAAAGCGCGGCGACCTGGAAGTCGGTTACTGCGCCCGCCCGAACGAAGTTGATCTCCGGCTCATCGGCGATCGCGAAACACTGGATGAAGTCGAGCCGGAAATCCACCGGGCCGTGGGGAGCCACCTGTTTTCGCAGAAAGGGGAAAACCTCGAGGTGTGGGTTGTCGCGAAGCTCCGGGAGCTCGACCTGAAAATCGCGACGGCGGAATCCTGCTCGGGCGGGCTGCTGGCCCACCGGCTGACCAATGTTCCCGGTGCCTCGGAGGTTTTCACGCACGGATTTGTCGCCTATTCCAACGCGGCCAAAACCTCCGAACTCAGAGTGCCCGCCCAACTGATCGAGACGCATGGCGCGGTGAGCGAGTCCGTGGCTGTCGCGATGGCGGGCGGGGCGCTGGAGAAATCCGGCGCGGATTACGCCCTTTCTCTGACCGGAATCGCGGGCCCCGGGGGAGGCTCGGAGGAGAAACCGGTCGGCCTCGTCTTCATCGCCTTGGCGCGCCGGGGAAAACCGGCGCTCTGCAAAGAATACCGCTTCCCCCGCGACCGCGAGACGTTCAAGCAGCTCGCCACGCAGACCGCCCTCGACATGCTCAGGCACGAGCTGATCGGCGGCTGAACGAGGGGCGTCCGGCGGGGGATGGCGAACCTTGTGAGCCGATATATTTGGGTTCGGGCAGAGCCTCACCCCGGCTTTCCCGCAATCCAACGACCGTAATCCTCGTTCCACTTCGACGGCGGAATCGAAACAATTTCCGGCACGTCATACGGGTGCAACTCCCCGAGACGCCGGATGAATTCATCCTCGTTGGCCGACGCGATTTTGAAAATGACGAGCACCTCCGGGTTGTCCTCCAAAATTCCCTTCCAGGAATAAATGGATCGCGCTCCGGGAATGATCGTCCCGCACGCGGCCAGCTTTTCCGAAACCAGCGACCGGACGACATCCGCCGCCGAGTCGCCGTCCGCGAAGGTGCTCAGGACAATCCGGATCATGCGGGGATCAGGGAGGGTTGCCGGACAATCCACCCGCCGCCGACCACCCGGTCGCCGTCGTAAAAGACCGCCGCCTGCCCGGGAGTGACCGCACGCTGCGGCTCGTCGAGAACGATCCGGGCCCGGCCGCCGGGAAGGGCTTCCAATGACGCTTCGGTCCCGGGGTGCGCGTAGCGGATTTTCACGGTCACACGCAACGGTTCCTCCGGCTCGGCGGCGTGCCATGTGACGCGATCCACCTCAAATTCCCCGCGGACCAGATTCTCCTCGCCCCCCACAATCACCCGCGATGTCTCCGGATCAATATCCACGACGTAGAGCGGCTTCGGCGACCCGCCGGGCAGGCCTTTCCGCTGGCCGATGGTGAACATCTCGATGCCCTCGTGGTGGCCGAGAAAGTTTCCGTCCGTGTCGTGGATCCCGCCCCGATGAAATTCCCCGTCGCCAAGGTGCCCGCGCAGGAAGGCCCTGTAGTCGTTGCCGGGAACAAAGCAGATTTCCTGGCTGTCCGATTTGTCGGCAACCTTGAGCCCGAGCCCTCGCGCGATCTCCCGGATCTCCGGCTTCGTCATCCCGCCCAGCGGTGTCAGTGAGTGCAGGAGCTGGTCCTGGTTGAGGCTGAACAAAAAATACGACTGGTCCTTCCGCGGATCGCTTCCTTGCCGCAGGACCGCGCGGCCGTCATGATGTTCGATGATCGCATAGTGGCCGGTGGCGATGAAGTCGGCCCCGAGCGACAGCGCTTTCGTGCGCAGGCTCCCGAACTTCAGGTGCTCGTTGCACATCACGCACGGGTTCGGGGTTCGACCGGACCGGTATTCGCCGGCGAAATATTTGATGACGACCTGCTCGAACCGGTCCGCCTCATCCACCACGTAGTGAGGGATTCCCAGCCGGTGGGCGACCCCGCGCGCATCCGCGATCGCCGAGGGGCCACAGCATTTGTCCTCGGCACGCGTGATGCAATCCTGCGGCCAGACCTTCATCGTGACCCCGACCACATCCCACCCGTCGCGTTTCAGCAGCCCGGCCGCCACGCTGGAGTCCACCCCACCGCTCATGCCCACCAGGATGCGCCTTCCGTTGCCTTTCATTGCGTCTACTTCAAAGAATCCAGGGCGGCCTGGACCTCGGCGGCGTGCTCCGCGGTCTTGGCATGGAGCGATTCCCAGACGATCTTGCCGTCCTTGACGATGAACGACTGGCGGCTGCTGATCGGGAGACCCATGAAACCCGGCACCCCGAAAGCGGCGGCCACCTTGCCGTCCGCGTCGGCGATGAGCGTGAAGGGGATCCGGTTCTTATCCTGGAAATTTTTCTGGGCCTCGGGCGTGTCGCGGCTGACGCCCAGGATCTGCAGGTTTTCGCCGTGCAGGCTCGCGAAGGCATCCCGAAGCGAACAGGCCTGCGCGGTGCAGCCGGGGGTTCCGGCCTTGGGATAGAAATAGACGAGCGTGATCCCCCGGGCGTAAACATCCCCGAAGTTCACGGACTTCCCGTCCTGGTCGGGCGCGGTGACAAGCGGGGCGGCGGCACCGACTTCGATGGCTCGGGAATGCGGTGAAAAAAAGGACATCATGGCAAGAATCAATACGGTTGCACGTATGGGCATGAGAAGACCATATTCCTCGTCGGTGCGATCCGCAAATGCCATCTTGATTTCGAAAAATCCCCTGCCCGTCATTGCAAGCTTTGCTGCAGGCGTGCTGTCCGCGCTCCCGGGGCTCTTCGACCGCGCGGGAGTCATCCGCTCCGTGGGAAGCGGGCTGGTCTCCGAATCCGCCTCCCGTGCGGACCGGCTGGCCGCCCTCGCATTTCAAATCGGCGGGTGGGGGCTGGCTGAAGCCGTGCGGCTGGCAATCGGGGCCACGCCCTGGTTCGTGGGATTTTTGGTTCTTTTCTGGGCGGCGAGCCGCCTCCGGGGACTGCCTCGCACTCTGGCCACCGGCTTGGTCGGAGCCCTTTGCCTGCTCGTTTCGGCAATGGGGATTTTCGGCGCGTTTTTTCCGGCCACCCGCCCGATAAATGATCCGCGCCTGCTTGCTCCGCTCACGCTTGTGGAGATGGCGAAGAGCGAGCGAGGGAGGGCCTTTGTCAACCCCTCCGCCCGCCCTTGCGTCGCGGTATTCGGGGAATCCCTCATCGACAGATCCCTCTCGGAAACGTTCGCTTCCGACCTCGCGAACTCGCCGGAAAAATGGAGGGCGGAGGATCGGGCGAAACCGTTTTCGTCGGTTTTGATCAGCGGCCGGGTTTTCGAGGCGAAACCGTTGATCCAGCACCTGCTCGATGCCCCGGACTGGTATCTCGCGCGGGTTGACAACCAGGGCCTGCTGTTTTTGCGGGGCGAAAGCCCAGACCTCGCGGGCTCGCCGGTCCCGAATTTCGGCACGGCCCGCGAGCGGGCGGTTTATCTCGCCCAATATGCCCTCAACCTGGAAATCGCCGGGTTCAGAACGCTCGCGGCGACCAGCATGGGCGAAGCGCTGAGCTTGGCGGGAAAAGATTACGAGGTCTTGTTCCGCGCGGCATCGCTCTCCGCTTCCCAGAGCCATTGGGAGCGCGCCCGGAAGCAGGCGGCGGCGGCGGCCAAGGCGCAGCCGGGAGGTTACGAGGCGGATTACCTGCTGGCACTCTCACTGTTGGAGACCCGCGCTTTTGACAAAGCTCTCGAGTGCAGTTCCCGGCTCAGGGCCATATACCCCGATGATCCCGGCGTCCTCCTGCTTCATGCCCGTGCGGCCAGGGCCGCGCACGATTACTCCGAGGAAACAAAAACCCTCGACCGGCTTTTCAAACTGGCGAAAGAAAACAACACGCCGACTGCCCGCATCCACATCTATCTTGCCCAGTCGTGGGCGCAGCGCGGGTTCCCCGAGCAGGCCGTCAGCCACTATCAAGCCGCCCTGGCGGAGGGGCTCTCCAACGAGGACGCCCGCGATGTCCGCGCCGCGCTCGCAACCATTGAAGACAAGCGGCTGAAGCCTTGATTTTTCCGCCCGGGACGCCCACATAATTCCGACATGAAGTTCGCGTATCTTTTCGAGCGGTTTCCGACATTCTCGCAAACATTTTGCGTGCGGGAGGTCGTCGAGATGCGCCGCCAGGCGGGCGAAGTGCCGGTCTATTCCATCCGCACCCCCTCCGGCGAGCCGAGGCAGGATTTCCCGGCGGAGGCGACGCGGGATGTCACGTATCTTCCGCCCGATATCGAGGTGGCATTGAGAGACGAGACGGCACCGCCGGGAGCACGCGTGCGGCGCAGGTGGGAACTTTGGCGGCGAGCCAAAGAAAGCGACCGGAAGCGTGTCTTCGAAGCCCTCTGGCTGGGGCCGTTGCTGCGCGAGCGCGGGATCGGACACGTGCATGTGCATTTCGCGGGCATGGGGGCGCGGACGGCGTTCTGGTTGAAAAAGCTCTTCGGGATTTCGTTCAGCATCACCGCCCATGCGAACGATTTTTTTGTGGGCGCCAACGAAAAATCTCCGATCTCGCTCGAAGATTTGTTTCGGGAGGCGCGGCATGTGGCCACGGTGAGCGAGTTCTCGAAGAATCTCCTCCAAGGGCGCTTTCCGGAAGCCGCCACGCGCATTGTCCGGGTTTACAACGGGATCGAGCCGGACCGGTTCTCGGGGGCCCGCCGCCCGGCCGGTCCCCCGCTGATTCTTTCGGTCGGCAGATATATTGAAAAGAAGGGTTTCCGCGACCTGGTTGCGGCGTGCGCATTGATCGGGGACCTTCCGCTGGAATGCCGGATCATCGGCGAGGGCCCGATGGAATCCGAACTCCGCGCTCTCGTGGAGTCGCTCGGCCAGCAGGGCCGCGTCGTCATCGCAGGGCCCGCCCCGGAAAGCGATATCATCGGGCTCCTGCACCAAACCACGTTGTTCGTGCTGCCCTGCGTGACCGATTCCAAGGGCGACAGCGACAATCTGCCGACCGTGCTCATGGAAGCGATGGCGGCCGGACTCCCGGTCGTCTCGACGCCCGTGGCCGGAGTTCCCGAGATGGTGGAGGACGGAGTGACCGGATTCCTGGCCCCGGAGAATTCCCCGGAAGCCCTCGCCGCGAAAATCCGCTTTCTGCTTGAGCACGAGGACCTGCGCGAAGCGATGGGGCGTGCCGGCTCGGCCCGCTGCCTCGATCTCTTCGATGTGAAAAAAACGTGCGGGGATCTGCACCGGATTCTTGCGGATGCCTGACGGGCCCCCCCCTTCCTGGTTCGCGCCCGGCGCTCCCCGGCTCGAGGTGGACTTCGGATGCCACCGCGGAACATTCTTGCTCGGAATGGCGGAGATGTATCCGGGAACCAATTTTCTCGGGATCGAGAAGCAGGCCGCACGCGTGGAAAGATGTCTCGGAAAAATCCGGAGGCAGGGTCTGCCCAACGCGCTGGCCGTTCAAGGCGAGGGAGTCGCGGCGCTCGCCCGATGGCTCCCGGACCGAAGCGTCTCGACCATCCATGTGTCTTTCCCCGATCCGTGGCCGAAGCGGAGGCACGCCTCGCGCCGTCTCGTCACCAGAGGCTTCCTGGATGAAGTCGCCCGGGTTCTTTGCAAGGGTGGGGTCCTGCGCCTGATGACCGACGACTGGGCGTATTTTTCGGAAATGAAAAATCTGGTGAGAGAAGGCTGGGAGGAACTCCCTTGGGAGGACGGATCCGTTCGGCCGGTCACGGCATTCGAAAAAACATTCCTCGAGCTCGGACCCAGCCCGCACCGCTGCGCGGTCCGCCCGGTGAGCTTGGGAAGTTTTTCGGAGGTGCAGGCGGCCAGCGATCCCGAGTTGCTTCAGCGGCCGGCTGGCCCAACGATCGCTCTTGCCCGGGCGGCAATCGGATTCCGGAAGTCCACGAGTTCCGGCTTCGGGGTCCTGAGCGCGGTGTAGATGTGGAAAGCCCACCATGCCAGAGACAGGGCAATCAAGGCCGGAACAAAACGGTTCAGGTGTTGGAAGAGGATTTGCCTTAGAGCAAGCGGGCGTCCCGCAGCGGCCTCGACGAGCAGCACAACAAAAGCCCCGGCGACGATCGCGAGCGCGGGGAACGCGATGGCGTTCAGGTAAACCGCCTCGTGCAGATCCCCGTGCAGGATCGCGCGGGCGGCCCGGGTTCCCCCGCAAAAAAGGCAGGGAAGCCCGCTGGCCGCGTGAAACCCGCAGATGAGAAAGGGGGGATGGCGGCCCACGGGCGGCAGCGCAATGAAACCCAGCATGAGGGGGATGGAGACGGCCAGCCCCAACCTCAACCACCGTCCCCCCGGAGGGATGCTATTCATCGCCGGCAGGAGCCTGCGCGCCTTTGTCGGTCGCGGAAACGAGAAGGGTGATCTCCCCTTTGGCCGGGTGCTTTTGGAAATGCGCGAGCAAGACCTCCGGGGTTCCGCGCCGGAAATCCTCGAACGCCTTGGTCAATTCCCTCGCCACGCAAACGAGGCGGCCCGGGCACGATTCCCGCAGGGCTTCCAGCGTCCGCACGATCCGGTGCGGGGACTCGAAATAAATGCTGCTCTCGCGGCGTTCGGCCGCCCGCGCGATCTCGGCGGCGCGGCGTCCGCTTTTCACCGGAAGGAACCCCCCGAAATAAAACCGGTCGGCGGGGAACCCGGATCCCACCAGCGCGGTGAGAACCGCCGAGGGGCCGGGGAGAACGGTGAGCGGGATGCCGCGCTCGATGCAGGATCGGATCAGCCGGTGGCCGGGATCCGAAATGCCGGGCATCCCCGCATCGGTGATCAGGGCGACATGCGCGCCGGAGGCCATCCGTTCCACGAGTTCGGCCGAGCGCGAGGCCTCGTTGTGCTCGTGCAGGCTCACGAACGGTTTTTTGAAGCCCAGGTGCTGGAGGAGCATGCCGCTGTGCCTCGTGTCCTCGGCAGCGACGAGATCCGCGGCCCGCAAAACCTCGATCGCCCGGAGGGTGATATCCTGCCGGTTGCCGATGGGAGTGGGGACGACGCTCAACACGGGATGATCCCGTTACCAGCCCTCGGAAACATCCGCCATGATGTTGTTGGCAAGATCCGAAGCCGCATTGGAAAGGGCCTGCCGCTCGATCGTCACGAGATCGTTTCCGCTGAAGAACGTGGTGTTTCCCTGGACGGCTCCCTGCAGCAGGATCCTTCCCGTCACCCGGTCCTCGACCTGATATTTGACAAAAACTCTCAGGCCGTATTCGCTCGTCGCCAGGACATCGTTCTGAACCGACCGGAGCGCCCTCCGCTCGATACTCTCGATCGTGCAATACACGATGGCATCGGCCCGGTCGTCGGCGACCAGCTCGTAGGTGCCGTCCTGCTGCAACCGTTTCACCAGGGTGTCGGCAAACAGCACTTCGATCCGCGGCATGAAAGTTTTGTTTTTGAAAGTGGGGACGGCCAGCGTCCTCACCGAGCGCATCGGGGTGGGTCGGATCTCGCCGAGCTTATACCCGCACCCCGAGAGCAGGAGAGAAACGGCAAGGACAAAAACGGCGGTTGGCTTCATGGGGTGGGAAGAGCGGGTTCGACCGAGGGAAGCGGGCGCACGTCCCGAGCCTCCGTGCGGAGCTTGGGCTTGTTGACGACGGGCAGCTCGTCCGGGACAATGTCTTTGCGCGAGGGGCCGTCGAAATCCGCCAGGGCCGAAGTCTCGACCTGGGCCTGCAGGCGCCGGCGCAGGGCGGCTTTCTCGCCCGTCTCCGCGTGCTCCGGCCCGGTCCTCAACGCGTCGTCGCCCACGTCGCTGCGGAGCGTCTCGATCCGGCCGCGGGCGAACTCGGCCTGCTTGGTCCCGGGCTGGCGGCGGATCACATCGTTGTAGTAGATCGCCGCAGACCGGTAGTTTTTGTAGCGGTCGTAGAACTGGGCGATCGCGAGCAGATCGCCGGATTCCTTGCCGCCGATGGAAGCCAGGTTGTCCCTGGCCTGCGCCGCTTTCTCGCTGTTCGGATACTGGAGCAGGAAGTCCTCGAAGGTGTTTTTCGCGATGACCAGCGCGGACAGATCCTGCGATTTCCCGGTCCTCCCCACCTGCATGTAGATATAGCCGATCTGGTAGAGGGCGTCGTCCGCGATCGAGCTGCTCGGATACTTGTCGAGAACCGTCTGATACGCGCCGGCCGACTCCTTGAGTTTCCCCTGCTTCTCGTAGGTCAGCCCGAGGTTGAACTGCGCGATCGGCGCGTTCTTGCTGAACGGGGCATTCTTGATGATCGATGCGAACATCTGCTCGGCCCGGTCGGTGGACGGGACAATCTCGAGCCCGAAAAATTTCAGCTTGCGGCCGGCGAGAAAAGCGTTCGCGATCAGGACCTGTTTGGTCACCGACTTCTCGAATTCCGGCGTGTCCGGGTAGCGGGTGATCAGCGTCTGGTAAGCGTCGAACGCCCTGCTGAGTTCCCCGTCGGACTCGTAAAGCTCCGCGATCCGGTATTGCGCCTTGGAGGCGAGCGGCGAGGCGGGCGAGCCTTTGATGAACTGCTTGTAGGCGGCGATCGCCTGCTGGGTTGCCGCGGAATCATCGTAGTTCTTTGCCAGATCGAAGCTCGCCTGATCTTCCGGGGAAACCTTGACGGTCGGCGGCGCCGAGGGCTTGCCCTGCTGGCTCGGGTTCTGCCCGAACACCGGCACCATGGCCGAAAGGAGCACGGCGGCGCAGAACATGAAAATACAGGATCTCATCAGGAGGCGTGATAATTAAGGGAGTTCCCCGCCTTGCGTCAAGCGCCTCGGAAAGGATTCCGCTTGGTTCCCCCCGCAGGAGCGGGCATGTTTTCCCCACGATGCGCCTGCTCTTGGTTGACGGACATTACTACCTCTACCGGTCGTTCTACGCGATCCGCGGGCTGCGGAATTCGCGCGGCGAACCGACGAACGCGATCTACGGCTACGCCAAGGCGATCCGGAAAATGCTGGCAGACCTGAAGCCCGACCTCGCCGCCGTCGTCTGGGACTGCGGGCTCCCCGCACGGCGGACAACCCTGCAGCCGCAATACAAGCAGAACCGGACGGAGATGCCCGGAGACCTCCGCCCGCAGGAAGAATGGCTCCAGGCGAACATCCCGCTGTTCGGGCCGGCCAGCGTCAGCGCCGAGAACACCGAGGCCGACGACCTGATCGCCTCCTATGCCCGGGCCGCTTCGGCGGAGGGAGTCGAGGTGATCATCGCCACGAACGACAAGGACATCCTCCAGCTCGTGTGCGACTCGATCCGGATCTACTCGACGGCCAAAACCGATGCCGTGGCGGAGGGGTATTGTCTCCTCGGCGTTCCGGAGGTCCGGGGAAAATGGGGGGTGCTTCCCTCGCAGATCGCGGACGTGCTGGCACTGACCGGCGACAGCTCGGACAACATTCCCGGAGTGCCCGGCATCGGGGACAAGACCGCGGTCGCGCTGGTCGCCGCGCACGGGTCGATCGAAAACCTGCTCGCCGACCCAGCCGCGATTTTGAACCCCAAGCTGCGCGAAAAAATCATCGCGTCGCGCGAGCTGATCGCCGCCAACCGCGAAATGGTCCGCCTCGACGAGGACCTTCCCCTGCCGCACGCGTGGCCCACGTTTCAAATCCGCCCGAAATATCCGGAGTTGATCCAGGCCCTCCGGAAATGCGAATTCAAGGGGCTCCTCCAGGAGGTCCAGACCGAAGCCGCGAAGATCGGATCGCCCGGCCAGCAGGAGTTGTTCTGACCCGAAATGAACGTCTTTGACCTGATCGCGGTAAAGGGAGCTGAGGTCCACGACGCTGAGCGACGGGCTCCCGCACAAACTTTGTTGCGGGAAATTCCTGGAATCTTCGGTACGGGCTTGTGATCTATCCGCGCTAAGGCGTTCTCAGCGACACGTCCGGGAAATATGTTTTGAACCGGCTTTCGTCAGCGGTCGCCAGCGACCAACCCATGATTTGCGCGTGGGCACCTATAAAGAAATCGGGGAGAGGCAATGCGGGCGCATCCTTGCCGGAGTCGGCCTTGCGGCGCACCCGGTAACTCAGATAGGCACGCGCGCACGCCTCCGATGCGGCGGCCGGAACATCGAGCACGACCACGCCCCAACTCCGGACCCGGTCGGCCACGGTTTGCGGCTCGGCATCCCCCACGCACACTTCGGCCAAGGTGACCGCGTTGACGGCGGCTCCCGCACCGGAAACGCCATCGGCAATCATGAGCCGAGCCCAACGGCAGTGCCTCGACTTCTCGTCGGACGCGTAGATCAGCACATTCGTGTCCAGCAGCATCATGGCTCGCGAGTCAGTTCACGGAGCGTAGCCCAGTCCATCATCGGGTGCAGCGGCGCGGCGTCAATCGCCCGCAGGCACTGCGCGCGGGTCAATCGGGCTTCCGGTTCCGGCCGAGTCAGCCGCAAGAGCACGAACTGGTCTTCCCCCTGACGCTGAATGTCGAACACCTCCCCCGGCTTCGCCACCGGCAATACAATCCGCTTCTTGCTGTCTGCCGTTGTTGTCATGGTGGGATAATCCCACTTGCAGTGTTTCGCGTCAACAGGAATCCGTGCCATTCAGTAACATCTCCCGGACCTCCCAAAAAAGCGACAATACGCGGGCCCGACCCGAATGGTGCCTGCTATCCTCTCCACAAGAAGGCAGCCGGGACGGCCGCCCCACGTTCCAAACCTCTCTGAACTTGGAGCCATTTAGGCCCCCCTTCCGACTCCCCTTCTTTCAATTCCTGACCCGGCTGTTCAGCCTGCGGCGGCGAGGCCGAAGGCTTCGTGGGCGAGCTTCGCGGCGGATTCGATTTTGGATTCGTCGATGATCACGGCGATTTTGATCTCGGAGGTCGAGATCATCTGGATGTTGACCCCGCCGTTGCCGAGGCACTCGAAGAGCTTGGCCGCGATGCCCGAGTGGGAGCGCATGCCGATGCCGACGACGCTGAGTTTGGCAACGCCGCTTTTTTTCATGACGGCCCCCGCGCCGATCTCGTTGGCGACCGCATCGATCATGCCGCCGAGTTTTTCGAGTTCGTCGCCGTTCATCGTGAAGGAAATATCGGTGGTCCCGCTCACCGAGACGTTCTGGACGATGACGTCGATGATCACGTTCGCGTCCGCCAGCGCGGTGAAGATGCGCGAGGCGGTGCCCGGTTTGTCCGGCACGTTGGTGATCGTGACCTTCGCCTGGTTGCGTTCGATGCTGATGCCGCGGACGACGACGTTTTCAAGTCCGAGTGGTTCTTCTTTCACAATGGTTCCCCGGTTGGTGTTGAAACTGCTGCGCACCTCGAAAGGCACTTGGAATTTTTTCGCGAACTCGACCGACCGCGACTGCATGACCTTCGAGCCCGAACTCGCCATTTCGAGGAGTTCGTCGTAGTCGATGAGATCGAGTTTGCGGGCGTCCGGAACGACGCGCGGGTCGCACGTGTAAACCCCGTCCACGTCGGTGTAAATCTCGCAGTTGTCGGCCTTGAGTGCGGCGGCGACCGCGATGGCGGTGAGGTCGGAGCCGCCGCGGCCGAGGGTGGTGATGTTCCCTTGGAGGGTCTGGCCTTGGAATCCGGCGACGATGCAGATGAATCCCTCGCTGAGATGTTTGCGGATTTGGCGGGGGGTGATGTTGGCGATCTTTGCCTTGGTGTGGATGCCGTCGGTGATGATCCCGGCCTGGGAACCCGTGAGCGAGATGGCCCGGGCGCCGAGCGAGTGGATCGCCATGGCCGTGAGGGCGATGGTGGTCTGCTCCCCGGTCGCGAGGAGCACGTCCATTTCGCGGTCGGTCGGCCGGTCCGAGACCTGACGGGCGAGGTTGATGAGGCTGTCGGTGACGCCCGACATCGCGGAGACAACGACCACGACGGAATTCCCCGCCCGCTGGGTCTCGACGGCCCGGCGGGCGACGTTCAGGATTCTTTCAGGATTGCCGACGGAGGTGCCCCCGTATTTTTGAACGACCAATGGCATGGGGAAAATTCGGTCAGGATTTATCGAGTACGCGACGCACCGCGGTCAAGTCCGCATCCGCCTCGATGGGAGTAAATCCACCGTGCTTCACCGGCGCGTCCGGATCCTTCAAACCGTGGCCCGTGACGGTGAGGACGAGTTTTCCGCCGGCGTGCCGGGGGATCGGGCACGCGGAGCAGCGTTCGGAGGAGAGGCATTTGAGAAGCCCGGCCACGCTCGCGGCGCTCGCCGGCTCGACAAAGATGCCCTCGTGCGAGGCGAGCCATTGCTGGGCATCGAGGATCTGCTTGTCGGTGACGATGTCGATGCAGCCCCCGGATTCCTTGACGGCGTTGTTCGCTCCTTCCCAGCTTGCCGGGTTCCCGATTCGGATCGCGGTGGCGACGGTGTGGGGATCGACCGGATGGCCAAGGTAAATCGGTGCGGCCCCCTCGGCCTGGAAGCCGACCATTTTCGGCAGGCGTGCCGAGCGGCCGGCGGAATGGAATTCGCGGTAACCCTTCCAGTAGGCGGTGATGTTCCCCGCATTTCCGACCGGCAGGATGTGGATGTCCGGCGCGTCGCCGAGTTCCTCGATGATTTCAAACGAGGCGGTCTTTTGGCCCTCGATCCGGTCGGGGTTGATCGAGTTGACAATCGCGACCCCTTCGATCCCGCCGAATTCCCTTACGATCCGGAGGGCGTCGTCGAAATTCCCGCGGATGGCCACGACTTTCGCGCCGTAGGCAAACGCCTGGACCAGCTTGCCGGCGGCGATCTTTCCCGCAGGCAGGATGACGGCGCAGCGGATGCCGGCGCGCGCGGCATAGGCGGCCGCCGCAGCGGAGGTGTTGCCGGTCGAGGCGCAAATGACGGTGGTGGCGCCGCGTTCGACGGCCTTCGAGAGCGCGACGGTCATGCCGCGGTCCTTGAACGAGCCGGTCGGGTTGAGGCCTTCGAATTTGAGATAGACCTCCGCGCCGGCGCGATCGCTGAGTTTGGGCGAGTGGATGAGCGGGGTGGAGCCTTCGTTGAGCGAGACCACCGGAGTGGCCTCGGTCACCGGAAGGTAGGCTTTGTATCGGGAGATGACCCCGCGGTCGTGGAGCGAGTGTTTCACGAGAAGGACTCCATGTGCAGAAGCAGCGGTTCGGTTTTCACGCACGGGAGAGCCGAGAGAGTCGCCGCGGCGGTTTGCATTTTGCCGTAGGGAGCGTCGTGGAGGGTCAGCACGAGCGGAACCGGCCCCTCGGCATGGCTTTCCGGCTGGATGACGGAGAGGATGCCGATCCCCGCCTCGCCGAGGGCACCCGCGATCTGCGCCAGCACGCCGGGACGGTCTTCGACTCCTAGCCTCAGGTAAAATTTTGATATCGAATCCGCCACCGGCTTGCAGCGGCCGTAGAGGTCGTGGGATGCAAACCCGCAGGACTCGCGGGGCGAGACCAGGGTGATTCCCGCCTCGACCAGGTCGCCGAGGACTGCGCTCGCTGTCGGATCCTGTCCGGCGCCGCGCCCGTAGAAAAGCGTTTCGCCGACCACGTCGCCCCGGACAGCCACCGCGTTGAATACCCCGTTCACCGAAGCCAGAACGTGGGATTTCGGGATCAGGGTCGGGACGACACGCACTTCGATCTCGTCGCTCTCGTCCGCCTTGATCGTGGCGACGAGCTTGATCCGGTATCCGAGCTCATCGGCAAAACGGATGTCCGACGCCGTGATTTTTTCAATTCCCACGACCAGAACCTTCGACGGTTCGACCCAGAACCCATAGGCCAGCGAGGCGAGAATGATCGCCTTGTGCGCGGCGTCCCAGCCGTTGACATCGAGCGTGGGGTCGGCTTCCGCGTAGCCGAGTTTCCTCGCTTCCTCCAGCGCCGGGCCGAAATCCATTCCGGCATCGGTCATCCGGGTCAGGATGTAGTTGCTCGTGCCGTTCAAAATCCCGTGGATCGACTCGAACCGGTTCCCGACGAACGACTCGCGGACGGCTTTGATGATCGGGATCCCGCCCGCCACTGCCGCCTCGAAAAAGACCGGCGCTTTTTTCGCCGCCGCCAGCTCGAAGATTTCCTTCCCGTGCTCCGCGAGCAGCGCCTTGTTCGCGGTGATGACGATCTTGCCCGCCTCGATCGCGCGGCGGATAAACCGGAGCGGAAACTCGATCCCGCCCATCAGTTCGATCACGATCCGGATCGACGGATCCTCGATCAAATCGTCCGGCCGCGTGACGAAAAGCTGGTCTGGAGCATCCACCCTGCGGGGCTCGGCCAAGTCCTTCACTGCGATGCGCCGCACCGAAAACGCGACACCCGCGCGCTCTTCCATCAACGCGCCATTGCGCACGAGGTTCTTGTAAACCCCGGAGCCCACCGTGCCAAATCCAGCCAGTCCGATCCCAATTTCTGTTTTCATCGCGAGCCGCACACTATCGCCACCGGAGGAATTGCCTGTAAAGCGCGATCATCGAAAAGTCGCCACTTAACCCCATGAATATCTGCTCCCCCCGCGCGGCGGGCGGTATCGTCGGCCTCCCCATGACAGATTATGATCTGCATCAATACTTTCCAAAATATTGAATTTTCTTTGAACGAAACCCAGGGTTTGGCGGTCTTACATTTAACCTCATTAACAAATAGTTTCCGGTCCCTTCCCGAGATGGAAAGCCCGATGAAACTTGCAAAAACCCCAAAAAACTTATGGCCATCGAAGATTCAGACACAGGATTCCAGCTCTACTTGCGAGAGATCGCGCAGTTTCCGCTTTTGACGATCAAAGAGGAAGTGCAACTGGCGCGGAAGATCAAGCGCGGCGACCAAGAGGCGCGGTCGCGGATGGTTCGCTGCAATCTTCGGCTTGTCGTGAAAATCGCGCGTGACTACAGCAATTACGGCCTGCCGTTGCTCGACCTGATTTCCGAGGGGAACATCGGCCTGATGAAGGCCGTCGAGCGGTTCGACCCGAAAAAGGGCGGAAAGCTGAGCACGTATGCGGCTTGGTGGATCAAGCAATCGATCAAGCGGGCTCTCGCCAACCAGAGCAAAACGATCCGTCTGCCCGTTCATCTGGTGGACAAGATCGCCAAAATGCGCCGGGTTTCGATGCAGATGACCGAGGAGTTGGGCCGGGAGCCCACCGACGACGAACTGGCCGAGGAAGTCGGCCTGTCTCCGGCGAAGGTCACGGCTCTCAAGAGCGCGGCGATTCGCCCGACCTCGCTCGACCAGCCGATCGGGGACGACGATTCCACGCAGTTCGGCGATCTGGTGGGCGATGCCGAGGCGCTGGATCCGTTCGAGATGCTGCGGGACAAAGACCTGCGCAACGAAGTCGGCGACCTGCTGGATGTGCTCGACGACCGCGAGCGGCGGATCATCAATTGCCGGTTCGGTCTCGACGGGAAAAAGCCGAAGACGCTCGAGGAGGTCGGGGTGAAATTCGGGGTAACCCGCGAGCGGATCCGCCAGTTGCAGAACATCGCGCTTGTCAAGCTGCGCAAGGCGCTCGGCAAAAAGGAAAAACCAAAAGCCGACGCCTGCGTCTGAGTATTTTTCATAAGTGGGGTTGGGGCCGGGGTCCATGTGTGTGCCCCGGCCCCCTTTTTTTGTGCGCCCACTTCCCGGGAAATTGCGTATGCTGTTTCCCGTGAGGAGGGCAATCCACTGGTTCCGGAGGGATTTGCGATTGACAGACAACACCGCTCTGAGCGCGGCATCGCGTCAGGCGCGGAGCGTTTTCCCTGTCTATGTCCTCGGCGATTGGAGGCAAGCCCATCGCTGGACCGGCCCCAATCGCCAGCACTTCCTCTGCGGGTGCCTTGCCGCGCTGGAAAATGATCTGCCAACCATCGGCGGCCGGCTGCTCGTGCGCCGGGGGAACCCGGTTGCCGAATTGGAAAAACTGGCCGTCGAGACGGGGGCGGAAGCGATATTTTTCAACCGCGACCCCGATCCGCACGGCCGGGAAACCGAGAGGCGGCTTGCGGTGATGGCGGCCGGCCGCGGCATCCAACTCCGGGATTTCAAGGATGTCTGCGTGCATGAACGCGACGAAATGCTGACCGGAACAGGCGAGCCTTTCCGGGTCTTCACCCCGTATGCGAACGCCTGGCGCAGAGTTCCTCGCCCTTCCTCCAGCCCGCGACCCAAGCCCCTTGCGACGCCATCGGATATTGCCTCGCTCCCTCTGCCTTTGCTCGAAACATGGGGCCTTTCCGGGGCGGTGCGGGGAATGCCCGAAGCGGGAGAAAAGGCGGCGCGGCGGCGGCTGATGCATTTCCTTTCGTGCGGGCTGGCCGGCTACGGCGCCATGCGGGATCACCTGCCCGCAAACGCGACATCGAGGCTCTCGCAGGACCTCCGGTTCGGGCTCGTCTCGATTCGCGATGTTTTCGACGCCGTTGAAAAGCGGGCTCGGGAGCTTCCCGCCGCCGGGCACGACAGCGCGGAGAAGTTTGCCAGCGAGCTGATCTGGCGCGAGTTTTACATGCAGGTCCTCTGGCATTTTCCAGAGGTGTTGGAGCACGAGTTCCAGCCAAAATTCCGCGGAATGCTATGGCCGGGGAAAGCCCGGCACTTCGATCTCTGGGCCGCGGGAATGACGGGGTTCCCCATCGTCGATGCCGCGATGCGGGAACTCGACGCGACCGGCTTCATGCACAACCGCGCCCGCATGATCGCCGCCATGTTTCTCACCAAGGACCTCCATCTCGACTGGCGGCAGGGCGAGAAGTTTTTCATGCAAAAGCTCACCGACGGCGAGATCGCGAGCAACAACGGCGGCTGGCAGTGGAGCGCCGGCACCGGGGCCGACGCGGCCCCGTATTTCCGCATCCAGAATCCGTGGACCCAGACGAAGCGTTATGATCCCGAGGGGGCTTACATCAAAACCTGGATCCCCGAACTCCGGGATGTTCCTCCAGAAAAATTATCCGCACCTCCCGCTCCCGGCGCAACCCTCGCCAAAGGCTACCCCCGGCCCATCGTTGACCATGCGGAGGCCCGCAACGCCACGCTCGATTTTTTTGCGGCCCACAAGGCCGTTGGTTACCGACGAACCATCGAGGAGGGATGAAAGCGGACCGGGAGGGCTCCCATAAAACGAATAGGTGGCCCTTCGACCAACTCCCGTGGCATGGGCATCTTGCCCATGCGTAGCCATCCAGCAAGACATGGGCAGGATGCCCATGCCACGCATGGTTTCTACGCAGCAACGGGAGAGCGATCTCCCCCGGCGCGTTCACACGGCCAGTTCAAACCGGCTCAGCGAAATATGCGGCCTTGAATCTCGATGATGGAAATTTCGGCCTCTGAGCAGGTGCAGACCTGGCTTGCCGGGCTTCCTCCGGAGACCAAACACCGCGTCAGGTTCGCCCTCCGGGGACTCGCCCGGGGACGCGGCGATATCAAGGGCCTGCTCGTTCCTCTCTCCGGCTTCAACCGGCTCCGGATCGGCGGGCTGAGGATCATTTTCCGGCAGACTCGCCCAAAGGAAATCCGCCTCGAATACGCGAACAACCGCGATGTCATTTATGAACTCTACCGGGATATCCTCGCGTCAAAAGTTTCCCGCTGATCTCCTCTGTGTGCCGGCGGGCGGATCGAACCAGCGCCCGTGCTCGCGGATGAGGTCCACCAGACGGCCAACGGCCTCGGACTCCGGGATGTTGAATTCGACCGCGGTCTTGCCGACGTAGAGGTTCACTTTGCCGGGGGCACCGCCCACATATCCGAAATCGGCGTCCGCCATTTCCCCGGGCCCGTTGACGATGCAGCCCATGATCGCGATCTTCACGCCTTTAAGGTGGATCGTCGCCTCTTTGATGCGGGCGGTTGTTTCCTGCAAATTGAAAAGCGTGCGGCCGCAGCTCGGGCACGCGACGTAGTCGGTTTTGAATATCCGGACACCCGCCGCCTGGAGGATGTTGTAGGCGATCCGGAGCGATTGGGATTCCTCTCCCTGAACAAGGATCGCATCACCAATCCCGTCGCACAGCAACGACCCGATGTTGGTCGCGGCGGTGAGGAGATGGTTTAAGGATGCGTTCTCCGAACATTCCGCTTTCTGCATCACTCCGCTGACGCTCCGGTTGCCACCCTGGCCAAACACTCGACTTTCCCCATCTACGAAGCGCTCCCGCGCTGGTTTTCCGCTTTCCGGTTTCTCGAAGTTGTCTTTGAGCAGGATCGGATGCTTCGGCGCGATCCGAGCGGCCAGCATGCGGAAGGCAGGGATCACATCCAGCTCGCATCCGTCCGGGATCGTGACGAGCCGGGCTTGCGGAGAAGCGTTTACGGAGGCGACCGCCGCATCATCGCGGGGATCCATTTCGAGAAGGCCGGAGTCCTCGCAAACGATCTCCGGCTGGAAATCGCCGAGCGCGGAAAGCTTGTGGACGAGTTTGTCGTAGATCGCGCGCCGGACAGCCACGCGGACGATTTGGTCTCCGCCGGTCGCAATGCCCGCAGTGGAGATTGTTTCCGACGCCCGTTTTTCAAATGAAAACGGATCGAAAGGGAGCGATGGGGCCCCCGTTTTTTTTGGCTGCCGCTTTTCAGCCAGAGCGACAAGCGCTTGGGCCACCGGGATCTCATGCACGGAGTCCTCGGTGAGCGAAACCCGGATCGTGTCGCCGATCCCGTCCGCCAGCAGGCTCCCGATGCCGATCGCGCTTTTGATCCGCCCGTCGTCGCCGTCCCCGGCCTCCGTCACCCCAAGGTGGATCGGATAGCTCCAGGGACAATTCGGAATTTGGAATTTGGAATTTGGAATGATCCACCCGTGCGAAGCGCGGGAATCTTCAATTTCTAATTCCTCATTCCTCATTTCCAATTCGTTCAAGGCTTGGAGCCTGGCGACAAGCAACCGGTAGGCCTCGATCATGACCTTCGGGTTCGAGGATTTCATCGAGAAGACGAGCTCGTGGTAGTCGAGTTCGCGCGCGAGTCGGGCGAATTCGAGCGCGCTTTCGACCATGCCGAGCGGGGAGTTCCCGTAGCGGTTCATGATCCGGTCGCTCAGGCTGCCGTGGTTCGTCCCGATCCGCATCGCCACCCCGCGTTCCTTGCAGA
>Ga0316231_1000219_pt1 | contig 92310 bp, 88 predicted proteins | sample TBH18027metaG_FD_206002 | JGI IMG/M metagenome (GOLD analysis project Ga0316231, IMG submission 206002) | Freshwater microbial communities from Trout Bog Lake, Wisconsin, USA - TBH18027 | ecosystem: Environmental > Aquatic > Freshwater > Lake > Hypolimnion/Profundal zone | place: USA: Wisconsin... | reverse complement strand
ATACTGCCATGTGGTGGCGACAATAAACGCGAGGAAGATGCCGTACACCGTTCCCAAAGTGCCGAATATCGCGCCGGTCACATCGTGGTGCTGGCTCAGCAATTGATTGGCAATCAGCTTTCTCGTCAGGAAAAGTCCGATCAACGCGAGAATCACCGGGCAGATGATGCAGACCGCTCCGAGCAGGAACGGCGGTTCCAGCGCGAGAGTCTGCTCCAAGGATAATGCGGCGAGTAATTTCATTTCAGGGATTCAATAGCTATCAGAAAAATGAATAGCACAGTCAGCCCTCCGCCGTCACTCCCATCGGCACACCGGATTCGTTGGCGGGCGGAACCGGCTCATGGACCGCTTTGACCCGCCGGATCAGCCAGAGGCTCAGCAGGCTGACCGACACGGCCAGCCAGCCGAGCCAGTTGACGTGCAGAAGCGCGTCGGGGGTCCGGAGCACAACCCGCCCGGCCATGATTGCCGCCAAGCCGGTGCAAAAATCGCGGGTGCAGGCGGCCAGGCTCATGAAGCCCCCCCGACGCGATGACGGGACCGCGGAGGTCAGAACCGCCTGCGCCGGCACATACCGGCCGCTCGCAAAAACAAAAAACACGCCGGTCAACGCCAGCGTCGCCGGGATCGGGAGCGGCCCCGCATGCGTGAGAACAAGCACCACCACAACCGCCACGCAAACCAATGCCGTGAAGACCCGGACACGCCCGAGCCGGTCGGAAAGCTTTCCGATATACGGCGCGGTGACGATGGTGAGCAGCCCGCCCAGCACATAGACCAGCGCGAGGCAGCTTTCCGGCAGCATGAGGTTGAAGACGAGATGCGGCGAGAGAAACGGGATGATCGTGAAGTGCCCGAACACCAGCGACACCATCAGCAGGAGCGCCCGCCAGGCATTCCCGTCCGAGAGCAGGGAAAGAAAATTCCTCCACGAGGCCGGCGGGCCATTCACCAGGTGCCCGCGCACGTGCGGCAGGAACATCAGCAATAGGCCCTCGACCACGACAGCGATCCCCACGAGGAGGAAAAACGGAGTTTGCCAGCGGGACTGCTGCGCGAGAAACAATCCGAACGGCACCCCGAACGCCGCCGCGGCGGAGAACGAAGTCATGATGATCCCCATCGCCGCCCCGCGTCGCTGCGCTGGTACAAGGTCTCCCACGATCGCGAGGATGGTGGCGTTGGAAACCCCTCCGAACGCGCCGCAAACCGCCCGCGCCGCGAGCAGCCCGCCCACTGTTTCCGCGGTCGCGCAGCAATAGGTTCCCACGATGAACCCCACGTAGGCGACCACCAGAACCCGGCGCCGGTCAAAGCGGTCGATGAACGGCGCGACGAGCAGCCCGATGATCCCCGCCGTCATCGTGTAGGCGGCGATCAGCGTGCTGAATTGCGCCGCCGAAATCGAAAGCTGCCGCATCAGCATCGGCCCCAGCGGCATCATGATCATGAAATCCATGATGTGCGTGAACTGCACCGCCGCCAGCAGGATCAGCAGCGACCGCTCGGAAAGATGAATTTTGGAAAATGCCACAGGTCGGGACGGCGGTCAGTAGATCCGGGAGGAAATGAACCCCGGAGCAAGCTCCGAGACATCTGGAGGGACCGGCGCTGTCCGGTCCGTTGCTATCCACGGACGACACGGCGGTCGTCCCTCCAGCAATATGGCCGAAGAAGGTCTCGGGGCGTCTGAACTACAGGGAATCAACCGGGGGATGCGCCTCATCACCGCTCCCCCGCTTCGCGCGAGATCACCCGCAGCTTGTTCTTCGACGCATCCCAGCCGAGCACGGCCTTGTGGTCGGAAAACGAGTCTTCCCCACTTTTCGTGCAGTAGGACACCTCGAATCGCAGCTCGTCGCCTTTCCATCCCTCGACATGCACATAGAATCCGCCTGCCAAATGCATGTCGTCCTCCCGGCATCCGAGAGCTTTGAAGATCTCGTCCTCCTCAATCTTCTGCAGGCAGGACGGATGTCGCCAGATCCAGACCGCATCTTCCCTGCGGTTCAGAATCATCAAAATTGCGGCTGTGTCCTTTTTGTCATGCCACCGCACGGAGTCGGCGGTTTCTCCGTTGCCCCACGGGGAGCTATCACGGTCCGGTGCCCAGCCCAGCAGCTCCTCGGTTTCGTTTTTCGTGTCGATCAGACACGGGAGTCCGTGCCGCTCGTAGATCACCCAGCGCCCGTCGGCACTCCGCGGCAACATTTTGCCGCCGTAGTTGCGGGTGAGCAGGCCGATGCCTCGCTGCACCATATTTCTCTCGTCTTCAAACTCGCTGGCCTCGTTGCGCTTGAGCGCCGCAACGAAGGCGGGCACTCGCTCTTTGGGAATCTGCCACCAGCGGCTGCCCACCGCGCGGGCGGCGAGACGGCGGATCGAATTTCCCTCGTCGGCCAACAGCGGGAGCACGGCCTCCGGAATGCGCGGATCGAGCGACGTCTGTAGCGCGCGCAGCGCTTCGACGCGCACTTCCGCATCGGGATTTTTCAACCCGGCGAGATCCGCAGACGCATCCGACGGCTCCGCGCAACGGGCTGACGGGGCGGAGAGCAAAAGAATGCAGCAGGCGCAGAGCAGGAGCGTTCGCATGGCGGAAAGCTATTCGACAGCCCGATCCCGCACAAGCCGGCGATGGGAGGCTCCGTCCGAGCCGTGATAGATAAATGGGCTCACACGGTTCGCCCATCGTTGGCGTGACGCGCGGGGCAGGGCTTCCATTGCCGATTTTTCTCTTTACAGGCCCATGTATTAGCATAGCTTATACTTCTATGCAGACACAAAACGGTGCGGCCAGAAGGAGCATGGATGGAAACGAAGCCGCGGCAAACGTCGCCTACCGGCTCAGCGAAACGATCGCGCTCTATCCGATCACGCCTTCGACCCCGATGGGCGAACTCTCCGATGAATGGGCGGCCAAGGGACAGGCCAACCTGTGGGGCCATGTCCCGAAAATCGTGGAAATGCAGTCCGAGGCGGGCGCGGCCGGAACCATCCACGGCATGTTGCAGGGCGGATCGCTCGCCACGACGTTCACCGCCTCGCAGGGGCTCCTGCTCATGATCCCGATCATGTATAAGCTGGCCGGGCAGTTGATCCCGTTCTGCATGCACGTGACCGCCCGCTCGCTGGCCACTCACGCCCTCTCGATTTTCGGCGACCACTCGGATGTCATGGCCGTGCGGCAAACCGGGTTTGCGCTGCTCGCCTCCGCCAGCGTGCAGGAAGCCCACGATTTTGCCTGCATCGCCCACGCGGCCACCCTCCCTTCGCGCATCCCGTTCCTGCATTTCTTCGACGGCTTCCGCACCTCGCATGAGATCAACGACCTGGAACTGCTCTCCGACGACACGCTCCGTGCCATGATCGACGAGAACGCGATCCAGGCCCACGCCAAACGCGCGATGACGCCGGATCACCCGAGCATCCGCGGAACCGCCCAGAACCCGGACTCCTTTTTCCAGGCCCGCGAGGCGGCGAACCCGTTTTACGCGGCCTTGCCAGGGATCGTGCAGGAGGCGATGTTCCGATTTGCCTCGCTGACCGGCCGCACGTATCACCTGTTCGACTACTCCGGCGATCCGGAGGCTGACCGCGTGGTGGTGGTGATGGGATCCGGTGCCGAAACGCTCCTGGAAACCTCCCGGCACCTCAACAGCACCGGCCAGCGGACGGGAGTTCTTCAGGTCCGCCTGTACCGCCCGTTCGACGCCTGGGCGTTTCTGAATGCCCTGCCGGCCACGGTGAAGCAGATCACCGTTCTGGACCGGACCAAAGAACCGGGCGCCCCGGGCGAGCCGCTCTTCCTCGATGTGTCCTCGACGCTGCGCGCCAAAGGCCACTCGCGCTGGAAAGAACTTCCCAAAGTCAACGCGGGCCGTTTCGGTCTCGCCTCGAAGGAGTTCACGCCGGCCATGGCGGTGGCGATCTACGCCGACATGCAGGCGGAGAAGCCCCGCGAGGAGTTCACGATCGGAATCGAAGACGATGTCAGCGGGCTCTCGCTCCGCTACGACCCGACGTTCAACCTGCCGGGACAGACGTTCAGCCAGGCGGTCTTTTTCGGGCTCGGATCCGACGGCACGGTCGGCGCAAACAAAAACACGATCAAGATCATCGCCAAGAAGCTCGGCCTCCATGCGCAGGCATATTTTGTTTACGATTCCAAGAAAGCCGGCGCGGTCACGGTCTCGCATCTGCGGTTCGGAAAAGAGCCGATCCACGCGCCGTATTTGATCACCACAGCGGATTTTGTCGGGTGCCACCAATACCACCTGCTCGAGCAGCAGCCGGTCCTCGAAACCGCTCGGGATGGGGCGATCTTCCTTCTGAACACGCCGCACGGCGCGGACACCGCTTGGGATCACCTCTCGCACGAGACCCAGGAGCTCCTCATCTCGAAGAAGCTGAAATTTTACGTGATCGACGCCTACCGCATCGCCAAGGAGACCGGCATGGGCGCCCGCATCAACACGATCATGCAGGTGGCCTACTTCGCGCTGAGCGACATTCTGCCGCTCGACCAAGCGATCACCGAAATCAAAAACGCGATCGAGAAAAGCTACGCCCGCAAGGGGGCCGAGCTCGTGCAGCGGAACTGGAACGCCGTGGACAAATCCGTGGCGGGCGTCCACGAGGTCGTTGTCCCCGCGGTCGCCACCGCAACGCGCCCGAGGCCGTTCCCGATCCCGGTCGAGGCCCCGGAATTCGTTCGGACCGTCTCCGGAACTCTCCTGGCCGGACGCGGCGACGAGCTGCCGGTGAGCGCGTTCCCGCCCGACGGTGTCTGGCCGACCGGCACTAGCAAATGGGAAAAACGCAACCTCGCCCTGGAGCTCCCGGTCTGGGATTCCGCGCTCTGTATCCAGTGCAACAAATGCGTGATCGTCTGCCCGCACGCCGCCATCCGCGCGAAATACTATCCCGAATCCGAGCTGGCCAACGCGCCGGCCACGTTCCAGTCGGTGGCCTTTCGTTCGCCGGAAATCAGCGGGCAGCGATACACGATCCAGGTCGCGCCCGAGGACTGCACCGGATGCCGTCTCTGCATCAATGTCTGCCCCGCCAAGGACAAGACGAACGCGAAGCACAAGGCCCTCGATGCCGCACCGCAGGAGCCGCTCCGGGATCAGGAACGGATCAATTTCGCGTTCTTCGAATCGCTCCCCGCGCCTGACCGCACGCGCCTGAAAACCGACATCGTGAAGGACAGCCAGTTCTTCACGCCGCTCTTCGAGTATTCCGGCGCCTGTGTGGGCTGCGGCGAAACCCCCTACGTCAAGCTCCTCACCCAGCTTTTCGGCGACCGGGCCATCATCGCCAACGCGACCGGCTGCTCCTCGATCTACGGGGGCAACCTCCCGACAACCCCCTACACCGTGAACCCCGATGGCCGCGGCCCCGCATGGGCGAACTCGCTCTTCGAGGACAACGCGGAATTCGGCCTCGGCCTCCGCGTTTCCGTGTCGGACAGGGAAGCCCAAGCCAAGGAAATCCTCCTCGCCTCGAAAGATGCGCTCGGCGCGGAATTCGTCGCCACGATTCTCGATGCCGACCAATCCACGGAAGCGGGGATCGCCGAACAAAGACGGCGGGTCGTTGAGCTCCGGACCAAAATCCCGCGGGTTCCCGAAAACCTCCGCGCCCGGCTCGACGGCCTCGCCGATTACCTCGTCAAGAAGTCCGTCTGGATCATGGGCGGCGACGGCTGGGCCTACGACATCGGGTTCGGCGGGCTGGACCACGTCCTGTCGCTGGGCGAAAACGTCAACATCCTCGTCCTCGACACGGAGGTCTATTCCAACACCGGCGGGCAGGCGTCGAAGTCGACCCCGATGGGTGCCGTGGCCAAGTTCGCCTCCTCTGGGAAATCGCATTCGAAAAAGGATCTCGGCCTTGTCGCCATGAGCTACGGCGATGTTTATGTCGCGCGCGTGGCGCTCGGAGGAAAAGATTCCCAGACGGTCAAAGCCTTTGCGGAAGCCGAGTCGTTCCCGGGCACCTCGCTCATCATCGCCTACAGCCATTGCATCGCGCACGGATACAACCTGGCGAACGGGCTCGAGCAGCAGAAGCTCGCGGTCGATACCGGCTACTGGCCGCTTTACCGCCACGATCCGCGCCGCCGGGACACCGGCCTCACGCCGCTCGTCCTCGATTCGCCCGCGCCGAAGCTTCCGCTCTCGCGGTTCACGGAAAACGAAATCCGCTACCGCTTCCTCGAGGCCACGAACAAGGAGCGCGCGTCGGCCCTCGCCCACGTCGCGCAGGAGCAGCTCACCGCGCGCTACGACCTGTATCGCCGCATGGCCACCAGCGGAACAACTCCGGAGAAAAACACATGAACCTGAAAACCAAATACCTCGGCCTCGAGCTCAATTCCCCGTTTGTCGTCGGCGCCTCGCCGCTCGGCGACGACATCGACATGGCCAGGCGGCTGGAAGACAGCGGGGCCGCCGCGATTGTCATGCACTCGCTCTTCGAGGAACAGCTCACGGGCGAATCCTCGGCGATGGCCGAATTCACGGAATCGGTTGAATCGTCGAACGCCGAGGCCCTGAGTTACTTCCCGGAATCCGCGGAGTATTCGCTCGGCCCCGAGGACTACCTCAACCACATCGCACTCCTGAAGAACCGCCTGTCGATCCCCGTCGTCGCCTCGCTGAACGGACGGACCCCGGGCGGATGGGTCGCCCATGCGAAGCTCATGGAGGAGGCGGGTGCCGACGCCCTCGAACTCAATATCTACGAGGTGCCGACCGACCCGAACGAGAGCGGTGCCGAAATCGAGAAGCGCGTGCTCGAGGTCGTCTCGGGCGTCCGCGAAAAACTGACGATCCCGCTCGCGGTGAAACTCGCGCCGTTCTATTCCTCGCTCCCCCACTTGGCCAAAGATATCCATGCCGCCGGGGCGAACGGGCTCGTCCTCTTCAACCGGTTCTACCAGCCGGACCTCGACATCGAGGATCTCAACGTGGAACCGAAAATTTTCCTTTCGACCTCGTCGGAGCTCCTGCTGCGGCTCCGCTGGATGGCCGTCCTGCACGGAAAAACCCCGCTCTCGCTGTCCCTGAGCGGCGGAGTCCACCGCGTGCATGACGCCATCAAGGGCATCATGGCCGGGGCCGACACGCTCCAGATCGTCTCGCTCCTTCTGCGGCAGGGACCGCAGGCCCTGGCCTCGCTGGCCAAGGATTTCGAAGCCTGGATGGAGGAGCACGACTACAACGACATCTCCGAAATGCGCGGGTGCCTGAGCCACCGCAACTCTCCCGACCCCGCCGCCTTCGAACGCGCGAACTACCTCCGCGTCCTGCAGCTCTGGAAAGTCTGACTCCCCTCTTTAAGATATACAGACCATTGCGCCTGAAGAAAGACGGATGTCTATGGGAGTTGCTATTCAGAACATTCTTCTTGCGGCGGCCGCAATGACCTTAATCGATGCTGTTGCATTCTCAGCCGAGGAACCCGCTCTCATCGTGGGTGAGAGGGAAGTCATCGCAACCAAGGAACAGAGAGACGCCCTAGGACTGAAGTGGTTCATTGATGGCAACGGCGGAGCGCTGACAAGTGGCGACGAGGTGCGACTGTATGGTGCCAACGGGCGCGACCCGGTCCGAGTCACCGGCACCCGGGGAAATCCGTTTCAAAGGGTAGATCGCGTTTCCATCGCTACAGACAACAAGGATTTCCAGTACCTTGCGGGAGGCCCACTCTTTCGTGATCCAAAGTCGAATCGTATCTTCCTCTTCTACCATGCGGAATTCCATCGGGGCACATACAAGAACTTCTACAGCATACTGGGTCTCTCTATCCAGACTGATGAACAAGGCCTGGAGTTCAAAGACTTGGGACCCGTTTTCACAGCCAACGTTCCCAACGAGCTGGCGGAAAGTATCGTAGAGGTCTGCGGATCGGCATACATAATCAAGGACGGGTATTTCTACGTCTATGCCCGTGATGCCATGACGGATGGAAATCCGCGACAAAGCAACCTTTCCGTAGCAAGAGCGAAGATCACAGAGGTCATCCAAGCCGGTATTGATGGGAAGGGTGCGAAATGGACAAAGTACTACAAAGGCGCATTCTCGGAGCCTGCGTTAGGCGGGAAATCCAGCCCCCTGGAAAGAGGCAATCCCGGCACGCGCTGGATGGACATCAGCTATAACGCTGCTCTTGACAAGTTTGTCATGGTCGTTGCCGCCAATACTTCTCCTTGGAACGTGGACTTGTTCATAACCTGCTCTGAGGACGGCATCCATTGGGCCGATCGCAGGAAACTCGCAACCGAGAATGGCGAAGCTTTTTATCCGTCAATCATAGGGTTTCTTGATGATCCCCGCCGAACCGGGAAAGAGTTCTATGTGTACTATACCTTTTCGCCAAAAGGCGGATGGGAACGTTGGAACGATGCGGCCATAGTCCGCCGCAAAATCACCTTCGCAGATGAACGGCACAACCAGTCAAATGCAGGGGACGGCAGGGATATTCCCCATGCCAAATGACCCCGCCGCGATACGCCGGGAATCATGTGAGCTGCTCCCGAGCCCGATAATACCGGCACGCGGAGAGGAGCGCCTCGTCGAGCGTGATGGCTGGGCTCCATCCGCTCAGTCGCCGGAACGCGGAGGAATCGACGGCCCAACGGTCAGGCCAGATTTCGCGGGCCCTGTCGCGGGTCAGGCTCGGCGTTGCCGCGCGCAGGGACGGGACCGCATCGACAACCGCGGCCAGCAAACGCACGAGCGGCAGCGGCACCGGGAGCGTGATTCCTTTCCCCCCGGCCGCCCGCGCCGCCGAGGAGAGGAGGTCGAAATCCGAAACCGGCCGGTCGGATCCGATGTAGAAGGGCCCGCGTTCGTTGAGCCCGAACGCCGCGTGGATCGCCGCGACCACATCCTCGACGGCCAGAAAACTGAACTCTTTGCGTTTCAGCCCCGGCTTGGTCCGCACCGGGCCGCGGGCCATTTTGAAGAGCGGCAGGGTGGCCGTGTCGCGGGCGCCGAGGATCATCGGCGGGCGCAGGATCGTGATCGGGCGCTCCGGAAATTCCCGCGCGATCGCCCGCTCGAGTTCCAGTTTGGACTCCCCATACCATGTGACCGGCGAGTCGGGGTCCTGCTCGGATCGTGCCGTCCGGCCTTTCGGTGTGGGGCCCCCGGCGGACTGGGACGAGAGGACAACGGTCTGGCAATCCGGCGGGAGGGCTCGCAGAACGCGCAGGGTCCAATCCACGTTCGTCGAAAAATATTCTGCGCGGCTGCGCGCGAAAAGCACGCCGGCCCCGAGCACCGCATGGGACGGGCGGAGAGGGTTCCATTCCGCGGGTGCCGCCGGGAGCGGGGTGACCGCCTCGCGCGGGATTCCATCCTCGACCATGCAGCGGAATAGTTTCTCCCGGTTGCGGACCGGGGCCACGACCGGCACGCGTTCGCGGGCGGCGCGGACCAGGAGGTTGCGCCCGACAAATCCGGTGGCTCCGGTGACAAGCAGCTCATTCATTGGGGAAGGCGTAAACCGCCGGCGATCAGGGCACGAGTCAAAAATTCCTACCAGCCGCAGCAAGGACAAGCCGAGGCATGGCCGGTTCTGATGCGTTTGCTCTGCTCCGCGCTTGCATTCCGGGCCAGCCTGTGATAACAGCAGATCATGGTTGATTTTGCAGGCCATTTTGTTTTGGGTGCGCGACTCGGGTTCCTCCCGGGCGGGCTTCTTGCGCCCACCTCTCTCTAACCCTGCGGCAAGGCTGACCCGGCGAAGGCGGCTCCCGCCGCCAAGACCGTTTTCCTTCGCCACCCAAAATCACCACTATGTCAGACCAAATCATCATTTTCGACACGACGCTGCGCGACGGGGAACAGTGCCCGGGCGCCAGCATGAACCTGCGGGAAAAAATGGAGGTCGCCCGCCAGCTCGCCCGCGTGAACGTGGACGTGATCGAGGCCGGGTTCCCGGTCATCAGCGACGGTGATTTTGAAGCCGTCCAGACGATCGCCACCGAGATCAAAGGCCCGGTGATCTGCGGGCTCGCGCGATGCGTGCCCAAGGACATCGAGGCCGCCGCCGCCGCCGTCAAGCCCGCCGGCGAACGCGGCCGCGTCCACGTCTTCCTGGCCACGTCGGCGATCCACCGCGAATTCAAGCTGAAGAAGGCGATGGATGAAATCATCCGCCTGGCGCGCGAGGGGGTGACGCTGGCGAAATCCCATGCCCGCGACGTCGAGTTCTCGCCGGAGGACGGCTCGCGCACCGAACCGGAATTTCTCGCCCGCGTGGTCGGGGCCGCGATCGAGTCCGGGGCAACGACGATCAACATCCCCGACACGGTCGGCTTTGCCGTGCCCGAGCAATACGCCGCGCTGATATCCTACCTGCGCTCGAATGTGAAGAACATCGACGACGCGGTCCTGAGCGTGCACTGCCACGACGACCTGGGGCTGGCGGTCGCGAATTCCCTGGCGGCGGTCAAGGCCGGAGCCCGCCAGGTCGAGGGGACGTTCAACGGCATCGGCGAGCGCGCGGGAAACTGCGCCCTCGAGGAAGTCGTCATGGCGATCAAGACGCGCCCGGATTTTTTCGGAAACCTCCACACCAAGATCCAGACGCGGGAAATTTTGAAGACGTCCCGGATCGTGAGCCGGATGAGCGGGCTGCATGTCGCGCGCAGCAAGGCGATCGTCGGCGAGAACGCCTTCGCGCACAGCTCGGGCATCCATCAGGACGGGATCCTGAAAAAGCGCGAGACCTACGAGATCATGGACCCGGAGGAAGTCGGCTGGGGCGGCACCGAGCTGCCGCTGACGAAGCACAGCGGGCGACACGCCATGCTGGCCCGCCTCGACCACCTGGGCTTCAAGCTCACCGAGCAAGAAACCGGCGCGGTCTTCGAGCGGTTCAAGGAAATCGGCGACAAAAAGAAATTTGTTTACGACGACGACCTGGCGGCGCTGGTCGAGGATTCGATGTCGGTCGCCAAGGAGACGTTCACGCTGGACTACATCCACGTCACGAGCGGATCGACCACGATCCCGACCGCGACCGTGCGCCTGAAAACCGCCGGGGGAACCCTGCAGGACTCGAGCCCCGGCAACGGGGCCGTGGACGCGGCCATGCAGACCATCGACCGGATCGTCAACCGCAAGGGCCACCTCGCGGAATACCGCGTCGAGGCGGTCACCCAGGGGCGCGACTCGCTGGGCGAGGTGACGCTCAAAGTCGATTTCGGCGACGGCGAGATCATCACCGGAAAAGGTGCCAGCACCGACGTGATCGAGGCCAGCGCCCGCGCCTACGTGAATGCCGTGAACCGCAAAGAACTGGCCGCCCAGCGCAGCGGGAATCTCGCGAATCCCGCTCTCTGACCGCATGCCGGCGGCATCCAGATCCCGGACGCTCGTGCGGATCGAATGGCTTGAAGGCCGCGCCAATCTGGCGTTTACTGCGCCATCGTGTCCTCATCCATCCTGATCGTCGATGACGAGAAGAACACCCGCGACGGGCTCCGCAACGCCTTGGATTCGGGCTTCGACGTGTATGTGGCGGCGGATGCGAACGGGGCCGTCAAGACGATGGAGACGATGCCGATCGATGTCCTGCTCACGGATTTGAGGCTGGGGGGAGATGACGGCATGACGCTGATCGGACGGGCGCTCGAATTACCCAAGCCGCCGATTTGCATCATGATGACCGCCTACGGTTCGGTGGACTCCGCCGTCGAGGCGATGAAAAAAGGCGCCTACGACTTTGTCACCAAGCCGGTGAACATCGACCGGCTGGAAATGCTGGTCCGGCGGGCCTTGAAAGACCGCGCCACCCGGCAGGAAAACAAGGTGCTACGCGGGCGGGTGGAGAAACAGTTGACGATCGAAGGCATGATCGGACGCTCCCCGGCCATGATCGAGGTCTTCGACACCATCAAGCAGGTCGCCCCTTCGAAAGCCACGGTGCTCATCCAGGGCGAGAGCGGCACGGGCAAGGAGCTCGCCGCTCACGCGATCCACCACCTCAGCCCGCGCGCCAAGGAAAAATTTCTGGCCGTCCACTGTGCCGCGCTCGCTCCAGAGCTTTTGGCCAGCGAGTTGTTCGGCCATGAAAAAGGTGCCTTCACCGGGGCGTTCGAACGGAGGATCGGACGGTTCGAGCAGGCGAAGGGCGGGACGCTTTTCCTGGATGAAATCGGCGAAATCGACGCGGGCACGCAGGTAAAAATCCTCCGCGTTCTTGGGGAGCGGAGTTTCGAGCGCGTGGGGGGAGGCCAGACCCTGCAGACCGACGTGCGCCTCATCGCCGCCACCAACCGGGATCTCGCCCGGCTCGTGGGCGAGGGGAAATTCCGCGAGGATCTCTATTTCCGCCTGCACGTTGTCCCGCTGACCATGCCGCCCCTGCGGGACCGCAAGGTGGACATCCCGCTCCTCGTCGCCGCGTTCCTGCAGGAGTCCGCGGCCGAGAACGGCAAAGCCTTCCGCGAACTGGCCCCCGAAGCGATGGCGGCGGTCCTCGACTACGACTGGCCGGGAAATGTCCGCGAGCTGCGCACGGCCATCGAGCACGGGGTGGTGATGTCCTCGGCCTCCCAAATCGCTCTCCGCGACCTGCCCGCCTCCGTGCGCAGCCGCAGGGACGCCCCCCACTCCGTTTCGCCCGGCGGATTAAATTTGCAGGAAACCGAAACGGCACTTATCCTGCGCGCTTTGGATGACTGCCGGGGCAATCGTACGGATGCGGCGCGGATTCTGGGGATCAGTCGCCGCACGTTGCACCGCCGTCTGAAAGAACTGGACATCTCAAAACGCAGCAACCTCTCTTAATCTATGGCAGTATCAAGCGAAGTCGGCGTGCAAGCCGCCGTGCACTCCCTCGAGCAGGGCAGGCTGGCTCCCGTTGTCCGCGGCGGCATGTTTGCCTTCCTGATCATCGCCCTCACCCTCCTTTACCTGTTTGTGCAGTTCCGCGGGTTCTCGACCGTCACCGCCATGGACCAGGCCCAGATCGCCCGCAATATCGCCTCCGGCAAGGGCCTCAGCACCAAATTCATCCGGCCGCTCGCGATCTGGCAACTGGAAAAAGCGGGGAAGGAAATCCCCGCGGACCAGTTCCCGGATTTTTACCAGGCCCCGCTGAACCCGATCGTGAACGCGCTGCCGATGCTGCTGGTGAAGTCGGCATGGACGATGACCCCGACGGACCTGGTTTATGCCGGGGACAAGATCATCGCCACGTTTTCGATCCTCTTTTTTCTTCTGTCCGTGGGGGTCTGGTATTTCGTGGGGGCCCGCCTTTTTGACAGCAAGCTCTCGCTGATCGGCTGCGCGATCATCCTGTTGACCGACATGATGTGGCAGTTCTCGCTCTCGGGACTTCCGCAGATGCTGATGCTGTTCCTTTTTTCCGGGGTGGCCTGGCTGACGGTGAACGCGATGCAGAAGCACGACCGTCTGGTGACGGTGTTGGTTTCCCTCTTCGGGGCCGGCCTGCTGTTCGGGTTCATGATTCTCGCCCACGCGCTCGCCGCCTGGATTTTTTTGGGATGGCTGGTGTTTGCGGTCGTGTATTTTTCGCCCCGCGGGATCGCCGCGATGGCGGCGCTGGCGGCGGTGCTCATGGTGACGCTGCCGTGGACGGTCCGGAACTATTCGGTTTGCGGGAATCCTTTCGGCCTGTCGATTTATGCGGCCATCACGAGCGATAACCCGGAGGATGGTTACCTGCGGTCTTTGGATGACGCCCCTCCGATCAGTGGGGCCGTGCTCATGGCAAAGATCAAATCTGGAGTCGCGGAGCAGATCAGATCGTTGTTCGGCTATTTGGGGATGAACCTGGTCGCCGGGGCGTTCTTTTTGGCCCTGCTGCACCCGTTCCGTTCGCCGGCGGTCTCGCTGTTCCGGTGGTGCGTTCTCCTCATGTGGATCGGGGCGGTCATCGGGATGGGGGCGTTCGGGGTGGGCGGCGTCATCTCCTCGAACCAGCTCCATGTGCTTCTCCTGCCGCTGTTCATTTTCTACGGCCTGGCCTTTATCATGGTCCTCTGGAGCCGGTGGGAACTCAGTTATCCGCTGATCAGGGTTATTTTCCTGAGCTTCGTGGTTCTCCTCTGCGCGTCGCCGATGCTGGCTGCGCTGCTATCGAACAAGGGAGCGGTCATCCAGTGGCCTCCTTACGTGCCTCCGTTCATCGGCATCCTCGGGGAATGGTTTGGGGAGAAGGAAATCATCGCCTCCGACATGCCTTGGGCGGTCGCATGGTATGCCAATCGCAAATCGGTTTTGCTGCCCGAGTCGGTTCGCGCCTTCAACCGGCTGAACGACTACCGGGTTCTCGGAGAGCCGGTCTCGGGGCTCTATCTCACGCCCCTCACGGGAAATCTCCGGCTTTTCTCGGATATTTACAAAGGGTCCTACAAAGAATGGGCGCTGCTCATCACCCGTCCGCCCAAGGTGGACGGGTTCGCGCTGCCTTTTTACACGGCTCTGCCGATCGAGGGGGAGTGCATCATTTTTGCCGACCGGGACCGCTGGAGCAAGCCGGCCAAATAATCCCGGAACGCGTTTCTCCAATGCCGTTTCCGCTCATCCCCTGTGAAAAGCGCGTTTTTTCCTCTCGGGGCTTGACAATTTCTGAAACCGGGAGATCCTACGCGTTCGCGCAAAATCCATTTGCCGTTGGTCCTGTTGGCGGCCGTCATCGACGGGCCGCCGAACGCGAACAGGGAAACCCGGCAGAAAACGAAAGAAACAAAAAAATGCCAGTCCGTCTTGGTCGGTTTGAAATGCCGAAAACGCTCGTCAAGGACGAGTCCACCGCCACCGATATTTACACCCGGTTTGTCGCCGAGCCGTTCGAGGCGGGCTACGGCCACACCTTGGGCAACTCCCTGCGCCGCGTGCTCCTCAACTCGCTGGAGGGAGCGGCGATCACCTCCGTGAAAATCGAAGGGGCCCCGCACGAATTCACCAGCCTCCCCGGAGTCGTGGAAGACGTGGTGGACATCATTCTCAACCTCAAAAAAATCAAGTTCAAGGCCCACGATCACGAGGTCCGGAACCTCAAGCTCGCCGTCCACAAGGAAGGCCCGGTCACCGCGGGCGACATCGAGGGCACCCAGCAGTGCGAGATCCTCAACCCGGAACATCTCATCTGCACGCTGGACAAAAAAACCAAGTTCGAGGCGGAATTCGAGATCAAGGTCGGCCGCGGGTTCGCCACCGGCGACGAGAACAAGCGCGCCGACCAGCCGATCGGGGTGATCGCCATCGACTCGATCTTTTCGCCGGTGACGCGCGTGAAATATGCCGTCGAGGCCACCCGCGTCGGCCAGCGCACCGACTACGACAAGCTGATCTTCGAGATCTGGACCGACGGCCGCATCACCCCCGACGACGCGCTCCTCCAGTCCTCGGCCATCCTCCGCCACCACCTCGATGTCTTCGTCGGGTTCAACGACGAGCAGGTCGAGTTCGACGAGACTCCGCAGGAAGTCAGCCAGGAGAACACGCGCATGAAGAAGCTCCTGAACATGAGCGTGAACGAAATCGAGCTCTCGGTCCGCGCGGCCAACTGCCTCAACAACGCGAACATCACCAGCGTCGGGCAGCTCGCGATGAAGACCGAGGCCGAGATGCTCAAATACCGGAACTTCGGCAAGAAGTCGCTCAACGAAATCAAGGACAAGCTCCAGCAGCTCGGCCTGGGACTCGGAATGAAATTCGAGCCCGGCATGGTGGAACTGCCGCCCGAACCCCCCGCCAAATAAGGAACCGCCATGCGCCACCGCAAAAAAACCGTCAAGCTCGGCCGCACCAGCGCCCACCGCGATGCGCTCCTCGCGAACCAGGTGTGCAGCCTGATCGAACACCAACGCATCAAGACCACCCTCGCCAAAGCCAAGGCCGTCCGCCCGCTCGCCGAAAAAATGGTCACCCTCGGAAAACGGGGCGACCTCCATGCCCGGCGCCTTGCCGCCGGCGAACTCGGCCAGAAGGACGCCGTGAAAAAGCTCTTCGCCGAGATCGCGCCCCGAGCCGTCGGCCGCCAGGGTGGCTACACCCGGATCATCAAGCTCGGGCCGCGCCAGAGCGACTCGGCTCCCATGGCCTACATCGAGTGGGTGGATAATATCGTCGTCGAACCCGCACCCGAACCCGAGGCAAAAAAACCCGCCAAAAAGCAGCCGAAAAAACCCGCGGCGGAAAAAGCGGGAAAACCCGCCACCCCGGAAAAAAAGGACAAATAACCAATTCCGGCCGCCCTCCGGAAACGGATGGCGGCCCAATACTCCAGCCAACTCCAGTTGGCCGGTGACCGGATGATTTCTCCCGAGAAATCCCCTGACGAACCGGGCGGGAACCTCAAAATTCCCGCCTGTTTCGTTTCCGCTTTTCTCATATTCTGGCTTGCAACCGGTCGCAAGATGTGGATAAAGGCAAAGCTGCAGGTATTAAGTAATCCAAGCCCGCGGCTCCTGAGGATGGTTGGCTTCAGGGCTTCGGGGCGTTTTGTTTGGAATGATCAATGATCTTGGGCTAAAGTTTTCGCGGATGCGGGCCCGGCCACGGGAGGAAGACGAGACAATGAATTTTGAAAAAGGATTTTCGATGAGCGATCCCCTGCGGAGCGAGAGGTTCCGCCGTGCCGGCCAAGCGCCTCGTTTCGCGTCCCGGGAGTCCGCCCGGAGCCAGCAGGGCGACTATCCGCCGATCCTGCCCTCCACGTCGGCCAGGGCGGCGTTCACGGAACGTCCGGTGAGCCGGCGGATCGTTATTGCCGCGACCCCGAAGGGCGGCGTCGGAAAATCGTTTTTCTTGATCAATCTGGCGGACTGGCTTGCGGAAAAGAACCTCCGCGCGCTGGCGTTTGACACCGACTGGTCGAGCGGGACGCTCTCGCGGTTCCAGCCGGAGACGCGGTTCCTGACGGCGGCCGACGGGGAGGGGTTTCAGGAAATTCTGACCGCGATGGAGGAGGCGGACCTGATCCTGGTGGACGGGTCGCCGGCGTCGATTCCCGAACTCGTGGACTGGATCGGCAACAACGGTCTGGCCGGCGACAAATCCCTCGGTGAAGTGGGCGTGACATTTGTGTGCTTGGTCGAGGAGGACAAGGACACGGTCTTCCAGGCCGGCGAACTTTGCCGGAGGCTGGGCGCGAGCGTGGACTGGCTGATCGTCCGGAGCCTCAAGACCAGCCCCGCCACGGAAATTTACGACAACAGCAAGACCCGCCAGGAGCTGCTGCGGCTCGGTGCCGGCGAGATCACGATCGCCCGCCTGCCGTGGAATCTTCTCAGCATCATGCAGCGCACGAGCAAGTCGCTCTCCGGTTTGCTGCAGGACAAATCCCTCTCGTTGCTCGAACGCCACCGCCTGCGGTCCTACCAGGAGCGCCTGTTCGAACAGTTCGCCGCCATGGAATCCGTGCTCCTCCCGCGGGCGAACCCGCATGCCGGAGCCGGAGCGCACGCCGGAGCCGGAAAGGGCTCGGCCCGACCGCGCATCGCACCCGAGGAAGTATGACCTCGTTCACCACCCATCCGTCGGCCATGGCTTCCCAGACGCAGGCATTGCAGAACAAGAGGCTGATCCTGACCGCCATCGACAAGGGCGGGGTCGGGAAGTCGTTTTTTTGCGTGCGGCTGATCGAATGGCTGCGCGAGGTCCACAGGTCGTTCATCGCGTTCGATCCGGACTACAACAACAGCACGCTCACCAGGTTTTATCCCGAGGCGCAGTTCCTGAACATCGGCCACAGCGAGAACCTCGACCTCATCGTCGAAGCGCTCGATTCCACGGACGTGGTCCTGGTGGACGGCGTCGGTGCCCAGCAGAGGATCTTCATGGATTGGATGGAGGAAACGGACCTGCTGAAAGTGAAGGCCAGCCTCGGGCTGTCCGTGACGCTGGTCCTGATCATCGAGGAGGACAAGGACACGGTCTTCCAGGCGGGCGAGGTCGCGCGGCGAGTCGGCAACCAGGCCGAGTGGCTGGTCGTGAAAAATTACAAGCAGAGCCAGTCGCTGAGGATTTACCAGAACAGCCGGGCCAGGGAGGACCTGCTGCGCATCGGCGCGAAAGAAATCGACCTGCAGAAACTTTCCGAGCACCTGACGACGATCCTGCAGCTCAACTCCTGGACGATCCCCCAGGCGCTCGCCTCCAACACGCTGAACCTTCTCGACCGCCAGCGTCTTGTGGAATACAGTCGCGAGCTGAACAACCAACTGTTCGACGTCCAATCCATCCTTCTTCCATGAACGACAATCCCGAGATCCGCGCCAGAGTCCTCGAGTGGCAGCGCCGCCACAACATCCAAGACAACGATCCCGCGCTGGCGCTGATCGACCTTCTGGACATTTATTACCGCCAGCCGGTGGTGGTCCAGGCACCCGCCGCGGACGGGCGCCCGGCCCAGCCGCTCATCAGCCCCGAGGCTCTTTCCGAGGCCGTCCGCTCGACCCTCCAGCCATCGATCGACCGGCTGGTCTCGCAGGTGCAGGAGATTCCCAGGGGAGTCGGGCAGGCAGCACCGCCCAACACCGAGGCCCTCGCCAATTCGGTCCGGCAGGCGGTCCAGCCCGAACTGGAAAAGGTGCTGGCCAAACTCCGGGAAGCCCCGGTCGCGACAGCCCCGCCGATCAGCGCGGATGTCCTCTCCGACGCGATCCGGATCTCCCTGCTCCCCTCGCTCGACCGGATCACGATCCAGTTTCAGGAACTGCAGAAGAAGCTCGAGGTCACCGACGTCGAGGAGACGCTGAAAAAGATCGAGGCCTACCACGAGAACATCGACTACTGCACGAAGAAGCTCGATGTCGTGAAAAAGGAATCCGAGGCGCTGATCGTGAAGCTGGAAAAAGCCAGCGCGGAGATCAAGCCGATCACGCGCGGGGCCGTGCTCATGCTGATACTTGTGGCCGGTGTCATTGGCTTTGTGCTGGCGGTCATTATTTATCGTTTTTGAAGAAGAATTTCCAGAGCCTTCCGGACCGCTCCGCCAAGGGAGCGGGGTTCTGCTCCCCGCCATGAATCTCCCTCCGCCCCTCCGACGCTTTCTGGACGAGGCCCGCCTGCGCGGCTGGTTCACGGTGGGGCTCTCCGTGCTTTTCCTTTTGGTGATGATGTCCATCGCCTCGAGCATCACCACGAGAACCCAGATCTCGGTCGCCTTTGTGGCGATGGCCGCGTTCCTCACGCTGCGCTATTTCAACGAGCAGGAAACCGTCCGCGTGGTGTTCCTGATTCTGGCGGCGTTCCTCTCGGTGGACTACTTTTACTGGCGGACGTTCACGACGCTGACCTACCACGATCCCGTCAGCTTCGTCTTCGCGATGCTGCTCTATTTCGCGGAGCTCTACGGGTTCATCGTCTATCTCCTGAGCATTTTTGTGAATGTGGATCCGCTGGAACGGAAGCCGCTTCCGCTGCCCAAGGACGAGGAGCTCCTGCCCACGGTGGACGTCCTGATCCCCAGCTACAACGAGGAGCCGGACCTTCTCGAGGTCACCGTGCTTTCCGCGCTCGAGATGGAGTATCCCAAGAGCAAGCTCAAGGTGTATCTCCTGGACGATGGAGGCACCGACCAGCGCTGCCAGTCCGAGGATCCCGAATTCGCTTCCGCGGCAAAGCACCGGCGGCTGGAGCTGCAGTCGCTCTGCAACCGCTGGGGCGCCCACTACATCACCCGCGAGAAGAACCTCGGCTCCAAGGCCGGAAACATCAACAACGGCCTGCAGTTCAGCGACGGCGAACTGGTGGTGATCTTCGACGCCGACCATGCGCCGACGAGCGACTTCCTGCAGAACACGGTCGGCTGGTTCCGGCACGACCCCAAGCTCTTCCTCGTCCAGACCCCGCACTTCTTCGTCAACCCCGACCCGATCGAAAAAAACCTTCAGACATTTTCCACGATGCCGGGGGAGAATGAAATGTTCTACAAAGTCATCCAGAAGGGCCTGGACTACTGGAATTCCGCCTTCTTCTGCGGGTCGGCGGCGGTCCTCCGCCGGAAATGCCTCATGGAAACCGGAGGCATCGCGGGGGATACGATCACCGAGGATGCGGAGACCGCGCTGGCGCTGCACGCGCGCGGCTACAGCAGCGCCTACATCGGCATCCCCATGATCTCCGGGCTTTCCCCGGAGACGCTCACCAGCTTCATCGGGCAGCGGATCCGTTGGGCGCAGGGGATGGTGCAGATCTTCCTGCTGAAAAACCCGCTCCTGATCCCCGGCCTGAGCCTGCCGCAGCGGCTCTGCTATTTCAGCAGTTGTTTTTTCTGGTTCTTCGCCTACGCGCGGGTCGTGTTCATGCTCGCGCCGCTGTGCTTCCTGATTTTCGGGCTGAAGATTTACGACGCCAACTTCGTGGATTTCGCGGCCTTTGCGGCGCCTCACCTGATCGCGGTGTTCATGGTTTCCGATTTCTTGTTCGGGAAAGTTCGCTGGTCGTTTGTGTCCGAGCTCTACGAGCTGATCCAGTCGGTTTACACGCTGCCGGCCATCCTGAAGGTCTTCCTCAACCCCCGCGCCCCCACATTCAAAGTGACGGCCAAGGGCGAGACGCTCGGGGAGGATTATATCAGCCCGCTGGCGCGGCCGTTTTACTTCTTCCTGATCTTCAATTCCGTCGCCCTGGTCTTCGGTGCGGCGCGGCTTGTTGTTTCCCCGGCCGAGAGCTTTCCGACCGCCATCACGATGCTCTGGGCGACATTCAACGTATTTATCCTGCTGGCGGCGATGGGGACGCTGTTCGAGCGCCGGCAGAGGCGGGCTACGCCGCGGATGCCGGTCGCGATGGCCGCCCGCGTCAAGCTGGGGAAAAAGTTTTATACGGCGGAGATCCGCGACCTCTCGATCAACGGGTGCGGGCTGGGTCTGGACCCGGCCTACGAATCCCTGTTTGTGGAGGGTTCGGAACTCGAACTGACGATTCCGGGGGATCCGAAATTTTTCGACACCCCGATCCACATCGTGATCCGGAACGCGAGGCGCGAGCCGGGGTCGCTATTTGTCGGCGGGCAGTTCGAGCACACCTCGCTCGAGGAGATGAAGCTCAAGGTCCTCCTGGTCAACGGCAACAGCCAGCGCTGGGTGGATTTCCAGACCACGCGCGAACGCCGGATCGGGGTGGTGCGCAGCGCGGTCTTCCTGCTGACGATCGGCGTTCGGTATTCCCTGCAACATTTCGGCCACGTCATGCTTGTCGCGCACAGCAAGCGCATCGGAAAATCCTTTAAAACCTCGACACAATCCGTTTGAAACACACCATGCACATGACAACACATCCCACTCGAAAGCTTCGGCTCCGGGCCAGGCAGATTTACTTGGTATTGCTGCTGGCCGGTCTGGTCCCGGCGTCCGCGCAGCAGGCGCGCGTGCCCGTGATCCCGGTCGCGTCGCCTTCCGTCCCGACCGGGGCGGCAGTGCCGTTGACCCCGGTCTCGCTGGCCACCGCCATCACGCCGGGGAGCGCCCAGGCGGAGCCTGTGAAGGACAGGATCCAATCGTTCCGTCTTCCCCTGCGGAGACTGATCCCGCTGGACTCGCCGATCCTGCTCCGCAACGCGAGCAGCATCTACACGGTTTTCGTGCCGCAGAGCGCGCGCTTCCAGGCCAAGAGCTACGGGCTGCGGCTCAAGTTCACCAACTCGATCGCCCTGCTGAGCGAGCGGTCGGTGTTGCGCGTGGTGATGAACGACGTGATCGTCGCCCAGTTTTACCTCGACCGTGCGAAGCCGATGAACGACGTGGACATCGAGGTCCCGCTGAACCTTGTGCAGACCGGGTTCAACCGCCTCCAGTTCATCGTGGCGCAGCACTACACCTACAAGTGCGAAGACCCCTCGGCCCCGGAACTTTACACGGAGATCAACCCGGACCAGTCGTATCTCACCACCACGGGAGAATGGAAACCGGTCACCGAACGGCTCTCGTTCCTCCGCTGGTGGATCGACGAAAAGCTCTGGGTTCCCTACCAGTTCAACATCTGCATGCCCTCCTCGGGATCGATGACCGACGAGCATCTTTCCCTCGGGGCGATCGTGACCCAGGGCGTCGCCCTTGCGGTCAACAACCAGCCGTTCCGGGTTTCCACGGCCACGGCCCTGCGTCCCGGCATGGACAACATCGTCGTCGGCAGCATGAACGAGCTGGCCCCCTTTCTCACGGCCACCGAGGTGGGGACGATCAACGGGAGTTTTCTGGCTATCAAGACTCTTCCCGGCGATGCGGCCCACTGCATGATCATCGTCAGCGGGCGGAGCGCGCAGGAGGTGAAACAAACCGCGCTGGCCCTCGGCATGGTCAATTTCCCGTTGCCCGACTCCAAATACGCCATCGTGGACCAGATGACGATGCCGGAGAATGCTTACGTGCGCAACGCCCCGCTCCGGCTTCCGGGGCTCTACAGCTTCCGCCAGCTCGGCTTCAAAACCACCACGCTCAAAGGCTGGAACACAGGAACCTACTCGCTGAAGCTCTACATGCCGGGCGACGTTTCGCACGAGGACCAGAGCAACGCCGAACTGCGGCTGCATTTCGTCTATGGGGCGGCGTTCCGGAGGGATTCCGCTTTCAATATTTTTATCAACAACCAGTTCCAGACCACCATCCGGCTGAAGGATATCGAGGGGTCGATGCACTCCGACCACCGGCTCTACCTGCCGATGCAGGCATTTCAACCGGGGCTCAACGAGCTCGTGCTCGCGCCAAAGATGGTCCCGCTGGTCTCGAACCAGTGCGAGATCCTGCAGGATGAAAACCTCCAGTTCACGCTCTACGATGATTCCGACTTCGTGTTTCCGAAGGCTTTGAGAAAAGCGCGGCTCCCGAACCTCGGGCTTTTTTCGCAAACCGCCTACCCCTACTCCGCTCCGCCTGACGGGATCGAAACCGCGGTCTTCGTCGGCGGCCGCGCTCCCGAAACCGCCTGCGCCGCATGGACGCTCATGGGCAAGATGGCCCAGATCTCCGGAGCCCTCCTCTCGAATACCGAGATCTCCTCGAAGCTCCCGCGCAGCAGAAAGAGCCTCCTCGTGGTCGGACCGCGCGATGAAATCCCCCAGGAAATCCTGGCCAAGGCCCCCGTGTCGCCTCTCCAGGTCGGAAAAATGCGCTACATCGTGAGCACGAGCCCGAAACCGGAAAAATATGCCACCTCGCCGATCGAGGAGTTTTTGATGAAAGTCCACGGCCAGTCCGGAGAGAAGAACGAGCCTTGGCCGCCATCGACGGCGAACCTGAACATGACCGCCGATCTGATCGACGACATCGTTGCCGAGCAGTTCGAGTCGCCGTTCCACACCGGCTACCCGGTCACCGTCGTGACGGCGTGGGATGCGGACAACCTTCTGGCCGGGATGAACATGCTGCAGGAACGGGAATTCTGGGACGGGCTCGCCGGCGACTTGGCCGTCTGGAGCACGCGTCCGAACTCGCTCGCCGTGGCGAAAGTCGGGAATGACTTCATCTACAAAGCCACCAATCTGGTCACGAGGGTCTCGAGCCGTTTCGACCAGCAGCCATGGTTCTTCGCGGTGATCGTCATCGTTCTGATCGTCCTGCTCGCCCTGGGTGTCCGTGCGGCGCTGCGCAAGCGTGAGCATCCGGAGTAATGGAGAAAAAAGGAAGAAACCGGATCGCGGGATTCGCCCTGGCGACCCTGGCTCTTCTCGGCCTTTATTTGTGGGTGGTGGTCTCCGATCCCTGGCGTCTGCCGCCCCGCGACTGGGCCCTTTTCAAGAAGAAATTCATCTCGCCGGCGGGGCGGGTGATTGACGACGGGAACGGGGATATCACGCACAGCGAGGGCCAGGGATACGGCATGCTGATTGCCGAGGCCTACGGAGACAGGCCCACATTCGACAGGGTCTGGAAGTGGACGAAGAAAAACCTCCAGACCCGCAAAGGCGACAAATTGTTGTCTTGGATTTGGAAGCCGTCACAGGAAGGCGGCGGAAGCGTCGCGGATGCCAACAATGCCAGCGATGCGGAGATCCTTGTCGCCTGGGCGCTCATCCGGGCTTCGAAGCGCTGGGGAGTTTACGCCTACCAGCAGGCGGCAGCGGAAATTCTGGTGGACTTGCGCCGGATGACCGTCAAGGACACCCCCCAAGGGCTGGTCCTCCTGCCGGGATCCGATGGCTTCCTCAAGGACAACGGAATGGTTCTCAACCCGTCCTACTTTATTTTCCCCGCCTTTGGAACCTTTGCCAATTCGTTTCCGGGCAGCGGATGGGATGCCGTCTCGAAAACCGGGCTCAAAATGGCGGACGAAGCGCGCTTCGGCCGGTGGGCGTTGACGCCGGACTGGGTGCTGCTGTCCGGAGAGGCCTTCAGCATGCCGTCTTCATCCCCCCCGGACTTCGGATACAATGCGATACGTGTCCCGTTGCATCTGGCGTGGGAGAACCCGAAATCCCCGCTTTTGAAACCCTACGCAAATTTCTGGAAACAATTCCTGGATTTGGCCAAGATCCCCGCCACCGTGAATTTGGAGACAAATGCTTTTGGCGCGGACCCGGCACTTCCGGGCATGCAAGCAATTGCACGTTTTATCCTAGCCTGCGAATCTGGAACCCGCTTTACTGTGCGCGATATTCCTCCAGTCATGCCCGATGAACCATATTATTCCGCGAGCCTCAAGCTGCTGACGAAGCTGGCTGTGCGGGAATCCTTGGGAGGAAAACGGTGAATCTCAAAGGAGGCTGCTCCATTTTTGTCGCGGGCCTCTGCGGCCTTCTTCCCTTGAGGTCCCAAGACGTGATGTCCTCGGAGCAACCGGAGTCGATCGCCCTGCCCTCGGACGTGGAATCGAAGCCGTCGCCCACGCCGTCCCTGTTCACCCCGGTGGTCCCCGGAATGTCCAGGCCGTCTGGCGCCGCGACCCCGCGGTCGCCGGTTTTTCTTCCGCCGGACATCCCGCCTCCCGCCATCCAGGCCACGCCGACGACAACCGATGTGATTCCCTCGGACGCCACGCTGCTGGCTCAGCCGACACCGACCCCATTTCAGCCGGCAACGCAGGTCCCCAATAAAAAGACCCCGCCGCGGCCCGTGACCGTCGTGACCTCGGAACCGCAGCAACCGGCCGTCAGCCAGGCGCAGATCAGCACATGGGTCGCCCAGGCGACCGAGAAGCAGGATCCGAATCTGGCGCTGAAAGCCGGATGGGCGTATTTCAACCGCGGGGAATTTTCCTCCGCCGGAATGTGGTTCAACCAGGCGCTCGAATGGAACCCGGGCCTGGGCGAGGCCGCCTACGGGCTGGCTTTTTCGAAATTCCGCGAGGGCGACCTCAGCAGCGCGGAGGCGATCGTCAATTTCCGCGGGGACAGCTACCCGAAAATGCGCGTGCTCAAAGGCGACATCGCGTCCCGCCGGGCCGTGGAAGCCTACGAGGCGAAAAACTACGCGCGCAGCCGCGACCTCATGCTGGCGGCGGCGCAGGCCCGCCCGCTCAGCCGCAACGAGCAGACGGTCCTCGCATGGGATTATTATTACACCAAGGATTACGCGAAAGCCTCGGAGCTCTTCGAAAAACTTTATCGCTCGTCGCCGAGCGAAAACACCGCCCAGGGTCTCTATGCCTCGCTCGCGAAATCGGGAAATTACGAAAAGGTAGACACGATCGGGGAGACCGTCAAAGGCCCGCTCAAAAAAATGTATGGCACCTCGGAAGCCAAACGGTATTTCAAAGCCGACCTCTTCGTGGCGGCGGCGGGTGCCGGCGGCGACAAGGTTTATCGCGTGCTCGAAAACTACACGTGCCCCAGCGTCGCGGGCGGCTTCATCTTCTCGAGCAAGTCGGGCACCTCCGGCGAGGGCAAGCTGGACATGGGCGCCGTCCCGGTCATCTCCGGCCGCATCTACCCGTCGAACAAGACGATGCTGACCGCACAGATTTCCCGCATCACCCTGAACTCCGGCACCCTCGACAACGGCGCCCTCGTGGGCCAGTATCCCAAGACATATCAGCCTTACATCAAATCCCCCGTCACCTCCTATAGCAACCTCTACGACTTCTCGGTCCACTTCGAATACCAGGACTGGGTGACGTGGTATGCCACGTTCGGGATCACGCCGTCGGGCGGGCCGCTCAACGCGAAGCCGGTGGGAAATCTCGGGATGATCTACCGCGACGAAAAGGGCTACGTCCAGGCAGAACTCTATGCCAAGGCGGTCAAGGAGAGCATCCTCTCCTACGTCGGCATGACCGATCCTTACACCGGAAAAAACTGGGGCGCGGTCACCGAGGACGGTGGCCGGGTTTCGGTCTTCCGTTCGATCGCGCCGAAGTGGACGATTTATCTGAATGGAAGTTACGGGACGCTCGACGGGACCAACGTCAAGAACAACACCCACATCTCGGGCACCGCCGCGCTCGCGTATGAGTTCACCGCGAAAAACTTCGAATACATCACCCTCGGCGTCGCGGCTTCCTACGAAAGCTACGACAACAACCAAAACCATTTCACCTACGGGAACGGCGGTTACTTCAGCCCCGAATCCCTTGGACAGGTCCTCCTCCAGGGCCAGTTCCTGACTTCCGAGGGCCGGAAATGGATCGCCGCCGGAACGCTCGGGCTCGGCGTCCAGAACAACACCCAGGCAGCCAGCCCGTATTTCCCGCTCAAGCCGGATGGCCGGACCTATCCGTCCGAGACCTCCAGCACGGTCATCGGGCTGATCGCCGCGCAGGGAGCCTACATGCTCTCGCCGCAATGGCTGGTTGGCGGACAGCTCGGCTATGCGGTCACGGCGGATTACAACGAGGGCTCGATCGGGCTCTTTGTGCGCTACTTCTTCGAGCCCCGGAACGGCCTCCTGCGCACCGACCTCGGCCTCGACCGGCCTTGAGGACTTCTACAAACGCGGCACCTTTCCGGCTTCCGGGAATTCGTCAGGGTGACCAAGGATAGGAATTCCCGCCACTCCCTCATAACGGGCACTACCTGTTTCCACTGTAATCGGCCACCCGGTCATACCAGACGGTCAGCGACCGCGAGTCGGAATCGGTGCCGGCTGTTCCTGCGGGTTTTGAGTAATCAAATGTTGCAAATTGCGCGACGTGTCCGTCCACGAACAGAATATTCGACTTGCCGCCGTGCATCTTCGACATGGTCCCGGTAAACGCGGGATTCTGGGTATAATCATCTTTGTCGGCGTCCGTGGAAGAGAATGCGTTGCTTGCAATGTCCCCGGCCAGGATGTGCTTGCTTGGGTATTGGATGCGTGCCAGACGGAGCCCGGCAAAGCCGTTCGTTTGCGGTGGCTCATGCGAATAATCATAGTATGCGGCGTGGCTTCCGTTGAAATAGCCGTAGCTTTTGCTGCTCGGGTAAAGCTTGCTGGTGGTCGGGCACTGAAAAATCCTCGTGTCCTGTCCGCCCTTTGTCGGGAGATAATTCTCGATCTGCTGGGTCCAGCCATACTGGCCTGTTGTTGGATCGGTTTGGTTGTATGGGATGACACCGCCGGACACGGGAAAGACCCCGCTGTTATCTCCCGCAAAAATCGTCAGCGCGGCCCCGATCTGCCTGAGATTGCTGCTGCATTTCACGCCGTTGGCTTTGTCCTGGATTTTTTGGAAGGCGGGAAAGAGAAGCAAGGCCAAAATCGAGATGATCGCCATAACGACAAGAAGCTCGATCAGGGTGAAACCCATTTTTGCCATGCTATCACAGCCTAGCCACCGCTTGGGATGACGGTCAATCCCGAACTCCAGAATCGCGGCGGAGGAAATGATTCCCGTGCGCGTTTTCGATTCGCAACTGCGCGCGGCCGGTTCATACTCGCAGGATGGATAAGGAATTCCCCAAAGGCCATCTGGAGTCGCTCTGGGCACCGTGGCGGGTCGAGTATTTCCAAGCCGAACACCGCGCCGGCCGGGACTTCCTCACCGAGGCCGCGCAGACGGATGACGATGCCGCTCATCTCGTCGTCACGAGAAGGAAATCCACCTTCCTCATCATGAACAAATATCCCTACTCCGCCGGGCATTTGATGGCTGTCCCCTACCGGAAAATCCACCGGATGGAGGACCTCGCCGAGGGGGAAATCCTCGAGCTGTGGGAGCTGGCTGTCCACGCGCAAAAACTGCTGGAGCAGGCGGTGAAAGCGCAGGGCTTCAACATCGGCTGGAACCTGGGGAAAGCTTCCGGCGCGGGCGTGCAGGACCATCTCCACATCCACATCGTCCCCCGCTGGGTCGGCGACTCGAATTTCATCGCCGTGATCGGCGGCACCCGGGTCATCCCGGAGGGCCTCCGGCCGCTCTACGATCGCCTGCTGAAAATCCAAAGCGCACTCCCATGACATTCTCGTCACGCGGGCGGGCGCTGGCGGGCGGAAGCGGCATCGGGCGACTGATGGACGATCTCGGCCACGCGCTGGCCGCCTCGGGCTCTTCGCCCCACATGCTCGGCGGCGGCAACCCGGCCCATATCCCGGCCATGGAGGAAGTCTGGCTCCGCCGCATGCGGGAGATCACCGGCGACCCGGCAACGCTGCGCCGCACGCTTGCAATCTACGATCCGCCACGCGGAAACCCGGACTGCATCCGGTGGCTCGCGGATCTCCTCCGAACCGAATACGGCTGGCCCGTCGGACCGGAAAATATTGCCGTCACCCCCGGCGGGCAGACCGCGTTCTTCTTTCTTTTCAATCTGTTCGGCGGAAAACGCGACGACGGTTCGCCGGGGAAAATCCTTTTCCCGCTCATGCCAGAATACATCGGCTACGCGAACCAGGCGCTCGAACCCGACGTGTTCGAGTCCCGCCGGCCGCTGGTCGAAAGGACCGGCGCTCACGCGTTCAAATACCACATCGATTTCGAAAACCTCGACCCGGGGCCGGAGACCGGCGGGATCTGCGTTTCGCGGCCCACGAATCCGAGCGGAAACCTGATCTCGGATCACGAGCTCGGCCGCCTCGCCGCGTTGGCCTCATCGAAGAGCATCCCCCTCATCATCGACAACGCCTACGGCTGGCCGTTCCCCGGCATCGTCTTCGGCGAGGCGGCACCGCTTTGGACGGACAGCACCGTCCACGTCATGAGCCTCTCGAAATTCGGCCTTCCCGGCACGCGGACCGCGTTCGTGATCGGTCCACCGGAAATCGCCTCGGCGGTTTCCTCGATGATGGCCGTCACCGGGCTCGCGACCGGAAACTTCGGCCAGGCGATCGCCGGGCCGCTCCTCATGAGCCGGCAGGCTGCCTGCCTGAGCCGGGAGGTGATCCGTCCGTTCTACCTGCAAAAACGCGATGCCGCGCTCGCGGCTGTCGAGGAGTTCTTCCCGCGCGACGTGCCCTACGCGCTCCACCAGTGCGAGGGGGCCATGTTCCTCTGGGTCTGGATCGAAAATTCCCGCCGGTCCTCCCGCGCCCTCTACGAAAGCCTCAAAAACCGCGGCGTCCTCGTCGTCCCAGGCGATTGCTTTTTCTTCGGGCTGCCCGAGGACGGCTGGCAGCACCGCCACGAATGCCTCAGGGTTTCCTTCGCCATGCCGGACGCCGAAGTCCGCGCCGGCCTCCGGATCATCGCGGATGAAATCGCCCGCTTGGATATGTGAACTGGTGGGCCTTTCGTGTCCAGAGAGATGGTATGAGTTCCTTCTCTGAACCCACGCGCCGCGCTACCAGCCGCGGTTTTCGATGGCGTCGAGGTGGGCGGTGATCGGGTCGGTCCGCTTCGGGGCTTCGGGCGGGTTGGTGACCTCCAGGAAGTTTTCGCTCAGGGTGTCGAGCTGGGTGGCCTCGAACCAGTTCAAATAGTCGTCCACCTTGCCGGTGCGCTGGAGGAGCAGGTCCAGGATTTTCCCGGTTTCCACGATCTGCTTGCCCACGTTTTTTTTCGGTTTCGAGGCGAGGGCGGTCGTGATCTTGCGGTATTCCGCGATCACGGGTTTGAGCAAGGGGTGGGCGCGGAATTCCAGGGACATGAACTCCGCGGATTTCTGCCGCATCAAATACGGCCCGCCCTCGCTTCTGGCCAGCGGAGGGAAAGCCGCTGCCCCGGCCGCCGTTCCCAGCGCCGGCTTCTTCGGGTCGACCGGGGCGGAAACGTCCAGCAGTTCCTTCAACGCCCGCACGGTTTCGCCGATGGAATACGGTTCGATGCCTTTCGAGGCGGAGTTCCGCGCGATCGAGAGGGTCCAGAGTTTTCCGAGGCGGGACGGGTTGTTTTCCAGCGACGGGTAGGCGGCGAGGAGGGTCTTCAGGTCGGCGTCGTTGTCAGCCAGCGAATCGAGAAACGCCGCCAGCCCTTTCGGGCCCTCGGGGAGCTGCTGCAGGGTCTTGAGCAGAGCGAGGGCCTGCGTCCGGTAAAGCGTCAGCGACGTCGCCTCCATCAGCTCGGGCTTCGCTTTGAGAAACTCCTCGAGCCTGGGAGGATGGTCGCTCTTGAGCAATGTGGCATAGACGCCTTCGGGGGTCCCATTTTCCTTGATCCGCTTGTCCTCGACGAGGCCTTCCAGCAGCCACACCGGCGGGGAATGGAATGGCTTCCCGGTCTTCGGCGGGTGGTTTCTGTAAATCCAGCCGAGGCCGAGCGCGCGGTAAATCTCCATTTCCAGGGCCATGCTGCGGAAGACGGACGCATCGTAAATGTCGGTCTGCACCTTCATTTCCCCCCCGTCTCCTTCAAACATCCTGGTGAGCGCGTTCGCGTTGCCGCGCGGCTTCGCGCTCCCGATCAGGTCCTGGATGATGATCGTGTGGTTCACCGCCCCGTCTCCGCCGGTTTTTTGCAGCCACTGGGACCGGGCCTCGTCGGCCCGCTGCGCGAGGGTGGTGCGCCGCGTGGCGTCCTTCGAGTAAATCACAAACTGCCCGGAGGCGCTCGTCGTCTTTCCGGCGAGCGTGTTCTCGCCGGCACCCCAGGCCTCCGGGAGCAACGCCAGAAAGCAGAGGCCGGTCAGGGATTTTTTCCAGTGCCCGGCCATTGAAAGGTGGCGGTGTCGGGAGTGATGGCCACGGATTTTGCCTTCTTGAGGAGTTCCAGCGGTTGGAAAAGACCGGCGATGGTCGGCTCGAACAGCCGGAGAAACGCCGGCATCAGCGCGGGATGGACCGGCATGCGCCCGATGGATCCCCCGACGGTCCTGACCCTCAATCCGGACCCGGTGCTCTCCGGTTCGAGAGCCAGCACGAAGTAGAGGTGGGCCCCGACAAATTTCTGGTCGATGCAGAGAGCGAAGTTCCCTTTGCTGAGCTTGACGAAAGCCCTTTGAAACCGCGCGCTCAGATCCGACACCCCGGCGGCGGCCGGTTTCATTTCAACCGTGGACTCGAGAAACTGGTTGATCGCCTTGCTGTTGACGGTCCAGCTGATCGGCTTGGGGGACTCGCCCAACTCCTTGAGGGTAGAAAAGGTTTCATGGGCGGCCGATGTGTCCACCCCGACAACCTCCGGGATATTGTCCGGCTCGCGGACCATCTGGATCACGCAGGCCAGCGTGGCCGAAATCACCGCCAGCCAGAAAAGACTGGAAACCAGAAAACCGGTCACCCCGCGCTCGGCCGGCACCGGCCGGGAAGACTGCCTGGATCTCCTGTTCGGTCTTTTATACGGGACTCCGGGCAGCGGGGGGGCGGCAAGGCCGGCACCGGTTCCGGCGGCCTGCTTGCCCGCCGTGGCGGCCGGAGATGCCGGAGCCGACGCGCCCGCCTCGGGCAGGCGCACCCCGCAGTTGCCGCAGAAAATGCGCGTGTCGTCGTTGTCCGTCCCGCAATGTTGGCAGGCGCGCATGCGTCAGTTCGCCTTGGAAGGTTTCGCTTCCTTTTTCGGCTTGGTCTCCGGTTTGGTCTCCGTCTTCGTCTCCGGTTTTATTTCGGGTTTGGCAGAGTCTCCGGATTCTTTTTTCGCGGCCTGCTTGTAGCCCTCGCTGCGGTAGTCGGTGATGTAGAACCCGCTGCCTTTGAAAATCAGCCCCGCGCCGGTTCCCAGGAGCCGGCGGACTTTGCCTTTCCCCCACTTCTTCATTTTGCACCGGGCCTGCGGGCAGGTTTTCAGAGCGTCATCTTTCATGGACTGAAATAACTCGAACGTCTTCCGGCACTTTTCGCACTCGTATTCGTATGTTGGCATGCTGAGGGAGCAGGTTCTAGCAGGTCTCCTCCCGGTTCGCAAGTGGCGGGTCGAAAGCTGCGCAAGCCCAGAAGCGCGTGACCGCGCCAGAGGGGAGGAGCCGTGGGTGGGCGCGGGTTGCGATCCTGCACGGGCTGAGCCCGGGGGCATGAAAATCCGGACTCGCCCAAATCGCCAGGGAATGGTAAGAGGCTGCCACCATGTTGGAACTTGTGCAAAAAGGCGGCCCCCTCGTGTGGCTGATCCTCCTCTGTAGTATCACGGCCTTGGGGGTGTTTTCCGAGCGCCTCCTCTCGCTCCACCGCTCCTCGATCAATACCGGGGATTTCTTCAGGGGACTCGCGAACCTGCTTCGCCGCGGCAATTATGCCGAGGCCCTGCAGGAATGCGCGGGCTCGCCAGGGCCGGTGCCGCGCGTCCTTCACGCCGTGATCCTGAAGCACGGGTCGCCGCGCGCGGAACTCCGCGAGATCGCCCAGGAGGCCGGGCAACTCGAGATCCCCCGCCTCGAGCGCAACCTGGCCCTTCTGGGAACCATCGCGTATGCCACCCCGCTCATCGGGCTGCTCGGAACCATCCTCGGGCTCCTCAACGCCTTCCAGCAAATCTCCGCCCACGGAGGGTATGCCACGGCCTCGGAGATCGCGGGGGGCGTCTACGAAAGCCTCCTCACCTCGGCGGCGGCTCTCACCGTGGCCATTCCCGCCTTTGTCGCGCACAGCTACCTTTCCGCGCGGGTGAATGCCGCCCTTCACGACATCGAGCGCGCCGCGATTGAAACGATCGAAATCCTCTGCGGGCCAAAAGACCCGCCCCCCGCGGCGTGAAGCTGGTTCGCACAGCGGGGCCCCATCCGGCCCTCATCTTCGTGGCGCCCGCGCTCGACGTGGTGCTCATCCTGCTTTTCTTTTTGGTTCTGAGCACTTCGTTTCTCTTGCAGCCAGGCGTGGCGGTGTCCGTTCCCGACTCCCCGTTTCTGCTTGCCCCGCAGCGTGACCCCCAGGTGGTGAGCGTCACCGCGGCGCCCACGTCCGCGGTGTATTTCGAAAACCGGCAGGTCTCGTTTGAAACTCTGCGGAGCAGGCTGGAGGCCCAGCGCGGGCGCAAGCGGACCATCGTCATCAAGGCCGACCGTCTCGCGCCTTTCGACCTGATCGCGCACGTGATGACCGTCGCTTTGGAGCTCGGGTATCCGACGGTTGTCGCCACCTCGGAAAGCCCGCGATGAAAGACTCCCTGATTTTCGAGTGGCCGGGGCGGCACCACCTCCATCTCCTGCTGCCCGCGGCCATCGTGCTCGCCGCCATTCTTCACGCCGGCCTATTCTTTGCGTTCTCCATCATTTACCCGCGCCCCCAGAATGCCGGCCCCGATCCGGCACAGATCTGCTTTGTCCCCCCCGGCACCGCGGACGCGGCGCGCCTCGAGGGGTTGCTGCGGTCCTCCGACCCCGCGGTTTTCGCGCCCGGACGCGGGCTTGACCTTCCCGAGCCTTTTCCTCCGGTCGCCTACGTTCCCCGTTATGCTTCCGACAAGCCGACGCTGGATCCGCTGCCGCGCCTGAAAAAACCCGACCTTCCACGCCGGGCGTTTTCCGGCCCGGTCCTTGTCGTGCAGGAGAATCCGAAATCCTCCGCGGCTTCGCCGGCGCCCGCCCCGACCCGGTTGGTCGCGACCGGCGCGCTGGCCGCGCGAATCCCCGCTCTGCCGGAAGGAACGGTTTTCCCCGTCCCCCGGGGATTTGATCCGGAGCCGGCGGTTTTCCTTGTTGATCTGCAAGAAGGCGGGCGGGCAGCCCATGTTTTCCTCCAGCACAGCTCCGGGAATCTGCTGTTGGATCTCAAGGCCTCAAGCCTCCTCCGGAAACTGGCATTTGTCCCGGATCCCGCAGGCGATTCGTGGGGGTTCGTGACTTTCCAATGGGGAACCGACGTGCATCCCATCGAGCCGCAATGATCCCCATCGAACTGCCGTGGCTCGTTTTTGTCTGCCTCCTGGTTTTTCTCGCCGGGATATTTTTTGTCTGGATCGGCTATGAAATCGCGCGCCGCCAGAGGGCGAACCGCGCGCTCCGGAACCGCCTGCGCTGCAGGGTCTGCAGCATGGAATTCGCCGATGACTCCCGCGATTCCCTCGCGGTCTGCCCGCGGTGCGGAAGCTTGAACGAACGCATCAAACCGGCATTCTTTTAGCAATTGATCCATCCCCCGGAAAAAATTTCATTGCCAAGCCCCCGGACATCCCGCCTAGTAGGCCGATTTCGCAATCGAAACAACGCCAACAAAACAACCATGAGCGAACGAAGAGTAGTCCTGACCGGCATCGGGGTCATCACGCCAATCGGCAACGACCTCCCGACATTCTGGCAATCCCTGCAAGAGGGGCGCAGCGGCATCAGCCGGTACAGCGCCTTTGATGCGACCGATTTCGACTGCAAAATCGCCGGCGAGGTCCGCGGCTTCGAGCCCGCAAAATATTTCAAGAACCCGAAATCCGCAAAGCGCACCGACCGCTTCACGCAGTTTGCCATGGCGGGCGCCAAGATGGCTCTGGAAGACTCCGGCATCGATCTGGATGCGGTGGACCACAACCGCTTCGGCGTGATCATCGGGAGCGGCATCGGCGGGCTGCGCACCATGGAGGAGGAATGCAAGCGTCTTCTGGAACGCGGCCCCTCGCGCGTCTCCCCGTTCACGATCGCGATGATGATTTCGAACATGGCCAGCGGGATCGTGTCGATGGAATACGACCTGCGCGGCCCGAACATGTGTATCGTGACGGCGTGCGCCACCGCCAACAACTCGCTCGGCGAGGCGTGGCGCATTATCAAATTCGGCGATGCGGACATCTTTCTCGCAGGCGGATGCGAGGCCACGATCACCCCTCTCGGGATCGGCGGCTTTACAGCCATGAAAGCGGTGAGCCTGAGAAATGACGATCCGGAAAAGGCCTGCCGCCCGTTCGACCGCGACCGCGACGGCTTTATCATGAGCGAGGGAGCCGGCATCATGGTCCTCGAGGAATACGAGCACGCGAAACGCCGCGGGGCCACGATTTACTGCGAGATCGCCGGCTATGGCTGCACGGCGGACGCCTACCACATGACAGCCCCCATGCCGGAGGGCGACGGGGCGGCGCGCGCGATTAAAGTCGCCATGGGGCATGGAGGAGTCAACCCGGAGGAGATCGACTACATCAACGCCCACGCCACCTCCACCGGCCTCGGCGATATTTGCGAAACCAAGGCGATCAAAACGGCTTTGGGAGACCACGCGAAAAAAGTGATGGTGAGCGCGACGAAGTCGATGACCGGGCACCTGCTCGGCGCGGCTGGCGGCGTCGAGCTCGCGGCCTGTGCCCTCGCGATCAAACACGGCATCGTCCCGCCCACGATCAACCTCGACAACCCGGACCCCGAGTGCGACCTCGACTGCGTGCCCAACGTGGCGCGCGAGGCAAAGCTGAAGACCGTGATCAGCAATTCGTTCGGTTTCGGCGGGCACAATGCCACGCTCTTGATCAAGGCCGTCGCGTAGGACAGCCTCAGGCTGGCAGCGTGGTCAGCAGGATCTGCGCGGCCCCGTTCTGCGGCGTCAATTCCAAGCCCGTTCCGGATGCCGGCGCGACCAGGAACTGGCCTTTCCCGAACGCGGTTCCGCCGCACACGACGGTGCCCTCGGTGACGGCGACCAGCGCGAAGCGACCGGGCGGGCGGACATCGCGCGGAGCGGCCAGCGAAATTTTTTTCACTTCGAAAAACGGGCAACTGGCGACGGCGGTTTCCCGTGGGCCGCAGACCGGCGGCTCGAAATCGTCGAAGTCGATCGAGGCCAGGGATTCCGCGATGTGGAGGGCGCGTGGCTTGCCGTCCAGCCCCACCCGGTTCCAGTCGAAGACGCGGTATGTGGTGTCGCTGTTCTGCTGGACTTCCACGATGACATTTCCCTCGCCGATCGCGTGCAGGCGCCCGCTGGGAATAAAGATGCTTTCCCCGGTCGCGACCGGGATTTCGTGCAGCGCGCGCTCGACCTCGCCGGTGCGCAGCACGCTTTCAAACTCCTCGCGCGTCACCCCTTTTTTCAATCCCGCATAGATCCGCGCCCCCGGGAGGGCGTCGAGAAAATACCAGACCTCCGTCTTGGGTTCCCCGCCCAGAGCGGCGGCCAGGTGCAGCGGGGGATGAACTTGCACCGAGAGCCGCTCGCGCGCGTCCAGAAGCTTGATCAGCAGGGGAAACCGCTCGGAAGGATGCTCGGCGTAAGCCTCGCCGAACAGCTCCGCGCGATGGCCGCTCCACAGCTCGTGGAGCGTCTTCCCGCGGAACGGGCCGGAATGCACGATGCTCTGCGCGTCTTCCCGGTCCACGATTTCCCACAGCTCGCCGATAAGCAGCCCGTTGGGAATCGCCTTCCCCAGCAGCGAGTCGAACCGCCGCCCCCCCCACACCCGCTCCATCGGAATCGGCTCGAAAACAATTGGCTCGCTCATGGCCAAACAGCTTTTTCCGTTCCCGCCCCGCCCGCAATACCAAAAACCGCGCTGGACGCCGGAAAAACCGGGAGGTTCGCGAACGCCCGGGCGGGCGAGGCAGCGGCAGATCGAGCCCGAAGGGGAGAGCTCGGGACCTCCCGAATCGGGGAGGCCCCCTCTGCAAAAATCCTCAAGAAAGGTCTTTACGGTCCCGCCGCCGCCGCAAACATTGGCGGTTCCCATGAGCGACAAACAACAGAGTGCGATCTCCCCGCGGCGGGAGGAGGATTTTCCGGAGTGGTATCAGCAGGTCATCCGCGCGGCGGATCTGGCCGAGAATTCCGAGGTGCGCGGGTGCATGGTCATCAAGCCGTGGGGGTATGCGCTCTGGGAGCGGATGCAGGCGGTCTTGGACCGGATGTTCAAGGAGACCGGGCACAGGAACGCGTATTTCCCGCTCTTCATCCCGCTCAGTTATCTGGAGAAGGAAGCGGCGCATGTCGAGGGATTCGCCAAGGAATGCGCGGTCGTCACACACCACCGGCTCGAGATGAAAGACGGGAAGCTCGTGCCGGCCGGAGAACTGGCCGAACCGCTCGTCGTGCGCCCGACCTCGGAAACGATCATCGGCGCCGCCTACGCTCGCTGGGTGAAATCCTGGCGCGACCTGCCGATCCTGCTCAACCAGTGGGCGAACGTCGTCCGCTGGGAAATGCGCCCGCGCCTGTTTTTGCGGACCGCGGAATTCCTCTGGCAGGAAGGCCACACCGCCCACGAGACGCAGGCGGAGGCGGAAATCGAGACGATGAAAATGCTGCGGGTTTACGAAGCTTTCGCCCGCGACTTCCTCGCGCTGCCCGTGCTCACCGGCGAGAAAAGCGAGGGGGAACGTTTCCCCGGCGCCCTGCGCACGTATTGCATCGAGGCCATGGTCCAGGACCGGAAAGCGATCCAGGCCGGGACATCGCATTTCCTCGGGCAGAATTTCTCGAAGGCATCCGGGATCCAGTTCCAGGGCCGCGACGGGGCCGTCCAGCACGCGTGGACGACAAGCTGGGGAGTGAGCACGCGCCTGATCGGCACATTGATCATGGCGCATTCGGACGACGACGGGCTCGTCATGCCTCCGCGCATCGCCCACACGCATGCGGTCATCATCCCGATCACGCCCAAGGAGGATTCCAAAGCCGCCGTGCTGGAAGCGGCGGAGAACCTCGCGAAAGCGCTTCGTTCCGCCACATTTCATGGAGAGCCGGTGTCCGTCGAAGTGGATACGCGCGACCTCGGCGGCGGCGTCAAAAGCTGGGAGTATATCAAAAAAGGTGTGCCGGTCCGCATCGAGATCGGCCCCCGCGACCTCGCGCAGGGAACTGCGGCTGTCTCGCGCCGGGACCGCCCGCACAAGGAAAAAGAATTCGTCCCGACGGGCGACATCCCGCCGCGCCTTCCCGCGATCCTGGACGAAATCCAATCCGCGCTTCTCGAACGCGCGACCGCATTCCGCGAGGCCAACTTCCGCACGCTGGATTCGAAAGATGAGTTCTACGCGTTCTTCACGCCAGCGAATGCGGCCAAGCCGGAAATCCACGGGGGCTTCGCCCTCGCCCACTGGAACGGCAGCCCGGCCGTCGAAGAGCAGATCAAGAACGACCTCAAGGTCACGATCCGCTGCATTCCGTTCGAAGATTCTCCAGAAGCCGGCATCTGCCCGTTCACCGGGGAACCCAGCAAGCAGCGCGTCGTCTGGGCAAAGTCGTACTAAGGAATGTGGAATTGGGAGCGCACGCATCCTGCGTGCTCATACCATCTCTTGGAAATAAGTGGACTCCTTCGCGGCAAGGGAGAATAGGCGTCCCGCCTGTTTGGGCACTGGCTTCGCAAGCGAGGGCGGGCGTCTTTCACAGGCGGGACGCCTGTGCTCCCTTCTTTGCGCTGGTTGTTTATCGTCTGTTTATTTCCAAGAACTGGTATCAGTGCGGCATCCCTGCCGCGCAAGCTTCCTTTCCGGCATCCGGCAGGGATGCCGGATGTCCCACACGCTGGAAGCGTGCGCTCCCTCCGCGCGGGATTTCCCCCATTCCAAATTCCGCATTTCGAATTCCCGCCGCAGGCCGGCTAGACGTTGAAGCGGAACTCGACGACGTCGCCGTCTTGGACGACGTATTCCTTTCCCTCGAGGCGGAGCTTGCCGGCTTCCTTGGCTTTCGCTTCGGAGCCATAAGCCATCAGGTCGTCGAAAGCGATGATCTGGGCCGCGATGAATCCGCGCTCGAAATCGCTGTGGATCACGCCCGCCGCAGCCGGGGCCTTGTCGCCGGTGTGGATTGTCCATGCGCGGGATTCTTTCGGCCCCGTCGTCAAATACGTCCGCAGCCCGAGCAGATGATACGCGGCGCGGATGAGCTGGCTGACTCCGCTGTCGGTGACTCCCAGGCCGGCCAGAAATTCTTTCGCCTCCTCCGCTGGCAGGTCGGCGAGTTCGCTCTCGATCTGGGCGCTGATGACAACCGCCTCGCTGCCGAGGTGGGCGGCGGCGTATTCGCGGACCGCCTGCACAAATTTGGCGGCAGGCGAGTCGCCGGCGAGGTCATTCTCTCCCACGTTGCAGGCGAAGAGGGTGGGCTTCGAGGAGAGCAGGAAGAATCCTTTGAGCAGGGCTTTTTCCTCGGGGCCGAGGTCGGCGGTCAAAGCCGGGCGTCCGGCATCGAGGTGCGGGAGAAGTTTTTCGGCCAGCGCGAGTTCGGCCTTCGCTTCCTTGTCTCCGGCGCGCGCGCCTTTTTGCGAGCGCTCGGCGCGCTTTTTTACCGAGGCCATGTCGGCCAGGATGAGCTCGGTGTTGATGATCTCGATATCGCGGACCGGGTCCACCGATCCGGTGACATGGTGGATGTCATCGTTTTCGAAACACCGGACGACCTGAATAATCGCGTCCACCTCGCGGATGTGGCTCAGGAACTGGTTGCCCAGCCCCTCGCCTTCGCTCGCGCCCGCCACGAGCCCGGCGATGTCCACGAACTCGATCGCCGCCGGCAGGATCTTTTCCGACTTGGAAATCGCGGCCAGCTTGTCCAGCCGTTCGTCCGGCACGCTGACGATCCCGACATTCGGTTCGATCGTGCAAAACGGGAAGTTCGCCGCCTGCGCCTTGCGCGTGCGGGTGACCGCATTGAAGAGTGTGGACTTGCCGACATTGGGCAGCCCGACGATTCCGGCTCTGAGCATAGACGCGAAACCCTACAGCGCCGGCAGGCGGTGAGGAAGGATGAAAAATTTCCGGCCCTTTGCAGTCTCAAGGCTCCTGCTCCCGTGGAAAATGGCTGGGACGATATTTGGATGAAGGGGAGACTTATGCGGTCATTGGCCCGCGGCCTTTCATCCCGTCAGGGTCTTCCTGTTCCACTAAGACGCCTACGGGCGATTGGCGGAATGTTTCCCGAGCACGCGGTCCAGGCGGACATACATCTCGGGAGGGATGTAGCGGTGGATCCGGATCGACGGGCCCGAGGCCTCGATCTCCTCGCACCCTAGACCGATCTGGGCATAAAACGCGGATTCCCCGGACTTCCAAACCAGAAGGTAATCCGGGTGGAATCGCCCGCACGCATCGCCGCCGCCGGCGGAAAACGGATTTCCCGGATTGAAAACCGCACGGAGTTCCGCGATCTCGGCCTTGCTCATCGGCAGCGGCTCTTTGTAGAAACTGAAATTTCCGACGCGCATCACGTCGCCCCGGGCATTTTCTTTGGCGAACAAGGCGGGTTGGGTTTTGGGATCCGGAAGCCCCTCGAACACCTGCAGCTCCGGAATCGCGGCGACCGCCTTCCGGAACGAATCCGCGGGTGACCCGGCCAGTAGCCCCGCCAGCGGTCGCGCCGCCGCCGCCGCCGACTCTCCTTGCCGGGCGTCCGGCTCCCCCGCGTGCAGCGGCAACAAAGCCAAGGAGAGAAAAATTCCTAATGTCCTGCCGTGGATTCGCGTCATCCGATTTCCGATCTTCATTCCGGCGCGCACCCGATTTTTTCGAGAAGGCGGGGGATGGCGACGTGCCGCAGGATCAGGTCCTGGATGAGCCCGATTTTCCGGGTGTCTCCGGGCAGGGTTTTGACGGTCATCGAGTGGATCCGCTGCGCGATCGTGTAGCTGTCCATCGGCGAGAGGATCACCGGCAGGGTTGTCTGGCCGAGCATTTCCAGAAGCCGGGCATGCGGGCGCAGGCCGTCGGAGAGAACCAGGCCGGCGAGCGGGCCGCCTTCCGGGGCCATCGACCGCGAGAGCGCCGCCAGCACGACATCCTCCCGGTCCCCGGGCACCACGAGGAGCGTGCCGTCTTTCACTCCGACAAAGAGGTTTGCGGAGCTCACCGCCCCGATCATCACCTGTTTGCTGGGACGGCGGCTGAGGGATTCGTTGTAGAGAAACTGGCCGCGGATGTGCTCGCAGATCTGCTGGAGCGTCGGCTGGGCGAGCATGTTTTCCAGGGGCACGATCCCGAGAAGTTCGAGGCCGAGCCGATCGAACCCACGGCCCGCGAAATCCGCGATGTAATCGAGCTTGTCGGGGTGGACCTTGTTCATCACGACCCCGATGACCTCGACCCCTTCGCGGTCGAAGAGCGCCTTGTTCAGGGCCGCCTCGTCGATCGGCCGCCCGATCCCGCCCGGCGTCACGAGCACGACCTTGCTGGCGAGCAGCTTCGCCACCGTCGCGTTCGACAGGTCGAATGTGGAGCCGACCCCCGCGTGCCCGGTGCCTTCGATGATCGCGAAATCCTTCTCCCAGCAGGCCCGGTCGAAAGAATGCTGGACCCGCCGATCGAGGGTCTCGTGGTTCGCCTGGTTGATATACCTCCGCGTGAAATCCGGCTCGACCGCGATCGGGCTCATGTCTTCGATCGGCACCTGCGTGCCGAACGTGTCGCGGATCAGCACGCTGTCCTCGTCGATGCGCTTGCCCTCGACTTCCGTGAACCGCTGGCCGACCGGCTTGATGAACCCGATCCGGTTGAAGCGGGCCCGGAGGCTCGCGTAAAGCCCGAGCGCCACCGTGGTCTTTCCCGTGTTCTGCTCGGTCGCGGCAATGAAAATCCGGGGGGTGGAGGTGTTCACGCTTCCGCGCTCTCGGGATACAGTTTCCGATACTCGATCGCCTGGAGCCCGACCAGCGCCGCCATGCAGAGGATTTCCTCGGGGTCGGTCCCGCGCGAAAGATCCGCCGCCGGTCGCGTGAGCCCGAGAATCAACTGCCCGAACGTCCTCGCCGCCGCGAATTGATGGATCAGTTTCACCGCGATGTTCCCGCTGTTGAGATCCGGGAAAACCAGGACGTTCGCCTTTCCGGCCACGAGGCTGGGCCCCATCTTTTTCTCCGCCACCAACGGATCCAATGCCGCGTCCGCCTGCATCTCGCCGTCCACCGCGATCTCCGCGCCGAGCTTCGCGATGAGCTGCCGCGCCAGCTCGGTCGCCCCGGCCACCTTTTCCGTGGAGGCCGTGCGCGCGCTGCCCTTGGTCGAGAAGCTCAGGAGCGCGACCCGCGGACGACGGCCGAACACCTGCCGCGCCACCAGCCCGGCCTGGACCGCGATCGAGGCGAGCTGCTGCATGTTGGGGTCAGGCACGACTCCGGTGTCGGCAAAAAACATCACGCCGTCGTCGCCGAACGCTTTGTTTTCCATCTCCACGATCGTGCAGCTCGACACCACCTCCGCATGCGGTAGCGGCTTGATCAGGTTGAGCAGCGGCCGCATGAAGACCCCGCCGTAGGTGCTCACCCCGCCCACCAGCGCATCGGCGAGCCCGTATTGGACCATCATCGCGGCGAAATAATTGTGGTTGGTCATCACGGCCCGGCTGTCCGTGAGACCCATGTGCTTGTAGCGCTCGAGCCGCTCGAGCCGCTGGCAGAAAACCGGCAGGTCGGAGGACGTCTCCGGATTGATGATCGCCACGTGGTCGAGGCGGGCCTTTTCGGCCAGCGCCACCCGCTCGATCGCGTCCCGGTGGCCGAGGAGGATCGGCACCCCAAGATCCCTCTCGTAAAACTTTTGCGCCGCGCGTATCACTCGCGGGTCGTCCCCGTCCGGAAACACGACCCGCTTCGGATGGCGCTTCAGCTTTGAAAAAACCGAATTGATAAAACTCATGTCCGTGGAATCCCCCAACAAGCTGGAGAAGAATCCGGCCGGAGACAAGGAGAACATCGCGCTTCTCCGCGCCTGCGGCCGCACGATCCCCGCCGGCCCCCGCCCGCTCGTCATGGGGATTCTGAACATCAACGACGACTCGTTCTCGGGGGACGGGCGGATCGACACCGGCTGGGCGATCGAGAGGGCGCTCGAGCTCGTGGCCTCGGGGGCGGATATCGTCGATGTCGGCGGCGAGAGCGCGCGGACGAACCGCGCGCCGGTGAGCGAAGAGGAGGAGTGGCGGCGCATCGCCCCTTTTCTGGAGAAATTCCCCGCGCTGGCGGCAAGGGCGCGGCCGCCGGATGACGGCCAGGTTTTCCCCCCGCTGCTCTCCGTGAACACCTGGCGCACCGGGGTGGCCGCCCGCGCCCTGCGCGCCGGCTGCGGTCTCCTCAACGACATGAGCGGCCTGCCCGATGCCACCCACGCGCGCCTCTGCGCGGAGCACGGTGCCGCGCTTCTCATCATGCACATCAAGGGTGAGCCCAAAGTCCCGCACAACGATGTGGAATACCGGGACATCATGGCCGAACTGGATCAGTTCTTCGAGTCCAAGATCGCCATGGCGTGCGGGGCCGGGCTCCCGCGCGAGTCCCTGGTTCTCGATCCGGGAATCGATTTCGCCAAGCAGGCCGGCGACAACCTCCGCATCTTCCGCGAGCTCCCGCGCCTCGCCCGGTTCGGCTGCCCGATCCTTCTTCCCGTCTCGCGAAAAAGCACGATCGGGCGCGTTCTCGGCATCGAAAACCCGGCCGCCCGCGATGCCGGAACCGTCGCCTGCATCGTGGCCGGCGCACTTCGCGGAGCCGCCGTCTTCCGCGTGCACAACGTCCGTGCGGCCCGGCTCGCCCTCCGCGCAACGACATCCGTGAAATGAGCCCGCGCTCCTGGATGCCAGACTGATCCGTATGGGCTGCCCTATTTTTTGTGGGCCCTGGAAGCGACTTTGAGGCGGAGGCCGTTGAGGCGGATGAACCCGGTGGCGTCGTCCTGGTTGTAGGCCTGGGTGGGGTCGGCTTCCATGGTGGCGATGCGCGGGTTGTAGAGGCTGAGCGGGCTCTTGCGTCCGGCGGCGTGGATCCCGCCTTTGTAGAGCTTCACGCGCACCGTGCCGGCCACGTTTTTCTGCGATTCGGCCACGAGTGCCTGGATGGCCTCGCGTTCCGGGGCGAACCAGAACCCGTTGTAAACGAGCGTGCTGTATTTCGGGATGAGGCCGTCGCGCAGGTGCATGACCTCGCGGTCCATCGTGAGCGATTCCATCTGCCGGTGGGCGAAGTGGATGATCGCGCCGCCCGGGGTTTCATAGACGCCGCGGCTCTTCATGCCGACGAACCGGTTCTCGACCATGTCCACGCGGCCGACCCCGTGCGCCCCGCCGAGCTGGTTGAGCTTGCGCATGACGCCGAGCGGGTTCAGGGCCTCGCCGTTCACCGCGATGCAGTTGCCTTTTTCGAATTCGAGCTCGACGAGCTCCGGCTTGTCCGGCGCGTCCTCGGGCAGAACCGAGAGCGTGGTGAAATACCCGCGGTTTTTCAGGTCGCCGGCATCGAACCACGGGTCTTCGAGAATCCCGGCCTCGTAGCTGATGTGCAGGAGATTGCGGTCCATCGAAAACGGTTTTTTGGAACTCGCCGCGACCGCCACGCCGTGGGCCTCGGCATACGCGATCATCTCCGCGCGCCCGGGAAATTTCGCGCGGAACCGGGCGTCCCGCCACGGCGCGATCACCTCGATGTCCGGCGCGAGCGCGGCGGCTGCGAGCTCGAAACGGACCTGGTCGTTGCCCTTGCCGGTCGCGCCGTGCGCCACCGCAGACGCGCCTTCCGCGCGGGCGATCTCGACCATCCGCTTCGCGATGAGCGGACGCGCGATGCTCGTGCCTAGAAAATACTGCCCCTCGTAAATCGCGCCCGCCTGGAGGATCGGATAGATGAAATCGCGCGCGAATTCCTCCTGGAGGTCATCGACGTAACATTTGGCCGCGCCGGTGCGCAGGGCTTTTTCCTCGAGGCCGTCGAGTTCCTCCCCCTGCCCGACATCCGCGCAGAAAGCCACGATCTCGGCCCCGTAGGTTTCCTTGAGCCAGTTCAGAAGAACCGAGGTGTCGAGCCCCCCGGAGTATGCGACGACGATTTTGTTCATAGCCGGGAAGTATTGGCGGGATCGGATGGGTTTCGCAACCCGCGAGACGGGGAAATTTCATCCCGGATCCGGCGATTCCTCACGCAGAGCCGCAGAGCCCGCAGAGAAAAGCCGTTTTCGGGTGTGCGGGCCGCGCGGACGCCTTGAAAGGCCGCGCCGCGAAATAATCCGGAATCCTGCTTGCGCCCGCGCCCGGACCGTCCATAGTAAAAAGTGCCAGTTTTTCAAGCCATGACCACCATTGAGAAGATCGAAAGCGAACAGTTGAAGAAGGACGTGACGGCCTTCAAAGTCGGCGACACCGTCAAGGTGCACACGCGCGTCGTCGAAGGCGACAAGGAGCGCATCCAGATTTATTCCGGCATCGTGATCGGGCGCAAAGGCGCGGGCCTGAATGCCAATTTCACCGTCCGCCGCGTTTCCTATGGCGAGGGCGTCGAGCGGGTGTTCCCGCTCCATTCCCCGCGCATCGCGAAAATCGAGGTCGAGCGCCAGGGTGCCGTCCGCCGCTCGAAGCTGAACTTCCTGCGCGACCGCAAGGGCAAGTCGGCGACGACGGTGAAGGACAAAGCCGAGCGGGCCTGAGATGCCCTGCTCGTTCGAGCAGGAAGCCCTCCTCTTCTCGCGCGGGATCTTTCCGGTCGCGGGCATCGACGAAGCCGGTCGCGGGCCGTTGGCCGGGCCGGTCGTGGCGGCCGCGGTCGTGCTGTCGCTGGATTTCCGGCTTCCGGGCCTCGACGACTCGAAAAAATTGACGGCGGAGAAGCGGGAAAGCCTTTATGCGGCGCTCACCGGGAACCCGGAAGTGCGCTGGGCATCCGCGCACCTCGACAACCTGGAGATCGACCGGTGGAACATCCTCCGCGCCACGCACCGGGCGATGCGCCAAGCGTTTCTTGCGCTGGCCCCGAGGCCGGCCCACGCGTTGATCGACGGCCTGCCGGTCCCGGATTTTCCCTGCCCGCACACCGCGCTGGTCGGAGGCGACGGGCGAAGCCTCAGCATCGCTGCCGCGAGCATCGTCGCCAAGGTCGAGCGGGACCGCGCGATGCGCGATCTCGACCGGAAATACCCGCAATACGGATTTTCCAAACACAAAGGCTATCCAACGCCCGATCATCTTGCCAAACTCCGCGAGCATGGCCCCTGTCCGGTTCATCGCCGAAGTTTTTCGCCGGTTGCGCAATCCGAGCTCTTCTGAGGCGCCGCACCTCCGCCTCGGGCGCGAGGGCGAGGGCATCGCGGCCCGGCACCTGTGCCGGCACGGATACAAAATCCTGCGGAGAAATTTCCGGGCCCCGCACGGCGGAGAGGTCGATCTCGTCTGCCGGCATGGAAAAGAACTCGTCTTCGTCGAAGTGAAAACGCGCTCGTCCGAGGAATTCGGCCGCCCGTTCGACGCGGTCGATCAGAAGAAGCGCCGCCTGATCATCCGGGGCGCGATGAAGTGGCTCCGCCTGCTCGGCATGCCGGACATCACGTTCCGCTTCGATGTGGTCGAAGTCCTCACCGGCGCGCCCGGCGAGGTGCGGATCATCGAAAACGCCTTCCAGCTCCCGGACGATTATTCCTACTGAACCATCTCTTGTCCGGAATGAGGTCTCGAGGCCGAAGCCACGAGCGGGGCCTCTTCTGAACCGACAGGCCATCCGCTGAAACTCCGGATAAAACTATCCTCTCGCCATCCGGCGGAGGAGGGAGTCGGCCATGTCGGCGGGAGTTTCCGCGACTTCGATTCCGGCGGCCTGGAGGGCGGCAATCTTGTCGGCGGCGGTCCCTTTTCCTCCGCTCACGATTGCTCCGGCGTGGCCCATGCGGCGTCCCGGGGGAGCCGTGGCTCCGGCAATAAATGCGGCAACGGGCTTCGTGCAATTCTTCGCCAGCCAGGCGGCGGCTTCCTCCTCGGCGGTTCCACCGATTTCCCCGATCATGATCATCGCTTCCGTGTCGGGATCCGCGTTGAACATTTTGACCGCATCGAGATGGGAAGTGCCGTTGATGGGATCGCCGCCGATGCCGATGCAGGTGGACTGGCCGTGGTTCCGGGAGGAGAGTTGCCAGACCGCCTCGTAGGTGAGGGTCCCGGAACGGGAGACGACGCCGACCTTTCCGGGCTTGTGGATGTAGCCCGGCATGATCCCGACTTTGCACTGGCCGGGGGTGATGATGCCCGGGCAGTTCGGCCCGATGAGCCGGCTGGCGCTCCCCGCCATCCCGGCTCTGACTCTCATCATATCGATAACAGGAATCCCCTCGGTGATGCAGATGATGAGCTCGATGCCCGCATCGACGGATTCCATGATCGAGTCTGCGGCAAACTCGGCAGGCACGAAGATCATGGTGGCGTTGCAGCCGGTTTGCTGCCGGGCTTCGAAGACCGTGTCGAAGACCGGGATCTTCCCTTCGAATACCTCGCCGCCGCGGGCGGGGGTGACCCCGGCGACGACGTTGGTGCCGTATTCCATGCAGGAACGGGCGTGAAATCCGCCGGCTTTTCCGGTGATGCCCTGGACGAGCAGGCGCGTGTTTTTGTCAACGAGAATGGCCATGTTTTGAAAGGGTGAAGGCTGATGTTTGTTCAGGCGGCTTGGGCGGCGGCGACGACTTTTTGCGCGGCGTCGGCGATGTCGGTTGCTGCGACCAGCGGGAGCTTGGAATCGGTGAGGAGCTTGCGGCCGGCCTCGACATTCGTGCCCTCCAGGCGGACGACCAAGGGAACCGGGAGTTGGACGGCTTTCACCGCATTGATGATCCCCTGCGCGATGATGTCGCACTTCATGATCCCGCCGAAAATATTCACCAGGATCGCTTTCACGCGCTTGTCGGAAATGAGGATTTTGAAAGCCTCGGTGACCTGCTGTTCGGTGGCGCCACCGCCGACATCGAGGAAGTTGGCGGGTGAGCCTCCGTGGTGCTTGATGATGTCCATCGTGGCCATGGCGAGTCCGGCCCCGTTGACGAGGCAGGCGATATTTCCATCGAGCCCGATGTAGCTGAGGTTGGATTTCGAGGCTTCGACCTCGCGCGGATCCTCCTCCTGGATATCGCGGAACTCCCGGATTTCGGGATGGCGGAAGAGCGCGCTGTCGTCGAAATTGAACTTGGCATCGAGGGCGAGGATTTCGCCGCCCTTGGTCACGACGAGAGGGTTCACCTCGAGCATCGAGCAATCGCAGCGCATGAAGAGCTTGTAGAGGTTCGCGAAAAGCTTGCAGGCGAGCCGCATTTCCCCGGAGGCCATGCCGAGAAGCTTCGCCAGCTTGCGGGTCTGGAACGGAAGCAGGCCGTAAAGCGGGTTGACCGGCATCCGCACGATCTTTTCCGGGTTGAGTTCGGCCACGGATTCAATGTCCACACCGCCTTCGGTGCTCGCCACGATCACCGGTGCCGAGATGGCGCGGTCGATGAGAATCGCAAAATAAAGCTCCCGGTCGATTTCCACGGATTTCGAGACCAGGACTTTCCTCACCACCCGGCCCTCGGGACCGGTCTGGTGGGTGACGAGCGTGTGCCCGAGCATTTGCTCCGCGATATCGCGGACCTGGTTGGCGGTTTTGCAAAGGTGGACGCCGCCCTTGAAGCCGTTTGTGAATGTTCCTTTTCCGCGTCCTCCGGCATGCACTTGGGCTTTGACCACCAGATTGTTCGTGCTCAGGGACCGGGCCACTTTTTCCGCCTCCTCGGGCGTGGAAGCGACTCCTCCGGGTGAGTTGGTGACCCCGAATTTGTCGAGGAGTTCTTTCGCTTGGTATTCGTGGATGTTCATCAGGATTCTTCGAGATCAATGGTATAAACAGAGCGCGCCTCCCGCTGCCACAGGAATCTTTTCTTTTTCGGGGAAATCACCTCGATGCCTGCCAGATCCAGCTCCAGGGGAGGGATCCGTGCGAAAGCATCCAGTCGTTGAACTGCCGGAGCGACCAGCCCTGCCCGCGGACGAGCCTGCGGTGGAGCTTCTCCACTTCGAGGCGCCCGAGCAGGTAGCTCATGGGGACGGTCGGGCTCGCGGTATACCAATTGACATCGCCCATGGCGCGCGCGGAGGTGAACCCGACGCCCGTCTCGAGTCGGCGGGCGGCCGCGGCGGGGGTGAGGCTCCCTTCCTGCAGGCCGCAGTCGATCACGATCCGGTGCGCGCGCCAGAGGGCGTCGTGGAGCTGGATAAGCTTCGCGCACGGAATGTCGACGAGCCCGTGGTCCACGGCCATCTGCTCGCACCACATCGTCCATCCCTCGTAAAAAACCGAATGCTCGAACAGCCGCCGGAGCCGGCTGGGGTGTTGGAACTGCACGACGAATTGCAGGTGGTGCCCCGGATACGCCTCGTGCACGGCGGTGAGTTCGAGGCCGAAATGCTGCCGGATTTCGGCCAGCTTTTTTTCCGGATCCGTCTGTTCGAGGCTCAGGTCGTTGACCCAGAAGATCCCGGTTTGCGACCGGGCGAACGGCCGGGGCGGATTGTAGGCGGCGGTCGGAAACTGGTGCCGCAGAAACGGCGGGACCGGGAGGATTTTGAGCGATTCGCCTTTCGGCAGGGTGACGAGGTTTGCGTCCGCGAGCCGGCGTTTGATCTGCCGGGTCGTGCGCCGGTAAAGCTCCAGCAGCGAGCCCGGAGGCGTCCAGTTGGCGGCCGCTTCTTCGAGCAACTCGCGCGCCGGGCGCCTGCCGATCTTCGCGGCCGCCCTCTGGAGCAGGTAATCCTGCCGCGCGACAAGGCGCTCGCCGGACGCCCGGGCTTCGCGGAGCGAGAGATCGGATCCCAGCCGTTCGCGGATGAGAAATTCGAACCGCTCGCGGCCCAAGGCGAATGACCCGGCGCGCCCCGGCTTCTTGCGCCCGATCGCGTTGGCAAAATCCTCGAATGCTGCCGCCGCCGAGCGCAGGAGCGATTTCGTTCGCGCCGGGTGCGGCGAAACCTCGGCGAGCTCCGGCTCCAGGCCGCGCAGAAATTCCACGCTTCCCTCGCACGCCTTCACCGCCAGCGAGGTCCAGAGCGGGACCGGGAGCCTGACGCATTCGGTGCCCGCCGCGAGGTAATCCGGGATTTTCCCGAGGCGCGACTCGATCGACGGCAGAGCGCGGGCGAGGTTTCCGGCCGCGTGCACGACGAGATCAAAAACCGCGTCCACCGCGGTGCCGGCGTGCTGCTGCGGGTTCGTCCTCCACCGTTTCAGATCCCGCGAATAGAGGATTTCGGTGCGGAGGAGCGCCAGCAGCCCGCGGCGGTCGAGCCAGACATCTCCGGAGAACGCGCTTTCGGGCAGATCCTCGGTCTTCCGCAGCGCGTCCTCGAGGATCGCCTCGTGTTCCCGATGGACGGCCGGGGTGTTCTTCCCCAGCAGGGGCTCGAATTCCTTGAACCCCCACCGGCTCGCCTGCTCGGGAAACAGCTCGCACGTTTTGGAAAGCCAATCCTCGCCGATCCCGTGCAGGGCCTTCGCCGCGGAATGATCGACCGCCGATAGAAATCTCATGTGTGACCCATCTCCGATGGCCGGGTTTTATTTCCAGGCGAGGATGCCTTTTGCCCAAGCCCAGACCAGGCCCTCGACGAGAAGGAGGAGGAAAACCATCAGGGCGAGGAACGCGGAGAACGGGAGCTTCAAAAACGCGGCGGCAAACGGCATCAGAAAAACCGTCTCGACGTCGAACACCAGGAAGACGAGCGCGTAGAGGTAGTAGTGGGATTGGAACTGGATCTGCGCGGGCCCGGTGGACTCGATGCCGCATTCGTAGCTGCTCTGCTTGTCCTTTCCGGGCTTGGGGGGCGAGAACAGGCGCGCCCACGCCCAAGCCATGGCCAGCGGGATCAGCGGGAATATGATTGCGATGGCGAGGAAGACGGTCAGGAGAAGGTAGTCGCTTGGCATGGCGGTGAGGTTTTCAGCGGCCGGCGTTCAGGATGGCGGAGGATGCCAGACTTGGGAAATGGTTTTCAGCGGCCGGTGCGCGGAAGGCTTCGTGTTTTCCGTTCTGCTTCACGAGCGGGGTGAGGAGCAGGTCCGGTGCCAGCCCGAGGGCGAGGACGGCGAGGGCGAGAGCGGCTACGAGGAATCCCGATGCGGGGGCGTTCGCGGTCCGGATCCCCTCCGGCGCAGGGAGGACGAAAGCGTGCTTGAGAACGATGAGGTAGTAGTAGAGCGAAACCGCGTTCATGGCGACCGCCAGAACGACGAGCCAGAGGAGCGAGGGGTTCGCGAGGGCGGCGGCGAAGATGTAGAATTTGCCGAAGAATCCGGCGAGCGGAGGGATGCCGGCCAGCGAGATGAAGAACACCAGCAGGCAGATCGCGAGCGCGGGCGAGGATTGGGCCAGCCCGTCGAAGTCGTCGAGCCGGGATCCGCCGCGATGTTTTTCCACGATGGCCACGACCCCGAAGGCCCCGGCAGTGGTCAGGGCGTAAACCACGACGTAGAAAAGGGCGGCGGTCACGCTTTCCGGGCCCGCTGACGAAAGCCCGATGAGGAGGTATCCGCCGTGGGCGATCGCGGAGTAGGCCAGCAGACGCTTGACGTTCGATTGCACGAGGGCCGCGATGTTGCCGAGCAGGACCGACGCCGCGGCCATCAGCGCGAGCACCGGTGCCCAGCCGGGAAGGAATTGCCCCCATCCGGCCGAGCCCGCCCAGTGGCCGAGCCCGGAGGTGAGAAGCTTCGCCAGGATGAAAATGCCGGCGACTTTCGAGCCCGAGGCGATGAGCGCGGCGGCCGCCGTGGGCGCGCCCTCATAAACATCCGGCGCCCAGAGCTGGAACGGGACGGCGGCGACTTTGAAGGCGAAGCCGCCGAGGGTCAGGACAATGCCCGCGATCAGGAGCGGATCGGGGATGCCGGAGAGGTTCGAAATCGCCTGCAGGTTCGTGCTTCCGGTGACCCCGTAGATCAGGCTCAACCCGTAGAGCAGAAAGGCCGCGGAAACGCTGCCGACAAGGAAATATTTGAGCCCGGCCTCGGCGGACGAACGGCTTTCCTTGGCGAAGGCGGCGAGGATGTAGAGCGGGATGCTCGTCAATTCCAGCGCGATGAAGATCATCAGCAAATCCTCGGTTCCGGTCAGCAGCATCATCCCGACCGTGCTGAACAGGATCAGCGCGAGGGATTCGGCGAAGTGGGTTTCCGGAAACGAGTCGGAGGCGAAAACCACGGCGACCAAGCCGAGCCCGAGGATCACGAGTTTGAAAATCCGGGCCAGCGGGTCGAGGACGACCATTCCGTGCAGGAAGTTTCCATCGACCGGGAGGAGGAAGACGGCTGCCGCGGCGGCAAAACCGCCAAGCAGGGTTGCGGCGGTGATCAGCGGGCGGGACTTTGGCACGGAAACGCCAAGACCGAGAACCACCAGGGCGGTCGCGACCAGGATGGTTTCGGGCAAAAGTGCGGTCAGCATGGAAAAATCAAAAATGTGAAATTGGAAATGCGGAATGGTGGGCGCCTGCGCCCGCGAGCCGCTTCGCGGAGTTGTCGGACCGGAATCCTAGGGGTTCCCCGGAGGGGCTTCAACTCCCATTTTGGATTCGCGGCAGGACGCGTCGCTTGGAGGGATGGCCGCCGTGCCGTCCCACTTTTTTGATGGTAGGGACGCCTCGCCGAGGTGTCCGTCGAAAAAGTCGGCGGGCTCGGCGATCCCGCCCTACCAATTATCGTCTCGATCGCTTTCCTCACGCAGCAGGATTTGTGACAAAAGTGCCAAAGGCATGGTGATTCGTTCCATCGCCTTTACCGTTGAAATCAATCGTTGGGCAACTTCTGTCTGATTGTAACCTGCCACACAACCTTCTCACTTCGTGGAGGCTTTGTGGGCTCTAATGTCAGATAGAGGGTGTAATCACCCGGAGTGTCTTTGGGCTTCGCATAGAATTCGTATGGTGGAATCCGCGCACCGACGCCCAGTTCGGGAATGGTAGCGTTGCCGCTAGCATCGCGGCCGACCCGCACAGCTCCGCCGGAATGGCGAATATCAAAGTGCGTCTCGATGAATGCGAGTAAGCCGGGATCGTCACGCATGATTTCAGCTCGCACCTGATCCCAGCCGACAGAGCCACCAGCAAAGCAGCAAACACTCCAATTGAGAAAGAAGGCCGCGCAGGCGATTTGCAACAGCCAGACGCGCGATTTCATCATGCGCCATGACTTTCCTCGCCGGGGAGAATCTTGGCAACACCAGAGGAAACCTCGTTGCGGCGTCGCTGGATTTCTTGGAGATGAGCTTTTTCGACACGCGGATCTATATCCGTCTCAATGCTCTCGACAAGTTTCTCAGCCAAGTTCGCCCGGTGGGCTGTTGTCAGAAGAAGAGCTTCCTCAAAAAGTTGATTGACGGTTGCAGGCATGGGCGGACCCTACACCACGATCAGCACCATGGCAATATCGGGTCCGATGCACCGTGGCACAGACCGTACTCTTGGTATTACCTGAACGCCATTCGTCGCCCGAAGACGCAAAAAAGCCCGGCCTCCTTGCGGTGGACCGGGCTTTCTTTCTGCGGGAGGGAATTTCTCAGGCAGTCGCGGCTTGGTCGCGGTCTTTCATCGCCGCCTTGCGGCTGAGTTTGACGCGGCCCTTGTCGTCCACGCCGATGCACTTCACCCAGACCGAGTCGCCGTTTTTCACGACGTCCTCGACCTTGTTGACGCGGAAGTCGGCCAGCTCGGAAATGTGGACGAGGCCGTCCTTTCCGGGAAGGACTTCGACGAAGGCGCCGAATTCTTTGATCGAAACGACGGTGCCCTGGTAGATCTCGCCGACGGAGATCTCCTTGGTCATGCCGAGGATGATTTCCTTGGCGCGCTGGAGGGCGTCGCCGTTGCTCGAGTAGATGTGGACGGAGCCGTCGTCCTCGATGTTGATCTCGGCGCCGGTCTCGGCGACGATCCCCTTGATCGTCTTGCCGCCAGGGCCGATGATGAGGCCGATTTTTTCCGGGTTGATGCGGATCGTCTCGATGCGCGGGGCATACGGGCTCATCTCGGTGCGCGGCGCGGCGAGGATCCCCTGCATGACGCCGAGGATTTTCGTGCGGGCGGCGGTGGCTTCGGCGACCGCTTCCTTCATGATCTCGTGCGAGACGCCGGGAAGTTTGAGGTCGAGCTGAAAACCGGTGACGCCGAGTTCGGTGCCGCAAAGTTTGAAGTCCATGTCGCCGAAGTGGTCCTCGCTGCCGATGATGTCGGTGAGCGTGGTGTAGCGCTTGAGGGTCTCGCCTTCATACTCGGTGACAAGGCCGACCGAAATGCCGGCGACCGGGCGCTTGAGCGGCACGCCCGCGTCCATGAGCGAAAGGACCCCGGCGCAAACCGTCGCCATGGAAGTCGAGCCGTTTGACTCCATCACTTCGCTCGAAATACGGATCGCATACGGGAAGTCCTTCTCGCTGGGAATCACCGGCTCGATCGAGCGCTCGGCGAGCGCGCCGTGCCCGATCTCGCGGCGGTTTTGGCCGCCGAAACGGCCGGTCTCACCCACGCTGAACGGAGGGAAGTTGTAATGCAGGATGAAGCGCTTGCTGTCTGCGCCGCCGCCGTAGGCGTCGATGTTCTGGGCCTCGTCGGCAGGAGCCAGCGTTGTGATTCCCATCGCCTGGGTTTCGCCACGGGCGAAAAGCGCGGAGCCGTGCGAGCGCGGGAGCAGGCCCACCTCGCCGGAGAGAGGGCGGATGTCGTGCAGCCCGCGCCCGTCGCAGCGCTGCTGCTTGTCGAGGATGCTGATCCGGAACGCCTTCTTCTGCAGGTAGTCGAACGCCTGGGAGATCTCGAACTTCGAGGCGGTCGGGAATTTTTCCAAAACTGCGGCTTCCACTTCCTTGCGGAGCGCGTCCACGGCCTTGCTGCGGGCGACTTTGCCCGATGTGTAGATGGCGGATTCGATGCGGTCGCCGGCGACATGGTAGGCGATCTCGAGAACCGAGTCGGCGACCTGGAAGAGCGGCACCGTGCGCTTGGTCTTGCCGACCTTCGCGGCGAGCTCGCGCTGGGCGGCGACGATCACTTTCACGCTCTCGCGGGCGAAATCCAAGGCGGCATTGAACTGGTCCTCGGGGAGTTCGTCCGATGCGCCTTCGATCATGATGACGTTTTCGCCGTCGCCGACGTAGATCAGGTCGAGATCGCTGTTCGCGCGCTCGTCGTGGGTCGGGTTCGCGACGAACGTCCCGTTGACGCGGCCGACGCGCACGGCGCCGATGGGGCCGGCGAACGGGATGTCGGACACGGCCAGAGCGGCGGAGGCGCCGTTGATCGAGAGGATGTCGGGATCATTCTGGCCGTCCGCGCTGAGCAGGAGCGTGATGATCTGGGTATCGTAAAGATAACCCTTCGGGAACAATGGCCGCAGCGGACGGTCGGTCATGCGGCAGACGAGGATTTCTTTCTCGGAGGGACGGCCCTCGCGTTTAAAATACCCGCCGGGGAATTTGCCGACGGCGGCTGCCTTTTCCTTGTATTCGACGGTGAGCGGGAAGAAATCCTGCCCTTCCTTGATGGTGGTGGCCGAAACGGCTGTCACGAGGACGATGGTGTCGCCGGTGCGGACGGTGACGGCGCCGTCGGCGAGTTTGGCGAGTTTGCCGGATTCGATGGTGAGTTGGGTTTGCCCGACTTGGGCGTGAACGGTATGGGACATATAATTAATTTTGTGATTTCGCCGGCGGATCGCGCCGGCAGGGAAATACGAAAGTGCCCCGATGCGTTGGCCGGGGCGTTTCGCGGTGGATTTCGCGCTACTTGCGCAGTTGGAGTTTCTCGATGACCGACTGGTAGCGGTCGGCGGCCGTCCGCTTCAGGTAGTCGAGGAGTCGCCGCCTTGTGGAGACGAGTTTGAGCAGCCCGCGACGGGACGAGTGGTCCTTTGCGTTGGCTTTGAGATGCCCGGTGAGCTCGTTGATTCGTTTGGTCAGCAGCGCGACCTGAACGTCCGCGCTGCCGGTGTCTTTTTCGTGGAGTCGAAGGATATCGACCTCTGCTTGTGCTGCCTTTGCCATTTTGTCTGTTTTTTGTGTAAGGGTGAAAGAATCCCATGCCGCGCCGCGGATGGCAAGGGCGAATTTTCCAGCGGCGACGGAGCGAAAAATCCGCTTTTGCGTCGCCGCGTCACCGCCAGGAATCACTAAAAGTCTCGCATCGGATCCCGATGCAGGGTAAAATGCCTAATTCGGTGAAAACGATTCTCATTGCGTTCGTCTTGTTGGCCTCGCTCGCGTCCGGGTTTTCCCAGACGCAGGAGGTCAAGCTCATCGACCGGGTGATGAAGCCGAACATGGAGCTGGGAAACCCGCTGCAAAAAAAAACCTTCTTCGGGACGAGTTCGGTCCCGATCAAAAACTCTCCGGCGTCCGCCCAGGGGTTCTTCGGTGTCAAGGGTGCCGCCGTCAACGAATTCACGACGCGTTCGTTCCTCGGGTTGAGAAACCCGTGGTTCGGCGGCAGGGTCTTTGCGACGAAACAAGAGGAGGCGCTGCCGAAATACGATGCGAAGAATGCGGGGCTCAACAAAACAACCGATGTCGCCGCCTACTACGCCTCCACAAAAAACGCCGCCTTCGGCTCCCCGGTTGTGCCCGTATCGACGTATGTCCCCGCTCCCGCCGCCAATGGTGCCGTGAGCCGGATCTCGGACAAGATCAACCAGAAGATGACGATCGATGATGTGCGCGAACTGCTGAACAAACCCCGTTGAGTTTTCCGATGGCAACGCTTCCCACACTCATCCGGGGCTGTGCAAAAATCCACAGCGAAGCCGAGCTGGAAGCCAAGCTCGCCCTCGGACGCCCGCTGCGGGTCAAGCTCGGCGTGGACCCGACCGCCCCCGACATCCACCTCGGCCACGGTGTCGTGCTTTCGAAGCTCCGGGATTTTCAGGACGCAGGCCACGACGCGATCCTCATCATCGGGGATTTCACCGCCATGATCGGAGATCCGAGCGGGCGCTCGGCCACGCGCCCGCAGCTCAGCCACGACCAGGTTCTCGCAAACGCGAAAAGCTACCAGGAACAGGCGTTCAAAATCCTGAAACGCGAGCGCGCCCGGATCGTTTTCAACGGCGAGTGGTTCGAGGCGATGAGCTTCGAGGAAGTGATCAAGCTCAACAGCCGCGTGACTCTCCAGCAGATGCTCGTCCGCGAGGATTTCCGCGAACGCCTCGACAAAGGCCAGCCGATCCGCGCCCACGAAATCCAGTATCCGATCATGCAGGGGTGGGACTCGGTGATGGTCAAAGCCGATGTGGAGCTGGGCGGGACCGACCAGCTCTTCAATATCATGGTCGGGCGCGACCTCCAGCGCGAGGAGGGCCAGCCCCAGCAGGTCGCCATGACGATGCCGATCCTCGAAGGCCTCGACGGGCACCAGAAAATGAGCAAGAGCCTCGGGAATTATGTCGCCCTCAACGAGCCGCCGGGGGACATGTTCGGCAAAATCATGAGCATCAGCGACGAGCTGATGGTGCGGTATTACGACATCCTCCTCCGCGAATCCATCCCGGCGGGCGCGCACCCGATGGATGCCAAGAAATCCCTCGCGCGGCGGATCACCGCACGCTTCCACGACGAGGCTGCCGCGGCCCATGCCCTCGAGGAATTCAACAAGCGCTTCAGCGCCCGCGACCTCGACTCCGCCGAACTGACGGATTTCAAACCGGGGCCCGCGAGCGACTTTGTGAGCCTGGTTGTCGAGGCTTACGCGCAGTGCTTCCAGGTGACCCGCTCGCGTTCCGACGCCCGCCGCCTGATCGAGGGCGGGAGCGTCCAGTGGCGCGGCGAAAAAGTCTCCGACGCCAAGGCGGTCCTCCCGCCGGGAGAAACCGGAGTCCTCAAACTCGACAAGACCCGCGCCGTCAGAATCGGAGGCTGAGAACCTGGGAAACAAACAGGAAAGCGCCGGGAGGATACCACCCGCGGAGCCGGGCTATTTCCATGCGATCACGATCGCCCCGCAGAGGATCAGCAATCCGCCCAGCCAATGATGCCACGTGAGCGGCTCGTGCAAGAACCACCCGGCCATCGCGATCGCGAAGATCACGCTCAGCTTGTCAACCGGCGCGACTTGCGACGCCTGCCCGAGCTGGAGCGCGCGGAAATAGCAGACCCACGAGAGCCCGGTCGCCAGCCCGGACAGAACCAGGAAAACCCATGTCCGCCGCGAGATGTTGGCGAGGGCTTCCCCCGAGATGGCTGTGGACGCCAGGATCCAAGTGAACACCAGGATGACCGTTGTGCGGATCGCCGTGGCCAGGTTCGAGTTCACCCCCTCGACCCCGACCTTGGCGAGAATCGCCGTCGCCCCGGCGAAGAGCGCCGAGAGAAGCGACCAGGCCAGCCAGTTGTTCAGGACATTCAAGTGTTCAGTGATTCAGTGATTCGGTTTCGAGTGGATCGTGTCCGCTGCACACTGAACCACTGAAAACTGAATCACTCTGTTTCCTTCTCCGCCCGGTAGTGGATGACCTTGACGTTTTCCATCGTCACCAGCCCGCCGCCCAGCATGTCGTCGAGGACGGGCAGGAAGCCGTTGATTTTCTCCGCGGCGTCCACGACCTCGATGACGACCGGCAGGTCCATCGAAAGCTGGAGGATTTTCGCGGTGTGGACGAGGCTGCTGGCCCCGAAGCCCATCGGGCTCCGGAAGACGGTGGCCCCGGCGAGGCCGAGCTCGCGGATTTTGAGCACGAGGGCCTCGTAGAGCGGCTTGTGTTCCCAGCGGTCGCTTTCCCCGATCAGGATCCTCAAGAGAACGGCATCTTCCTGCAGGTGTTTCATGGTCTTTATCTGTGGTTGAACAATGACACGAGAATGATCCCCAGCCAGACGAAAGCGAGACAAACCACGACCGAAAGCACCACGTTGAGCGCCGCGTAAAGCCACTCGCCGTCGCCCATCAGGTTGATCGTCTGCAGCCCGAACGACGAGAATGTCGTGAACCCGCCCAACACGCCGATCATCACAAACTGGCGGGTCAGCGGGGAGGTCAGGACCACGCCGTCGGGCCCGGTCAGCGCGGAAAACCCGCCGATCACCAAACACCCGAGCGCGTTCACCACGAGCGTCCCCACCGGAAAGCTCTCCCCGAAGCGCACCGCGCAGAACAGCGACAGCCACATCCGGGCGGCGCTCCCCAGCGCGCCGCCGGCCATCACAACAAGGTACGACATCCACATGGCTGTGATGGAACAGGATCAGATCGGGCCCCTCTTTTCAAACACCATTTGGAAGAGCAAAAAACAACCGCTATGAAACCGCATCGTGGCATTCTCGTCCTCGGAATCCTCACAAGGTGACGAGTTGCTCCATATCGAATTTCTTCGAAAAGGGGTCGAGGATTTGGAGCGAGTGGATGACCAGGCCATCCTGCATGTCCTCGCTGAGAAGGATGGTTGTCCCGCAGTCCAGAGCCGAGGCCGCGATGAGGCTGTCCCACCAAGACAGCTTCCAGCGGTCTTCGATTTCCCAGGCGCTTTCCAGAATCCCCGCGCTGACCGGACGGGGATTCCATTCCAGCAGGTCTCGGACATCCTGCCGGGCCTCGGTTCGGGGAAGGCCGGGCTTCAGTTTCCGGGTCACTGTCACGTAGTATTCCTGCAAAACTTGGCCGCTCAGCCTGCCTGTGCGGCTGCGCCAAAGAACGCCTAGTATTTCCGCCGCCCGCGCCTGCTTTCCCGGATCGCTTTTGTCCCGTGCGTAAACCAGGATGTTTGTGTCAACGAAGGGCATGCCGGTCGTGGAGCGAATCGCGGGCGGGGTAGGGAGCGGGCTTGGCCTGGAGTGAACGGGCGCCTCTGCGCAGGAATCTGGTCATGGCCGCCTGATACTTCGTCTCTCCTTCAATCTTCTCTGTCACCAATCGGCAGAGGTATTGCGACACGCTCGTTTCGGCCTCGGCAGCCAGGATGCGGGTCTTGCGGCCTATTGCATCAGGAAGTGCAACTGTGATGTTTTTCATGGCACGAGAATAGTGTTACACGGATTTCGTGTCAATGCCTCTTGTCTTGGCTCTGATCCGCGCGTAACGCCTACGATGGGAGCCTTTCAAGCAGTTTTGCGACAGAGAGAATCTGGACGTGGCGGGTGGAACGGAAGTCCTGGAGGTTTCTGGTGACGAGATGCCGGACGCCGTTTTCTTCTGCGGCGGCGACTTGTATGGCATCTTCAAAATCGTCGTATGCGAGATGGACGGCCCGTTCAATCGTGGAGCCTGCGACTGCCGCGATGTGAAATTTCTTTCGCATGAAATCGAGGGGAACGGAGATCCGGGAGCGTTTTGAGCGCCCGATGATGTAGCAGACGTTGGCGACCGACAAAGCGGTGATCCACGGTTGGGAAACCTTTGCGAGAGCGAGCGCCGACTCACCGAAGCCGGGCCGTTTGAGGAGAACGTCCAAAACGACGTTCGCATCAAAGAGGACTTTCATTTGAGGTGCTTTTCCGCCAGCCCGCGCCACCGGGGGTCATCCCAGTGCTCTTCCATCGGCAACGCGGCCCCGAGCGCGGCGGCGGTCACGGGATCAATTTTTGCGATTTGTCCGACGGTGATCTCCTCGGCCTCGCGGTCCACCTGCTCGCGGAACCACGCGGAAAGGCTCTTGCCCTGCTGCGCGGCAACCGCTTTTGCCTTTGTCACGATATCGACGGGAACAGAAAGCGTTAAATTCATACGTGAATGGTTGATCGCTTCACGTATTCTGTCAATCCTTTCATTGCAGCCGCTGCTATCGTCCTCCTCAACGTAGTCGCCACCGGCAGGGAAGGATGTAGGACACTGGAGGAGGCTGATAAAAAAGAGAGTTTGACACATTTAGATAAACGTCTAAATATCTAACCGTGTGCAATGGACCTTCTTTTCAAAGCGCTTCAAGATGATACGCGCCGAAAAATCCTCAATATGCTCAGGGAGCGGGATTTGACTGCCGGGGAAATCGCCGCAGCGTTTCACATCAGCAAGCCAAGCATTTCCTACCATCTTGATCTCTTGAAGCAAGCGGGGCTCATTTCTTCCCAGAAGGAGGGGCAGTTCGTTCGCTACACTCTGGAAAGCACGGTTCTCGACGAAGCGCTAGGCTGGATTATCGGACTGATATCACCAAAACACAAAAAATGAAGACAACACGCATTCTGAAAATGGAGTGGCTGCAAATCGTATTTCTGGCACTTCCGTTCGCCTTGGCGGCAATGTATTGGACGAAATTTCCTGCGCGCGTGGCCACTCACTGGAATATTCATGGCCATGCGAATGGTTGGATGGGCAAAGAGGTCGGCCTTTTGCTCCTTCCCGTGATCAACGTCGGGATATGTGCGTTCATGTTCTGCTTGCCACGGTTGGATCCCAAGATTCGGGCGAACTCTGGCGATCACGAGCGGACCGTTTCTGTGCTGAGAACTTGGCGGTTGGTTGCGACAGGCTTCTTCTGTTTCATGTCACTGCTGATCCTGGCTGTCGCCGCCGGCATCGCGATCGATATGAACCGCGCTGTCGTGGACGGCGCTCTCGTCATGTTTCTGATGTTGGGAAATTTTTTGGGGAATCTGCGGCCCAATTATTTCGCGGGGATTCGGACGCCGTGGACGCTGGACGACCCGGAAATTTGGCGCGCCACCCACCGCGTCGGAGGACGCCTCATGGTCTGCGGTTCGCTTCTCCTGCTGCTGGTTCAATTCTATCTCAACGGCGAGCAGCTGCTGGAAGCTTTCCTCGCCTGCGCGGTCGGCTTTGCGGCTTGGAGCATGGGCTACTCCTATTATCTGTTTCTCAGAAAACCGCGCTGACCGATCTGGGAAAAGGAACCCGTTCCACGTATGGGCGGGCACGGGGGAAGCGGAAATTGAAGACTTTGAAATGAGGGGACTGTCGTGTTTCAGGGATCACGGCTTCAACCGAAGTTACCCGAACCGTCCGGTGATGTAGTCCTCGGTCTGCTTCTGCGCGGGAGTGGAAAAGATTTTCTGGGTCTCGGCGAATTCGATGAGTTTGCCGAGGTAGAAGAACGCGGTTTTGTCCGAGCAGCGCGTCGCCTGCTGCATGTTGTGGGTGACGATCACGATGGTGAACTCCTGTTTGAGCTCGTGGATGAGTTCCTCGACCTTGACGGTGGCGATCGGGTCGAGCGCCGAGCAAGGCTCGTCCATCAGCAGGACTTTCGGCCGGTTTGCGATGGCGCGCGCGATGCAGAGCCGCTGCATCTGGCCGCCGGAAAGCCCGAGCGCGCTCTCGTGCAGGCGGTCTTTCGCCTCGTCCCAGAGCGCCGCCCCGCGCAGGCTGCGCTCGACCGCTTCGTCCAGCACGCTCTTCCTGTTTTCCCCGCCGATCCGCAGCCCGTAAACGACGTTCTCGTAAATGGATTTCGGAAACGGGTTGGATTTTTGGAAGACCATCCCGATGCTCCGGCGGAGCGCGATGACCTCGACGCTCCTGTCAAAAATGCTCTGCCCGAGCAGCCGGATCTCCCCCGAGTGGCTGATCCCGTCGATCAGCTCGTTCATGCGGTTGAAATTCCGCAGCAGCGTGGATTTTCCGCAGCCCGATGGCCCGATGAACGCAGTGACCCGCTTCTCCGGGATGTCCATGTTGATGTCGAAAAGCGCCTGCTTCTTCCCGTAGAAAAAATCGAAGTCGCGCACGGTCAGGAAGTCCGGCCGTCCCGTCTCCTGCGCGTCGGCGGATCTCGCGATGGTCTCTGTCATAACGTCGATGGTTGTTCCATGTCGCGCTCGGGAAGGCTAGTGCTTTTTCGAAAAGGCGAGCTGGGCGGTGATGTTGGCCAACGTGACAAAGGCGACGAGAACGAGCGAGGCCGTCCAGGCCATCTGGACTTGGTGCGGGAACGGGACGGTCGAGAAATTGTAGATCAGGACCGAGAGCGACGCGGTCGGCTCGGAGAGGGATTTCGCCCAGAACTGGCTGAAGAGGGCGGTGAAAATCAGCGGGGCGGTTTCGCCCGCGGCCCGGGCGACGGCCAGCATGATCCCGGTCATGATGGCGGGGAGGGCATCCGGGAGAACGATGCGGATGATCGTCTGAAACTTTGTGGCTCCCAGGCCGTAGGAAGCCTCGCGGTAGGCGCTCTGGACGCCCAGCAGCGCCTGCTCGGACGTGAGAAGGATCGTCGGGAGCATGAGCACGGCGAGCGCCACTCCGCCGGCATATGCGGAGAACGTGCCGCTGGCCGCGACGACCATGGCGAAGGCGAAAACCCCGCAGATGATCGAGGGGATGCCGGTGAGAAGCTTGGCCACGATCCGCACCGCGCGCGCCAGCCGGCTGGAGGGCGCGTATTCGTTGATGTAGATCGCCGAGAGAATCCCGATGGGTGCGGACATCGCGAGCCCGAGGCCGACCATCACGAGGGTGCCGAGCACGGCGTTGCCAAAGCCGCCGCCGACCATGCCGGCCGCGGGAGGAAGCCGCGTGAACACCGACCACTTCAGCAGCGGCAGTCCGTTTTTCAGGACCAGGTAAACAATCGAGACGAGCGGGACCAGTGTCAGAAGAGAAAGGGCGACGCAGAGAAAGCTGAGGAAACGGTTCCAGAGCGACCGGGAGATCGCCTTCGTGGACTCGGACTGGCTGTCGTGGAAAAAATCCGGCGCGCGGGTGACGATGTGGTCCATGGGTTCAGCGGATTCCCTCGGTTTGTTTTTTGGTGTAGCGCAGGATCGCCTCCCCGAGGAGATTGACGAAGAGGGTGATCGCCACGAGGATCAGGGCCGCGAACATGAGCGAGTTGACCTGCATCCCCTCGGCTTCGCCGAACTGGTTGGCCAGCAGACCGGCCAGCGTGCCGCCGGGCGAGAGGAGCGACCAGGACAGGCGGGAGCTGTTTCCGATGAGCATGGCGACGGCCATCGTCTCGCCCATGGCGCGGCCGAGCGCGAGGATCGTGGCCGCCACGACTCCCGGGGCCGCAGTGGGAAGGATGACGCCCAGGATCGCTTCCCATCGTGTCGCTCCCAGCGCGTAGGCCCCCTCGCGAAGGGTTTTGGGAACGGCGGTCAGCGAATTGCGCGAAATCGCGGTCAGCGTGGGCAGGATCATCAGGGCGAGCACGATGCTGGCCGTCAGCATCGAGTTGCCGTAGGCGGGCGGAGCGAAGAGCGTGTCCAAGACAGGAACCCCGCGGAAAACGGAAACTGCCCATGCGCCGAAAATCTTGACCAGCGGGATCACGACAAATATCCCCCACAGGCCATAGACGACGCTCGGGATCGCCGCGAGCATCTCGACCACGAACCGCACCGCCTGCCTCACCGGCAGCGGCAGGAAATTCTCGCTGAGGAAGATCGCGATCGCGAGGCCGAGCGGAAAAGCGAAAAGGATGGCGATCAGCGAGCTCGCCAGCGTCCCGATGATGAACGGGAAGACCCCGAAGTCCGCGCGGTTCGGCACCCACGAGGAACTGGTGAGAAACCCGAACCCGAATTTCTGGATCGCCGGCCAGGCACCCGAGACGATCTCGTAAACGATGAGCCCGAGGGTGGCCACGGCCGCCGCCGAGGCCACCCAGCAAAGGAGATGAAACAAGTCCGGCCCCACCCGCACTTCCGCGATGGCGCGGGATTCTGGAGCTTGCCCGGACACGGTGCTACTGGACGGTGGCGAGGGCGGCCTGGGCCTTCTCGACGACCGGGGCGGGAAGCGGGATGTAGCCGAGCGCCTCGGAGAACGACTGGCCGGTGGTCAGCCCGTAGGCCACGAATTCCTTGAGGGCTTTGAGCTTCGCCGCGTCATCGTATTTTTTGTAGAGCAGGAGCCATGTGAAGCTGACGACCGGGTAATCGCCCGCGCCTTCCGGATCGACCGGCCAGATGCGGAGGTTTTCGGGAAGCTGGACGCTGGCGAGGGTTGCCGCGCCGGCCTCGCCGCTGGCCGAAACGAATTTCCCGGATTTGTTTTCGAGGTTCGCCATCGCGAGGCCGTTTCCTTTGGCGTAGCCGTATTCGACGTAGCCGATCGCCCCGGGAGACTGCTTCACGAGCGCCGTGACGCCTTCGTTGCCTTTTCCGCCGACCCCGACCGGGAAGGTGACCGACTTGTCGGTGCCGACCTTGTCATGGAAATCCTTGCTGATCGCGGAAAGATGCTGGGTGAACACGTAGGTCGTGCCGCTGCCGTCCGAACGATACGCCACCTGGATCGGCAGATCCGGAAGCTTGGCGCCGGGGTTGGCTTTTGCGATCGCCGGGTCGTTCCACTTGGTGACCGTGCCCAGATAGATGCCGGCCATGGCATCGCGCGAAAGGTTGAGGCTCGCAACTCCCGGAAGGTTGTAGGCAAAAACGATCTCGCCGGCGGTGGCGGGAACCATCACCACGCCCTTGGGAACCTTGGCGATTTCCGCGTCGGTCATCGCCGCGTCGCTGGCACCGAAATCCACCACCCCCGCGGTGAAATTTTTCACGCCGGCCCCGGATCCGACCGACTGGTAATTCACCTGAGCGCCCGGGTGCACCTTGTTGTATTCAACCCCCCAGCGTTGATAGAGCGGCGCGGGAAATGTGGCGCCGGCCCCGGACAATTGCTGGGCGGAGGACTGGGATGCGATGCCGAGAACGGCCGATCCCACGACGAGGACGAGTTTGCGGAGTTTCATTATTGATGATGTGAACAAACAAATTACACCCGGGTGTCGGGCGGATCCAAAACAGATTTGTTACAATTTCGTCACAAAGATACGCCCCGGACTCCGGTCAGCTCTGCTTGAGCGAGCCGCTTTCGAGGACTTCGCGGCGGACGCTCCTGCCGCGGAGCTTGGAAGACCACAGCACGATCGGGGCGGCGACGAAGACGGACGAGTATGTGCCGATGGCGATGCCGATGAGAATCGCGAACGAGAAGTCTCGCAGGACCGCCCCTCCAAAGAAAAAGAGCGCGCCGACAGAGAGGAGAACGGTGCCTCCGGTGAGGATCGTTCGTCCGAGCGTCTCGTTGATGCTGTTGTTCATCAGCGTCTGGATCGAGCCGCTGGCCCCGTGCTTCAGCCCCTCGCGGATGCGGTCGTAAACGACGATGGTGTCGTTGATCGAGTAGCCGGCGATCGTCAGCACCGCGCCCACCATCACGAGCGACAGCTCCCTTCCGGTGAGGGCAAAAACCCCGACCGTGATGATCACGTCGTGGAGAAGCGCCACCACCGCGCCGAGCGCGAAGGAAAACTCGAACCGCAGCGTCACGTAAAGCAGGATGCCCAAGATGCCGAGCCCCAGGGCATAGACCGCCCGCTTGGCGAATTCCATCCCGATCTGCGCGCCGACGGTGTCCTGCCCGATGACCGTAATTCCACGGTCCGGGAACGCCTCGTTGAGCTTCGAAACCACGGAGGCTGACGTCCCCTGGGTGCTGCGGAAGGTCAGGAGTTCTTTCAGTCCCGTGTGTTCGGACTGGATCACGATCTCCGGGTTGTTGATCGCTTTGCGCGCCTCGGCGACGGTCACCGGCTTGGCCGAGTCCACGGTCAGCAGGTCGCCGCCACGGAAATCGATGCCGAAAGCGTTTTCCCCGCGCATGGCGAAAACACCGATCGAGCCGCCGATCAGGACCAGCGAAAAGACGGCCGCCGCCCAGCGCTTTCCGAGGAAATCGAACGTCCGCTTCGGGGCGATGTCCATCATGTAAATGCTTTTCAGGAGGTCCTTGTCCACGAGCCAGCGGAAGACCGTGCGCGTGATCAGCAGGGCGGAGAACATCGAGGCGATGATGCCGAGCGTGAGGGTGACGGCAAACCCCTTCACCGAGCCGGTGGCCTGCCAGAAGAGGATCACCGCGGTGATGAGCGTGGAGACGTTCGCGTCGAAGATCGCGCTGAACGCTTTTTCGTAGGCGCCGTTGAGCGCGGCCGGCAGGGACTTGCCCGCCGCCATCTCCTCGCGGAGGCGCTCGTAGATCAGGACGTTCGCATCCACCGCCATGCCGATGGTCAGGATCACGCCCGCGATGCCGGGGAGAGTGAGCGTGAAATGGAACATCGCCATCAGGCCGAAGAGGATCACGATGTTGATCAGGAGCCCGAAGATCGCCACGACCCCGGCGAACCGGTAGTAGATCAGCACGAACGTCACCACGAAAACCAGTCCGAGGAGGCCTGCCACGACGCCGCTCCGCACCGAGTCCGCGCCCAATGTCGGGGACACGCTCCGGGTTTCCTCGATCTGCACCGGCACGCGCAGCGGGTTCTCGAGCGCGCTGGCGAGCTCGCGGGCTTCCTTGTCCGTGAAGTGGCCGGTGATCTGGGCGTGACCGAAATAGTGGTCGCTTTGCAGGACCGGGGCCGAGAGGACTTCGCCGTCCAGAATGATCGCCATCTGGTGGCCCTTGTGCTGCGCCGCGACCTCGTCAAAAATTTTTGCTCCCTCGGCGTCGAGTTCGAGGGAAACCCCGTAGCCCTGCTGGTCAAAAAACGGAAACGCCCGGGCGACGTGCTCGCCCGTGAGCGCGGGACGCCGCGTGATCAGGATCTGGGTGACATCCTTGGGATCCTTGGAACCTTTCTTCAGCTTGTAGTCCTTGAGAATGTAGGCGGGCGGCATGATTTCCTCGCCAGCACGGATCCGCGCCACATGGGCGTCCCCGCCCGGATCGACCATCGCAAATTCGAGCTTGGCCACTTTCTGGAGCTGGTTCTTGGCCTCTTCGGTCTGCTTGGCGTCCAGGCCGGCGATCTGGACAAGGATCCGGTCCTTGCCCTGCGGGCTGATGACCGGCTCGCTCACCCCGTATTGGTCCACGCGCTTGCGGATGACTTCGACCGCCTGATCCAAGAGGTCCTTGGTGATGCCGGTTTCCGTCTGCGGGATCAGCTTGATGAGGAACGACGTCCCGCCCTGAAGGTCGAGGCCGAGCCGGATTTTTTCCTTCGGCGGCCAGATCTGGCCCAGGCAATAAGCCGTCAGGCAGACGGTCAGGACGAGCCCGATCCAGCGTTTGCGCGCCGCCAGTTCGGTTGCGAAATACCAGCCGAAGAGCGCGAGAAGCGCGAGGCCGAAGAGAAAAGTGAAAACAGGTGACATGGCAGGAGGATGGTGAGGCGGCCGCTCGGGCCGGAAGGGTGGATCAGGTGGCCGAGGCGGGTTTTTCCACGGCAACAATCGCCGCGCGGTCGAATTCCACCTTCACGTTGTCCGCGATTTTGACGATGACCGTCTTGTCCTTCACGTTGGAAATCGTGCCGTGGATGCCGGAACTCGTGACGACCTGGTCCCCGGTCTTGACCGCCTGGACAAGCTTCTCGTGCTCTTTCTGCTTCTTCTGCTGCGGGCGGATGAGGAGGAAGTAAAAAATGACGAAGATAAAAACCAGCGGCATCATGGTGACGAGCAGGTTCTGTGGCGGCTGGCCGGCCGGCGAAGCCTGGGCCAGGATCAAAAAGTCGTTGATGTTCATAGATAGAGGGCGAGTAGGATAATGGGATGGAACCGGTTGGCAAGGAGGAAGCGACATTCTTCCGCGAGCCGGCAAGACCGGATACAATACCATGGGCGGGCTTGATTCCGGGCCGCCGCCTCCATATCAAAAGCGGATGCGGACGTTTTATTTGCGGGGGAAATTCCGGTGAGCGCATGGCGCTTTCGATCCGGTTTGTGGGAACCGTGCGAGGGGGTCCCGCTCGAGGACCGCGGGTTCCGGTATGGGATGAGCGTTTTCGAGACGGTTGCGATCCATCGCGGGCGGGCACTATTTTTTGAGGCCCACCTGGAGCGGCTGGCGCGGGCCGCGCATTTGGTGGGATGGGGGGAGGTTGTGGTGCCCGGGATCCCGGAAGCGTGCGCGGAAAAGCAGGGCGGGGTTGTCCGGCTTTACGTGACGGCGGGTGCCGGGCGTCCGGGCGATGCGTTTTGCGGGTCGGTCTATGCGCTCTTCGAAGAATGCGAGGTGGGCACCGGTTTTCCCGCCGTGCGCGCGGCTTCCTCGGCGGCTCCGTATCTGCCGCGGCCGGGCGGATGGAAGACCGGCAACTACTGGCGGAATGTCGATGCGCTGGCGGAGGCGCAAGCGATGGGCGTCGATGAGGTCCTGCTGTTCAATCCTTCCGGCTGCCTCGTCTGCGCGGGCATGGCGAATATCTTTTTGGAGATCGGCGGCGTCTGGAAAACCCCGGCGCTTGAGGCCGGCGCGCGGGATGGCGTTGTCAGGGCCTGGGTCAAAGGGCAGATGCCGGTGGACGAAACGCTGCTCGCGGCGGACGACGTGGCGCGATGCACCGCCTGCTTTCTGACAAACAGCCGGATCGGCGTGCGGGCGGTCTCGGAAATCGACGGCCGCCCGCTGCGCGACGGCCTGGCCGCGTTGCAGAAAAATTACCGCGAACTTTTCGTGGACTCTCAGGAAGCCAAGGCGGATGAAAGAGCCGGGCACGAGGAGAACGAACGCAAGCCATGAAGAACCCGGAAATCCTCCGGGTTCATTCGCCCGGAGCGGATGATATCAGGCAAGGAGCAGTTCGAGTGCCCGCCGGTGGGGCGTGGGCATGGGGGGCAGATGGGCGGGGTCGAAAGATTTCCAGCCCGCTCGCGGACGGGCGCGGGAGATTTCCATGCGGATGCGGTGGCGCGTGACGATGTGGGGGAACTCGAGGAGGATTTTCCCTTCGCGTGGAGCCGGGGGAAGAACCCACAGGCCTTTCCAACGCGGCCCGTTCGAGGGGGCCAGATAGACCTGTCCTTTTGCGCATGCGAAGACGCGGAGATCCCGCTCGTGAATCATCGCCTTGCGCCGGGCCTTGAGAGGAATCTTTTCCGGGGCAACCGCCTGGCAGAACCTCCGGACGGGACACGACAGACAATCCGGGTTCCCGGATTTGCAGACCGTGGCCCCGAGTTCCATCAGTGCGGAAGAATGGAGGCGGCCGCCTTTCTCAGGTAGAAGCGATCTCGCAGATCGCTCGATGAACCGCTTTCCCTTCGCGTCTGCCACAAGTTTCCGGAAATCGAACACGCGTGCGACGACGCGGATGATATTCGCATCGAGCACCGCCACGGGATGATCGAATGCAAATGCGGCAATGGCGGAAGCCGTGTAGGAGCCGATGCCGGGCAACCCGCGCAGAAGATCGGGATCGCCGGGGACCGTTCCCCCGTGACGGGCGGCAATCTCTCTCGCGGCCCGCAACAGATTCCGTGCGCGGGAGTAATACCCAAGCCCTTCCCAGAGTTTGAGAACCTGCTCCTCATCCGAGCAGGCGAGTGAAACGATGTCGGGGAACCGCTTCATCCACCGCTCGTAGAACGGGATCACCGCGGCGACAGTAGTCTGCTGCAGCATGAATTCCGAAACCAGGACCGCGTAGGGATCGCGGGTGCGCCGCCACGGCAGGCCGCGTCCTTTTTTCCGGAACCAGCCGTGTAAAGAACGGTGAAACTCCCTGATGTTTTGCTTCGATATCATCTCGACAGTAGGAGGGATTACGAACTGAATTGCGTCATGTCGTCAGCAAAAACTTTGCATTCCCACACGGCACCGCTTACCCCGGCGCAGGCGGAACTCCTCCGCAAGGCGCTCAAGGAACAAGGCTACGAGTTCGAGGAGAAGCCCTACATGCTCTTCTCGGCGAAAAAGCTCAACCTCCACATCGCCGTTTACGAAAAAGGCCCGAAGGCTGTGATCCAAGGGAAAGGGATCGAGGATTTCATCACGTTTGTGCTGGAGCCGGAAATCCTCGGCGAGGCGAAACTCGGTTACGAGGAGGTCCACTCGCCGGAACTTTTCGAGCCGCATTTCGGCATCGATGAAAGCGGCAAGGGGGACTTTTTCGGACCGCTCGTCATCGCCGGCGTCTATGTCGATGCCCCGCTGGCCAGGACGTTCCGCGACGCGGGCGTGCAGGACAGCAAAGCAATCGGGTCCGACAAACGGATCCGCGACCTCGCAGCCGCCATCAGAAAGTCCCGCGCTCCGCACAGCGTGGTCACCGTCGCCCCGCCGCGCTACAACGAACTCTATCGCAAAATCGGAAACCTCAACCGCCTCCTCGCCTGGGGCCACGCGAGGATCATCGAGAACCTTTGCGAACTCCGCCCGGATTGCCCGCGCGCCCTCTCGGACAAATTCGCCGACGTGCGCGTCCTCGAACGCGCGCTCATGGAAAAGGGCCGGAAAATCCAGCTTGACCAAAGGACGAAGGCCGAATCCGACTTCGCCGTCGCCGCCGCTTCGATCCTCGCCCGCGAAAAATTCATCGATTGGCTCGAAGAGGCGGAAAAATCTTCGGGCATCAAATTGCCAAGGGGTGCCTCCGCCGCCGTCAAAACCGCCGCGAAGTCGCTCGTCGAAAAACTCGGCCCTGAAGCCTTGGAGCACCGCGCCAAAACCCACTTCAAAACCGCCGCGGAAATCCTCTCCAACGTCCCCTGAGTTTCCTTGCTGTTACAAAACTTTGATGCGCGCATCAAAGTTTTGTTCGAGAAGCGCTGGGAGCCCCTGCTGGTTTTGCTCCCTGCGCCAAACATTCGACCATTCCCCCTATACGAAACGCTATCGCGCTGGTTTTCCCACTTGCATCGGGAGGTTTTTGCTCCAGATTCCCCAGGCCATGCCAAAACTCGCCATCATTTTCGGATTGATCCTCGATGCCCTCGGGGTCGCTTCGTTTGTCGCCACGGGGGCCACCCACTTCACCGCGCTCATCCCTTCCGTTTTCGGAACGATCATTTTTTTGAGCGGGATCCTGGCGCATGTCCGTCCGGATTTGCGCAAGCATGCCATGCATGTCGCCGCGGTCTTCGGCCTGCTCGGAACGCTCGGTGGTCTCGGCATGGGGCTGCCGAAAGCCGGCGCCTTGCTGGCGGGAACCGCCCAGCGGCCAGTGGCGGTCGCCATGCAGATCTCGATGGGGCTGATCGCCCTCGTGTTTTTGGCGCTCTGCGTGAAGTCGTTCATCGACGCACGGCGGGCCAAGCCGGAAAACTACGGCGGCTAGAAAGTGGACGGAGGCACCCCGTTGCCGGAGCGCCCCCGCTTTCAGATGGCTGTAAGCCGGATTCTGTCCGGTCCGCGGCTTTCGCCGGAACCTGGACGGCCATTTGTCTTGCCCCGCGCCTTTCGGTCGGGGCAGTCCTCGCGGACTGCGACTATTACCCGGAGGTCACCCTCGGCTTTCGCCTCGGGATCGGGCAGGCAACCCGGATCCTCCTGTTCTGTCTTGCACCGCATGGGGTTTTTCGTGCCCCCGGACTTGCGCCCGGGGCGGTGGGCTCTTACCCCGCCTTTTCACCCTTGCCCTCCGGCTTGCGCCGGAAGGCGGTCTGTTTTCTGTGACACTGTCCGTCGGCCGGAATTTTCATCCCGGCCTCCCGCGCGTTCTACGCGGCATGCCGCCTTGTGGTGTCCGGACTTTCCTCTCCCCGCCCGCCTCGCGGCAACCGGAGAACGGCCGTCCGCCATCTAAGAAAAAGTTTATACCATGCCCGCGTCCCGTGCAATAGTGGACGCATGAAAGCAAAACATTGCATGGGTTTCCTGCGGGGGCTTTTTCTGGTTCTTGCGGCAGCAGGGTTGCTGGCGGCGGAGCTTGGTGCCAAGGAACCTGTTTCCGGCGATGGCTATACAAAGCAGATCGTGGTCAAACCGATTTCGTGCACGACAAAGACAGCCTCGGGGCAGCCCATCGCCTACCCCAAGACCAGTTCGCCGCAGGTGACGGCTATTCTGGTGGAGATCCCGCCCGGTGCCGAAACCGGGTGGCATATTCATCCCTTCCCTTGCTACGCCTATATTCTGTCAGGAAAACTCACCGTGAAGATTCGGGGAAAAAAGCCCCGGGAGCTGCGCGCGGGAGACGCCCTCGTGGAGACGGTAAACACCCCGCACAACGGCACCAACAAAGGCAGCGAGCCGGTCCGCCTGGTCCTGTTCGTGACCGGCGAGAAGGGCAGGCCGTTCACGATCCGCGTCCCATGAACGTCTTCCGCGTCGACCAGAAACTGGCCTCTAACCCGCTCGCCGATATCGAGGCGGAAGTGCGGCGGCAGCTCGACGGTCTTGGGCTCAAGCCACCCCGCGGCAGGGTCGCGATCACGGCAGGCAGCCGCGGAATCCACAACATCGTTCGCATCACCAAAGCGGCCGGCGACTGGCTGCGTGCGAACGGGGCGGAGCCGTTTCTCGTCCCCTGCATGGGCTCGCACAACGGCGCGACGGCGGAGGGCCAGCGCGAGATGATCGAGTCGCTCGGGCTCACCGAGGCGGCCGCCGGCATGGAAATTTGTGCCAGCATGGACGTGGTCAAAATCGGAACCGTGTCCACCGGGGATGTCTGGATGGACCGCCGCTGCCACGAGGCGGATGGGGTTCTCGTCCTCAACCGCATCAAGCTCCACACCTGCTTTTCCGGCCCGGTGCAAAGCGGGTTGACCAAGATGATGGTCGTCGGCATGGGAAAGATCCGCTCGGCCGAAACCTTTCATTCCACATCCACCCCGCGGATGAAGGACATGCTCCTCGAAATGGGTACGCTGATCGTGGGTTCGGGGAAAATTTTCTGCGGCCTGGCGATCCTGGAGGACGGCTATGACCGGACGGCCGAACTGCACGCCATCGCGCCCGGAGAGATTCTTTCGCGGGAGCCGGGGCTGCTCGAACGCCACCGGCATTATTTTCCCGCGCTTCCCTGCGACGACCTGCGCGCGCTCGTCGTGGGAGAGATCGGGAAAACACTCAGCGGAACCGGGATGGACACGAATGTGATCGGGCGGCGAGGAATCAACGGCTACGAGGACCTCGCGCGTCCGCGGATCGATGTCATCGCCGCGCTGGCGCTTTCGGAAGCCTCGCACGGCAACGCTATCGGCGTCGGCCTCGCCGATTTCATCACCCGCCGTCTCCGCGACGCGATCGACGAGCGGAAAACATTCCTCAATGTGTTCACGACCGGCGAGATGCGCCGCATGGCCATTCCCTGCACGCTGAAGGATGACGAAGAGGTCGTGGCACGCATCCGCGAGCGCTATGGAGATTCCGGCTGGATGTTTGTCCCGAACACGCTTCATCTCGAAACGCTCTATTGCTCGGAAGACATCGCGGAGGAGTTGCGGGCCCACGAGCGTTGCGTTGTCGCCGCTTCCCCGGTTCCGCTGCGGTATCGCGACGGGAGGCTCATCCTTTTTGAAAACACTCCGACGTTTTGAGCGGGCTTCCGCATAAACACCAGGGGTTCCCAAAATGCGGCGGGGTGTGAAGAAAGCGGACCAGGCTTTTTCCCATGTGCGTCCGTCAGTTCTTGCCCCCCGTGGAGGCGATCCCTTCGACGAACGCGCGCTGGGTGAAGAAAAAGACCGCCATCACGGGCAGCACGACCAGCGTCGAGGCGGCCATGAGCTGGTGCCACGCGGTGCCGCCGTTCTGGCTCTGGAAACTTTGCAGCCCGAGCGCGAGCGTGAAGTGCTTCTGCTCGGTGAGGAAGATCAGGGGTCCCAGAAAATCGTTCCATGTCGCCATGAACTGGAACAGCGCGACCACGAGCAGCGCCGGCTTGGAAAGCGGCAGGATGATCCGGAAAAAAATCTGGATCTCGCTGCAGCCGTCAATCCGCGCCGCTTCCGACATGTCCTTCGGCAGGGTCAGAAAAAATTGTCTGAGCAGAAAAACATTGAACGCGCCGGCGAGGAACGACGGGACCCAGAGCGGCTTGAATCCGCCGATCCAGCCGAGGGATTTGAACAGGCTGTAGATGGGGACCATGATGACGGGAAACGGGATCATCATCGTCGCGAGCAGGACGAGGAAGACGGTGTCGCGGCCCCGCCATTCGATGCGCGAAAACCCATACGCGGCGAGCGCGCTGCTCGCCACGGTGCCGGCTACCGTCATGGCGCACAGAAAAACCGTGTTGCCCGTGTAGCGCCAGAAATCGCCCATCGCGGCGATGGCGTCCGGATAGTTGCGCCACTGGATGGTGCCCGGTATCCACCGCGGGGGGAGGGTCATCGTTTCGCCCAGCGGCTTGAGCGAGGTCGAGACCATCCAGGCGAACGGGGCCAGAAACGCGATGCCCGCAAGGACCAGGACCGCGAAGACCAGGAGGTTCAAAAACCGGTTGTTTTCGCGTGTTTGTTTCATCGTCATTTCCCCTCGTAGTGGATGTGGTGCTCGGAGAGCTTCGTGGCGGCGCAGGTGAGCGCGAGGATCAGGAGAAAGAGCGCCACGCCGATCGCGCAGGCGTAGCCCATGTTCCAATAGTCGAAGGCATTCTGGTAAAGGTAGGTCGCCATGAACAGCAGCGAGCGTTCCGGGCCGTCCCCGCCACCGGTCATGACGTAGGGCACGGCAAACACCTGGAACGAGCCGATCAGCCCCATGATCGTGTTGAAATAGATCACGGGCGAGAGCACGGGCAGGGTGATGTGCCATGTCTTGTGCCAGAAGTTCGCGCCGTCGATTTCCGCGGATTCGTAAAGGTGGCGCGGGACGCCCTGTAGCCCGGCCAGGTAGATCACGACCGCGTGGCCGACCCCCCAGAGCCCGGTGAAGATGATCCCCCACTTGGCGTAGGCCGCCTCCTGCAGCCAGTTCGGCGGCGAAAGATGCGTGCCGATGAGGGCGTTGACCGCTCCGAACGCGGGCTTGAGCGTGTTGTTGACCAAACCGAGATCCCCGTTGAGCATCCACTGCCAGAGCACGGCCAGGCAGACCATCGGCACCAGCGATGGCAAAAAGAAAACCGTCCGGAAGATCCCCTTCCCCGGCAGGTCGAAATTCAGCAGGATCGCGAGGGAGAGCGACATGACGAGCCCCAGCGGGATCGCGAAGGCCGCAAAGAAAATCGTGTTGTAAACCGACTTCCAGAAAATCGCGTCCGCGAACATGTCCCGGTAGTTTTGCGAGCCGACAAACACGGCGGGCGAGAGCGCCGAATAATCGCACATCGAATAGAACAGGCTGCTCAAAAGCGGGTAAACGCAGAGCGCGAGGAACCCGAGGATCCACGGGCTGATGAACAGCAGCCCGACCCGGAGGTTGTGTTTGTCGCCGTTGGTCATTGCTTGTCCCACTCCTTTGTCAGTTTCCCGGAAATCCGCTCCCACCGCTTCTGCTGGTGGTCGAAGGCCTGCTGGACATGCTTCTGCACCTCGTCCAGGGATTCTCCGGCGGCCGCCTTGCCCATCCAGACCCGTCCGAAGGCCTGGGTCATGTCGTTGCTGTAGAGCGTCCAGACCGTCAGTTGCGGGACGAACCGCGCGTTCGGGCTCTTCGCCAGAGCGAGGAACTCGCCGATGTGCGGGTTCGGATGCTTCTCGAAAAATTCGGCCGAGCACTCGCGCAGCGGGCTGAACTTCCGCTGGCCGAGGCAGAGCTTTTCCATCGGTTTCTGCGAGTTGACGTATTTGATGAACTCGAACGCCTCCTTCGGGTGCTTCGCGCCCGCCGGGATGACCAGCGCGTCGGCCTCCACCTCCGTCACGTTCCGGAACCGCGCGGGGTCGGCGCTCGGAAACGGGGCGACCCCCCACTCGAAATCCGGCGGCGCAAAGTTCTTGATGAAGTTGTAAATCCACGGCCCCTGCAGCACCATCGCCACCCGCCCGGTGAAAAACGGGTTCTGCGGCGAGGCGAAATTGCCGAAGCCATCGCGGAACGCGAGCAGGTCATGCACCCCGAACCGCCGCGGATACGACTCGATCCATCGGAAAGCCGCGATGTTCTCCGGGGAATTCGCGGTGATGGTTTTGCTCCCGTCCCAAAGCTCTCCGCCAAACCACCACCCCCAGATCTCGTTCCACCACCCGGGCTCGGCAGGCAAAAACCCGATGGCGGCCAGGCTTCCGTCCGGTCGGCGCTTTACCAGTTTCTCGTTGAACCGCTCGAGCTCCGCGAGCGATTGCGGCGGGCGCTCCGGATCGAGCCCCGCCTCGCGAAAGAGCTTCTTGTTCCAGACCAGTGCCAGCGATCCCGGGGTGGCCGGCAACGCCCAGAGATGGCCGCGATACGAGCACATTTGCCAGAAGATATCGATATACTGGTCGCGCCTCACGCCGCCTTCGGACGCGAACCTGTCGAGCGGGGTCAGCGCGTTGTTCTCCGCATAGACCGGGAGAGACTTGCTCCAGATCCCCGCCACGTCCGGCGGCACGCCTCCGGCGGTCGCCAGCATGAGCCGGCGGTCGATCTGGCTCACGCTGCTGTATTCGACGAAAATCCGATCTTGGCCGGCATTGAAGTCGTCCACCACAGCCCGCATCGCATCGGCCTCGAACCCGGTCCATTTGTCCCAGTATTTTATGGTGGCCCGCCCGGCCTCCTTGCCGGAACCGGCATCGCTGCATGAGCACAGAACCGCGACAAAGGAGGCCAACATCCAGCACCTGTGGCGCAAGGGGGAAAATGGCGTTTGCATCGAGCCTCGTTACACGATCTCCGCTTCCAGGCAAACAGCTTCTTGAACCCGAAAACGGCTTTTCCCGGAAAAGCGGTTCGTGTTTCGTAATCAGGGTGCCCCGGGGGGCGCATGACGGGAAAGCGACCAATGGGGAGAGGGGACGCCCTCGTCCCCTGGAAGCGGCGGCGGAACCGCGAACGGTTTCCTGATCGGGCCGGGGGCGACCCGACTCCTTTGGAAGAAGCGAACGGAATGGGATGTGTCACTTTCGCGTCATGCACCCGTGCCCGGAAGAAATGTCCATTTGCATTGCATAGTCTTGATCGCCTGTCAGGATCAAAACCTGAAAATATGCTATTCCAACCCGGCCAGAAAATTTTATTCCAAGGCGACAGCATCACCGATGCGGGCCGCAATCGCGAAGACGCAAACGGTCTGGGAGGCGGCTACGCCATGATGGCCGCCTCGCAGATGCAGGCCCTCCATCCGGGGCTCGGCCTCACGTTTGTCAACAAGGGGATCTCCGGCAACCGGGCGGTCGATCTTGCGGGCCGATGGCAGGAGGATTGCCTGGACCTCAAGCCGGACTGGGTGTCGGTCCTGATCGGCGTCAACGACTGCTGGCGCAGGTTCGACTCCAACGACGCGACGCCGGTCGCGGTTTTTGAAAAACACTACCGGGACATCCTCGAGCGCTCGCGCAAACAGGGAATCGGAATCATCATCTGCGAACCGTTCGTGCTGCCCTGCCCGCCGGACCGCGAGGCGTGGAGGGAGGATATCGACCCCAAGATCCACGTCGCGCGGAAACTGGCCCGCGAGTTCGCGGCGGTTTTTGTTCCTTTCGACGGGATCTTTGCCGCGCGATCAGTGGTCCAGCCGCCTGCCTTCTGGACTCCCGACGGTGTTCACCCGAGCCTTGCCGGGCACGCGTTGATGGCCCTCGAGTGGATCAACGCCGTCACGGCGCATTGCATGTAGGGTTCTTCCAAAGCAAAGGCAGAACTTCGACGCCCGGGCGATTTTCATGCGTTTGCCATCCCGGCAGGGCAAACGCATGAAAAATCCGTGCTGGGTCTCGCAGATACAGGGAGCACAGGCGTCCCGCCTGTGAATGGCGCAGAGCGTTTTCATGCGAAAGTCAGTCTCCAAACGGGCGGGACGCCCGTTCTCCTTGGGCAAACCTCAAAGTCCGAACGATTTTCAATGCGTTTGCCCTGGCCATCCCGGCGATTGGTGTTGCCCAAACCCGCGAAACTGGCATTCTTGAAGGCAGCAACAAACCAATTCAAACCATGAACATTACAAACACCAAAAAAGCCGGGATTTTTTCCATCGCCTCGCTGGTTTCCGCCAGCTCGCTTCTCGCGCAATCATCAGACTCCGATAGTGGCGTCCAGGTGGCGGCAGCGGTCGGTGGCGGGGTCGGCGGCCTGTTCGGGCTCGTCATCGCGGTCATCGTCATCGCGGGGATGTGGAAGGTCTTCGCCAAAGCCGGGGAGCCCGGCTGGGCGGCCATCATCCCGATCTACAATATCTACATCATCTGCAAGATCACCGCAAAACCTATCTGGTGGCTGATCCTCCTCGTGGTGTGCCCGCCTGTTGGTTTTGTTATCTTAATCCTGCTCACCGTCGCCCTGGCCAAGAGTTTCGGCAAGGGGGTCGGCTTCGCGATCGGCCTGATCCTGCTGCCGTTCGTGTTTTATCCGATCCTCGGGTTCGGCGACGCGACCTACACCGCCCCGCCGCCGCAGAGCTGATCCCATCCCTGCCTGCCGCGAGGCCGGATCCCCGGCCCGCGCGTGATGCGCTTGGTCCCTCGGGATAGAGATCCCGCCGGGAGCTGTGTCGTTCGCCTCGCGCGCGGCAACGTGCTGCGCGGATTCATCACGCATATCTCACACCTCAGAGAAACCGTGGAGCGGAGTGTTCCCGGGGAGCGCACGCTTCCAGCGTGCATAGCGGGGCATCCTTGCCGCGCAATTCATCCTCTCTTGGCATCCGGCAAGGATGCCGGATGTCCCGCACGCAAGATGCGCGCGCTCCGAGTCCCACGCGCGAGGGGGCGCGTGCGCTCCCCGGAATCGCCGTGTATCGTCACCGAAAGTGTGAGATACGCGGATTTATCCCGCCAACCGCCCGGCGGGCTTTTGGAAGCTGCGCCAGCGGCTGAGAGGGAAGGAGGCGAAGGCCATGAGGACGAGCTGGCTGATCATGAAGCCGGCGAGCCAGGGCACGGCCTTGTTCATGAACCCGTAGGAATGCAGGCCGACGCCGAGCATGTTGACGCCGAACCACGAGAAGCTGGTGATCACGTTTCCGAACAGGGCCATGATCATGAGCCCGCGCTGCCGGATGAACCCTCCCCACCGCGCGTGCAGGATGATCGCGCACCAGAGGACGATGAGCAGCGCGCCGTTTTCCTTCGGGTCCCAGCCCCAGAACCGGCCCCACGACTGGTCGGCCCAAATGCCGCCGAGGACGGTGCCGACAAAGCTGAACAGCGTGGCGAAGCAGATCACGCCGTAAACCATGCGGCCTAAAACCTTGGCTGCCGGCTCGGAGCTGTCAACCCCGGAAGTGGCTGCAGCTGCTGCTACGGCTCCCAGCGCGCCGCCCACAACTGCCCCGACCGCGACGGCAGAGCTGCGGACAAGCGGCTTGTTGAGCCGACGTGTGAACACCCCGAGCACAACGTAAAACATCGCGAGGGTTCCCGCGAGGAACATCGCGGAGTAGCCGATCGTGATCGTGACCACGTGGGTCGCGAGCCAGATGTTTGTGTCGAGCACGGCCTGGAGCATTTCGAGCGTATCGCCGCTGCCGGCGAGGTGGTGGGCGATGATGAGCGTGATGAACCCGATGGCGGCGGCGCAGGCCGAGCCGATGCCGTCCCGGAATATCCTTTCGATGATCAGGCCGACGATGACGGTCGCCCAGCCGATGAAGATGGCCGACGAGTAGAGGTTGGTGACCGGCGGGCGGCCCTGGAGATACATGCGGGAGCCGAGACCGAAGGTGTGCACGGCGAGCGCGAGCAGCAGCACGTAAAACGCGGCGGTGCCCAGGCTCCGGTTTCCGCCCAGCCACGAAAAGCACACGAGCAGGAACGCCAGCACGTAGAGCCCCATCGCCTGGTAAAACGGTTCGAGCTGGTTGAAGAGAAACTCATATGCGGCGCGGCCGGTTGCCTTCGGCTCGTTCTTTGCCATCCAGTCCGTGAGCCCGTGCAGGTTCTTGTTGAACTCTTCCGCATTCCCGGCGTGGTAGGAGTCGCCGGCCAGCGCGTAAGATTTCGTGACCGGGTTGATGCTGCCCGTGGAGATCGCCTGCAGCAGGCTCGCTCCGACCGAGATCCACTCCTCGCGCGGCCCGCCGCCTGCCGGATCCGGAGGCACGGGCAGAACGTTGGCCAGCTCCGCCATGGCCTGGAAGCGCGCGGTGAGGCGCGCGAAGCCGGCGAGCTTATCCTGGTCCACCTGCCCGCCCTTCCCGCTCTTGGCGGTTTCCTCGAGGGCGGCCGGCATCGCCTTCATGTAGGCGTCGATCTCGCCCGCGAAATCTTTCGCATCGTCCGGCCGCAGGCTGTTCTTGAGCCGCTGGTAAAGCATCAGCGAGTTGCGGAGGTTGAAGATCGCGGTCTGGTAGGGGGTTCGCCTAGCCTGTTCGACGGCGTCCGCCTGCCCGCCCTGCGTGTCGATTTTTTCCAAGAATGGCAGCAGCTCGGCGTAGCTGAAATATTTCCGATCATTTTGTTCCCATCCGAAGAGGCCGAGCACTTCGGGGTTGTTGATGACGAACGAGGGGTAGGCGTCTGCGGCCGTCGCGTTGAACACGACGTCCGCCAGCCAGCGCCGCGCGTCGAGGGCCCGCCCGTCATCGAGCCGCAGCGTCTGCTTGCCGCGGATGATGAGCAGCGACGTGCGCGCCACCGTGTCGAACGGCTTGTTCCGGCCGTCGGAGAGCACGGGGAGCTTGCCGAGCGCGACGAGGTCGAAACCATCCGGCGCAGGTTTCGGCATGCGGGAGTTCGAGGCGATCCAGAGCGCGGCGACAGCGAGGGCGATCCATGGAGAGTAACGTTTCATTGGGCGTGGCCGGTTTTCCTGCGGCGGATAAATCCGACAAAATGGTAGCCGAACTGGAAGAGCAGCCCGGCGGCGACGATGACGCAGGCGACATAGGGCGCGATGAAGCTCGGGTTATACACGTCCTGGAGGATGGTGGCCTTGTCGCCCTCCTCGAAACCCGATTGGAAAAACGTCTCGCCGCGGTAGCGCAGCGGGTGGTTCATGTAGATGAGCACGTCGCGGTTTTCGTTCCGCTCCGGGTCGCTGAGCACGGCGTGGCTGGCGAAGTTCTTTGCGATCTGGGTCCCCGCATAACGCTCGTGGGTGAACTTCTGGAGCGTCAGGCTGTAGGGCTTGTAGTAACGCGCCGGGCGCATCACGAGACGCCAGTTTTTTCCCGCGCAGTTAAACGTCTGCGGTTCGATGAGCTGGTCGGAAACCAGCCAGGTGACCGGCGACTGCGCGGTGGTGTCCCCTCGCATCGGGACGATCTCGATGACGACGCTCTGGAGGTCGCGCTCGTTTTCCGCCGTCGCGCGCGGAACTTCCGTCACGGCAAGCTGCGAGCCCGCGCCTTCGGTGGCGGCGGCGTTCTGGACCGCTTTATCCAGCGGCTGGAGCCGCGAGTTCTGGTAGAAGTGCCGGACGACAATCCGGAACGGCAGGCTTTCGCTCTCGATCGTGCCGCCCCGCTTGAGCCTCGCCTCGGGGATCGCGGTGACCTGGTCGAGGTCCTTGTCCGACTCGTCGATCAGCGCCAGCTCCATCGCCCGCGAATCCTCGGAGTAGTTTTTGGTTTCGCCCGGGGCCAGCCGCATGAAGCTTTCGACCGAAAACAGATCGGTGAAAAGCCCTCCTGCCAGAATGATGATCAGCCCGAGGTGTGTGAGCTGGATGCCGAACGTCCTCCACGTCCACCGGAACCGCCGCACGTGGGCCGCGATCAGGTTGACCAGCAGGACGCCGCCGATCAGATGCCCGCCGGGGAACACCGGGATCCTGAACCCCTGCGATCCGGACGGCCACCAGACGAGCAGGCTCTGGAAATAGCGCTGCTGGACTTCGTGGATCCCGAAATTCACCTGCGCCATCGTTCCGACGAAGACCAGCACGATTGCCAAGGAAAGGCAGATGACGGTGAGCTTCAGCGACGAGATGACATCAAAAAACCGGTGCAACATTTCGGTCAGGGATGGGATGGGAGCGGTTCGCCGACGCGCACGGAGCCGATCCACCGGATGAATCCATCCTTCTGCGATTCGGCGAGCGCTGCATTTCCGCGCATCTTGAAAAAGTAAGTCCTGCCTTCGCCGGACGCGATGCCCGCGATGATGCGGCCGTCCTTCGCGGCATCCGCGCCCTCCGGCAAGCCCGCGAGATCGACCACGGTGGCATCGCCGAGCGCCGAGCTCACGTGCTGCGCGGTTTTCGCGAGCTGGTCCGCGGTGATTTCCGGCTGGCCGAGCTGGGAGAGCCAGCGGTTGACATTGTCGAGGACGCCGCCGGCCGTTCCCGCGAGCGCCACCAAAGAAATATCCGCGGCCGCCCCGTTGTCGCCCTTCACGAGAAAGCTCGCCTGGCGCATCGACGTGAGCGGCTGGGCCTCCCAGTTTGGCGGCGGGTTTCCCGTGACCGCAGAAGGCGGGCCTGCCGGAACACCGGCATCCATGGGGGCACCCGTTTGCGGCAGGGCGCCCATGTCGGAACCATGGGGCGCGGAGGCGTGGGGTGGTGCCGGAGCTTGCGGCTCTTCCGCCTTGGAAACACGATAAACTTTGACGGCGTCCTTGTCCTTGCAGCCGGCGAACAACGCGCAGGCAAGAAGCGGGACGACACACAAATGGGAGCGATGGAATCTCATAGGGAATCCGCCATGTAGTTGGAAGCATTCGCGGTGTCCAGAATCTTTCGCGAGTTACCCGTTGCGTCGTTCCGCCCGCATCCGGCCTCAAATAATCGCAGGTTATAGCCGGCAGTGCCTGTTCGCGCCCGTTTTTCGCCCGCGGCCACATTTTTTCTACCGGCGGATTTCCGGGGATCCAGTCGCTGGAGCTCCCGATCTGCCGAAGAGAAATCCCGCTCTGCCACAGCCTGGAATGCCAGCAACAGGTCCGGTTTTCCGGGGGGCCGCCGGGCAATAGGCAAGAAGAAAATGCCAACCGGCAAGTAGCGCCCCGTTATTCGCCCTGCTAATGACAGCGCTTGACAGCCCATAAGAAAAACTTAATCAACACACCGTGATGATGAAAAACAACAGGTCTCTGAGTTCCGATTCCGCTGCCGGACCCGGAATCGGGGCCCCGGTGTGAATCTCCCGCAACAAGCCGCTGCCGAATAAAACCAAGACATTCCGAAAAACAAAGCAAATCCCATGAACAAACCCACACTCATCCAATTGGCCTGCTCCCTCAGCCGATGCCTCCGAACCGGACGCGCAAAGCTGATCGGGCTTTCCGCTGCCGGCGCCGCTCTGACGCTGGCCCTGATTTCCTGCGGCACCCTGACGCACTCGATCGTGGCTCCGCCGAACATCCCCGGCGCGACATTTGTCGGGACCAAAGCCTGCGCCGACTGCCACGAGGAGCTCGTGCGCGATTTCAAGACCGCCGGCCACTCGCGGTTGATGGCGAACGGCAAGAACGCGGCAAATGCCGGATGCGAATCCTGCCACGGGCCCGGAAGCCTGCACGTCAGTTCCGGCGGCGGGGCCAAGACGATCATCAATCCCCGCAAGGATCCCCAGACCTGTTTCCAGTGCCACTTGGAGATCCGCGCGAAGTTCAGCCTTCCCTACCGCCACCCGGTGCTCGAAGGCCGCGTGAGCTGCGGAGATTGCCACAACCCGCACAAGGGGTCGGTGTTCAAAGGCGGCGGCGCCACCAACATCATGGGCAAAAACGACGTCTGCTTCCAGTGCCACCAGGCCCAGAGGGGGCCGTTTGTGTTCCAGCACGAGGCGGTTCGCGAGGGTTGCACGACGTGCCATGACCCGCACGGTTCCGTGAACCAGAGGCAGTTGATCGCCCGCAACCAGATTCTCTGCCTGAAGTGCCACTTCCAGCAGCAGCAGGTGCCGGGCAGGGTCTCCGCTCCGGGGTCGCTCATGATCGGCGATAACAACCACGCCACGAACGTGTCGCAGGGCACGTGCTGGTCCGGCGGCTGCCACGAGGCCATCCATGGCTCGCAGGTCAACTCCCACCTCAGATACTAAAATCCCAACCTATTCCTCTCATATGAAAAACATGATTCGCTTCACTCCCAGTCGCCTGGGTTGTCTCGGTGCCGCCGTTCTTTGCGCCGGGCTTCTGAATGGCCGGCCCCTGCTGGCCGGAGACGCCAAGCAGGCCATCCAAACCCCGGCTGAGGAACCGATTTTCAGCAACTGGATCAACATGTCCCTCGGCGGGCTGATCCCCAACGGCAACGAGGCGGAGTTCCGAAGGCAGAACCCCGGGGCGAACGGCCCGATCTTCGGCGGCATCGATGACATGCACCTCGAGAAGAGCTTCGGCAAGGCGCTCCTCACCGTGGACGCCCGCGCGATTTTCGCGAACAGCGACTACAAGGTGAAGATCGAGCTGTCGCAGCCGGACCTCGGGTTCGTGCGCGCCGGCTTTACCGAGTTCTGCACGTATTCCAACGGCAACGGCGGTTATCTCCCGGCCAATTCGCTCATGGAAAACGCGATGGGCTTCACCGGGCCGCAATACGCGCTGTATCGCGGCAGCATCTGGCTCGAAGCCGGCCTGCGGATTCCGAACCTGCCGGAACTCACCTTCCGTTACGAGCACGCGTTCCGCGACGGGCAGAAGGATTCGACGAGCTGGGGTGGAACCAACCAGGTGGGGATCAACCCCGCGCCTTCCCAGCTCCACCCGGCCACGAATTCCGTCACCCGCAAGGTGTTGCCTTCGTTCCGCAACATCAACGAGGCGCGCGACATCTTCACCTTCGATGGCAAATATCTCTTCGGCAAGCCCGAGCAGATGGGCAACACCGAGGTGAACCTGGGGATGCGCTACGAGTTCGACAACACCAAGGACTCGCTCAACTTCCAGACCATTTCTGCCCCATCACCAACCCCGCTCACGAATAATATTAACCACGTCCCCCAAGTGGCGTCCAGCTACTTTACCACCCAGGCCGACCAGTTGTCCCTGGCGATGTACGACGGGCACATCTCGTCGGTGACGCGGTTTGGCGACAAACTGTGGCTCACGTCGGCCTACTCCTACAGCGCGGCATCCAGCAACACCACCGGCAGCCGCGTCGGTGGCCCGGCATATGATTCCACATATACCCCGTATCTCGGCAACGTGGCTTACGGGAATGTCCCCCGCGGCGCGTATATCGACCTCGGCGGCGGATCGAACGTGGGCACGAGCATCGCGGCTCTCAACCTCATGTGGATGCCTTTCGACTACCTGACGATCTCCCCGTCGCTCCGCGTCGAGTGCAGCAACACCAACAGCTCCAGCAATTTCCTCACGGAGAACAGCCCGTCCACTACCAACGGGTCGATCACGACCAACTGGAGGACCGGAAAAGTAACCAACAAGCCCGCGGCGCTCGTGGCGCCGGCCACCTTGGCCGCGTATCCCACGCTTGATACCAGCCATATTTTTTTGACCGACATCGCGGAGAGCCTGCAGATCCGCTTCACGAAGATCGAGAACGTGGTGCTTTATGCCCAGCTCGACTGGGACCAGCAATTCGAAAGCCGCGGCGATGTCACGCCCAATGGCAGCTACTACGCACCCACAATCGTCGTGGCCGGAAAGGTGGTCCCTAACACCCCCGCGAACACTCCTACCCCCTACAACACCAGCTCGAAGCTCAACCTGAGCGCCAACAACCAGCTCCTTGACCAGAAATATGCCGTAGGCGCGAACTGGTACCCGCTGATGGGCCTGAATTTTGCGGCCCAATACTACCTGCAGCTCCAAGACATCAGCCAGAACATCAACTCGGATGACCCTGTCCGCACCAACCAGAGGCTGGTTTTCCAGCGCTGGAACACGAACGACGTGAACTTCCGCGTGACATGGCAGCCGCTCTCCAACCTTTCGCTGGTCACCCGGTATGACTACCAAAGGACTCTCATCTACTCCCAGTGGAACGCCGATCCGAACACGAACCGTTCGTCGTCCTTTGCCGGACAAATCCCGGCTGGACAGAGCAGCCTCATGACCAACAACATGCTCACCGAGAGCGTCACCTGGTCTCCGCTGGACCGGCTCTATATTAATGGGAGCCTCTCTTACGTGCTGAACCAGATTTCCTCGCCAGCTTCTTCGATAACGCCCGCCATCACGAACTCCAACAACAACTACTGGACGGCGAGCGCCGGGTTCGGTTTCGCGATTGATCCGAAGACCGAGCTGCGGGGCGACTTCGCCTTCTACAGCGCCAACAACTACGTGAACAACGCGGCGAACGGCGTGCCCTACGGGGCCGGCAACTCGGAGTATTCCTTCACGGCAAGCCTCAACCGCCAGATATCGAGGAATGTCAGCATGTCCGTGAAATACTACATGGAGGTTTACCGCGACACGCTGTCCGGAGGAATGAACAACTTCACCGGGCAGATGATCACATCGTCCTTGCAGGTCCACTTCTAACAGGCGAACCTGCCGGAGACCAGTTCACAACCAACAAAAAGACCATGAAGACCACAACAAAACGCCTCCTCATTGCCGCATCCATCCTTTGCGCCGCCAGCCTGGCATCCGCCTCCGATGGCAAGGCGGTGTTCGACACCAACTGCGCCAAGTGCCACGGGCCGGACGGCAAAGGCACCACAAAAATGGGCATCAAAGCCGGGTCGCCGGACCTGACGGATGCCAAGGTTCAGGCCGCACTGACGGACGCCAAGATCGCCAAGACCATCAAGGAAGGCGTCGTCGTGGGTGACAAGACCAAGATGAAGGGCTTTCCCGAGCTGAGCGCCGACGACGTCACCGCGCTCGTCACCTACGTCAAATCGTTCAAGAAGTAGTCGGACACGGGTCCGACTGTGATTTTCACAGCCCCGGTTGGCCTGGGCCAGCATGAATGTCGAAGGGCCAGCCAGCCGAGGGCGGGGTGTTTTATTGATCTGCCGGGACGATTAAGTTTTCAGGAATTATGAGGGACTCGACCAAAACCGCCATCGTGTTGAACATCTTGGCAGTGGTTTTTCTGGCGCTGGCGGCCGGGTTCGTTCTGAAGGCGTGGGCGCAGCCCGCCCCGCTGCAGCAGATCCCGCTCGTTGATCCCGAGTTCATCAAGACGGCGACGGTCCGCGTTTCGTATTCGGAGCTTGTCTCAGCCAAAGAAGATCTTTCCGATTTCGATTGCTACGGCTGCCACGAGAAGGGGAAGCCTCCGACATTGAGGTTCGACGACAAGCACATGCTGATCATTCCGGAGGAGCACAAGGACATCGTCATGGCGCACGGCCGGAACAACCGCAACAACCTCTGCACCAACTGCCATGACGAAAACAATCTGGAGCGCTTCCAGACCCGCGACGGCCGCGAGCTGAAATTCTCGGAAAGCACCGAGCTGTGCGGCAGTTGTCACGGCCCGACTTACCGGGACTGGGATGCCGGGGCACACGGCCGCAGGAACGGTTACTGGAACCAGGACATGGGCCCCAACCTGCGCAAGGACTGCGTGTCCTGCCACAACCCGCACTCGCCGAAATTTCCGGGGCGCCACCCCGCCCCGCCGCCGCATATCCTGCATCCCCCGGCCAACCCGCCGCCTGCAGCCGAAGGAGAACATTAGCATGCCCGACCAACCATCCAGCGGAGAGCACAACCTGGACCCCGGCACCGAGGGGATGACCCGCCGCAGCTTCCTGCGCACATCGGCCGTGTTCGGCACCGGCCTGGCGGCGCTGGCGGCCGGGCTTTCGCCGCTCCTCGACATCGAGAATTTCCCCTCCCTGCAGGAGTTCATGCAGAAGTATTACAAGGAGCTGACTCCGGAGGAGATGAAAAAGGTCCTCGAGCGGATCGAGCGCGAGGTGGAGAAGCAATACGGGATCCGCCCGCACGTGCGCGACCTGAAGCCGCTGGACGGGGTCGAGTTTGTTTACTGCCTCAATCTCACGCGCTGCATCGGCTGCCGGAAATGCGTCCACGCCTGCGTGGCCGAGAACAACCAGTCCCGCAACCCGGAAATCCAATACATCCGGGTTCTGCAGATGGAGAACGGCTCGTTCGACACGGAGAAAGCCGTGCACGATTACAACCCGGAGAAGGTGCCGGAAAAGGGACACTTTTACATGCCGGTGCAATGCCAGCAGTGCAAGAATCCGCCCTGCGTGAAAGTGTGTCCGGTTCACGCCACCTGGCAGGAGCCCGACGGGATCACGGTCATCGATTACAACTGGTGCATCGGCTGCCGGTATTGCGAGGCGGCCTGCCCCTACTGGGCCCGGCGCTTCAACTTCACCAAGCCCGAGATTCCTAAAGACAGGCTCAATCCGGAGATGGACTACCTGAGCAACCGGCCGCGGAGCCAGGGCGTGATGGAAAAATGCCACTTCTGCCTCCAGCGCACCCGGGCGGGCCGCTACCCGGCCTGCGTCGAAGTTTGCCCCACGGGAACGCGGAAATTCGGCAACATCCTCGACCCGAACAGCGAGGTTTCCTACATCCTGAAAAACAAACGGGTCTTCCTCCAGCTCAAGGAGGAACTGGGGACATCGCCCCGGTTTTTCTACTACTTCGACGTATGACAACAGCGATCAGAAATTATTGTGTGTTTCTCGTGCGCTGCGCGCGCGTCGCCTTCGTCGGCGACTGGCGGTATTACGCGTGGATGGGCGCGCTCACCGTGTTCTGCCTGCTGGGACTGAACGCCTATTGCCGGCAGTTCGCGCACGGGCTGGTGACCACCGGCATGAGCGACCAGGTGTCGTGGGGGGTTTACATCGCGAACTTCACGTTTCTCGTGGGCGTCGCTGCGGCCGCGGTGATGATGGTCATCCCGGTTTACATCTACGACAACGAGGAGCTGCACGACCTGGTGATTTTCGGCGAGCTGCTGGCGGTGGCCGCGATCTTCATGTGCCTCGCTTTTGTCACGGTGGACCTGGGAAGGCCGGACCGGTTCTGGCACCTGATTCCCGGGATCGGCCAGTTGAATTTCCCCGCGTCCATGCTCAGTTGGGACGTCATCGTTTTGAACGGCTACCTGCTGCTGAACGTCCACATCTGCGGGTATCTGCTCTACTCCCGGTATCAGGGAAAAAAGCCGGCCAAGTGGTTTTACATCCCGTTTGTTTTCATCGCGATCCTCTGGGCGGTTTCGATTCACACGGTCACGGCGTTCCTTTACGTGGGGTTGGGCGGGAGGCCGTTCTGGAACCAGGCCATCATCGGCCCGCGCTTCCTGGCCTCGGCCTTCACGGCGGGCCCGGCGCTGATCATCCTGGCGCTGCAGGTCATCCGCCACGTGACGAAATACCGCATCACCGACAAGGCGCTGCTGACGCTGCGCGCCATCGTGCAGGTGTCGATGATCATCAACGTGTTTTTGCTGCTGTGCGAGGTCTTCACGGAATTTTACGCGGGCGGCCTGCACATCGCGTCGTCCAAATATTTGTATTTGGGCCTGCACGGCTACCACAAGCTGGTTCCCTGGATCTGGACGGCGGTGACGTTCAATCTCACCGCCATGGTGCTGCTGGTGCTGCCGGTGAGCCGGAGCCTGAAGTGGCTCAACCTGACCTGCGTGCTGTGCATCACCGGCATCTGGATCGAAAAGGGGATGGGGCTGGTGATTCCCGGGTTCATCCCCACGCCGCTCGGCCAGATCGTCGAATATTTTCCCACCCTCAACGAGACCCTTGTCTGTTTCGGCATCTGGGCCTTCGGGCTCCTCTGCTACACGATCTTTCTCCGGATGGCTGTCCCGATTTTGCAAGGCGAGCTGTCCAAGTCCAACGAGCGCGGGGAGTTGCCGGGGACCGTTCTCCACTAAGCCGGATTCTTCGCCGCTTCAAGCCCCAGCCGATGGCAAGACAACTCACAGCCGAAGATGCGAAGCAGTCGTTGGCCGCGCACCTGAAGACGAAAGGCGAGGAGATCCGGGACAAGTACGGCCCGGATATCGGGTGGGAAGGGATGCTCCTCATCCTCGACGACCGCTCGGCCTGCCGGTATCCGTGCGAGATTGTTTTCGATGCGAGGCCGTTGAAGGATGGCGAGTTTGCGTTTCCGATGGCCAAGGGTGAACATCCGGAGGAAGGCTTCACCATTTTCGTCCACCCGCATTATCAGTCGCAGCCAGACCGGGTTCCCTATCTGGTGCTTTACCAGCTCGCGCCGGTGAATTACGGGGAATTCGCTTCGGCGCTGGACGCCGAAACATTCGGCGCCGCGGCATTCGGAATATCTACCGGGGAATACTACGACCTCCTGTGTTCGATGGCGGACGAACTCGGAGAGCCGTGCCACGCCGGTTGTTCTTGCCATGAAACCGCCGGAGATACCAGACTGGCCGCCGGGTTTTCGTCAGCACGGCAACCCTGAAACTTCCATTCCACAAACCACAAAAAAACCATGAAAACCAAAACAGCAACACTCCTCATTATCGGATCAATCGTCTTCTCGGCCGGCCTGGCTTCGGCGGCGGATGCCGCGGAAAACTGGACCAAGATGTGCGCTTCCTGCCATGCGAAGGACGGCAGCGGTAGCACGGTGATGGGCAAAAAGAACAACGTCGGGGACTACCGCGACGCCGCAGTGCAGGCCAAGTTCACCGACGCGCAGGCCATCGCGGCCATCACCGACGGCAAGGACAAGATGAAGTCGTTCAAAGACAAGCTGACTCCCGACGAGATCAAGGCGCTGGTCGCCTACATCCGCGGGCTGAAGAAATAAGGCATCCGCCCGTCTCAAAACCAAAAATGTGACTGGCCACGGCGCGAGCCATGGCCCACTTGAATGATGAATAAAGCACCCGCAAGTCGGTTCAGCTTGCGCAAACTGATTCGTAACTGGATCAGCCTTGCGGGTGCCGTCATTGCCGCCGGCAGTTTCTTCGCGTTCCTGCTGCTGTTGTCGATCGAGATGTTCTCGCAGCACGGGAACCCCTACATGGGCATTCTCGCCTATCTGGTAGCCCCGATCTTCCTGCTCCTCGGCATCGTGCTGGTGTTGCTGGGCTACTGGCTGCACCTCCGCCAGGAACGGCTCGCGATGGACGATGCGCCGCCAGTGGCGCTGACGATCGATTTCTCGCGGCCCCGCGACCGCAAGATCCTCGGTGTTTTTATTGCGGGAAGCATTTTGTTTTTGTTCCTGACCGCGGTCGGCAGCTACCAGACCTACCAGTTCACCGAATCGGTGCATTTCTGCGGAAAATCCTGCCACCTTCCCATGGACCCGGAGTTCGTGACCTCCCAGCACTCCGCGCACGCCCGTGTGGATTGCGTGGCCTGCCACGTGGGGAGCGGGGCGAGCGCCTATGTGAAAACGAAGATCAGCGGCATGCGCCAGCTCTATCACGTGACCAGGGGCGATTTCCAGCGCCCGATCCGGCTCGATTCCACCAAGCTGCGCCCGGCGCGGGAGACATGCGAGCAATGCCACTGGCCGCAGAAGTTCACCGGCGGGTTCGAGCGCACGTTCCGGCACTATCTTTCGGATGAAAAGAACACCCCGTTCTCGGTGAGGATGCTTGTCAATGTGGGGGGCGGCGACCGGCGAAGCGGCCCCGTGGGCGGGATCCACTGGCACATGAACCTCGCCAACAAAATCGAATACATCGCCACGGATGACCAGCAGCGAGACATCCCCTGGGTCCGGCATACTGACGAAAAAGGCACCGTCACCGAATACCGGAACCCGGATTTCAAGGGCGACCTGTCGAAGTATCCCGTGCACAAGATGGATTGCATCGACTGCCACAACCGGCCCGCCCACAACTTCCTTTCGCCGAACGAGGCGGTGGACATCTCGCTGGCTTGCGGGCGATTGGATCCCTCGATCCCGTTTGTGAAAGCGAAAGTGGTCGCGGCTCTGGCCGCCACCTACGCAACCCGCGAGGAGGCGCTGAAAAAAATCGACGAGTCC